>Ga0163144_10006634_pt1 | contig 25501 bp, 26 predicted proteins | sample OliLak19BULKMAT1_FD_123175 | JGI IMG/M metagenome (GOLD analysis project Ga0163144, IMG submission 123175) | Freshwater microbial mat bacterial communities from Lake Vanda, McMurdo Dry Valleys, Antarctica - Oligotrophic Lake LV.19.BULKMAT1 | ecosystem: Environmental > Aquatic > Freshwater >... | reverse complement strand
CGGGGCGTGTTCACTTCGCAGTCTATCGGTCAGGCCGCGGCGGGGTTGAGCGGCTTCGTGGCGATCACTTGAAAGTTTTCTGGAGGTAGCTGAGCTGGGCGTTGCTCAACGACTGTGCCCGCTCCATCGCGACGAAACCGTCGATCAACTGCTGGCGGCGTTGCTGCACGAGACGTTCCTGATCCGCGACCTGCTTGTCGATCGAAGTGGATTGTTCGGTGAAGAGCTTCTGCTTCTTGGTCAGGGCCCCGTCGTCCCCGACCACGGTATCGAGGTATTTGACGAGCTTGGTGCCAAGCCCGCTGGTCGCGTTGGTGAAGAAGTCCCGGACATCGGTGAGATTCGTCGCCAGTGCCCTGTCGAGTTTCGCCGGGTCGGAAAGACTGAGCTTGTTGTCCTGCCCGTTGGTCGTGATGCCCAGTTTCTCCAACCGGTTCAACACCCCGGAAAGACCGGTGACGTCCCCGTAGGTGAGACGGCGCAGCTTGGAACCGATGTCCGCTGCGTCGGTCTCTCCGGCAAGGACCGAGGTCGACACTTTTCCCGACCCGTCGATCGTGCTGGCGGTCCGGTTTTCGATGAGCGTCTGGGTGGTGTTGTATTCGGCGATGAAGTCGGTGATCGCGCTCTTGATCTTGGAAGAGTCCGAGCGGACATCGATCGATACGGCTCCCTCCTTGACGATATTGACGGTGAGCCCCGGGATCCCCGAGTCGTCCTCCGCGATGGTATTCCCGCGGGCCGTCAGCGCCGGACCTCCGTTGATGGTGAACTCCATGTCCTGGCCGCGGACAAGGCTTCCGCCGGCGAGTCCCGAAGCCGCGAGGAAATTCCCGGTCACGTCCTCGAGCGAGATGCCGACGTCGCCGCCCTTCTTGTTGGAAAGCACAAACCGGTCGTTGACCACGTCGTAGCTGGCCATGACCCCGGCAGACGAGTCGTTGATCCGGCGGATGACGTCGCTCGCCTTGTCGGTCGCGGCAGAAAACGTGATCTCGACCCCGTTGATCTTGAACTTACCGGCGCCGCCGTCCGTCACGGGAGTGGCGAAATTAGCCGAGGCCAGGAAATTATTCTGCCGGACCGAGCCGAGTTTCGAAGCGCTCGTGACCGCCCCCGATCCGGCCGGGTTGTTGTAGAGCTTGGCCACCTGCAGGAAATTGGACGTGTCGTTGCTGCTCCCGAGAATGAGCCCGCCGGAGCTCGCGAGCGTGATCTTGTCCTGCGTTTCATCGTAGGTGCCGCTTACCTCGCCGAAGGTGGCGGTGCTGATCTTGTCGAAGACCTGCTGGAGAGTGTCCGTGCCGTCGATCGCCACGGACCTGCCGTTGATGCTGATGGTTCCGGACGTGATCCCCGTAGCAAATCCGGCGTCCTTCAGAACCAGGGCCGACACGTCGCTGGTCGCGCTCAACCGGCTCCCGACGTCCGAAATCCCGCGCTGGGCCGCGGCCTTGGAAAGCCGTGAAACATTGACCCCGTATGTCCCCACGGCGGCGCCGTTGCCGACCGAGGAGGTGGCCACCGCCGAGTCGGAGCTGCTCGTGGAGCGGGAATTGAAGAGGTCGGGGGAACTCAGGGCGCTGACCCGCGCGCGCAGGTTTGAAACCTGCGTCTGCACGCTCGTGTAGGCGGAGGCCCGTTGGGCGATGGCGTCCTGATCCGCGCGCAACCGGGTCTGCGGAGACCGCTCGATCTGGGTCAATTGCTCGACGACCGTCTTCCAGTCGAAGCCGGACGCGAGTCCCGAGAGGCTTAGGTCTACAGATGGCATATCAACCCTACCCATCGGCAGCCCGGGCCATTGGCTTAAACCCCGCGACCGAGAATACCCCCAAAAGAAAAGTCCCGGACGGCGCTCACGCGCCGTCCGGGGTTTGTGCCGCATTTACTTCGACTGCTTAGGACAGCAGCCGGAGCGCGGATTGCGGCGTCGCATTAGCCTGGGCCAACATCGCGGTGCCTGCCTGAACCAGGATGTTGTATCGGGCGAACTTCGTGCTCTCCTCGGCCACATCCACATCTTTGATGCGGCTGTTCGCGGCCGAGAGGTTGTCCTTGAGGACTCCAAGCTGTTCGTTGGTGTAGTTTAGACGGGAGATGTTCGCTCCAATCTGTGCGCGGTCCTTCGAGAGCTGGTTGATGGCTCCCTTCACGTTTGTCAGCGCCGAGGCCGCGGCCGAAGCCGTGGAGATGCCGGTGCTGGATCCCGTCGCGGCTGTGTAGGACGCTCCGCCCAGGTTGACCCCCGCCATTGAGAAGGCGTTGGTGGAACCCGTGGCGGTGTCGCCGTCGGTGGTCACCGACAGCGCACTGGACGTGAACAGGCTCACCCCGTTGAAGTCCTTCGTCGCCGTGTTGGTGATGTAGGTCTTCAGCTCGGTGAACTCCTTGTCGTAGAGCCCGCGGTCGCTGTTCGTCTTGGTCACGTCCTGCGAGAGGACGGAGAGCTCGGACATGCGGTCCAGGGCCTTGCCGACCTTCTGCAGGAATCCGTCCTGGGTCTGGTTGAACGACACCGCGTTGCTGATGTTGTTCTTGGCCGCCGAGGTCCGGTTGATCTGCGCGTCGAAACGCTGGGATACCGCCAATCCGGCGGCATCGTCCTCAGGGGAGACGATTTTCGATCCGGATGAGAGGCGGGCCAACGATTTGGCGAGCATCGAGGACGACTCAGAAAGCAGACGGGCGCTGCTCTGGGCCGACACGTTTGTGTTTATTACCATAATGACTCTTTCCTTGAGTCACCCCCTTTTGAGGGGTGATGACACGGCATCCATGCCGCGGGTGAACTTGTGGAGGCATCACCTTCTCCTCTCCGGCCGTTGACGGTGGCCGGGAACCTTGGACCTTGCGGTCACACCGGTTGCATGAGCTGGAACCGTGCCCTTCTCACCCCTGGATTCCTGCTCCTGCGAGCCCCTGTCCCTCCCATTGCCCGTGCCCTCGACCCCTTACCGTAAAGTGGTTCGGGCGGCGCTTTCGCGCCGCCCGAGTGTTCGACCTTTCAGGCCGCCGGGCTCTCTTACTGGAGCAACCGGAGTGCGCCCTGAGGTGTCGAGTTAGCCTGAGCCAACATCGCGGTGCCTGCCTGAACCAGGATGTTGTATCGGGCAAACTTCGTGCTCTCCTCGGCCACATCCACATCCTTGATGCGGCTGTTCGCGGCCGAGAGGTTGTCCTTGAGGACTCCCAACTGTTCGTTGGTGTAGTTCAATCGGGCGATGTTCGCTCCGATCTGTGCTCGGTCCGTGGCCAGGCGGTTGATCGCACCCTTGACGTTGGTCAACGCCGTGGCTGCAGCCGACGCCGTGGAGACGCCGGAACTGGATCCGGTCGCCGCCGCATAGGACGCGCCGGCAAGGTTGACTCCGGTCATCGAGAAGGCGTTGGCGGAACCCGTGGCGGTGTCGCCGTCGGTGGTCACCGACAGCGCACTGGACGTGAACAGGCTCACCCCGTTGAAGTCCTTCGTCGCCGTGTTGGTGATGTAGGTCTTCAGCTCGGCGAACTCCTTGTCGTAGAGCCCGCGGTCGCTGTTCGTCTTGGTCACGTCCTGCGAGAGGACGGAGAGCTCGGACATGCGGTCCAGGGCCTTGGCAACCTTCTGCAGGAATCCGTCCTGGGTCTGGTTGAACGACACCGCGTTGCTGATGTTGTTCTTGGCCGCCGAGGTCCGGTTGATCTGCGCGTCGAAACGCTGCGATACCGCCAATCCGGCGGCATCGTCCTCAGGGGAGACGATCTTGGAGCCTGAGGACAGCCGCGAAAGGGACTTCGCGAGCATCGAGGAGGATTCGGACAACAGACGAGCGGAGCTCTGGGCGGGGACGTTTGTATTGATAACCATAACGACTCTTTCCTTGAGTCACCCCGGTAAGAGGGTGTTCTACGTGGCATCCATGCCACGGGTGGATTGATTGCAGGCCCACCGTTTCCTGTCCGGCATCTTCAGGCTGCCGGAGACCTTTGTCTCATGACACAGCTTGTATCGGACACCCTCCGGAATCCTTGAGCGGTCTTTTCTAACGGGCCGCAGCCGACATCGCCCGGATTGATTTCCCCGCCACGTCCCCTACCGTCGCGGCGAAATGAGTGACCTCCTTAGCCAAATCAAGAACTTCAGCCTGATCGTCGCGGACACCGGGGACTTCGCCGCGATGAAAAAATACACGCCCCGCGACGCCACCACGAATCCCAGCCTCCTGCTCAAGGCGGCCACGATGCCCGAATACGCCGCGTTGATCGACTCGACCCTGGCCGGCGTTGTTTCCCGGAACCTGCCCCCGACCCAGCGTCTGGACGCCGCGCTCGACGCGCTCTCGGTCGCATTCGGCCTCGAGATTCTCAAGATCGTCCCGCACCGCGTCTCCACCGAGGTCGATGCCCGCTTGAGCTTCGACTACGCCGCGACCATCGCCAAGGCCCACACGCTCATTGCGCAATACGAAGCCACGGGCATCTCCCGCGAGCGCATCCTCATCAAGATCGCCTCGACCTGGGAAGGCATCCAAGCCGCCGCCGCCCTCAAGAAAGACGGTATCAAGTGCAACCTCACCCTGCTCTTCTCCTTCGCTCAGGCCGTCGCCTGCGCCGAAGCCGGCGTGCAGCTCATTTCGCCGTTCGTCGGCCGCATCCTCGACTGGCACAAGAAGAGCACCGGCAAAGCCGAGTATGCGCCCGCCGAAGACCCCGGTGTCGTTTCGGTGAGCCGGATCTACAATTATTACAAGACCTACGGCTACCAGACCGAGGTCATGGGAGCCTCTTTCCGCAACCTCGGCGAAATCACGGAACTCGCCGGCTGCGATCTGCTCACCATCAGCCCGAACCTGCTGGAAGACCTCCAGAAGAACACCGGCACTCTCGTCCGGAAACTTGACGCCTCCACAGCATCGTCTTTGAACACGGACGCCAAGCTGCACCTCGACGAGAAAACCTTCCGCTGGATGCACAACGAGGATGCCATGGCGACCGAGAAGCTTTCCGAGGGCATCCGCCAGTTCGGCGCGGACACGATCAAGCTCGAGAAGGTCATCGCCCCGAAGCTCGATCTCTGAGCCCGCCTAAATCCCCAATCGCACTGAAACAAGAAGGCCGCCGGAGATCCCGGCGGCCTTCTTCGTTTTTACCCGTTGAGCCTCACAGCACGGGCTTTTCCTTGATCAGCCCCGCCTTGATCAGCTTGTTCAGCTTGGGACCGATCACGATCGAGCAATACTGGTTCTTGCTCGCGTTCAGATTGAAGTAGTTCTGGTGGTTGTCCTCGGCCTTGTAGAACGCTTTCAGCGAGACGACTTCGGTGACGATGGGGGCCTTGAAATCCTTCTGGGCCTCCTTGATGGACTTCTCGGCGATGGCCTTCTGGGTTTCGTTCGCGAACATGATGGTCGAACGATACTGCGGACCCGAGTCGGCGCCCTGGCGGTTCTTTGTCGTCGGATCGTGCGCAGCCCAGAACACCTTCAGCACGGCATCGAGCGTGATCACCTTGGGATCAAACTCCACCTGGATGACCTCGGCATGGCCGGTGTCCTCGTAGCAGATCTGCTTGTAGGTCGGGTTCGGAACATGTCCGCCGGAGTAACCGGACTCGACCGTTTTGACCCCTTCGAGACGTTGATAAACCGCTTCAACGCACCAGAAGCAGCCGCCTCCGAGAACGATTTTTTCGGTAGCGGCGGAGACGGGTTTGGAGTCTTTCATGGGTTTTGAATCGGCTGCGGACGACACGAGGGCGGTCGCAAGGGCGATGACTAGAGTGGAAAGGAATTTCATGGTGCAAGATGCGACCCGAGATACGGGCAACCGTTCGAGAAGACCCGTGGGCGTTCGCATGCACGGGGAACCTGCCGTTATGTTCCGCGACGTCAAGTTTGCCCGAGCGGCCCGTTCTCCGGGCTCGCACTCGATAGAACGCTGCGGGATTCGTTGTGGCTGGATCCTCGAAACGAAGAACTCCATCTGACCAACTTCCAACGCCGAGCGAAGTCCACGCCTTCCAATCAAGGGTCTTCCCCTGAACCCGACGATTTCCCCGAGATCCGGAAACCTCCAAGAGGATCGCTTGGTCCGATCTCTCAATCCCACTGATCCGCCCGGAAGACAGACCACTGGCCGCAAATGCCATCTCGCTGATGGCCCCGAATCCGTAGTGCGAATCCAAGTGCCTCAGTCCACGCATCCGACAGGCGACGGACTCTCGCATAACGCCCGCTCGGTGCCGCGCATCGCGATGCCTACATCAGAATCCTCGATTTCGGTGTAGCTCACGGTGACCGCATCGGGACGGTGCATGCAGGTTGAGAACGGGCCGGGCTCTCCGCCATGGGATGAGTGCAGCCTTCGGAGCCACGTGACGCTACCGGCATCCGGTTCTCGTCGGGCTGCACAAAATGCCTCCGAGCGGGTGCGCTGGGCTGCCGGTTCATCATAGCCGGAAGACGCCCACTGGGCTGGTTCCCATGCATGGCGCTCGGACAGCAGCTCGTCGCGGTTCCATCTCCATTCCCAAACAACGGCCTGGCTCTTGAAGAAGCCGATCAACCGGAACGGGTTCATGGATGACAAGGGCAGCGTCCGGAGCCGGGACGCCGCTTCCTCGGGGGAATCGGCATCCCGCAGCGCCAAGATCACTTGCCCCCGCGAGACCGATTCACCGTGAACGCGGGCCGCTATGGAATACCAGTTGATCAACGCGAAGGCGGTGCCCGTTTCGTTGGCCGCAATCCAAGTGCCGCCGGACGGCTCACGGGGATGAAACACCCTTCTCCCGGAAACATCGAACTCCCCCGGCGGCAGACCGTGAGGTCGCGAGCGCTGTTCGTCGCGGTTCATGCCGAGGATGTATCCCCGCTTCCGGGGCCAGAAGGTGACGGTGCACATGGCGGTCTAGTCGGCCGCGGGATAAGCCGCAATCTGCCGGCTCGTCTGCCGCCATGTGCGCCACAACGACAGTGCCGATGACGGGCGAAACCCGCGCGCGCGATTGGCCGCGCCGATGGCAAAAACCAATCCCCATTGGCGAAAGAGCGTGCGGTAGGCGGAGACGAGGGAATTGCGCGCGTCGTAGATGCTGGTGGCTTCGGCCGCGGCGCCGTTCAGCTCAAGAATCCGAAAGCCCCGCCCCGCCTTGAGTTCCTCCTCGGAGGAATAGCGGACGTCGTAGCGGCCGATGTAGAAGCCTTCGAGCTTGCGGGAGATTTCATCCATGCGAGCTGCAAGTTGCGGGGTCAACAGAGCGGCGCCGTCGCGGAAGACACACCCTTGGGCATGGTTGCCGGCTTCGACCAGCCGGAGGTTTTCCCCGAAGGCCAGGACTTCGTCCCGGCGACTCGCGAATCGCTCCAGATACCTCGTCGCCATGCAACGGGCCCGTTCATCCAACCAGACGAGTTCTTCGATCGTATGGACGCCATCGCCCGTGAGGACCGGGAAGATTTTCTCGGTGATGGCGAAGATCTCGCCCCGTTCCTGATCGGGAAACCGGTAGTAGAACACACCCACCTCGAACGGCCCCGGGACATATCGCTGGAGGACGAGCGCGTCCGGCGATGCTGCGAGGCAGGCTTCGAGTTCGGCTTCGGTCCTGATCAGCTTCACTCCCGCGCCGCGTTGACCGATGTCGGGTTTAAGAATGAATGGAAGGTCAACGCCGTTCTCCGACCGGAGCTTGGCCAGCAGATCTAATCGTTGCCCGACGGTTCCGGTCGGCAGCAGCCAGGCCTCGGCCGTGAACTCAGGGCTCGTGCGATGGAGATCTTGCAGCGTCGCGATCTTGGATTCCCCGACCATCCCACCGTGGAGGATCGAGGGATTCGCCGCGCAAGGGACCGTGAGTCCGCGATACCGGACCGAGAGTTGGATGTAGCGCAGAACGACTGGAATGTAGAACAGCCACGCCGGCCAGAACTCCCACCGCGTCCATCGCGCCGCCGCCGCCCGGAGCCGATTCCTTGAAAGCCCGGCAAGCGGCCTCATCAAGATCCGGATCAGGAAGACGATTCCCAGGACAAGCAGAATCCCGATCCAAACTGAGCCGCCCCAATGCTGAAGCGCGGAACCGATCGACGGGCCAAACGCGTGGATCAGCAGGAAGAGGGCTGCCGTCCAGAAGGCCACGGTGACGCCGGTAATGGCGAGGAACCGGCCGAACGGAAGCCGGAGGAACCCGGCGGCGAGGTAGGTTGGAAGACGCGTTCCCGGCACGAACCGGCTGCTGACTAGCAGCCACGATCCGCGCGCGGCGAACCAGGCTTCGCTGCGTTGCACGGCTTCGGCCCGGACGAATCGCCGGACAAACGCCGTTTCCAGCAGAGGACGTCCGACGCCCCGGGCGGCCAGATACAGGAGCGCATCACCAAGCCAGATCCCGAGGAAGCATCCCAGCCATCCGGTCTTCCAGCCGATGACTCCCGTCGCCGATAGAAGCGCGGCCCCGATGGTAGGAACGTCTTCTTGGACGAGGGTGGACACCGCGAGGCTCAACGCCTGTGAGAGCGGGAGCCATTCCGCGAAACCGGGCGGAACCCACTGGGTGAAGGTTGCGTCCATGGCGAAGAAGCTTAGCAGGCCCCGGCTTTTTCGACGTGCGCCACTGTGGAGGGGGCTACGCCGAATGCGGCCGGAAGATCGACACCTTGAAGCCGGGCCATCACCGAGATCAGCGCGTAGTGATGGATGGCGTGGGCGATGATGTAGACCAGTTCCCGTCCCACGGACGACTTGGTCATGGGCGATTCCCCGTGCGCGTAGCTGACCTCGCAACGGGCGAGGACCCGGGAATCCAGTCCCGAGGGTTCGAGACACTCCAGAACGGCGCGGATTCGGCGCGTTAGGACGAGGGCGAAATCCGGCAGGGTCTCGATCCTCAGGTCGCGCTGCCTGTGGTCATAGTCGACCACCGAGCAATCGATCCCGCCCAACAGACTGGTAAAATGGTCGAGGCAATGCCGGTAGTGGCCCCCGATCGATGCGTTGAACGCGATCGGAAGCTTCTCGGCGTATGTCGTAAACTCCAGCGAGCCGAGAAGGAGTTCGCCTTGGTGGAGGATTTCAACCGCCGCCGCCAAAATGCGCCGGTTGTGGGTCTGGTCGTCTCCGCACGTCCGCTCCACAAGGGGATGCACGGTTTGGTGTGGCAGCGTTAACGTCTGGGATTGGTTCATACATCGAACGGATTCAGGCAACCGTTCCGCGAGGTGGTCGCCTGCGGGATTCATTCCTTACAAGGACTCGGCAGGTTTTTTCCCGAAGCCGACCTCGGCCCGCGGCCCGCTTCGGATGCCGGCCAAAGCCATCGTCCGCGCCCGTGTTTCGCGGAACAGCTCTTTCCGGTCGGTGGATGGTTCCAGAGGCTGGGATCTACGGACGCAAGCGGTGACCTGTTCCTTCGACAACAGCTTGAGGACACGGGGCGCGAGCGTCCTGTCGCGCCAACGGCAAACCTCTCGGCTAAATGGGGAATTTCAGGAATGGCCGACCATCGGCGCGCCGCTCGGGGTAGCGAAGCGGCTGCCGAAGAACGGAATCTCCGATCGTCGGAGCCAGACGACCAACGCCCCCGACAGGAAGACGACGCAGGCCAGAACGAAAAGCAGACCGCCGTCGTCCTTCACCACGATGCCGAGCTTGGTCAGATGGCTGCCGATCGCGCCGGCCATGACGCCCATGGCCATTCCGGCGCCGTAGATCGAGAACCTTCCGCTCAGCAGCAGTCCGGCGGCGATCAACTCGGCGATGCCCGAACCGATCCGGCCCCACGGTTCTGCGCCAAGCTTGGTGAAGATGTAGACCGATTCTTCGGCACCGGTGAACTTGAAGAACAGCGTCTGGAGGAGAATGGCGGCGGCGATGATCTGGAAAGTCCAGGTGACGTTGCGGTGGGTTTTGCAGGAGTTCATCGGAGGGAGCCGGTTGATGGGTGGAAGATTGTTGCCGGTGGATCGGGTGCTATTCGCCGGAGATCTTCTTCCAGGAAGAATCGGCCTTGGTGGTCTGTGCGGGTTCGTCCTTGTCCCAATCCTTGCGGGCATTTCCCCACAGGCCTTTGTAGAAGAGGAAGAGTCGGCCGTTGGTCACCTTGAAGTTCTGGGGATCGATCTCGACCTTCTCGCCCTTGGCCATGGCGGTCGCGCACCAACCGCCGTAGGTCGGTAGATACTTCATCGGCGAGGCCACGAAGAGCGCCTTGTTCTGCGCCGAGCTGAACCAATAGGTGACTCCCGCGTGGGCGGCGGAGTTTTCCTTGGATCCTTTGACCGCTTTGCCTTGGGCCATGTAGGCGACCGGGTCGAAGCCTTGGAGCGCGAGTTTGTCGGCGCCGAGATTGTATTGCTTCAGATCGGATGCCTCGGCGGCCGAAGCGGCCGAGTGGAGGAGGACGAATGAGGACAAAACGAGCAGCGGCGTGTAGCGGACGAAGGAACGACGGGAGATTTCAGATTTCATTTTGGAGTTTGTTGCGCGGTGGATCCGCGCGGACAGGGGTGGGTGGAAGATCGGGGCAAAACCTTACAAGCCGTCTTCACGCGGCGAACGTGAGGATTGGTGCGCGCAGCGCGGCGGCGCTGTTCTTTGAGACAACGCGATGCAGCGACTCCGAAAGGGACACGACAGAATCGCAGGGAAGCACCTTCGAGCCCGGCTGACAGATCGTGAATCCGGGCCCGTGGGCGTCGCCGTTCAGGACGCAGGCATCGGTCTGGCATTCGGCCAACTGGCGCCAGGCCTTGGCGAAGGCCTCGTCCCGGGTGCCCGCCAGCTCGTATTTCCAACCGACGATGGTGGCATGCGGAAACCAGCCGCGAAGTTTTGGAAGGACCTTGGTGGCGGGCTCCAGTTCCAGGGTCAGCCGACCGTCCCGGGTGGCGATCTTCGGAGAGGAAACCGGCTCGCCCTGTTGATTGACGATGCGGGCAATCCGGAAATCGCAGAGCGCCGCCGCATGGAACACGGCGTCGATCCGGCGCATCCGGCCGATGCGTTCCATGCGGTCGGCCAGGTCGTCATTGGTCGTGAACGACTCGACCTCCCAGGCATCTAGCGGCCCGGTGTAGGTGGCTCCCTCCGCCCGCAGGCAATGGACGTTCCAACCGCGCTTCAGGAAATGGTTCGCGATCTGGGTGCCGAGTTTTCCGGTCGAAAAATTGGTCAAGCGGCGGGCTTGGTCGATGGGTTCGAATGCGGGCCCGAAGGTAATGAGGAGGCGCATAATCGATGGTGTGTCGCGACTCCTTGGCCAAACTTACAGCGTAAGTTCCCGGCCTGTTGCCCGACTACAGGGCATGATGCGTTCCCTAATTCTGCTCGCTGGAATGGCGGGCATCGCCAGCGCCCAAACCAACGCTCCCGGCCCCGAAACCCATGTCCTCCGCAGCGGGATGAAGCAGGTGCCTTTGATCGAACTCTTCACCAGTGAAGGCTGCAGCAGCTGCCCTCCCGCAGACAGGTGGATCAGTTCGCTGACGGGCAACGCGGGCCTTTGGCGCGACTTCGTTCCAGCCGTCTTCCATGTCGACTACTGGGATGGCCTGGGATGGCCCGACCGCTTTGCCTCCGCGAACAACACGCTCCGGCAACACGCCTACGCGGAAAGCTGGAAGAGCGATTCCGTCTACACGCCGGCCTTCGTCCTGAATGGAAAGGAATGGCGATCCGGATTGGCGGGGCGGGCGATTCCGCGACCAGGTGCGGACGCCGGAGTGCTCGAAGTAAAGCCAGGCCAAACAAACCACTTCGCCATCACGTTCACGCCGGCACCTGGGATCAAGGGACCATTCGACGTCTCGGTCGCGTGGTTGGCTGGAAACCTGGCCACGCAGGTCCGCCGCGGGGAGAACGCGGGGCGAACCTTGGAGCACAACTTCGTCGTGTTGGCCTGGGCAACGATTCCCCTGAACGCCGAAAGTGCGGCTCATGGAAACGTTCTCCTGAAACGCCCGACGGGAACGGATGCCACCAAGCTCGCATTGGCGGCCTGGGTTACGCCGAGAGGCTCCCGCGCGGCGATCCAATCAGCGGGCGCTTGGTGGCCGTAACGGTTCAGCCCTTGTCTTCGAGCGCTTCCGTCAACCGGTTCTTCAAGCGATCGCGGGTGGCGGTGGGCATTCTTCGCACGACATCGTTGGTATGGGGCTGCTGGACGGTTGCAGGGTTCATCCGCGACGCTGCCTGACGTATTGAACCCAGTTGCCCCATGTATCGCTGGCACCAGGCGCAGATCCACAGATGCAGCCTGATCTTCACCCGTTCACCCAGCGTCAGGCGGCGTTCGTTCGATTCGGAGGCCAGCCGGGCGATGGTCTTGCAAGGAGGAAGACGGTGGGCCAGCCAGAAGATGAACCGTTGCTTGAGGGAAGCCTGGGGGTTCATCGCGTCATTCCTCCTCCGGCGTGACTTTGCCGAACCATGAAACCTCCAGACAGCGCCTTAACGCCAGCCGGGCCCGGTGCAGCATGACCCACAGGTTGTTCTGGGAGATGTTGAGTGTGGCGCAGATTTCCTCGCCCGGGATCTCGTCGACTTCGCGCATCAGGTAGACCTGCGCGATCCTTTGCGGAAGCTTGCTGGTGCAGCCGTTGAAGGCCTTCCAGAACTCGTCCTTGTCCATGCTGTCGCCTGCGCTGCTCCAATCGCTTGGGGCGAGCTCAGGGGTCCAATGCTCCGCGAATCCGGGATACTCGAAGGTCTTGTTCTCCTCGTCTTCGTAGAAGCTGAGATCGGTGAAGGAGGTTTCCCGGCCTGATTTCCGAAAGTGATCGAGGATCTTGTTTTTGAGGATGCCGGTCAGCCAGCTCCTCTCCGAAGATCGGCCCTCGAAACGTCCATGGCTCTTCAGCGCGGCTAAGAGGGTCTCCTGGACGAAGTCTTCCGCCCGCGTCTGGTCGCGCAGACGGGACAGGGCGTAGTGGAAAAGATAGTCTCCGTGGTCATCGACCCAACCATCCGGATTGAGCTTCGAGGGCGAAGGAACCGGAGCAGGTGCCTGAGACGGAACGGATTGGTCAGAAGAATTCAATTGGAACAAAGAAGCGTAGCGGTAGCAGCCCGTCAAACAAGCTCTAGCCCCGCCTCGTGATGACACGCGGCCTACAAAAAAACTCGGGAATCACGTTGGTCTTGTAGGCCCGGTCCCCTGACCGGGCATTCTTTGATGGGCTGCTAGGCGCCGCCTCGGAGGCTGACCTTGATTTTGGTTTTCGCAGCCACGGAAAGCCGATGCCGCTTGCTGTCTCCGGGTCCGAAACGCCTGATCGCGTGCCTCAGCCAGCTCAGCTGACGTCGGTATCGGCGACACTTTCTGCAAAGGGCAAGGTGCATCCAGTAGCCGACGCGTTGCCAAAAACGCAGGTCTTGTTCCATGGCCTGCGAAGTGTGGCTGCACATCTCGCGACAGGTCGGCGACAGCGCGGCACGAAGCTTTCTGAGCGGCGTGAGCCGGCTCGTTATGGGCGTCGTCATGGAAATTGTGTCGCACAGGCTGGCGATTCCTTACTGCAAAGTTTGACGAGGGTCGTTCGATTGGTTTGGACGGACCTTGGGGAAACCATCCGCGAATCGGACTGTTCGAGTGTCACTCATTGACGGCCCTGAAGAAACGGGGTTCTGGTCCAGCGCTTTTCTGCAGCTGAACAAGGTGCCTGTTATTGGTCGCGGTCAGGCTGATAACTGACGACCAATGGACCAGGTTAGACGAGGCTTCAATCCGGTATCGTTTTCCCTGCAGTCCTTCCAGGGTCAGATCCAGAATTTCAGCGCCCCGCAAACGGAGTCCTCCGACCCGGCTGGGCGCGGGCGCTGCTTTGACGGCGTCGATGGCGGACTGGAACAGGTTGATCGGGAACGTCGTTTGCCCGTAGCCCGGTTGGCTGTAGAGCAGTTCCCATGGCTTGTGGCTAGGCGAGTTGGTGACGCCGTTGATGATGGCGAAGATCGGCTGTCCGCCGCTCGCAAAACGATTGGCGACCGCCCTGGAAAAGTCGTTCAAGACCAGATCCAGCCCGGCTTGGGTGACGAAGTTTTGCGTCTGCGCTTCCTGGTTGGGCTGGAGGTTGACGCCAACATGGACGACTGGAATGCCATCGGGATTGCCTCCTCGGGGCGCGTAATACTGGTCGATTCCCGTTAACAGTTGGGGCGCCGCCGCTTGGCAATAGGGGCACCACCAGGCGAACCAATCGAGCACGACGATCTTGCCGACGAAGTCCGTGAGCTGCACCGGTTGCCCGTTGGCCCGGTTGATCAGCGAGAAATTGGTGACCACCTGCCCCACGGAATACTGCTGGGCTCGGGCCGGAACCGCGGCGATCCATACCAGGGCGACGAACACCATCAGCCTGAGCAGGGAGGCGGTTTGTGGGGAGGCGATCGCGGCGGGCTTTGCGGAAGTCCGAGGCAGTGAGCAAAGGTCTTGAGCTGGCTTCTGGTTTTTCATGATGGGAACTCCGGTGGTTAGAACTCCGCCGAATAGGCGAGCTGCACGGCCAGCCAGGAACGGTTCTTGTAGAGGCTTTGGAAGAAGGCGGTGCTGATTCCGAAAGGCTCGTAGCGGGTGTAGTAGGGCGCCGCGAAGACCTTGATGGAATGGGCGCCCCAAACGCGTCGGACCCCGAGCCCGGCTTGCCAGGCTTCAAGCCCCGGTGCCGCGCTGGAGAACAGGGAGTTTTCAATCTCACCGGAGTCGCGATACCAGCGGCCAGACATGCTGAAGTGCCATCCGGCTGTGGGCTCAAACTCGACTGATCCTCCGCTATACCAGGCTTCGAACGTCGGATTCTCCCGTGTCCATCCTCCGAACGTCCGGACGATCCAGCGCTCGCCGAGCGCGATGTTGAGCGAACCTTGCCACGCGTAGCGGTGCTCGCGGTCGGTCGTGTCGGTGAGGCGGAACTCGTTCAGCAGGCGGACCCGCCGGGTCAGGATGTTTTCCCCCGAGACATGGTAGCTCGCCGTGTAGAGGTTGGGCCGTCCGCGCCGTAGTCCCGCAAAATCGATTTCGTAGCCGGGAGCGATCTCGTCGTGCAGGTAGCTGATGTCGGCCTGGAGAAACCCCACGGTGGGGAGGTATTCCCACCTCAGTCCGACCGTGCCATTCTCACCTCGGGGCGAGGCGTCTAGGTATTCCGGGAAAAACGCGGCAAATTGTTGCCGGTAGTATTGGTTTAGCCACAACGACCGGAAGTCAGTGTATCCGTCGTAGGCACCCGCCGAGAAAACGGCGGACAGCGGATCGAGGATCCTGATTTTTCCACCTAGTTGTCCAGCGATGCGGTGAGCGTCGACGGACTCGCGCAGTCCCAGAAAGTCGAACGGCGCCGGAACGTAGTCCAGTTCGAAGGTGTTCCATGCAAGGCTCGCGGACCATTCCGCCGACCGGCGCTTCTGACCGTATTCGAGCGAACTTTGGGTCAACGTCACGTCGCTGGAGAAAAGTCCGTCAAAGTCCACCTGCACTTGCTGGGTAACCGGAGCCCCACCTCCCGTCGGCGGGGGCGCCGCTGAACAAGCCAGTGGGAGGAATGCCATGGCAAATAGCGCTCTGGAACGAAGTGATAGTCCAATGGCTGACATCGGGCGCGTGGGTCAGGGTTTCCCCGGTGCTTTGATGGCATCAATCACACTGCGCAGCGCCTCGGCGCCCTCGAAACCCGCTTTCTTGTAGATCGCATGGAACAACGGGGAGCCTGCCTTGCCCCGCGTTCCGTCGATGATTACGAAAAATGGAAGGCCTTCGCCTCCGTAGCTTTTCAGGGTCTTGCCGTCCTGGTCGTCCAAGACTGCGCTGATGTGGTGCTTCTTGATGAACGCGGCAGTGTTCTTGGGATTTTCTTCTTCGACGTTGATGCTGACGACTTGGACCGGAATGCCGTGAGGGTTGCCCTTCTTCGCTGCGTAGTGCTTCTGGATCTGCTCCTCGACGACAGGTGCCGACTGGGCGCAAGGCCCGCACCACCAGGCGAAGAAGTCGAGAACCACGATCTTGCCGGCAAAATCAGAGAGCTTGACCGTTTCGCGCGAAGCTCGATTTGCGAGAGAGAAGTTCGGGGCGATCTCGTCGGCAAAGGCGTTGCCAGCAACGAACAGGAACAAGAGGGCGGAGACGATGGATCTGATTTTCATTTATGCCTTTGACGTGAGGATTCAGCGGCACGAGGTGCAACCGGCAGCCTGGGCGCCACCGGACGCGGACGCGCCTGATTCAATCTGGGGCCCGATCTTCGATTGGTAGCTGAACACCGCCGAGTTCGAGAACTGCATCCCCGGCCTGGAAACCAGTCTCTGCTTGTGGACGGGAACGGTGCTGCAGCCTGCTCCGATCAAGACCGGGACCATTGCCAGCAGCAGGATCAGGTCTTTGTTTCGGGTTGCTGTCATACGGTTCGCGGGTGTGTGGGAAAACGAGGGCAATCCTTACAGGACGATTGCGATTCGATCGCGGACTCGGTGCGTCAAGTTCCCAACGGGTCAGAGTAGTTGAGGCTCGGATTTATTCCGCCAGATCTTTGGTTGCGTCGTTTCAGCCCGTCAGGTTTGCGTTTCAGGCGGTCCAGTATCGAGCGGGTCCGCAAGCGATTCGGCTGTAAGGAAGCCGCCCGTGACACGACTGCCTTGTGGACCTTGAAACCTTTCCGGATTAGCTGTCCTTGATTCTTTTTTCATGACGCTGCTTTGCGGAGCCCCTAAATCCGACGACCCTCCTTCCGAATGATCACGCTCATCTCCGGGACCAATCGTCCCGCCAGCAACACCCGCCGGGTCATCGCCATCATCGAAGGACTCTACCGCGAGGCCGGTGTGCCGACGAACATCGTTGATCTCCAGGATTTGCCTCCCGAACTGTTCTTGCCTTCCGCCTACGCCTCGCCGCCCCCGGCCTTCCAGCCGTTCGCGGCAAAGATCCTGTCGGCTTCCGGGTTGGTCGTGGTGACGCCGGAATACAACGGTTCCATGCCGGGCGTTCTCAAACTATTCATCGACCACCTCAAGTTCCCGGAAAGCTTCGAAGCCAAGCCGGTCTGTTTCGTCGGGCTGGCGGCCGGCATGTGGGGTGCACTCCGCAGCGTGGAGCAGCTCCAGGCGATCTTCGGCTACCGCAACGCCCATGTCTTTCCGAAGCGCGTCTTCATCCCCGGAGTCGGGCAGGCGCTCGGTTCGGATGGCCAGTTTGTCGACACCGAACTCACCGGCCGCCTGCGCGAACAAGCCCGTGGATTCGTCCGGTTTGTCGATGCCATCGATCGGCTCAAGACGCCGGTTCCAGGATGATTCGGACCCGCAAGCACGGGCGGATCGCGCGTTACGGATTGGCGCTGATGGGCGCGGGCGTTCTCGCGCTTCACGGAACCGGCTGCCTCATCCTTCCAGGGGACGATCGGTTGGAGACGCTGTCGCATGCAGCCACTCTCACGACTAATGGCTTCGTGATTCGCTACCACCTGGCGGAAAGCGCCGCGGCCGAATGGAACATTGTTTTCGTCCACGGCACGCCGGCCAACGCCGGGATCTGGCATTCGCAGTTCAAGGATCCGTTTCCCGGCGCGAATCTGATCGCCTACGACCGTCCCGGCTTTGGCCTGTCGCAACCGGTGCGACGAGACCCGCACCTGCACGAACAGGTTTCGGCACTGACCAATCTTCTCGCGGTCACGCCTGCCCGGGCGACGTTGCTGGTGGGTCATTCCTACGGCGGCCCCGTGGCGCTGTTGACTGCTGCAAGACATCCCGAGCTCATCGCCGGCGTCGTGCTCATCGGCGGCAGCGTGGATCCCGGCCAGGAGCATCCGCTCTGGATACAATATCCGTTCCACACCGGCGCGACCTCATGGGTGCTTCCCGGCTGGCTTCGGCAGTGCAACCGGGAACTGATGACGTTGAAGAGCGACCTCCTCGAGCTTGAAACCGAGCTGGAACGCCTGCGGGTTCCAGTCGTCATGCTCCACGGTGAACGCGATCGACAGGTGCCCGTGGAGAATGTCGCCTACCTTGGTTCCAAGCTCGCATCCTTGGGCAAGAGCAACCTGTTTCAGGAAATCGTCTTCTCCGACTACACGCACTTCATCCCGTGGGAGCATCCGGACGCTGTGCGTCTCGCGATCCAAACGGCGGTCGAACGCTCCGCCCAATTACGGAGATAACAGCCACGGAAAACCGCCACCAAAGCATCCCGAAAGCACCCTCACCCAAGATGACGACCTACGATCCGGACCTGATCCGCAAGATGTCGAACCGCCTCGGCGCGCAAGCGGTTGTTTCCACCATCGCCTCGACGCTGCTTGGCGGGGTTGTGGGGTTGGTCGCCTCACCTTTCATCCTGCAATCGCTGCCCGGAAACATCGCCGTGGACCTGCCCAACTGGGCCTGTCCCGCCACCTTTGCCATGGTCGGCCTTGCCAGGGGCCTCGGGCAGGCAGCGGAAATCCGCATGAAAGCACAGACGATGCTTTGCCTACTTCAGATCGAAGAGAACTCCCGGGCGCATCGACTGGCGTCCAATCCGGATCGGGCATCCTGAAAATTCCACTAGCCGAAGATCCCGTGTAAGGAATCAGCCTGCCGACCGACCCACCGCCGAATGAGTTGGAATGCAAACTCGGTCGGCGATTGGGCCCTGGCCCTGTTGGCGGCCTATTTGTTCGCGGGCCTTGGTTTCGCTGCATGGTTTCATTTTCGCGGAATTGTTCGACTGGATGCCGCCACCAAAGGGACAGGTCTGGGCTTTCGCCTGATCATCTCGCCGGGTCTCATCGCGCTCTGGCCGATGCTTTGGTTCCGATGGGTAGCCGCTTCCCAAGCCGCCTCGAAGCAGGATCATTTGAAGGCACAGGAGTCCCTCGCGAAACTCCGTCCCGTCCATCGGTGGACATGGCTCGGCCTGCTCGTCTTGGTCCCTGCGTTGTTGGTCATCGTGCTTTGGAACCGGCCCGCTGAGCGCCTTCCTAGCCAGATACATCCTCCGTCACAACCACAGCGCTGACTCGCATGTCGCTCTCCTACCGCGCCGTCGACTGGAACCCGCAGAAGCGGACATACGACATCATCGTCGGCTCGTTCATCATCGGTGCGCTGGCGGTCTACATCGGTGTGTCGTTGATCGTTTCTCCGAACACGACGGCGGAAACGCTCATCATACGGGGCACCGCATTGACCGCTGTGCTGCTGGTCCATGTCATCTTGTGCATCGGTCCGTTGGCGCGACTGGATTCCCGTCTCCTTCCGCTTCTCTACAATCGGAGACATCTCGGAGTGATGATGTTCGGCCTGGCGCTGGTCCACGCCGTGTTCTCCACCGTCCAATTCCACGCCCTCGGAGATGCCAATCCGCTGCTGAGCATCTTGACGGCCTACCAGCGCGACTACCGACTTTTCGACAATGGTGTTCCCAATCTAGCCCACTTCCCATTCGAGCCTCTCGGGCTGGCCGCCTTGGCGATCCTTTTTGTCATGGCCGCGACGAGCCATGACTTCTGGCTGCGCAATCTCGGCCCGGCGTTCTGGAAGGCGCTGCATCTCGGGGTCTACGTCGCCTACGCCCTGATCATCGGACATGTCGCGTTAGGAGTCATTCAATCCGAGCGAAGCGTCGTCTATCCGGCTCTCGTATTCATCGGGTTCGCCACCGTTGCGGGCCTTCACATCGCGGCGGCCACCAAGGAACGAAGGACGGATCGACGGCACCGGGCGGAGGAGAAGGATGGCTTTGTCGCAACCTGCTCTGCGAACGAAGTCATCGAAGGTCGGGCCAAGGTTGTTCTCGTTGAAGGAACGAGGGTCGCCGTTTGGCGGCATCAAGGCCAGCTGTTTGCGACATCGAACACCTGCCGTCATCAGGGCGGGCCGCTTGGTGAAGGGCGCATCATCGACGGCTGCATCACCTGCCCTTGGCACGGATGGAACTACCAGCCCGAAGACGGATGCAGTCCGCCGCCGTTCAAGGAAGTGATCGAGACCTACGAGCTCAAGGTCCTCGCCGGTTCGATCTGGCTCAAGACCGAGGCGAATCCAATTGGAACCCGAAGCGCGGGATCGGCGGAGGAATCGTGGCAATGAACGAAGACTTCTACATCGGCTACTACGACCGCGTTCCGCCGCCGGTTCGCCACCACGTCCGTCGCGTGGTCGTTGGAGCCACGATCGCATTTCTGGCGTTGGTCGGCCTCATCGCCTTCAGGCAATCGCCCGCCGATCCCGGAGAGTTCGGCTTTGGCATCACGTCGACGTTCTCCGGCACCCTCCGCGAACTGCCGCTTCCGATCCTCACGACCGTTTCAACCAGCGGCGTGGCGACAAACTACCTGCTCGTTGGCTCCGGCAAGTTTGGCCTGCCGGCGTTCGCCCGCGGCCACGACGGTGCGCGCGTGCAATTCAAAGGATCACTCATCCGGAAAGGCCAGGCCGTGATGGTGGAGATGAACGATGAGAAATCGTTCCAGATCATCGCTCCAAAGGACGAAATCCAAGCCGCGTCGGCAATGATCCCTATCGGAAGGGTCGTGCTGACGGGAGAACTCGTGGACACGAAATGCTACTTCGGCGTCATGCGTCCGGCCGTCGGCAAGGTCCATCGAGCCTGTGCCGTTCGCTGCCTGAGTGGCGGAGTTCCACCCGGCCTATTAGTCCGCGATCAATCCGGTGCCGATGTTGTGGTCATGATGAGCGGACTCGGCGCGGAGAAGCTTGCGCTGGACCCTCAATGGGCAGCCCGGACGATCACAGCCGAGGGTAATCTCGAGTTCCACGGCGAGATCCCGGTTTTGACGACATCCTCTGTCATACTGGATAATTCCCGATAGCCGGATTTCAGTCTGCGTTTTCCAGACAGGCAGCGATGTCCCTTTACGGACGCTACTGCTTGGTGAAGCCGCCTTCCAAAACTGTGCCCATATTTGAGGAAGAGCCGGACATGGAAATGACCGGATCAAGCTTTCTCCCGTCCCGGAAATAGATACTCACGTCAACTGGTCGGGTCCCCTAACCCGGGGCTCGTGGCGCAAATCCTAATCCGTTCGTTGCCGGGCCACCGCAGAAACAATCGCCACGAGGCTTCCGGGAAGTGCTGACCTTGGATCACAGCAAAGAGCGGTGAATCCAACTTTCCCCAAGTGATTCGACCCCGTTCGCAACGAACCTTGGTAGGCACGGTGTGGAGTAAACTGAGCAGTCCCAGCGTTGGCAGTCGCTAACACTCAACGACGCGACCAACAAAGTAGGGAAGGTGATTTTCAGTTCTATCGCCCGGCTGAGGACGGCTTTTCAATCAGGAGCAAATTCCTGCAAGATCCTCACCGGCTATGCGGGCGCAAACTTCGACATGGACTTCCCGGACATACCGTTTCCAGAGGCGCCACGCATCTTGAACCACAGCCATAGGGCGGGGAATTGATCCGGAGAAGCCTCCACTTGGCGACTTCGGAATCTCCATCCCGATGTTTCCGGATAGGCTGAAAATTGGCAGCGACCGCCAGCGGCGGATCTTAACTTCGGCTATAATTCCGAAATCCAGGCAGCTCGACTATCGGACTTGGCTCTTCGGCGGATTCGGAGCCGGGGCCGGCTGGTTGATCACGGAGGCCAGCGACTCCCAACTCTGCTTCTCCGGAAATCCTTCACCGACTTTTTGGCGGAGGAACTGGCGGAGCGGCTCGATCAGGCGGATGGCCGTATCGATGGTCGCGCTGCTGCCGCCCTGGTAGGCGCCGATGTTGATGAGATCCTCGTTCTTCTTGAACGTGGCCAATAGATCACGCGCTCGGCCCGCGATCTCCTGCTGATCGGAAGTCGTCAAATCGCGGACAAGACGGCTGACCGACGACAAGACGTCTATGGCCGGATAGTGGTTCTGATGCGCCAGCTCACGTGACAGGACGATGTGGCCATCGAGGATCGATCGGACCGTGTCGGCGATGGGATCGTTCATGTCGTCGCCTTCCACGAGCACGGTGTAGAGCGCCGTGATCGAGCCGGTCTCGCCGTTACCGGCGCGTTCGAGAAGCTGCGGCAGCAGCGAGAACACCGAAGGCGTGTATCCGCGGGTCGCCGGAGGTTCCCCGACCGCCAGGCCGATCTCACGTTGGGCCATGGCGAAGCGCGTGACCGAATCCATCATCAGCAGGACGTTCTGTCCGGCATCGCGGAAATACTCGGCAATGGCCGTGGCAAGGAAGGCGCCTTTCAACCGGGCGATGGCCGGCTGGTTCGAGGTCGCGACGACGACGACGGATTTGCGCCGACCGGCTTCATCGAGGTCCTTCTCAAGGAACTCCCGGACCTCACGACCACGTTCGCCGATCAGCGCGATGACGTTCACATCCGCTTCCGCCTTGCTGGCGATCATCCCGAGCAGGGTCGACTTGCCGACGCCGGAACCGGCGAAAATGCCGAGACGTTGTCCGCGTCCACAGGGCGTGAACGTGTCCATCGCCTTTATGCCCGTGCGGAAGAACTTTTCGATGCGCTGGCGCTTGAGCGGGTGCGGCGGCTGCGTGGCCAAAGGCGCGGTGCGGTCGCAGTTGAGCGGTCCCAGGTCGTCGAGGGGATTCCCAAGACCATCGATCACGCGGCCCTTGAGCGACTCACCGACTGGAACGCGCAGGGCGCTGCCCAGCGCGACAACCTCGCTCCCGGGATGGATTCCGTGGAGCTCGCCGAGCGGCATTAGAAGGACGTGGTTGTTCCGGAAGCCGACGACCTCGGCGAGAGTGGTGGAGTCATGGCGGCCGGACTCGATGACCAGGCCGATAAGCTGGACGACGCGGCCGTGCTGGCGCACGACCCGGGTTTCCTGCACCCGGCGGCGTAGCGATTCGAGCCGGGAAAGGGGGACGGGGCTGGATCGTTCGATCATGCGTCGGGAAGCAGGCTGTGGCGGAGGAGTTCGAGCTTGGTCTCGCGCCGGGCGTCGATGATTCCGAAGCGCGTCTGGACGATACAGCCACCGCGGCTGACATCCGGGGCGGCATGGAAGTGGACGGTGCTGCCGTTGAACTGGCCGCTGGCCAACTGCGAGCCGGACCGCTGGAGAAGTTCGAGATCCGCCGCGCTGAGGCGCACATGGAACTCGGCCGATTCCTCTACCTGCATGAGGGCGTCCTTCACCACTCCGGCGACCATTTCCGGAGTGATCGGAAGATCGGCCACGAGTCTCTGGGCGATATCAAGGGCGAGTGAAGTGACGGCCTGCTCAGCGTCACGCATGACCTGCCCGACCGCCTGACGAAGAGGAGTAACCACGCCGTCGAGCAATTGCTGCATGTCGGCCCGCTGCTGGATGAGCTGTTCGCCGAGCTGCCGTTCGCCTTCCTGTCTTCCCTCTTCGCGGGCATGGCGGATCTGCTGCTCGATCTCGGCCGACGGGACGACGGGGTTCTCGGACAGCGAACGTGCTTTCAGGGACGGACCGTCGATCACCTGGACGAGGACACCGGATGAGATCGGACGGATCGCGCGGAAAGGCTTGGAAAGCCGGATGACCTCACGCAGGGGCATCGCCGCCTCCACCCAGATCGATTTCGCCGTCGGCCTCCAGACGGCGGACGACGTCGATGATCCGGTTTTGAGCGCCCTCGATGTCGCGCAGCTTGAGCGGCCCGAGGAAGCCGATCTCCTCGTTGACCGTTTCGGCCGCGCGCTTCGACAGGCACGAGAGCAGGGCCGTCTTGAGCTTGTCGCTCGAAGTCTTGAGGGCGACTGCGAGGTCGCGCATCTCGACTTCGCGGAGGATTTTCTGGAGCGACGGCGGATCGAGGAGGACGAGATCCTCGAAGGTGAACATCTTCTGGCGTATCGATGCCCCGAGCTCGGGATTGCGTTCCTCCAAGGCGACCAGCAGCGCCTTGCTAAGATTTTTGTCCATGGCGTTGAGGACTTCGGCGGTCGTCTTGACTCCGCCGGTCTGGCTCATGGGTTTTACCGGTCTGCCGCCGAGGCGCAGGTTGATGACATCGACGATCCTTTCGACGACCTCCACCGGGGTCGGTGCGATCGTCGCCAACCGCTCGAGGACGGCGTCGCGCTGATCACCGCGCAGTTGCGAGATGACGGCGCCCATCTTCTCGGGTTTCAGGTAGCTGATCAGGAGGGCGATGGTCTGGGGCTGCTCGTTCTTGAGCAGATTGACCAGTTGCTTTGGATCCATGTCGGCGATGCCCTGCATGGCGCCGACCGGCGTCCGCGTCGGCGCAACGCGGCCGATGACGTCGGACGCCTTGTAGAGCCCGACAGATTTTTCAAGGGCACCGCGGGTGTAGTCCACGCCGCCCAGCACCGATGTGCTCGCCTCGACGGCGACGCTCGTGAACTCCTTGAGGATCTCCTTCTGGTTCTGCTCCGTGAGCATCTTGATCTTCGACATCTCGGCGCTCACCGACTCGAGTTCGCCGTCCTCGAGCTGCTTCATGATCCCGGCGGCGGCTTCGGGGCCGAGGATGATGAGGAGGGCGGCAAGCTTCTGCACCTTCGACATCTTGGAGACGTCGGGGACGATCTGTTCGGGTTCGGCTGGTGCTGCCATTTTACTTCTGCTCCGGAGCGGGATCGTTGTTGCCGCGGCCCAACCAGGCGCGGACCGCCTGGGTCATGTTGGCCGGGTTCTCCTTGATGAGGCGGTTGAGGACGTCAACGGTCACGACCTCGTCCTTCTTCTTCTGGCTTCCCACAAAACCATCGGATCCGACGCCGTCGGGGATGAGGTCCCCGATCGCGACTCCGATCGGGAGGTCGTCCGCCTTGGTCTTCTTGAGCGTGCGGAAGAAAACGAGCCCGAGCACGAGCGCGATGCCGGGATAGATGAGCTTCTGGGCCGTCTCCATCATGAACTGGGTGCGTTCCTCCTTCTCGAGTTTCTGGGCGATCTCGACGGCGGGCGCGTCGTTGAAGGGGGTTTCCTCCAACACGACGTTGTCGTCGGTGGTCCCGATGGCGTTGGAAACGATCTGCCGGAGCTTTTTCAGGTCGTCCGGCTGGCGCGGCTCGGCCTTCTTGTCCTTGCCCGCTCCGGTGAAACGCTGGGCGATGAAGACCGAGGCCGTGATTTTTTTCACGGCGCCGGCGGCCTGGAGAATGGTGCTGGTGGACTTGTTGATCTCATACTTCTTGGTGGCCACCTTCTTCTTGGTGTTTGAAGTGTTGAGGTTCGCCCCGCCGGCGTTGTTCGTGTCGCCCGTGTTTGAATTGGCCGCGGCGCCGGCCGCGACGGCGGTCGGCTGCGAGGTGGAAGTGACCGTGTTCTCATCGGTGGAATTGTCCTCGCGGATCACCTGGCCATCGGGATCGAACTTCTCCTCGACCCGGTTGATGGAATCCCAGTTGTGCTCGGCCGTGACCCGCACGACGGCCTGTCCAGCGCCCAGGACCGCGGCCAGCATGCCCTCGGCCTTTTTGGTGAGGTATTGCTCGACGGTGCGGCGGGCGGCGAACTGGCTGTTGGAAAGCCCGGCGACGGAATTGTCGTCCTGGTTTTCGGAAAGGACGTTGCGCCGCTGGTCGACGACCGAGCGGGAGGTGGCCG
>Ga0163144_10006633_pt1 | contig 25501 bp, 25 predicted proteins | sample OliLak19BULKMAT1_FD_123175 | JGI IMG/M metagenome (GOLD analysis project Ga0163144, IMG submission 123175) | Freshwater microbial mat bacterial communities from Lake Vanda, McMurdo Dry Valleys, Antarctica - Oligotrophic Lake LV.19.BULKMAT1 | ecosystem: Environmental > Aquatic > Freshwater >... | reverse complement strand
TGATATCTTCCAAGACATAGGGGGAACAGGCGCCATTACCCTAGCCTCATGGAACGGAGGTTCCTTCACCCTTGCGAGCACCACACGGACCGGTACCAAAGCAACTGAACTATGGTATCTCATCGCTACCACCACAGGCTCAAAGACTATGTCTGTAACCATCACCGGCAACACAGACGCAATCAAGTTGGCAGCCTCCTCCTTTACCGGCGTCTCACCAAGCGCTCCTCTTGACGCAGTTGCGGTCTCAGGAGGCACCTCAGGCAACCCAAGTGCTAGTGTTACGGTTCAAACACAAAATGCAGTTGTGGTAACAACACTCAATAGACACTCTACGACAGACGCCACCTCCAGCCGCAGCTCATGTTTGGATATGGCTAAATTCACTAAAAATAATCAAGGTCGGACATGAATATGACGTTGTTATAGAGGTGATTATGGTAGCGAAATAAAAAACACCCCTTAGGGCGTGACTGTGCTTTTAGAACTTTGAAGATTGGCTCAGATACGCGACGCGGGAGACTTTTTTAAGAGACGTACAATGGTACGTCGGTTTAAAAAAGTTGGGACCCGCAACAAAGTAGATGAGTCAAGATACAAACGTTCTACAAAACGTCTACTGCTTTGGTGATCTTTTTCGTCCCATCAAAGCGTATCTTTCGCAGTTTGCGGAAAGTAACTTTCCCTTCTCGAATTGCGTATATTGAGTGGTCTTTTGAGAGTTTTACACCAAGTCCCGGTTCAATAACGGTGCCACGCTGGCGCACGATAATGCTGCCTGGCTGCGCCATTTCTCCGCCATAGAGTTTAATACCCAGGTATTGAGGACCTGAGTCTCTAAGATTTTTCGCTGTTCCGCCTGACTTTTTGCTCGCCATATTGGTATAGTTGCCGTATGAATCTAACAGAAATGCAACAACAGAGCAAGGGGCAGGGGACCGCGCTTTACATAGCCCTGATTATTATCCTTGTAGGTGTCGGTGCATTTTTCCTAGGAAGGCTCTCAGTACTTGAGCAGTCACAGTCGGGTATTAATATCGTTGGGGAAAGAGTAAGTGCCTCCGCAATAGAAGCAGCAAAAGACATTGCTTCTACAACAGCGCCGCAATCAGATGAATCAGAAGGAGCGGGGGGTCACGTAATGGCAGGCGGGGTTGTTGCGTCTAAGAGCGGTACTAAGTACCACTTTCCATGGTGTGCTGGAGCGGGTTCAATAAAAGAGGGAAATAAGATTTGGTTTGAAAGCAGTGAAGCTGCTCGAAAAGCCGGGTATACTGCAGCTAGTAACTGTAAAGGCTTGCAATAATTGTATAGTGTGGTACTGTATATATACATGAAAAGACACGTTAAGAGAATAAGCATACAGACTCTTGGTTTCTTCTGCCTGCTCCTTGGAGTGGCAGGGATTATTCTGCCTGTATTAAATGGGACAATTTTCTTACTTGCAGGCCTTATTTTACTTTCAGTATATTCGCCCCGTGCAAAACACTGGCTTAATCGAATCGGGGATCAGCATCCAAAAGCACAGCAAATTGTGAGAAAACTCGAAGGAATGGTGCACCGAGTTGTAGGAGAAGTATAAAACCCGCCGAACGGCGGGTTTTATACTTAAAGCCTCAGAAGGGCTCTCTTGGCTGTACCCAGACCTGGTTTTAATAGGGCGGGGATGTATCCACCGTGATATTCGGTATACTGGAGCGTATGATTGTTGTTGATGTAGAAGCCTCAGGAGTAGATTACGAAAAAAACTCTATTATAAGCGTTGGAGCGCTCGATCTTGATCACCCAGAAAAACAATTTTATGAAGAGTGCAGGGTCTGGGAAGGTGCGCATATTAACGCGCAAGCCACTGAAATTCACGGGGTCCCTGACGAAGAACTTTTAAGCAATAAGCGCCAAAGTGAGGCGGATCTAATACACAAATTCAAATCGTGGGCGATGACTATTGGGGACCGTACTCTTGCGGGACAAAATGTTTCATTTGATCGTGATTTTCTTAAGGCTGCAGCACATAGAGCAGGGCATACCGATTGGCCGTTTGCACACCGAACAATAGATACGCATACATTGTGTCATATGCACATGGTGAAGCGGGGAATACAACCCCCACAAGATCCATTGCATAAGCGCTCGGCGCTTAATTTGGACGCTGTGCTCAACTACTGCGGCATACCGGACGAACCAAAACCCCACAATGCGCTCACGGGCGCGATGAGTCACGCTGAGGTAATCTCAAGGCTTTTGTATGACAAAAAGCTTTTGCCCATATTTGACCAGTTTGAAATTCCTTGGGAAGTAAAGTAACTTCGCGTGCACCAGCCTCCAACGGCACAATGTTGGTTTGAATTTTTCATTTTTTTTGTATACTTGAACAAGAGTGCTATTTGGGAGAGAAAAAATGAAAACAGTAAATGGTACGTGCGGCAATCACGACTGCCAAAACAAAGTTGATGGAAGATACGTCAAACGCAGTACGAAGACGGGTGTACTACTTTCTCACTGCTCTCCGGAGTGTATGGGAGTCAGTACTGAAGCCCTTACGCCGCCCCAGACTAATGACACAAAGAGAAAGGCAGAAACGCTATGGTTAGCGAATAGACACTCATATCGACGCAACATTGTCCATAAATGAACGCTCGTATATGCCCTTTTGGTCAATAGTTGACCAAAAGGGAAGGATGAATTCACTTGCGATCGATATCACTTTCAAAAATATTCGATTTCTCCTGTTTGTCAAAAAAACGTTATTTTGCAAGGGTTTATTGGCATAGAGGTATCTGTCAAGCACCTTCTATTGCCTACCACCACGCAAATTAGGTATCCTTATCGAGCTTCGGGTTAACCCCCGGAGCCGTTTTTATTTCACCCTGGGCCATTAAAGACCCCCGCGTGATACAAACTATGATACCTATGGTAATTGGTGCGATAATGCTCTGGAGCCAAGCTCAATCGTATGGTCCAACAAGTTCAATCTTGTTAGTGCCTCGTGAGGCGTTTGGTCCAAAGTCTCAGTCAGTAGAACAATATGTGCGCGAGTACTTTTCAGACACACCAATTCTTATTGAAATTGCACGATGTGAATCTCAATTTCGCCAATACGATTCAAATGGAAAAGTATTACGCGGTGAGGCTGTGAATGACGACATCGGCATTATGCAGGTCAACGACTACTATCACAAAGCAAGAGCAGCAGCGCTTGATATGGATATTAGAACCATTGATGGAAACCTGGCCTATGCGCTTTACCTCTTTGAAGAAGAAGGAACCGCACCTTGGAGTGCTTCTAAAAAATGCTGGAAGCCTTCATCAAAGGTTCTCGCACGAGCAAAATAAATAAAAAGACTCCGCACATGCGGAGTCTTTTTATTTATTAAGTATGATTGAATTATTTTTTTTTGCGTCTAGTGCGTATCCACCAGATCCGTATGCAACTGCGTACAAGAGGCCGCCCATAATTGCTAAGTTTTGCAGAAAGTTTATTTGACCCGATCCTGCAACATCAAGATCAAAGAAAATAATTGTTGCAAGCGTATATATAACTAGTACAGATGCAGCGTACCGCGATTTATATCCAAGAATGAGTAATGTTGCTGCTCCAATTTCTATTACTGCAGCTATTACTGCAAGAATCATGGGGAAGGGCAGACCACCGGCCTCAACTAAAGCTGCTGCTGCATTAAGATCCATGCACTTAGAAATGCCGGCAATCAAAAATAAAAGGCCTAAAAGAATTCTTCCAATAATCGGTGCGTATTGAGTCATACAAATAATTTTAAAAATGTATCAAAAAGGTACATATGTAATCATACCGCATTGAAGGGTCTGGCTGATAGGGAGTAGGGGGTCTTCTTCTCTCACGTGTACGTCGCACAATATACATTTTGCGACATGATCACAAGGGGCGAATGCCCCTGACGGTCCTGTCGCAAAATGTACTCCAGATTGTGCAACATGCCCCTGCCCTGCGGGTCACATCGCACAATCTGTCGGACTTAACTCAACGCTTGCTTTATTCTTTCTATCCGTGTACTACGTTAATTAGAGCCGCGTGTAAAAACCTGAATCTAGGGGATTAGCACTTCCCTCTTTTGATCTAAAATCTGATGGAGAATCTCATGTACGACCAACCTTCAATTTGGCAGTTTGATTCTGATGACTCTGCACAGCGATGCGAGTACTCGCTTCCGATGGTTCTCTCTAACCCGTCATCTTTGGATTGCGAGACAATCCGAGAGCTCTATACGAAGCATGCCACGAATGATTCCGATCGCACACGCACTCACTTGATCGATTCTTATATTCAGATGTGGTGCGAAAAAAATCGCATTATGGTGATCCGATGCTATTCTCATGGTCAGCATCAAATCGTTGCATCTGTGTCACTCGGCATGCCGCTTAAGCTGAAGGGGCGTTGCGGCGTTATCGAAGACGTCATCACACATCGCGACCATCGAAGGCGAGGACTAGCGAAAATGATCATGGAAGAGCAAATGAGGTTCGTAGATCATGAGCGGTTTGTCTACACCGATCTGACAAATCGTGACGATCGCGGCAATGCCAAGTTGTACACCTCTCTTGGATTCAAGGAGCGTAGCACGTCTGTATATCGCCGGACACTTTCGAAAATTTAGTTCAATCAAACGCCGGCTCGCTTAAACGAGCCGGCGTAGATTTTTTAAGTTATAAGTAGGAAAGCGGATTAAGATATGCCTTGAGATCGGCAACTGGCATCGTGTAGTTTCTACCCGAACAGGATTTGCTTGCAAAAGTGCTTATTTGCACTCCCTGTGTCGCGTACACTGCAAAGTGTAAGTGCGGGCCAGTCGCGTATCCGGTGGCTCCAGCAAGACCGACACTCTCTCCTGTAGTCAGAGATTGGCCCTTAGAGACCTGTACGACCGATAGATGGGCGTAGAGCGTTGAGAGGCCGTTTGCATGCTCTACAAGCACCCAACGGCCGTAGGAGGCATTTGGGCACGTTTGATCTGTGTCTCCAATACCTTTAACAGTGCCTGAAAGCGCAGTCTTAATCCTGCTTCCAGTATTTGCTTTAAGATCTATGCCGTTGTGTCCGTGACCGCTATAGATCTGCGGATTGGCAGTTGAGAAATCCGTATTGCCAAAGCCTTGCGTTATCACCGGTTTGTCAGTTGGCCACTGTAAAACTCCTGAGCCTGTACGTGGGAGTGCCTTTGGGTCAACCAACAAATGCAGCTGGGATTCAAAGTTTGCAAGATCAACCTCAAATTGTCTTTTTGCTTCCTGTTTCTTTTTTAGTAGCGCTTGATAGGTACTTTCTTTGCTTTTGGTTAATGTGAGCAGTTCTGCCTTCGCTCTTATTGTTGCATCAAGTTCAAGCTTTTGATCAACGAGTTGTTGTTTGAGACGTCCAAGATCTAAGCGTTTTGATTCGGCGTCAGTTTTATTTGAGACAAGAGTAGTTTTTAAATCAGAAAGTTCATTGACTTGATTTTGAAGTGCACCTCGCACAGACGCAAGGGCATTTGCATTAGAAAAAAATGAACTGAGGGTACTGCCGGAAAAAACTTCCACTGCCAAGCTCTTTTCATTGTCCTCACGATCTAAGTTCTGAAGTGTAGAGGCGATTGCTTGGCGCTCGCGTGAAATCTTTGTCGTGGTCTTGCCTATATTTTGATTGATCCCGGAAATCTCTGTGTCTTTTTGAGCAATTTTATTCTGTGTAAGCGAGACGCTTGATTGGACTTTTTGTTTTGATAGGTCGAGCGTCTTCACGGCGCTCTGGAGAGTTTGTTTTTCTTTTGAAGTGGTATCAAGGTCTTTTTGTGTTTGAATTATCTCTGCTTCAAGCAATTTTATTTTTGAGTTTCGATCCTCAATCTGCGACTGCAATTCATCCTTCGTTTGTGCAGATACGTTTTGCAATCCCAAACTTAGGGAAAGTAGTAATAAAACGCCAAGTGTAATTGCGTGGGTACGCATGCTTATAGTGTATCAAGGGCACGCTCTAGCCTGCGCATTGTCCGATCTCGACCAATAAGGCCTGCAACGGTAAACGGATCAGGGGATCGATCCTTGCCAGTTAAGGACACGCGCATAGGATGAAGCACTGAACCCCTTCCTTCCCTTCCGGCGTATTCCCAGACACTTTCTTTAACTCTTGCCGCACTCCACTGTGACGCATCTATTGCACTGACAAGTTTTAAAACCTCCGTAAGATGTTTTGTTGCTAATTCCCTACTCACCTTTTCTCCCTGCACGGTAGGTAGCAGGATGTCTGCAGGGTACTCACTTAGATCGTGCATAAAAGAAAATTCTCCCGCTTCAATTAATTCACGCGCCTCGAGTAGCGTCTGACATCGATCTTGAAGTAGCGGCACAAGTACCGGATCAACTGCAACGCCAAATTCTCGTAATCGTTTTTCAAATTCCTCCCCTGTGAGGTTTTTAATATGTTCGCGGTTATACCAACTAAATTTAGTGAGATCGAAAATTGCTCCGCCTTTTTGGAATTTCTCAACGTCAAACGCACTGACCAATTCAGACAGTGTAAAAATTTCTTGTGGCGTACCGGGGTTCCATCCCATGAGCGCTAAATAATTGACCACCGCCTCAGGCAAGAAGCCCAATTTTTTATATTCATCAACAGATGTTGCACCATCGCGCTTAGACATCTTAGAGCGATCAGCGGCGAGTATTAGCGGCACGTGTGCGTACTTGGGCCGTGTAAACCCAATAGCCTCTAGAATTAAGATTTGGCGCGCGGTGTTGCTGATATGATCGTCGCCGCGAATCACATGTGTAATATTCATCTCCCCGTCATCAACAACAACAGCGAGGTGATACAACGGGTCATCGATTGCGCGAGCAATCACAAAATCACCAAGATCTGTCGTGTCTGTTTTAATCGTGCCACGGATCATGTCGTCAAACTCGACAATACTGCCGGTATTTCGCAGCCGCACGACTTCAACACGCTCTCCAGGTCGAGCTTTGCTTTCTTCTTTTGAAACATATGCTTTATTCTCGGCAATTAATTTCTCAAGCGCTTGTGTATGACGATCAACGCGCTCCGACTGTCGATAAAACTCATCCCACGCAATGCCGAGCCATCCGAGTCCATCAATAATATTTTTTTCAAATTCAGGGCGATTCCGCTCGCGATCGGTGTCTTCAATGCGCAACACGAACACCCCGTTCATTTTTTTGGCGAAGAGATAGTTAAAAAGTGCCGTGCGTGCTGTGCCGATATGCAACATTCCTGTAGGTGACGGCGCCATGCGTACACGAACAGAAGCTTTCCCAAATAAATTAAGAAGATTCATCTCCTTAGTATTTTATATATTGTAATGTCATTTTGATTTACAGTAGTGTTTAAAACGCTAACGGGACTCGTGTGTCAGAGCGATAGTAAGTATCTCGTCTGCAATAATGCGCGCAGCATCTCCTGAAGAAGACCCTTGCGCCGCCAGTTGCATTCGATTGTAGAGGTCTTTATTTTCCATAATGCGCCTAATCTCTGACACGAGCAGGTTTGGGGAAAGATTATTTTGTTCAATTACCACAGCGGCCCCCGTGTGGGCATAGGTAAACGCGTTTGTGGTCTGATCCTTCACAATCTCATCTGGTATAGGAATCAGGATTGATGGCAGTCCCCAAGCGGCAATTTCAAAGATAGTTGATCCAGCGCGTGAAATCACTAGGTCTGCTGCGCCTGCTGCCATGCGCATCGCTACCTCGTTAAGAGTACCAAATTGGCGGTATCGTCCCTTAAATGGAGAATCTTTGAGTACAACAGAAGCTATTTGCTCGACTTCCAATTGATTATTGACGCCGGTTTGATGGAGCACTTGGTATTTGTTCACCAATTCAGGAAGTGCTCGAAGTACCGTGTCGTTGATTTTCTGTGCTCCTTGAGAGCCTCCCGTAATAAATATAACCGGCGTTTCCCGCTCAAGTTTTAGAAATTCGTGCGCGCCCTCAGTTGCCTTATGTAACAACCCTTTTCTAATTGGGTTGCCGGTAACTGCAGTTTTTTCTTCTTTAAAAAACTGCACAGCTTTGGGGTATGAGAGCGCAATGCGCACCGCAAACTTGCCAGTCCATGTGTTAACGCGGCCAGGTACCGAATCAGATTCATGAATCACCACAGGAATTCTAAAGAGACGTGCGGCGAGCACTGTTGGAAACGCACCGTAGCCTCCTTTAGAGAAGACGACATCTGGGTACAAAAAGAAAATCCTAAATACAGAAACCGTGACTCCCCATGCGGTTTTAAAGAAATCAAAATAATTAAGAAGGGAAAAATAGCGTCGGAGTTTTCCTGCAGACGTTTTTACAAAAGTAATATCGTTGGCAAACAGTGCTTCCTTGTCGTACTCCTCGGGTGCCGCGTAAAAAATTTGCGGTTCTATTAATTTGCGCTCTTTTACTAGGTCCCGTATAGCTTCTGCTACCGCAATGAGCGGATAGAAATGACCACCAGAGCCTGACCCAGTCAGCAGTATTTTCATTCATGTAAGTATACCTTGAAAGACGACAGATTCTCTTTCAAAAAGGCGGGATAAACGGCTCTACACAGCCTTCATTTTGCGCGAGACGCTTAATACTATTCCACATTCAGCGAGCGCCACCAAAAGTGCGGTTCCTCCTTGGGATACGAAAATAAGCGGCAGGCCGGAGAGCGGAAACAATCCTAGTAATGAGGCGATATTTACATACGATTGTACGGTAATAATAATTACTACACCAAGCACAATCAATCCTCCAAATCTATCCCCTGCTCTCACCGCGATGCGTAGTCCGGCCGCAGCGAACGCCAAAAAAAGTAGCACGAGCAAGGTGGCTCCCGCAAAACCAAACTCTTCTCCGGCAACTGCGAACACAGAGTCCCCTACCGGTTCGGGTAAATGTGAGAATTTCTGAATGCTTTGTCCAAATCCCCTACCAAAAATTTGCCCTGATCCGATTGCAATGAGGGATTGTTTTACTTGGTATCCGGCTCCCTGTGGATCTCTTGAAGGGTCAAGAAAGGTTTGTACGCGATCTCTCACATACGGAGTCGTCGCGTACGCAACTGACGCAAATAATGCCGCAGCAATAAAAAGAACTAAAAAATGCTTGATCCGGCCTCCTGCTGCAAAAAACACAGCACCACACGCCAATACAAGCACCATAATGCCGTCATTATCTGGCTGAAGCGCCATAGGAAGTGAGGCGAGCCCCACGATTATGACAAACGGCATAAGTCCAAACTTAATTGTGTCTATTTTTTTGAAATTGGCGGCGTAATAACTTGCCAAAAGAGCAATTGATGCAAATTTGAGCAGTTCCGCAGGCTGAAATGAAAATCCACCAAGATTAAGCCAGCGATTCGCACCTTTAAATTCCATGCCTATATGTGGCACAAACGTAAGCCACGTAAGTAGAAGCGCGAATACAAAAAAAGGAATCGCAAACTTTGCGAGCAATTTATAGTTCAGTCTCGATAGTACCAACAGCGCGATGCTGCCCCCCACTATTCCGAAAATAACTTGTCCTGAAGCGACTGAGGAAAATGGTGCCCCATTACGACCCAAGAGTCCAAGTGCTGCAGATGAGAAAATAGTAAACCCAACGACAGTGAGCGCGAGCACAATGAAAAAGAATGTGTAATCGAAGCGCTCTAATTTCATTTCTCCTATCTTACCCTACAAGCGAGATAATCATGCCCAGAATCGCAGAACCAACACCCACAATCCAAAATCGCATAGTCACTTTGTACGACGGCCAGCCGAGCGCCTCAAAGTGGTGATGCAGAGGGGCAACCAAAAATAGTTTCTTGTGAAAAACCTGTTTCCAAAAAATTTGCAATACGACAGAGATCACTGTTATCACCAGTGGAAACGCAATTATAGGGAGCACTGAAACGCCAATTCCAGATCCAAGCGAGTCTGCGAGGAACGCAACGACAGTAAGGCATAGTGTGAGCCCCATAGTACCCGTTTCGGAGAGATAAAAGCGTGCTGGCGGGATGTTAAACCACAAAAATGCAAGTAGTGCGCCCGCGACAGTTGCACAAAATGCTGCAAGATCTATTTGATTTTGGAAAAACGCGACGCCGGCATACGCACTAAACATCGTGGCAAATATTCCACCCGCAAGTCCATCGAGGCCGTCTATAACTCCTCCCGCGTACATACACATGGCAACAAGCAAGAAAAATGGAACGAAGAAAATACCCAAATCAAGTTCCCCATTAAATGGAATCATGATGGAGTGCACTTCAAGCTTAAAGTAGAACCACCATGCCACTAAGAGTGCCACAGTTGCAACAAGCACCAGGCGCTTACGCAGTGAAAGGCCTCCCGCCTTATGATCTATTTTTCCTGATACTTCATACGCGTCATCAATAAGGCCAACAAGGGAGCCCACGATTAACACAGCAAGCGGAAGCCATGTTTGGCCGCGGCTCAAAAATGAGAGGCCCTCTGAAACTACTGACGGAGCAATAATCTTCAGTACAAAGAGAAATAGTGCAACAAACAGTACGCTTACCCACACAATAATGCCTCCAAAGCGTGGCGTACCTGTTTCTTTTTCTTTATGAAGCTCATTAAAAATAGGTGTGCCGCCGCCGCCGTATCCTGCGCTCTTGCCCGCGCGCTTCTTCCAAAGCTTATGCTTGTATAGATAGTCTGTAAGGAGAGGAGTGAGTAGTATGCCGAAAATAAACGCAATGATTGAAGGTGTAAAGATTTTTATAAAATCGAAAAGCATATACTCTACTAATTTCTAATTAGAAAGATTTCTTCGCGCTTCTTCTATCAAATGCCGCACGTCAGCAAACCGATCCGCTTTTGAAGATCCAAGTACCACAGCAATTACCGGTTGATCAAGTCCAAGATCGACTGCAACAGCGAGGTTTCCTCCCGCAAGATCAGTGTAGCCGGTTTTGGCAGCGATAAGTCCTGGAATATCCCAAATAGGCTCTGTAGTGCTCTCTATCCCCGCTCCCGAGCCTGCCTGACTCCTTGGAGTATCTGTTGTTGCACCAAATATTTCTGGATATTCTCTTAGCATTAATTCAACGAGATGTGCCACATCAAGTGCTGATCCATATGCACCTGCGGTAGTTGATGAAATATCTAAACCAGTTGTGTTCAAAAAATAACTTTGAGCCAATCCATCTTTTTTCGCCTTGTCATTCATCCGCACCACAGCACTGCCAGAAGAGAGTACAGACGCCGCGGCTGCCATTGCGTCATTACTTGATGTGGTGAGACCAAATGCGAGTAGATCTCCCAATCGCCACACATCTCCAATTCGTAAATGAGAATCCCCCTCCTCTTTAATTGCGTCGGAGGAAATAGTGACTATCTGATTACTTCCCGTACTTGAAAGTATTGCGCGTGCAGTTGCAAGCTTGGTGAGGGAAGCAAGCGGCAGTTGCATCTGCGAATTCTTTTGATACAAAATCAATCCAGAAACAGGATCGTACACCACAGCGGCTTGTGCCTTGATTGATTCATCTGGCACTTGAAACGCTTTTAGAGAGTTATCAATCCGTTCTACTGAAAATGTTTTAACGGGTACCGGGAGCGTTTCGTAATAGTTGTACAAGGCGCCAGACGTAAGCCCCATAAGGCCGACAATTGAAAAGACACTGATTTTTCTTTGTAGTTCAGTCATTGGATTGTACTGGTTCACTCTCTGTCTTCTCGAGTGCTGCAAGTTCCATAGTCACGCTTTTAAAATCGGGAAGGTTTTCTCGAGCTTGAACACCGAGGTGTGCAAGCAGATCGGTGGTGGGCTCAAAGAGAAAGCTTCGATCGTCTTTTGGATGGGGCACTCGTCGAAGTAATCCTCGCATCGCGAGCCCACGCAAAATATGGGACGAGTTCACGCCACGAATATAATCAATCTCAGACCGGCTCATTGAGCCATTATACAACACAATTGAAAGCGTTTCAATACCTGCCTTTCCTATATCGCGTGAAAATTCTTCTTTTCGTATTGTTTCAACAAACGCGGATGCCTCGGGCGCAATGCGAAGTTCGAGTTCTTTGCCGTCGTCTACAATAGAAAGTCCAAGCACAGCTACGCGCTCTTTGCAGATGGTGAGCGCGTCAGTAAACTGCGCCTCAGTAATACTAAGCGCACGAACAATTTCCTGTCGTGCGACAGATTCTCCTTTTATAAACAGATACATTCCGAGTTGTTGTGCGTGATCCATACATTATGCACCAAATGATGGAGTTGAAATCGAATCGCTCTCAAGAGTAATATCGCCAAAATCATTATCTTGGCTCGCTCTCAGTATACCCTGCTTCACAAGCTCTAATAGTGCCAGAAACCCAACAATGACATCGGTTTTTTCTTTTCCTGAAAATTGTTTAAAACTCATTTTCATCTCCCTACTTATGCGCCCGGTCAACCGTACTATCATGTCCTCAAGCGAGATCACTGTTTTTACTGCCACAGAAGCCAACTGAATTGGTTTTGGAAAGATAAACATCACTCGCGCGACTGCGTCTCTAAGCGAAAGTATATTGGTTTGTGAATCTGGGGCGAAAACCGGTTCACGCTTGGGTTCAGCAAGCGAGTGCATCGGTGCCACTGCAAATTTTTTCTCTAATTCTTTTGATGCCCGTCTTAAGATTGAAAGCAAAGCCAGCCTTTTTTCAAGGTCGTGTACATCATGTTCCTCCTCTTCAGTGAGTGTGAGATTCGGCAAGAGCGATCGAGACTTCATCAAAAGCAGCGTCGCTGCCATAGATACAAACTCCGCAGTCTCATACAGAGGCAGCTCAGGTAATTCTTTTATGTGCGTTAAAAAATCATCAGCAACTGAGGAAAGCGAAATATCGTTAATGAGGAGTTTGCGCTTCTCAATGAGGTCAAGAAGCAAATGAAGCGGCCCTTCAAACACTTCAGTCCGGACGACATACTGCATTAATATGAGATTACCATTTTTACCCTTGCACTTAAAGGGTTTAACTAGAGATTCTCACAGATAGCGAGAAAAAGTCGCACGGGTGCCCCTGCTGCGCCCTTTGATAGATGTTCGCCTGGGGCTGCGGTCATTCGGGACGCGATATCGAGATGCGCAAATCGAAGACCATCTGCAAACTGCTGTAAAAACATGCCGCCTGCAATCACGCCGCCATAACGAGAGTTGCCCGCTGTTGAAATGTTTGGAATATCCCCAAAAGTGCCCTTTACCATGTCGTCGTATTCTTCCCAGAGTGGAAATGACCAGATATAATCTCCCGAAATTTCTGAGAGTCTGCGCATATCTTCAACCAATTTTTCGTCGCGAGAAAGCACGGCCGATGCTTGTTGACCAAGTGCGGTGAGCACTGCCCCAGTAAGAGTTGATGCTTCAACAACTATTGAAGGATTAAATTTTCTTGAATATGTAATCGCATCAGCCAAAATAATTCTGCCCTCAGCATCAGTGTTCAAAACTTCAATAGTTTTTCCAGACATCGAATGTAACACATCTCCCGGTCTGTAACTTGATCCCGATGGCATGTTTTCGACCGCTGGAATTATTCCTATAATGTGTCGCTTAACGCCAAGTTTCGCAGCGAGCGCAACTGCGTGAATGACTGCAGCTCCTCCCGACATATCCATATGCATCTCATACATCGAGTCGCCTGGTTTGACGTTGAGTCCTCCCGAATCAAATGTGACGCCTTTCCCGATCAGTGCAATTGGACCTTTTTTAGACTCAGCACCTTTGTACTCCATGACAATAAGTCGAGGCTCTTCCGATGATCCTTGTGCAACCCCCAAAATAGCGCCCATAGAGAGCTTTTCCATCTCCTCACGGTCCAGAGCCTTACAGGTTGCTTTAGTGCCCTGTATGGCCATTTTAGCCGCTTCTGCGAGCTTTATTGGGGTCATATGGCTCCCTGGTGTATTTGCGAGCCTACGGCAGGCATTCACTTCCTCGCCCACCACCGTACCCCGTTCAATACCTCTTTTTGCAGCCGCAGTCGTTCCAGTGATAGTTGCCTCTGTAATAAATGGAAAACCTTCTTTAGGTGGAGTTTTAAGTTCAACAAACTCAAAGTCTGCCATCAAAAATGCAACAGCCAAAAGTTCTCCGAGTTGCGCATCAGTCACTTCCTTCTCAACAATGTCGCGGATTTCTTTCCAGGCGAGCGTTACTGATTTGATACGGTGCTGTTTTGCGCTTGCAATCATCTTGCGACAAAAGAGCACCGCTTTACGTCTGTTTATTATTTTTTTATTTCCGTAGCCGATTTGGAGCATCGGTACGCCATCCTTTTCGATAAATTTAAGTGCCGTGCCCTCAGCTATGTGTATTGCGATTTCTGCCGTGTTTGCGAGTCCTGTATTAATTTTCATTACAGTCTATCTGTTTTTAATAATCTATTTTCCTTTCTCGAGTGTGATTCCTAGTTCTTTTAATTGCTTTGGAGATACTTCGGCGGGTGCACCCATCATCAAATCGCGTCCCTCGCCTGTTTTTGGGAATGCGATTACTTCGCGAATATTTGGCTGGTTTTCTAGGAGCATTACGATGCGGTCAATGCCTGGCGCGAATCCTCCATGCGGTGGTGCGCCATAGGTAAACGCTTCAAGCATATGCCCAAACTTTGCTTGTTGATCTTCTTCGCTTATACCAAGAAGATTAAAGACTTGTTTTTGTTCTGCAGAATCATGAATTCTGATTGAGCCAGAGGAGAGCTCGTATCCATTGAGCACCAAGTCGTACGCATTTGCGCGAATGGAGAATATATCTTCACCTTTCATAAATTTGTCTTTGTCTTCTGGCTTGATTGAGCAGAACGGATGATGCGCCGCTTGTAGTCCCATGTCTTTATCTTGTTCGAACATTGGGAAATCAACGATCCAAGCAAACGAGAGTTCGTTTGGGTCATCTTTGTTCTCGCGAAGATCTGGCTTATCGCTCGCATATTTCTCCATTGACTGCGCATAAGTCAAAACCGGGAATGGCTTTTGTGTAATGCGCTTCTCTGGGTACAGTTTTTCAACTAGGGATATAAACATCGCTTCGGTGTATTCAAGAACGTCTTTCTGTTCAACAAACGACATTTCAAAATCCAACTGCGCAAATTCTGGCTGCCTATCGCCCCTCGTATCTTCATCGCGCATGCATCTTGCGATTTGAAAATATTTTTCAAAACCCCCGACCATCAATAATTGCTTAAATTGTTGCGGGGATTGGGGAAGCACATAGAATTTCCCTTTTTCAATACGCGATGGCACGATGTATTCTCTTGAGCCCTCCGGCGTGCCTTTCATCATGATCGGCGTCTCAATCTCGATAAAACCGTTATCGCGCATATACGTGCGAAAAAAAGCAACAATTGCATCGCGAGCGCGTATTGATTTCTGCATGCGATCGGATCGCAAATCAAGATATCGGTATTTTAAGCGCACTTCTTCGTTGATGCCGATGGTGTCGTCTGAGATTTCAAATGGCAATGGCTCAGATGCATTAAGAACTTCTATTTTTTTTACTTCAAGTTCAATGTTGCCATTTTGTTTATCTGCTTGGATATTTTTCTCGGGTCGAGCATTAACCATGCCTTCAATAGCAACGACATACTCAGTGCGGATCTTTTTTGCCTTTGTAATCGCCTCAGCTTCTCCCGGCAGAACGACTCCTTGCACAAGACCGCTCATATCTCTGAAATCAAAAAAGACCATTTTGCCCTGATCACGACGCACAGCGACCCATCCCTTAATTAGTACCGGTTGTCCAACTTTTTCTTTTAGATCTTTAATATATGTTCTGTCCATAGTGTTATAGTGCAACGCCCAATTTATTTCGAACATCAATCATTTTCTTTGACGCTATTTCTTTTGCACGCTCAGACCCGTCTTTTAATACGGCAGCGACTTCTGCTTCTGTAATTGAATTAAATTTCTCTCTCATGGGCGAGAGTACTGTATCAAGATCCTCAATAAGAATTTCTTTAAGGTTTTTATACTTACCGGCGTGCTGCGTATATATCACTTCAAGTTCTGCCTCTGATTTCACCAGTTTATGAATTGCATATACAAATTCTGGCTTATCCCCACTTGAATCAGTCACAATACTCATGACTGCTTTTGTGAGTTCCTCTCTTGATCCAAAAAGAGGAATGGTATTTCCGTAACTCTTGCTCATCTTCTTGCCATCTGTACCGGGAACGATGGCAACATCCTCTACGATTTTTTCCTTCGGCTCGACGAACGTCTCGCCAAAAGCAGTATTAAATTTCGCTGCAGCCTCCCTGGCATATTCAACATGCTGGCGCTGATCCTGCCCGACAGGCACGATATCGGTGTCATAGAGAAGGATATCTGCAGCCATCAGCATCGGGTAATTAAATAATCCCGCGTTTGCCTCAAGGCCCTTTGCAACCTTGTCTTTATATGAGTGTGCTTGCATTAGAAATGGCACAGTAACCAAGCATTCAAAAATCCACGCGAGCTCGGTGTGCTCCCCGACTTGGGATTGCTGAAAGATAGTTGCCTCCTTCGAATCAATGCCGATTGCTAGGTAGGTTCGTACCGCGTCAAAAATATTTGCTTTAAGTGCTTTTGGATCTTTGAGTGTCGTGAGTGCGTGGTAATCCACAACCATAATAAAACTCTCGTACTCGCTATAGCTCTCCACAAAAGGTTTAAGAGCGCCAAAATAATTGCCAATATGGAGTTGGCCGGACGGCTGAAGCCCAGTCAAAAGACGTTTTTTGTCTGCCATGTGGATTACTCTATCAGAAAATACGTTGATATCTAAGTTCCAGGATACCTACAATTGTTGGGATTACCCATCAAAGCTATAACCTACGGTACCTGTTTCCCAACCTCATGTGCGACTCCCGGGAGTCGCACATGAGGTAGCTGCGGTTATGATTGGCGCTCTGTATCTGTAATGACACAGCTATGATTGCTAAATCTATAAATATATGTTATTATGTATACAGTAGCCGCATATCAAAGGAATTGAGGCGATGGCATTTGGACTCTTTGTTCTGACACTCACGTCCTGTATGAGCCTGTTTACTTCGACAGGGCTTCTACAAGCTGGAGTATTTGGACTTTGCATATTGGCCATGCAAGGTGTGTGTACATTGGAAAATATCCGCCTCACGAAGAGTAGTTCGTGAGGCGTTTGCATTTGACATATTATCTTTAATCTGGCATTCTGTCTCCAGAGAAAAGGAGTCATTCCCCGTGACAGAAAAAAAGAAAGTTCTCGTAGAGTACCTAGAGCCTGCAACCCTCACCCAGAAGGAAATCCGGGAAGTCGTTGCATGTTGGACTATGCTTAGAGGCGGAGGCGAGTTGCATCAGATGCTCGTCTCCGGTAATAGAATCACGGTAAGTTCCGTATTCTATACGCGTATGCGCACGTTCAACATCAATTTGCGCAAGAGGCCAATCAATGGAAAAACGTACCGGCTCCGTCACGAAGGTGATCAAAAGTTTCGCCTTTGGGAAGCTCGGTATACCCCTATTTAATGTGTGAAGTCCGCCCGGCCAACCGCCGGGCGGCTTTATTTTTAAAACTTATAAAACTATTAAAAACTATGGCGATCTCAATCTTCAATGTTCTAATGTGCGACTCCCGGGAGTCGCACATGAGAGAGGCGGAGTTTTGTACGGGTATTGACGGGGTTTTATTTTATAAGGAGCGGAATTTCCACAATAAACGAGGATCCCTTCCCTTGTCCGTTTGATTCGGCCCACACTCTGCCCTTATGGGCTTCAACAAACTGTTTTGCAACATACAACCCAAGACCGGTACCCATTACGTTTACTTCATTCGCATTTTTTGCTCGAGAGAATTTTTTGAAAAGTGTTGGCATTACTTCAGATGGAATTCCAACACCTGTATCTGTTATCGTAATACGCGCTACTTTTTTATTTTCCTCTTTTTCAACGGTAACGGTAATACCCCCCTTAGGGGTGTATTTTATAGAATTGTCTACCAAGTTAAGTATTACTTGACGCAGTTTTCCAATGTCTGCTGTAATTAAACATTCGCCATCGCATTTGCCAATAAATTCAAGATTAAGCTTACGTTCATGTGCGGCGGGCAGGAGTTCTTCTACCACTTCTTTAATCAAATCCTTTGCATTGTGCTCTTTCATATCGTATTTCACCGTGCCGAGCTCTATACGCGATACAGAAAGGAAGTCTTCAATTGAAGCAGCCATATACGTACTAGAATCGAACACCTTCTTTAGCGCTCCTTTTTGCTCAGGTGAAAGCATGCCATAGGAACCTTCAAGCAAGAGGGATGCGTAGCCTTTGATAGCAGTTAAAGGGCTGCGTAATTGGTGAGAAGCAATAGAAACAAATTCTGTTTTCTGTCGAACAAGTTCTTTAAGCCGCTCGTTAGTTCTCGTAAGCTCCTTTGCGAGACGATCCAATTCTTCACGGGCGTTCACTTCCCTATTAACACTTTGGATAAGAAATACACCAAAAATAATTGTTCCGATAAAAAGAATGATGTCAACCATAAGGCTTGATTTTCCCGGTTGTACTATTCGTGTAAGAAACACAACCCAAATACCAGCAGTAAAAAATTCTGCTAACACAACTTTCGTATTAAAAAGACGATACTTAACTAAATTATAGAGACCGATCCCCATTAAGGCGATTGTAACTAAGATCGGATTAACGTAAAAAAAATCAAAGTTACCAAACAACGGCAAAATAAGATTGAGTGTAATACCAAAAATTCCTGCAATAAAATTTGTCATGATCGCAAAATAAATTTGGTATTTATCGAGATCTTTAAATCGTATGGAGTGATCGGTTGCATTTAATTTACTAAGCAGTACGAATAATCCCAAAAAGAACACAGCAGAAAGCATTATTATAAAAATGATGTATCCAGGTTCTGTGAATGAAATGCGCTCTGCAAGTGTTGAACCAGTGGTAACCGTGAACATAAGCTGAGTGGCTGGGATAAGAAGCAAGAATGCACCCGAGAGGAAAGTAAGAATTAATGGAGCACGTATTGATTTGCCATTTCTTGCAGGGTAAAAGAAGGCAAACCAAAAAAACGATAAGTACGCGCAGTAGCCAAAAATATAATGTCCATAGAGTGCTGGTAAAAAATACAATTCGGGAAGAGAGTCGATGCCTGTTGCGAGTGCAGAAAGGGACCAAAGACTCGCAAAAACAGAAATCAGTGCATAGAATGTTATGACAGTGCGCTTATTGCCATGCAAGTATAAAAACATCGCAAATGCGAGATTGAGGAGCGAGAAAATAATAAGGAGCGTTTGTACTAAACTCATACGCTTACAAAGTACTGAAAAGTGTAGCACGTAAAAGAAAAGGCCGGCGCAGTAATGCGTCGGTCTTTTTGGATTCGTTATCCTACTGCCAGAGCCATTTCAGCTACCGGCGCAGAATGTTGTTCGTTCACTGGCATGAGATGCAGGTGAGCGAGGGAATCGTAAGCAGCTGCTCCGAAGAGTGTGATGCCGCTTGCGATTAAATGTTCAATGTATTCGCTTGCGCGGTCTTCGGATGCATACGCGCGCGCCCAGTCGATGTCCATCTGTAGATGCGATGGATGATCCCCATGAGGCGTGGTGTGTATCACTCCCCAACCCCAATTGTTACGCTTCACAAAAAGTGCTCGTGCCAAAGGAGACGCGCACACATGTTCGGAGATCATTTCAGCGATGTATTCTGTCGCCGCGAGCATAGAAAAGAATCTGACGTGATCCGTGGTATTCGCCTGCGTAAGCAGCGCAGAGACGAGCGGGATGTCAGCTTCTCTCAGTGTGTTCAAATCGATACCAAGCTCAAGACCGTCACGCAGCCATTGTTTGGCATGTCCTTGCTCATCATCTCGCATTTCCTGGAGAAGTATCCCACCGATAAGGGCAATAGACTCCTGGTCTTCGAGTGTGCTTAGCATGGGTGCCATACTTCGGAAAGCATCAACTGCTCGTTTTTTGCCGAAGCGAGCAACAAGTTCTTGCCGCGTAAACTGATGTCGATCGATCGCTTGCTCGAAGCCTCGAACAAACGGCCAATATGCCCAAAGCAGTAATTGAAAAGCGCGCAGATCTCCCGCGATACATTGCTGCATCAAAGGATTATTCGATACAACGCTTTGCGCGAGGTCCCGAAGTCCTTTTTGATTGGCAAATGAATCATCGCGAGGAAAAAAGACAACATTGGTCATGTCGCCCCCCTTGCGGTATCGATGAGCCTTCTTGGCTCACCATAGTTCAGGTATGCCATGTGGCTCACTCCCAATGGTTTAAGTTGATCCTAGGTACAGTCCGCTTTTGGTTCCCAGGCCTCTTGCGTTCTGGCGGGTATTAGATCACAAATTTAATATTTTTGCTACGTTTCGATTGGGGATATTAAATCCCTTCTTCTTTGAGCTTTTCGATAAGTTTTCTTGCTTCTTTAGATAATTTTGATGGCAGGGTGATGCGAATGCGGACAAACAAGTCTCCTCGCCTATTTTTTCCTTGTGGAACACCCTTTCCTTTTACACGAAGAAGTTCTCCGTGGGATACGCCCGTGGGTACTCCGATTGAAAGCGGACCCTCCAGCGTTTCAATTGAGTAATCTGCCCCCAATAGAGCGTCGGAGAGTTTTACTGAGAGATCAGTAATAATATTAGGCCCATCTTTTTTAAAACGAGCGTCAGGACGAACATGAATCTTGATATAGAGATCGCCAGAGGGACCTCCCGAAACTGCCTCGCCCGCACCCGTGAGTCGTATCATCTCGCCACTTTCAATTCCGGCAGGTACTTGGATTTCTACTTCTTCTTGTTTGCGATAAACGCCCTCTCCTTTGCATGTTGAACAAGGCTCTTTTGGCTTTTGCCCGGTAGCCCTACACGCTCTACATGGCGTGACTGCTGTAAACATCCCAAACGGAGAATTTGAAGAAGATCGGATTGATCCTTTGCCATTGCAGATGGAACATGTTTCAAGGTCTGTTCCGGGCTTATTTCCCTTACCTTTGCATGTTTCGCATTGGCCAACTTTGGCGAGCAATACTTTTTTATTTATACCAAAAATTGATTCAGTGAAGGTCAGTTCTATATCAATCGATACATCTCGTCCGCGCTTTACTCTCTGGCCGCCGCCAAAGAAATCGCCAAAGATGTCTCCAAGATCAACATTAAAGCCCTGTCCAAATGCGTCGTTAAACTGCGAGAAATCGAATCCCTCGGCGCCAGGACCCGCAGCGCCATCGGAGAATACCCGGCCGTACGAATCATACTCGGCGCGTTTCTTATCGTCAGAGAGCACGGCATAGGCTTCAGACGCTTCCTTAAAACGATCTGCGTCGCCCCCTGTTTTATCGGGGTGGTATTTGTGTGCAATTTTATGGAATGCTTTTTTAACCTCATCTTTCGATGAAGCTTTATTTATCCCCAGTACTTCGTAGTAGTCTTTTTTCGCCATTAGGTTGGAAGGTCTGTCTTACTTTACTTCTGCATCGCGAACCTCTCCCTCAGGCTCAGTATCCTCATTCTTTGGGGTCTCACCTGCAGTTTTTTCCGCAGTTGGAGTTGCTTGTGGTGAGTCTGTCGAACCCGCCTTCTGAATTGCTTCGTACATCTTAGACATCTCTCTTGAGAGATCTTCTGTTGACGCTGTAAGTGAGGCTACATCTTCACTGTTTCGTTTGGATTCGACATCTGCAATTTTTGCATTAATAGAAGTCTCAAGATCTGCAGGCACTTTGTCCTTGTTGTCAGCTAGTGCTTTTTTCGCTGCGTATACGGCTTGATCCGCGAGATTGCGTATCTCTGCAAGTTCAAGTTTCTTTTTATCTGAGTCTGCATTTGATTCCGCATCTTTACGCATTCGCTCAATATCGGCATCAGCGAGACCAGAGGAGGCTTCGATACGGATCACCTGCTCTTTTCCAGTAGTTTTGTCTTTTGCCTTCACAGAGAGGATGCCGTTTGCATCAACATCAAATGAAACCTCGACTTGTGGAAGACCGCGAGGTGCTGGCGGAATACCATCAAGGATAAAGCGGCCGAGCGATTTGTTGTCGCTTGCCATTGCACGTTCTCCTTGCGTGATATGAATCTCAACAGACGTTTGATTATCCGCCGCAGTCGAGAATACCTGTGTTTTTGCAGTTGGAATAGTGGTGTTGCGCTCTACAAGCTTTGTGGACACTCCTCCCATCGTTTCTATGCCAAGGGAGAGTGGAATCACATCAAGTAAGAGCACATCTCGGACATCTCCTGAAAGAATTCCTCCTTGGATAGCTGCGCCAATTGCCACCACTTCGTCTGGATTAACGGTCATGTTTGGCTTTCGAGCGAAGAATTTTTCTACTGCAGCCTGAATTGCGGGCATGCGTGTTTGACCTCCAACGAGTATCACTTCGTTAAGATCGCCTACTTTAAATGGAGAAGCCTCAAGAGCTCGCTTGGTGATTGCCATAGCGCGGTCAATAAACTCTGACGTGAGTTCTTCGAGTTTTGCACGGGTCATTTTAATCAAGAAATGCCGAGGGCCGGAAGCATCCGAGGTGATAAATGGGATATTTACTTCTGTTTCTACAGCGCTTGAGAGCTCAATTTTTGCTTTTTCTGCAGCTTCATCAAGGCGTTGGCGCGCGAGCGGATCTTTGCGAACATCAATGCCCGACTCTTTCATAAACTCTTCTGCAAGCCAGTTGATGATCTTTTGGTCGATATCTTTTCCACCAAGATGCGCATCACCATCTGTAGATTTAACTTCAATTACGTCCGCTCCAACTTCAAGGATAGAAATATCAAATGTTCCTCCTCCGAAATCGAACACCGCAATCTTCTCGTCCTTTTTTTTGTCGAATCCGTATGCGAGTGCCGCTGCTGTTGGCTCGTTGATGATGCGCTTCACTTCAAGCCCTGCGATTTTACCTGCGTCTCTTGTTGCCTGGCGCTGAGCGTCGTTAAAGTACGCGGGCACAGTAATAACCGCCTCCGTTACTTTCTCGCCAAGCCTGGCTTCTGCATCGGCCTTCAATTTACCAAGAATCATGGCAGAAATTTCTTCCGGTCGAAACCAATTTCCTTCTCCCGAGCTTGTCGATGCGCCCCCTTGGCCGGGCTGGCCCATTTTGACTTCTATTCCTCCCGTGGAACCTTTGCGCATCTCAAATGGAACAACGCCCTTGTCTTTGACTACATTGGGTTCATCGAACATGTGTCCGATAAATCGCTTGATTTGATAGATTGTATTTTGCGGATTAGTGACAGACTGTCGCTTTGCAAGAAGCCCGACCAATCGCTCGCCGTTTTTACCAACTGCGACAGTGGAGGGAGTGGTGCGCGCTCCTTCTGCATTTTCAATAATCTCCGGCTGTCCTCCTTTGATGGTAGCTACAGCAGAGTTTGTTGTTCCAAGATCGATTCCGATAATTCTTGCCATAATTTTGTTAGTAGTTATTTGGTAGAAAGTTAGATATCTAGAGAATAAATTTTATAAAACAGTGTGAATTGTACATATTTTTGCATATATTTATTCTCTAATTTTCTTATGTCTGCTTTTACTTGCCTACGGTTACGTATGCCTCCCTGATAACTTTGTCATTCATTTTAAAACCTTGTCTCTCAACTGCAAGTACTGTGTTCGGTTCTCCTTCCATCTCTCGCACTGCGTGCATCGAGGCTGGATCGAACTGCTCCCCGATTGGATTAAACGGCTCTACTCCAAGCTCTTTTAGAACTCGAAGCGCTTCGTCTTGAAGACTGGTAATTCCCTTTTGCCAACTGTCATCAAGTTTACTAAAGCTCTCCTGTGCGAGTGCCTGTTTAAATGTATCAACGAGCGGAAGTAATTTTTCAGCAACTTTTGCTTTTACGTCTGCGACAAGCTCACCTCGGCGGGCCTCCATGTCGCGTTTTTCGTTTGCGAAGTCAGCACGAGCACGCTGCCACCCCTCTAGATACTCCTGCTTTTCCGCTACTGTTTTTTTAAGCCGCTCTCGGAGTTTTTTTACGGTGTCAGTCTGTGTTTCGTCCTCGTCTTCGAGTACAATTTCGTCGTCTACCTGCTCTTCCATTTGTATCAATATACTTTAAAAAAACACCGCAGTCAAATTATTCATATCATTAAGATTTTCAGAGATTGGTCAATTCTCAATAAAGTTTAAATGAGTTGCCTTATTGTTTTATACAAAACAAAATACTTAAGAGTGAAAACTATTTCTAAACTTAAGAGACAGGTTGCAGATACAAGGCACGGAAAAAGCCAGTTTGGAGACCTATCGAGATAGGGCGACAAACTGGCTTAGGCTCCGTACGCAGTAGATGCGCCTGGATATTAACGTTTTGTTCCACCTAGTAGCTGTCGCTGAGCGACATAGCTGCTTGCTGTATGATCAGCATCGGATAAAACAATGAGAAATCACTGTTTTATCCACCTATGGCCTGCCTACGGCATCGGCCATTCCCGTCCCTTGGCGGGACCGGAGTAAACGCTAAGAAGTTAGCGTTTACGTCACAACTCTCGGCCTCGTCGTCACTCGCCTTGGTCGCGACCCCGCCTCGCCTATCGCCTGAGGGCGATATAGCTCCGGCCGTCTCGTGTCTAATTTATAAGCAGAGAAGTCTGCTTGTAAATTAGCGCTTCGACCACTGCTTGCGCTTGCGGGCTTTAACAAGTCCCGGCTTCTTTCGCTCCTTTGCTCGAGGATCGCGTTTAAGCATTCCCTCACTTTTAAGTGCGCCACGGAGATTAATGTCGTGGACGATCAATGCGCGAGAAATACCAAGGCGGATTGCATCCGCTTGCCCTGCTACCCCACCGCCTGTGACGCGTGCTTCTACTGAAAAAGTAGTTCCAACTCCTGATTTAAGGAAAGGCTCAAGAGCGCGTACTTGGTGCGCGTTGATTGGAAAAAAGTCTTTAATATCTTTTTTATTTATAATCACATCCGTTCGGGTCGACGGAGTGATGCGAACGCGAGCAGTAGCCGTTTTGCGGCGACCGATTGCTTCTATGTATCGTGTTGTTTCTGTTGCCATATTATTAGTTTTCTACTGAGAGAAGCTTCATTCTCTTTGATCGCAAACGGTTATTTGGAAGCATGCCGTAGATTGCAAGGCGTATGACTGCTTCAGGACCTTTTCGTGCAACCAACTCATTATATTTCTCAGAGCGAAGACCTCCTGGGTATCCGGTGTAGTGGCGATATTCCTTGGTTTTGGCCTTTGATCCTGAAATGCGGATTTTGCTCGCGTTGATGATCTTCACCTCCTCACCTTCAATGGTGTTTTTTGCAAAAGAAGTGCTCAGTTTGCCAAGCATAATTTGCGCAGCTTGTGATGCTACGCGGCCGAGGATTTTGTTGTGTGCGTCGATTGTTTGCATATATCTATTCTCTTCGAGTTTGCTTATACGAACTCAATTATTGCCATCTTACTAGCATCCCCCTTGCGCACAGCGGCCTTGATGACGCGGGTATATCCTCCTGCGCGCTCACTATAGCGAGGTGCAACGGTTTTGAAAAGGCGCGTCGTTGCCTTCGCATCTCCGCCCATACGCGCGAG
>Ga0163144_10006631_pt1 | contig 25507 bp, 22 predicted proteins | sample OliLak19BULKMAT1_FD_123175 | JGI IMG/M metagenome (GOLD analysis project Ga0163144, IMG submission 123175) | Freshwater microbial mat bacterial communities from Lake Vanda, McMurdo Dry Valleys, Antarctica - Oligotrophic Lake LV.19.BULKMAT1 | ecosystem: Environmental > Aquatic > Freshwater >... | reverse complement strand
GATGATGAGCTTCACGTACAAGCCCGTGGACGTCAGCAGGATGGCAGCGAACACGGCAAGCACGAGACGCTGACGCGGGCAGAAGAACCCGAGGACGATCAGGATCGCGAGACATTCGTACATGAGATAGAAATGGACGAACGACCCGACCAGCATCAGCACGGCCAGCCCGGCCAGCTCCGGCAGCATCCGCGTTTCCCGCCGCGCCCGCTTGGCCAGGATGGACAGGCTGATGGCGAGCATGGCGACGCCGATGAGGAACGCCAGCGAATAGCCGCGTGCGTTCTGCGCCTGGTAGAACCAAAAGAACGAGCCTGTCGCCAGCGCGGCACCGAACAGCCGGGCAGCTAGGCTGAAGTAGGCCCTGGTGGCGACAATGAACAGAAAAATGGCGGCGACGGCGCATATGGCGCTGAAACTGCGCAGGGCGACTTCGTCGTCCCCAAACAGCTGGGCGTGGGCGAACGCCAACATGTAGTAAACCGGCGGGTGAACGTCGGTCACGATGCGGGCGATGAACTCATCGAGGCTGATGCCGACCTCGACGATCCATGCCGTGAAAAGCTCATCAATCCAAAAGCTGCTGACCTTGAGGCCGACGAACGCACCGACCAACCCGACGGCGCAGGCGATGCCGAAGCTGCCTACGGCGATCAACCCATCGAATTTGGCCCGCATCCCATTTTCCCCAACCGGCGTGTCCTCAGCCGGATTGCCCCCGGATTGCCGAAGGATTTTCCATAGCATACCCGACGCGGCGGGCCATGGTTCGGAACGCCGGGGTACGCTTCAATCCCCGAGGCGGAAACGGATGCGCACCGTGCGTGTCGTCTCGGTCCCGGGTGCCGGCAACGTCGCTCCCTGCAGCAAGCGAAGCGCTGCGGCATCGAGCGCAGCGAATCCGCTTCCTTTCACCACGGCCGCTTCTAAGACCCGGCCATCGTGGTCAACCGTGAACCGAACGGTGACCTCGCCCTCCTCGCTCCGCCGCCGCGCGTCCTCCGGGTAACGTCGATTGGCGGCGAGCCAGGCCGCGAGCAGCGCACTCCATCCCGGCGCCACCGTCGCCGGTGCGCTCACGGCCGGACCGCTCGCGGCCGGCGCTGGCGGCGCTCGCTCCGCCGGTGCCGACTGTGCGGCGGTGGGCGCGGCGCGCTTTGGCTCCGGTTTGGGCTGCGCGGGACGCGGCGCCGGTTGCGCGGGCTTGGGCGGCGGTGACGGCATGGAGAAGTCCGGCAGCGGCAATTCCTCCGGCGGCGATGGTGCGTAGTCGCGCATCGACGCGGTGTTGGGTTCAGGCTCGGGTTCAGGATCAGGAACAGGCACAGGCGTAGGCGTGGCGATCGGCGCCACATCGGGTTCGACATAAATCGTAATCGCAGCCGAGTCGTCGGTCGCCAGTTGCATCGGGCCGAACGCCATCAAGGCTGCAGCGACCGCAAGCCCATGCAGGCCGAGCGACACGGCAACCGCCAGCGGCCGATCCAATTGACCATGAGTAATGTTATATTGTAACGTCACATCCTCGACAGTACGCAACCAGCTCGGGGACAACAAGGGGAGAGCAATGCGACGGAAGATCAGCGGGATCAGCGGGATCAGCGGGATCGGCGGATCGACACTGGGACTGGCGGTGGCCCTCGCGACAGCGGCGCCTGTGTCGGCGCAAACCACGCCGGATGCGACCACGATCGATCTCGACGTCACCGCCAAGCGGCTCGACCGCGAGCGCAGTTCGATCCTGCCGAGCCTGGGCGCCACCCGCTACGATTTCGGCAAGACCGCCATCCAGAACACGCCTCAGGGCGAGAACGCGCCACTCAATCAGGTCCTGCTGCGCGCTCCCGGCGTGGTGCAGGACGGCTTCGGCCAGATCCATGTCCGCGGCGACCATGGCAGCCTGCAATACCGGCTCGACGGCGTGCAGCTCCCGGAGGGCCTCTCGCTGTTCAGCAACATTCTGTCGCCGCGCTTCGCCAACGAGATCTCGCTGATCACCGGCGCGCTGCCGGCGCAGTACGGCCTGCGCACCGCGGGCGTGGTCGACATCGGCGTGAAGTCCGGCACGACCGATCCCGGCGGCGAGGCCTCGATCATGGGCGGCTCCTACAACTGGATCCAGCCGGCGCTGCAATACGGCGGCCGCTCCGGCGCGATCGATTACTTCGCGGTCGGCCAGTACGTAAGCAACGGCATCGGCGTCGAGAACCCGACGTCCGCCTACACGCCGCTGCACGACGACACCGCCCAGTGGTATGCGCTGGCCAAGGTCACCGGCATCGTCGACGAGAACACGCGGTTGAGCTTCATCGCCGGCGGCGCCAGCGCGCGCTACCAGATCCCCAACGTGCCCGGCCAGACGCCGGCCTTCACCGTGAACAATATTTCCAACTGGAACAGCTCGCTCCTCGACCAGCGGCAGTGGGAGGACACCTACTTCGGCATCGCCTCGCTGCAGAAGAGCTACCAGAACTTCAACATGCAGCTCTCGGGCTTCACCCGCTACTCCAACCTCTCCTACCAGCCCGACGTCATCGGCGACCTGCTCTACAACGGCATCCAGCCCTACGCCAACCGGACGAGCCTCGCGACCGGCGTGCAGGGCGACGCCAGCCTGAAGGTGGCGAGTGCCCACACGCTGCGCGGCGGCTTCCTGGTCCAGCGCGAGCGCGTGACGAGCCTGACCAACGGCAACGTCATGACGACGATGGCAGATCCGGACGACCCCGACGGCGATCCCATCGCGTCCGGCCAGACCGCAGGCTTCACCCAGGGCTCCGACCTTGTCGGCTGGACCTACAGCCTCTACCTGCAGGACGAATGGAAGGTGGCCCCGACCGTGACGGTGAACTTCGGCGCGCGCTTCGATGCGATCTCCGGCGTCACCTCGGAGAACCAGCTCAGCCCCCGAGTCAACGTCGTCTGGGAGCCCGATCCGAAGATCACCCTGCGGGCCGGCTATGCCCGCTACTTCGTGCCGGCGCCGCTCAACCAGGTGAACCCCAACTCGATCGCGGTGCTGTCGGGGACGACGGCGGCGTCTGGGGTGGCTTTGAACGATCCCGTGAAGGCGGAACGCTCGGACAATTTCGACGTCGGCCTGACGTTGAAGCCGGTCGATGGGCTGACGCTGGGCTTCGCCGGCTTCTACAAGTTCGCCCAGAACTACCTGGACAAGGGGCAATTCGGCGCGCCAATCACCCTCGCCTCCTTCAACTACGCCAACGCGCAGGTGGCCGGCCTGGAACTGTTCACCAGTTACGACAAAGGTCCATGGTCGCTCTATGGCAACCTGGCCTGGATCCGCACCTCGGCAAGAAACATCAACTCCGCACAGTTTAATTTCGATCAAGCCGAACTCGACTATATCGCGAACAACTGGATCTTCACCGACCACGACCAAAGCTGGACCGGCTCGGCAGGTGCCGCCTACGTGTTCAATTCCGGCTCTGATTGGGCAACACGCGTCTCGGCCGACATGCTGTTCGGCGCAGGGCTTCGCACCAGCGTTGTCACGCCCAACGACACCGCGCTGCTGGCCTACGCCACGTTCAACATGTCGCTCACCCAGAAGGTGCCGATCAGCGTCAGCAAGGGCACGCAGGCGCGGCTCGACGCCATCAACCTGTCCGACAGCACCTACCAAATACGCACTGGCGAGGGCGTCGGCGTCGGCGCACCGCAGTTCGGAATGCGCCGGGCCTTCTTCGTGACCCTGTCGCAAAAATTCTGACGCCAATCCGACATGATTCGGCAGGGCTGGACGTGATAGACCTTTGGCCATGCCCGACCAGACCATTCCCCCCCAGGCCATTCCCCCCCAAGCTATTCCTCGTGTCGTGCCGCTCCAGGGCGGCTCCAACTTCCGCGACCTCGGCGGCTATCGCACCGCCGATGGCCGCGCCGTGCGCCGCGGCGCGGTGTTCCGCTCCGCCCATCTCGGCAACCTGACCGACGAAGACCGTGCGGCGCTGGGCCGGATTGGCGTCCGCACCATCGTCGACCTGCGCGGCGTGAACGAGGCCGCCGAGACGCCGCATCGCATCGATGGCCTTTCCTGCCGAGTCGTCGGCGCCCACATCGAGCCCGGTGTCGGCGAGAAAATAAGAGGCGCCGTCGCCGACGGCAGCGCCACGCCCTTCGTGATGATGGGTTTCCTGACCGATCACTACCGCGACTATCCACGCCGCTGTGCGCCGGGCTTCCGCACCCTGTTCACGACCTTGAGCGACGGCACGCACCGCCCGCTGGTGTTCCACTGCACCGCCGGCAAGGACCGCACGGGCTTTGCCTCGGCGCTGCTGCTCACCCTGCTGGGCGTGCCGTGGGACGCCGTGATGGAGGATTACCTCCGCACCAACGAGTTGTGGACCGGCCACATCGGCCGCTATCCCGAACTCGACATCGACACCCGCGCCGCCATCGTCGAGGCACGCACGCCCTACCTGGAAGCAGCCTTCGAGGTGGTCCGGGCCGATTTCGGCGGGCCGGAGCAATTCGCCGAGCGCGCGCTGGGACTCGATGCATCGGCGCGTGAGCGCATCCGCGCCGATTTGCTGGAAGGGTGACTTCCGCGCTAGGCCTAAAAGCATGGCTGAGCGTTACGACACTCCCGAGCCCTTCAAGGTCGATATTCCCGAGCGGGCACTGATCGATCTCGACGAGCGCCTGCGCCGCTGGCGGCCGGCGCCCGCCATCGCCGACAACGGCAGCTGGGCCTCCGGCACCGATCCGGACTTCCTGGCCGAGCTGGTCGCGTATTGGCGCCACGGCTACGACTGGCAGCGCTGCCAGGAGGCGATCAACCGCTGGCCCAACTACCTGGTCGATGTCGGCCCGCAGCGCCTCCATTTCATCCGCGAGCCCGGCACCGAGGTCGAGGACGCGCCGCGGCCGCTGCCGCTCGTGATCACCCACGGCTGGCCGGGCTCGATCGTGGAATTCCTGCACATCATCGATGTGCTGGCCCATCCCGAGAACCATGGCGGCGATCCGCTCGATGCCTTCGACGTCATTGCGCCGTCACTGCCCGGCTACGGCTTCTCCGCGCCACCAATCCGCGAAGACGGCACCATGGGCCCGATCGGACCGCGCGCCATCGCCGGCCTCTGGCACAAGCTCGTCACCGAGAAACTCAACTATGCGCGACCCTATGGCGTGCAGGGTGGCGACTGGGGTGCCGTCGTCTCATCGTGGCTCGCTTTCGATCATCCCAAGCACGATGAGTCGGGTGTACTCGGCCTGCACCTCAACATGGTGGGGCTGCGGCCCGGCATCGATCTCAAGACGACCGTGTTCAGCGCCGACGAGAAGGCCTGGCTCGCCAGGATGCAGGCCGAGCTCGACGAGAAAACCGCCTACCAGCGCATCCAGGCGACGCGACCGCAGACGCTGGGTGTGGCGTTGGCCGATTCGCCGGTCGGGCTCGCGGCATGGATCGTCGAGAAGTTCCAGGGCTGGAGCGATTGCGGCGGCGACCCGCACAACCGCTTCTCGATGGACCTGCTGCTGGACAACATCATGGTCTATTGGCTGACCGGCACGGCCGGCACGGCGACCTGGCTTTATCGCGGCGTCACCCAGCAGGTGCCGCGCGCGCTCCCCGCGGGCCAGCGTATCGAGATACCGACGGCGTTCGCCGCCTTCCCCGCCGATCTCGCTCCGGCTCCGCCCAGGGAATGGATCGAACGCGCCTACAATCTGCGCCGCCACACGCAGATGCCGAGCGGCGGACACTTCGCGGCACTCGAGGAGCCCGACCTGCTGGTCGAGGACATCCGCGCCTTCTTCCGGCCGCTGCGCTACGGCGCGGCGAACGACTGAACCGTGATCGTGTGCGGCCGCCGCGCCAGGAGTGCCGCCAACACCGCGAACGCCGCCAGGATGCCGAACAGGATCAGCGAGTCGGTGTAGGTGCCGCTCCAGTCGCGCAGCATGCCCGATCCCAACGGACCTGCCGCCTGCGCCAGCACTTGCAACGACAGCGCCACGCCGCGGATCGCGCCGTAGCTCTCGCGGCCGAAATAGTCGGCCCATGCCATGGGCAGCAACATCATGACGCCGCCGATGCCGATGCCGAAGAGGCCGGCGGGCAACAACGCCATCTCGGCCGAGGAGACGTTGATCAGGCCGAAGGTGGCGACGCTGAGGCAGGCCGCCGACGCCGCCATCAGGAAACGCACCGGCCATCCGCGCGGCAGGAAGCCGATGCCGAAGCTCGCCGCCGCCGACATGGTCGAGAAAAAGGCGATCACCGCAGCAGCCTGGATCGGCGGGATACCGCGCTCAATCAGATGCGGTGCCTGATGAAGGCTGACGCCGGCCTGCACCGGAAAGACCAGGACAGTGTAGAGCGAGAGCAGCCAGAAGGCCGGCGTACGCATCGCCTCGGCCCGGCTCCAGCGCGGCTCCACCGGCGGCGGGCTCCTGCCGTCGGCAAGCCGGTCCGGCTGAAGGCCGACATCCTCGGGCCGCCGCACAAGCAACAGCCAGCACGGCACGAAGCCCACGATCAGGACCGTCGCGCCGACCGCGATCCAGCCGGCCCGCCAGTCGGCCCTGCCCTCCGCGTGGCCCCCCATTTGGCCCATAGCGAACTGCGCGATCAGCGGGAGGGCAACCAGGCCCGACATCTGGGCAAGCGTCGCAATCGACGTGGCGATCGCTCGGCGGGAAACGAACCAGTTGTTGAGCGCGCCGTAGAGGCCGAGATCGAATGGCCCCGCCCAGGTCATGCGCGCAAAGCAGAACAGAAGATAGAAGACCAGAAGCGACTGCGTGAGCGACAGCGCCATGCAGGCGATGCCGATGCCGGCCACGGCGAGGCAGAGCACCAGCCGCGCGCCGCGGCGATCGACGAACGGGCCGATCATCGGCGAGATGATGGCCGCCAGCACGCCGCCCAGCGACACCGCCCCCGACATCTCCGTGCGCGACCATCCGAAGGCGTCGGTCATCGGCACGACGAAGATCGACAGCACGGCCACGGCAGGCCCTTGCCGCGCGAAGCCCGCGAGGCAAATGCAGCCCAGCACCACCCACCCGTAGAAGAACGGCAGCCGCGGTATCAGGAACCGCGGCAGAGGCGGCGCTTGCATCCCCTGAACGCTTTCTAGCCTTGGGCGAACGTCGCCGTCGCTTGCGCGGCGATGGTGCCGTTGGGCGTCACGGTCCAGAGTTCCGCGCCTTTGCCGTCGGCGGTCGGCTGGCCGATCGCGTCGAAGGGCTGCGTGTCGAACAACGGCGCGCGGGCGCGAATGGCGAAAGTCTTGATCCGGCGGCCCGGTGCCGAGTCGCGCAGCAGGTCGAGAAGGCACTGCTGGGCGAACGGGCCGTGCACCACCAGCCCGGGATAGCCCTCGGTCTCGATGCAATAGGTGCGGTCGTAGTGGATGCGATGAGGGTTGAAGGTAATCGCCGAGTAGCGGAACAGCATCACCGGATTGGCCTTGATGGTGCGGCGCCACGGCACGTCGGCCGGGGCAGCCTCGCGCACGGGGACGCCACTCTTGGTGCCGGCCTTGACCTCCTCACGAAACACGGTGCTCGCGACCTCGGTGACGGCAAGGCCGCGCGGCGTGTAGATGCGCCGGGTCTGGCTGGTGACGATCAGCGCCCCGGTGGCGCCGCCGCGGAGTTGAATGTCCGAGAACTCGGTCTCGCGCCGCAGCCTGTCGCCGACACGGATGTCGCCCTCGAAGGCGAAGGTCGAGCCGGCATACATGCGGCGCGGGAGCGGCATCGGCGGCAGCACGCCACCTTCGGTCGGCAGACCATCCTCTGCCAGCACGTTGCGGCGCGCATAGGAGTGGAGAAAGCAGAGATGCCAGCCGGGCGCGATCGGCTCGCCTTCGGCCGGCACCTTGTCGGCGCGATCGAAGGTGGCGATCATCGCCTTGAGCGGCGCCTGGGTGACGACGTCCTCATCCTCGATCTTGCGGCCGAGTTGCTTCTTCAGCGGTTCGATATCGATCGTCATGGCACTTCCTCCAGGCTTGCTGGCAGCGTAACCAATCCCTTGCCATGATTCGCCGCCCCCACCGCCACGAAATCAAGTTGTTGCCGCAGGTCGAAAACGCGGCCGACGCGCGCTATCGCCGCGTTGGCCTCGGCCGCGTCATCGCCATGCCGCCCGCCAGTCTCGCCTCGCTCACCGCCGGATTGCGCGAAGACCGGCTGTGGGTCGCCGTCTCGCGCTTCAATCAGCCGGTGGGATTCGCCCTGATGAAGTTCCCCGGCGGCACGGCGTGGCTCGACCAATTGTCGGTGCTCGACCGCTGGCAGGGCCGCGGCCTCGCCGCCGCCCTGATCGACCGCACGGCGGCCGCGGCCCGCGCGCGGGGCTTCGACACGCTCTATCTCTCGACCTATCGCGACGTGCCGTGGAACGCACCGTTCTACGCCAGACGCGGATTCGAAGAAGTACCGCGCGGGAACTGGCCGCGCGCGTTCCGCGCTCAATTCCTGGCCGAGAACCATCCGCCGTGGCGGCGCACGATCATGCGTCGCTCACTCCGCGGCGACCGCTAGACCCATCTGCTCGCAGGTCGGCGCGACGTCCGACACGGTGGCGCGGCGCATGTCGCGGGCGTAGCGCTGGTCGTCGAACTCCAGGCCGCGATGCATGGTGCAGCGGTCGTCCCAGATCACCAGGTCGTTCACCCGCCAGCGATGGCTGTAGACGAACTGGCGCTGGGTGGCATGGGCCGTCAGCTCGTCGACCAGGACCTTCGCCTCGGCGTCGACCATGCCACGGATCGCGCCGATATGGCTGGCGATGTAGAGGCTCATGCGACCGGAATCCTGCAGCCGGCGCACCATGACCTGCGGCACCGGCTTGAAAGCCTCGCGCTCGCCCTCGTCGAAGTCGCCAAAGCCGAGCTTGGCGCGGGAGTGCATGATCGAATGCTCCGCGACCAGCCCGTCGATCCGGCGCTTGGTCGCGTCGGGCAGGGCATCGTAGGCCGCACGCATGTCGGCGAATTCGGTCTGGCCGCCCAGCGGCGGGATCGAGCGCGCATGCAACATGGAACAATAGGCCGGCAACCGCTTGAAGGAGGAATCGGTGTGCCACAGCCGGTTGCCGAGGTTGTAGAGGCGCTGGCGGTCGTCAGCGGCCAGGATCCTGTTCTCGGCGTCGAGGTTGCCGACGTCGGCCATGTTTTCATGCAGACGCAGCTTGTGTTCCTTGCGCGCCTTGAACACGGTGGTCTCGAGCGGGCCGAAGTTGCGTGCGAAGTCGAGCTGGCTGTCGTCGTCGAACTGCTGGTCGGGAAAGACCAGAACGGCATATTTGGTGAAGGCGGCGCGGATCGCCGCCAGGTCTTCGGGGTTAAGCGGCCGCGCGAGATCGACATCGCCCACTTCGGCGGCGAAACTCGGCGTGGTCGGCTGGACAGTGACAGCCATGGGATCCTCCCGGTCCTGTGTATGAGCGTGATTGGACCACCGAATGGTCCTGTCTGCAAATGCGTTCGACGCAATCCAGCCGGTGGAGACTTTCATGATGCGGTTTTTCAGCATTCTGGCGGCCCTGGTGCTCGCCACCACCGTCGCCGCGGCCGGCCCACTCGACAACCGCGACGGTTTCTGGAGCGAATGGTCCGATGGCACGTTCGAACGTGCCGCCGTCGAAAAGAAGTTCGTGATCGTGTCGCTGCAGAGCTGGTGGTGCCCATGGTGCCACGTCATGAACCGCGACACCTGGGCCAACCCCGATGTGCGCGCCGTGCTGAAGGAGAAATTCATTCCAGTCCACGTCGACCAGGATAGCCGGCCCGACATCTCACAGCGTTACGAACGCTGGGGTTGGCCGGCAACCATAATCTTCGGATCCGATGGTACAGAGATCGTGAAGCTGCGCGGCTTCTATTCGCCGAAATTTCTCATTCCCATCCTTCAGGAGACGATCAAGGACCCCTCGCCGGTCGACTACGGCATCCCCGGCGGGCCGGAACGCGAACGCATGCTCGTGACCGGGCTCACCGACGCGCAACGTGCCGAGATCGTGACGTTCATCGACAAGGCCTACGACCACGCCAACGGCGGCTGGGGCAAGAGCAAGTTGGTGGACGGTCCGACGCTCGCCTGGTTTCTCGACCGTGCCAAGGCTGGCGACAAAGAAGCGGAGACGCGGATTCGACGCAGCCTCACCGGCATGACCGCCATGATCGACGCCGAGGTGGGTGGCATCAGCCAGGTATCGCTGAAGCCCGACTGGTCGGCGCCGGCCCGCGAGTTCCCGATGTTCGCCCAGCAGGCAGCGCTCGGTGCCTATGCGCGCGCCTGGGCGATGTTCGGAGATGCAGCCTATCGCGACGCGGCCGATCGCCTGTTCGGCTTCTTCAGGAACACGCTGGCCGGGCCCGGCGGCGGCTTTTATGCCTCGATGGGACTGGCCGAAGGCCAGCCCGGCGTCGACAGGCGCCAGTACGCCCGGGAGACCGGTCAGGCGATCCAGGGCATTGTCGCCTACTACGATGCTACTGGCGAAAAGACCGCAATTGTCTTGGCGATCGCCGCCGCGGAGTGGGCGTTGCGCGAGCGCAGCCTGCCGGGCGGCGGGTTTCGCCATGCCGAACGGGACGCGAGCGGGCCCTATCTCGCCGACAATGTCGAGATGGCGGCGGCGCTGCTGGCGCTGCATCGCTCGACGGGGGAACGCAAATGGCTTGCCGCCGCGACGGCCACCGGCGGTTTCATTGCACGCACCTTCGCCGACCCCAAGACCGGCGGCTTTTTCGCATCGGCCGCGCGCGATGCCAGACATCTGCCCAAGCCGATCAAACAGCGCGAGGACAATGTCGCGGCGACGCGCTTCTTCGCGCTGCTCGCGGCCTACACCGGGCAGGCCCGCGACCGCGAGATCGCCGAGGCCGGCATGGGATATCTTGCCTCGCCGTCCGTGCTCGACGCCTTCGCGTTTCTGCCCGATGTGCTGCTGGCCGAGGAGGAACTGCGCAACGAACCTGTGCATGTCACGATCGTCGGGCTCAGGGACGATGCGCGCAGCAGCGCCCTGTATGCCGCGGCGTTGCGCTATCCGCTGGCCTACAAACGCGCCGAATGGTGGGACAAGCGCGAAGGCCTCCTGCCCAACCACGATGTCGACTACCCGGATTTTCCGGAGGGGCCTGCGGCCTTCGCCTGCACGCGGAATTACTGTTCGCTGCCCGTCACCGACCCTGCGGCAGTTCCCGCACAGCTCGACCGGCTCCAGCGCGCCCTCAGCCGCTGAATTGGGCTATAGTGGGGTATGATCGAGAAGCAGGAAGTTCAGGAAATCTTTCCGACGCCGTTGTGGGTCGTCGACCTGAAGCCCGCCGCCGCCGCGGCATTGAATACCGGGCTCAAGGCCGAAATCGAGCGTCTGATCGCCCCCCGCCCCGCCATTCCGGCCGGCAGCAACTGGCAGACCCCGCAGGACCTGCACACCCGGCCGGCCTTCGCGGAGTTCGTGAAGCTGGTCGGAACGGCGGCACGCGGCGTCGCGCGCTTCCTTCAGGTCGACCAGTATCCGATGGACATCACCGGCTGCTGGGCGAACGTCAATCCGCCGGGTGCCTATCACCCGATGCACCATCATCCGAACAACTACCTGAGCGGCGTCTACTATGTGGCGGTCCCGGCGACGGGCTCGCAGATCCTCTTCCAGGATCCGCGCGGACAGGCCTCGATGATCATGCCCAAGCCGCGCCAGTACACGCGTCTCACCGCCAACGGTGCCAACGCCCAGAGCAAGGAGGGCCGGCTGCTGATCTTCCCGGCTTGGCTGAAGCACACGGTCCCGGCCAACGACGGCAAGAGCGAACGCATCAGCATCTCGTTCAACCTCATGTTCAAGAACTTCAGCGAGACCATGGCGGCGCCCCTGTGGGATGCGACCGCGGGCAAGGAAAAGGGCTGACCCATGCTGCAGGATCGCTACGGCAATGACCTGACCACGACATCGTCGGCCGCGCATGCGGCCTACCTCGCGGGTGTCGACAGCCTGATGGCGGCCACGCCCGGAATGGACACCGCCTTCCAGGCCGCGGTGACCGCCGACGAGGGCTTTGCGCTCGGCCACGTCTCGCTCGCCCGCGCCAAGCAGCTCCTGGGCCGCGGCCACGAAGCCAAGGCGCCGCTCGCGCGCGCGAAGGAGCTGGCGGCGGATGCCACGCCACGCGAACAGAGCCAGATCGCCATCTTCGAGAAGATCCTGACCGGCCAAGGCGGCGCGGCACTCGAGGCGATCCACGAGCACATGAAGAGTTGGCCGCGCGACGCCATGGCGCTGGCGCCGGCGACCAGCGTGTTCGGCCTGATCGGCTTCTCGGGCAAGGTCGGCCGCGAAGTCGACCAGCTTGCGATCCTCACACCGTTCGAGAAGCACTATGGCGACGACTGGTGGTATCGGACCCAGCTCGCCTTTGCGCAGATCGAGCTGCAGATGTTCGACGAGGGCCACCGCAACATCGAGGCCGCACTTGCCGGCTATCCGAAAAGCGCCCATGCCGCGCACATTCGCGGCCATCTGTTCTATGAGCTCGGCGAGCGCGAGGCGGGCCTCGCCTTCCTGGCGGACTGGATGAAGGACTATCCGCGCGACGGCCTCATGCATTGCCACAACAGCTGGCATCTCGCGTTGTGGTCGCTGGAGACCGGACGGCTCGCCGACGCCTGGCGCATCTACGACGAGGCCCTCAGCCCCAGCGCCGCGTGGGGACCGCAGATCAATGTCGCCACCGATTGCGCTGCCTTCCTCGCCCGCGCCGAGATGGCGGGCGAGCCGCGCCGGCCCGAGCGCTGGCGCGAGCTCAGCGACTACGCCACCAAGTGGTTTTCCAGATCGGGCCTGGGCTTCGTCGACATGCACACCGCGCTCGCCTACGCCATGGCGGGCGATGGCGAGGTGCTGGCAAAGTTCGCCGAAAATCCGCGCGGCGCCACGGCGGACATGCTGCCGCCGATGGCCAGCGGCTTCGCGGCCTTCGCGCGGGGCGACTGGACCCGCGCCGCGGCGGAGATCGAGCCCCTGCTGGACACGCACGAGCGCCTGGGCGGCAGCCGCGCCCAGCGCGACCTGCTCGAATATCTGGTGACGTCGGCGATGCTGCAGTCCGGCCGCACCGAGGAGGCCCGCTCCTTCATCTCAAGACGCCGCCCGCAGAACGGCAAGTGCGGCGGCTTTCCGCTGGCGGGACTCTAGCCGCCGATCCCGAATGCCTCGGCGATCAGCTCGTAGGAGCGTTTGCGCTTGGCGAAGTCGAAACAGATCGTGACGACCATGATCTCGTCGACCTGGTAACGGGCGGCGTGCTCCTCCAGGCCGGCCCGCACCGTCTTGGGCGAGCCGACCAGGGAACGGCGGCGCATCGAGGCGAGGAAAGTTTCCACGCGCGGATCCTTTGCAGCCTCCAGCGCTTCCTCGACGGAGGGTATCGGGCCGGGATTGCCGGTGGTGCGCAGACGCATCGCCCAGACGTCGCGGCTCTTGGCCAGGAGATCGGCTTCCTCGTCGGTCTCGGCGCACAGGACGCCCATCGCCATCAGCGGCATCGGCTCGGCGTGAAGCGCCGACGGCCGGAAATGCGCCCGGTAGGCGCGCGTCACGCCGTCGCCGCCGTCGGGATTGATGAAGTGGGCGAAGCAGAACGGCAGGCCGAAGTGGGCCGCCAGCGCCGCGCTGTCGTCGCTCGACCCCAGCAGCCAGACATCGGGCGCGCTTTCCCCCACCGGCTGCGCCGTGACGCCACTGGCGGCGTGATCGTCTGGCAATGCGTCGCTGAGCCAGGCCACGAGATCGCGTACCTGCAGCGGATAGTTGTCCGCGCTGCTCCAGTTGGGCTTGCCGTCGGCCAGGATGCGCATGGTGCGCTGGTCGCTGCCCGGCGCGCGGCCGACGCCGAGATCGATGCGTCCGGGGAACAGCGTCTCCAACATGCGGAAATTCTCCGCCACCTTGTAGGCGCTGTAGTGCGGCAGCATCACGCCGCCCGACCCGACCCGGATGCGCTGGGTGAGCCCAGCCACGCGCGCGATCAGCACCTCCGGCGTGGAGCCGGCCAGCGCTTCGCTCCCGTGATGCTCGGCCAGCCAGTAGCGCACATAGCCCAGGCGGTCGCAGAGCTGCGCCAGCTCGAGCGTCTCATGCACGGCGTCGGCTGGCGTGCCACCTTTACGGATCGGCGACTGGTCGAGAACGCTGAGGCGCAGCGGCAAAGGGATCAGAGACCCTTCTTGCCCATGGCCAGGAACTTGTCCTGCCGGCGCCGGCGTAAGGTATCGGGATCGTATTGCGACAGATCGGTAATCGCCTCGGAGATCACCTTGCCCACGAGGTCGATGGTCTCGTCGGCGCCGCGATGGGCGCCGCCCATCGGCTCGGGGATGACCTCGTCGATCACCTCGAGCTTCTTGAGGTCGCCCGCCGTCACCTTCATCGCCTCGGCCGCGTCCTGGGCCTTGGCGCTGTCGCGCCACAGGATCGAGGCGCAGCCCTCCGGCGTGATCACCGAGTAGATGGAATTCTCCAGCATGTAGACGCGGTCGGCCGAGGCGATGGCGAGCGCACCTCCCGAGCCGCCCTCACCGATGATCACGCTGACCAGCGGCACGCCGAGCGAGAGACACGTGTCGATGCTGCTGGCCACGGCTTCGGCCTGGCCACGGGCCTCGGCGTCGATGCCGGGATAGGCGCCGGGGGTATCGACCAGGGTCACCACCGGCATACTGAAGCGGTCGGCGAGCTTCATCAGGCGCTGCGCCTTGCGGTAACCCTCGGGCCGCGCCATGCCGAAATTGTGTTTGATGCGCGCTTCGGTGTCATCGCCCTTTTCCTGGCCGAGCACGACGATGCTGCGGCCACCCAGCCGGCCGATGCCGCCCACGATGGCGGCGTCCTCGCCGAAGGTGCGGTCGCCCGCCAGGGGCATGTAGCTGGTGAGCAGCCGGTCAATATAGCGCTGAGCGTGCGGCCGTTCGGCATGACGCGCTACCTGGACCCGCTGCCACGGCGTCAGCTTGGCGTAGGTCGCGCGCAGCAGCTTGTCGACCTTGGACTGCAGGCGCATGACTTCCTCGGCGATGTCGACATCGCCGCTGTTGGGAAGGTGCCTGAGTTCGGAGATCTTGCTTTCGAGCTCCGCGATCGGCTTCTCGAATTCGAGATAAGTGGTCATTGAATTTCAGGTGTCGCCCGGCATCCGAATCCTGTCAACCGGCCGCTTCAGCCTCCGACTTCAGCCGCCAAACTCAGCTGGGGGGCCTGCGCTTCCGGCGGGCCAGCGGATGGTGGTCCTCCACCAGCGCCCGCAATTTCTCCGGCACGACGTGCGTATAGATCTGGGTCGTGGCGATGTCGGCGTGGCCCAGCATGAGCTGGACGCTGCGCAGGTCGGCGCCGGCTTCCAGCAGATGGCTGGCGAAGGCATGGCGCAACACATGCGGCGATACCCGCGCCGGATCGATGCCGGCTGCCAGCGCGGCCTCCTTCAGGAGCTGGGCGAAGCGCTGCCGCGTCAGATGCCCGGTACGGCCGCGCGACGGAAAGAGATAGCGCGAGGTCTCGCCCTCGGTGAGGGCGCCGGCGCGCATATGCAGCCACTTGGCGATCGCCACGCGCGCCGGGTCCGACAACGGCACCTGCCGGTCCTTGTCGCCCTTGCCGCGCACCACCAGCATGGTGGGATCGCGCTCGGCCGCGGCGAGCGGCAACGCCACCAGCTCCGAGACGCGCAGCCCCGAGCCGTAGAGGATCTCGAGCAGGGTCTCCATGCGGCCGCCATCCTCGCCGCCCCTGGCCTGCGTGGCCTCGATCAGCCGGTCGACCTCGACACGCGACATCACCTTGGGCAACGGCCGCCCCAGCCGCGGCGAGTCGAGGGTGCTGGCGGGATCGTCCTCGCGCAGCCGCTCGGCCAGGAGGAAGCGGAAGAACTGGCGCATCACCGACAGACGGCGAGCCACGGTGCCCGGCGTCATACCGAGATAGTCGAGCGCCTTCAGGTAGGCTCGCAACGCCGCGGCGTCCGCATTCACCGGCCCCTGCTTGCGGCGGCCAAGAAAGGTCAGCAGGTCGCGGAGGTCGCTGCGATAGGCGGCCTCGGTATTCTTCGAGGCGCCGCGCTCCGCCGTCAGCATTTCGATGAACGCCTCGGCCTCGCGGGCCAGCGGCGGGGCGGGCTTCCGCTTCACGACCCGCGCTTCACAGCCCGTGGGCGATCGCCGTCTCGACCGCGAACAGCCGCCCGGCGTGATCCTCGCCGACCTGGCGCAGCGCCCGCACGATGGCGCCGACCGCAGCAGGGTGCAGCTCGACCAGTGGCGTCTCGCCGATCGCGATCGAGGCCAGCAAAGCCGTCTCCGCGCGGCGCTTCCCCGAAGCCGCGGCCTGCAGGGCCTGCATCGTGGCGGCGGACGGCGAGACCAGGCGGGCGTTGGCCGGCGGCGTCTCGGGCAACTGGGTGGAGCCCTGCGGCACGTCGATGCCGGTGGCGCGGAACAGCTCGAGCAGGAGATTGCCGCGCAATGGCGCGCGCGCTGCATCGTCCTGGCGCATCACCTCGTACCAGCGGTTGACCTCCTCGGGTGGCAGCCGCTTGGGATCATCGACGCCGGCGATGGCAACCAGCGGCATCAGCCGGTCGAGCGCATTGGTGGCCCGGGCATTGTCGCGGGCGGCGCCGAGCGCAAGCGTCGTCCACGCCTTGGTCTGCTGCTTGTCGCCCAGCAGCAGGAAGCCGCGCATCGCTTCCTGGGCGATGTTGGCGAACTGCGGTTGCGCGGGAATATTGAGCAGCCCAATGGCACTGGCGCGCGCGATGGTGGGAAACAGCGAACTGCCGCGCGCCTCGCCATAGACGGCAATGATGGAGTTCACGACCTCCTGCGAGTTGGCAGCGCGGCGTGCGTCGTAGACCAGCTTGGCGCGACGGGCCATCGCTGGCGGCAGCACAACGCGGTCGCGCAGGGCCTCGATGTAGAGATCGCCCAGCTTCGTCGCCTCGATGATCGCCAGCGCCTCGCCACGCTCGGCGATGTCGAGGCGCATCGGCATCGGCAGGGTACGATGGGCGACCAGCGAGCGCATAAGCGGCGGCTGCGTCGTGCGGAGCGACGCGGCCGGCGGCTGCACGTAGGCGAGATCGAGCATGACCATCGCCGGACCATCGAGCTGAGTAGGAGGCGCCGCCGACGGCGGCAGGCCGCCGGCCGCGACCTCGACCAGCTTGGCCAGCAAAGGATCGTTGCCGCGCAACGCCGCGGCCGCGGCCATCGCCCCGGCATTGTCGCCGGCCACCACCATGCAGGCGACGTCGGCCCGGCGCTTGAACGGCTCGACCAGCGGGTGGGCGCGCGCGATCGCGCAGGCGCCTTCCTTTTCTCCGGCCATCATAAGGGAATCGACCACGACGGCGGCGATCGACGGATCGGCGTAGCCGCCGGCCGACCGCACCATCTCGTTCAGGCTCTCGGCCTCGCCCATCGCGGCCAGCCGATCGACCTTGCGGGCGAACAGGGTGGGCGGCGGGCTGCCGTCGGTCGCGGGGGGCGTGAGCTGGCTCACCAGCACCTTGAACTGCACATCGCGCAGCGCACGGCTGCGCGGGGCGGCCGGCAGCGCCGAGACCAGGCGCTTCGCCGTGGCGAGCGAGGTGCCGGACCAGGCGTCGGGCGGCATGCCGCCGGTGCTGACCGAGAGAAAGCCCGTCGGGCGGCCGTCGAAATTGGGCGTTTGCGCCCAGGCCGCCACGGCGATCGAGACGAGGGCGACGGAGGCCAGACCGATCGCGACGGCGGACAGGAGGCTAGCGCGCAAAGCGTTCATTGGAGACAGGCACCTCGAAATGCCGCAACGGCGGGCGGGGCTCGATGACGGCCAGCGCCACCAATCCGGCGATCAGCAGGCCGACAACGACGACCGCCACCACGGGGCCAAGCCTCAGGGTGGGGACGCGAAAATGGTTTCGAGAGCGGAACAGGGGCACGGCGCGGGCAAACTACCCGGCCGCCGGAGAAGGGGCAATTGCGCGAAGCGCATTTGCCCCGGAAGCGGCAATCGCCGCGCACCCCAGGCCCAGTCGCTTGAAACCACGGGCGGAATGGGCGACATGCATGCTTGTAGTTCGCTATGGACGCCTCTCCCCCCTTCTCCTTGCCGCGCACCGTCGCCCTCGTGGGCCTGATGGGCGCAGGCAAGAGTGCGATTGGCAGGCGCCTGGCCCAGCGCCTCGGCTTGGCGTTCGTCGATGCCGACGACGAAATCGAGCAGGCTGCTGGCTGTTCAATCGCCGAGTTCTTCGAAAAGTACGGGGAGGCCGAGTTCCGCGCCGGCGAGCGCCGCGTCATCGCCCGTCTGCTCGACGAGCCGCCGCACGTGCTATCGACCGGTGGCGGTGCCTATATAGACGCCGAAACACGCGCACTGATGCGCACCAAGGCCATCACGGTCTGGCTCCGCGCCGAGCTCGACGTGCTATTCGACCGCGTGAAGAAGCGCGCTCACCGCCCGCTGTTGCGCCAGGGCGATCCGAGAGAGATTCTCGACCGGCTAATGCAGCAGCGTCACCCGATCTATGCCGAGGCCGATCTAACGGTCGAATCGACAGCGCAACCAGCCGACCGGACCACCGAACAGGTTCTAGAGGCTTTGCGACAGTACTTGGCGACCAGAAATTACCCAGGTTGGCAGGACTCGACAGCATGAGCCGCACTCGCACTGTCCACGTCGATCTCGCCGGACGCAGCTACGACATCGCGATCGGCCCCGGCCTGATCGACCGCGCCGGCGCCTTGAGCGCGGGCCTGCTCGCCGCGCCGCGGGTGACGATCGTGAGCGACGAGACCGTGGCGCCACTCTACGGCGAACGTCTTGCCGCCTCGTTTCGCAGTGCCGGTGTCAAAGCCACCCTGGTCAGCGTGCCGGCCGGCGAGAGCAGCAAGGAGTTCGCCTCCTTCGCCCGCCTGATGAACGACTTGCTAGACAGCCGGCCCGACCGCAAGTCGACGCTGGTGGCCTTGGGCGGCGGCGTGGTCGGCGACCTCACGGGATTCGCCGCGTCAGTGCTGCTGCGCGGCGTCGATTTCATCCAGGTGCCGACGACACTGCTCGCCCAGGTCGATTCCTCGGTGGGCGGCAAGACCGGCATCAACACGCGCCACGGCAAGAACCTGGTGGGCACCTTCTATCAGCCACGGCTAGTGCTGGCCGATACCGGCGTGCTCGACACCCTGCCTCGGCGCGAGCTGCTGGCCGGCTATGCCGAGGTGGCGAAGTACGGGCTGATCGACGATCCCGCATTCTTCGCCTGGTGCGAGAAGAACGGCGCCGCAGTGCTGGCTGGAGATGCGGCCGCCCGCACCTATGCGATCGAGCAGAGCTGCCTCTCCAAGGCGCGCATCGTGGCGGCCGACGAACGCGAGACCACCGATCTGCGCGCACTCCTCAACCTCGGCCACACCTTCGGCCATGCGCTGGAGGCCGAGACCGGCTTCGGTTCCGACCTGTTGCACGGCGAGGCCGTGGCCGCCGGCATGGCGATGGCCTTCGACCTGTCGGCCCGGCTCGGGCTCTGTCCGGCGGCGGACGCCGGCCGCGTGCGTGCCCATCTGGCGGCGGTCGGGCTGCCGATGCGGCTGCGGTCGATCGGCGGCGACAACCGGCGTATCTGGGATGCGGACCGCCTGATCGGCCACATGCGCGGCGACAAGAAGGCCGAGGGTGGCAAGCTCGCGTTCGTCCTGGCGCGCGGCATTGGTGGGGCGTTCGTGAGCCGCCAGGTCGACGAGGCCGTGCTGCACGGTCTTCTGACCGACGCCATCGCGGCCTGAGGCCATCATGGAAGCCGACCTTCAATTCGACGTACCGCTATACGTCGCCGGGCCGCTGGTCCTGTTCTGCCTGCTGTTGGCTGCCTACCTGTCGGCGGCGGAGACTGCGATCACCGGCGCCTCGCGCCAGCGCATGCACAGGCTCGCCCAGCAGGGCAACAAGCGCGCGGCGATGGTGAACGACCTGCTCGACCACAAGGACGAGACGGTGAGCGCCGTGCTGCTGGGCAACAACGTGGTCAACATCTTCTCAGCCTCGCTTACGACCGCGGTGCTCACCGCGCTGTTCGGGGCGGCGGGCGTCGTCTACGCCACGCTCGCGATCGGCGTGCTGGTCGTGATCTTCGCCGAAGTCATGCCCAAGACCTGGGCGCTGCTGCGGGCCGACCGGGTGGCGCTCATCCTGGCGCCGTCGATCGTGGTCACACTGGCGATCCTGGGGCCGATGGCGCGCGGTGTCGCCTGGATCTCCCGCTTCTTTCTCCGCCTGATGAGCGTGCGGACCGACCACACGCACGATGCCGGCGAACAGAACGAACTGCTGCGCGGCGCCATCGAGATGCATGGCGAGGGCCAGGTCGGCGATGCCGCGCCGGCTGAAAAGGCGATGCTGCGCTCGGTGCTCGACCTCGGCGACCAAACGGTGGGCGACGTCATGACCCATCGCGGCAATGTCACGCTGATCGACGCCGACCAGCCCACCGATTCGATCGTGACGCAGATGCTGGCGAAGCCGCACACGCGCATTCCGCTTTACCGTGGCCAGACCGACAATATCGTGGGCGTGCTGCACGCCAAGGACCTGTTCCGCGCCGTCGAAGCGGCCGGCGGTCCGGCGGGAGTCGACACCGATTCAGTCATGACGCCGCCCTGGTTCATTCCGGAATCGACGGTTCTGTTCGATCAGCTCCAGGCATTCCGCGCCCGCCACGAGCATTTCGCGATCGTCGTCGACGAATACGGCGCGCTGCGTGGCATCGTCACGCTCGAGGACATCATCGAAGAGATCGTGGGCGACATCGAGGACGAGCACGACACCATCAAGCGCGGCGTGGTCCGCCGCGACGACGGCAGCATGATCTGCCAGGGCGACGTTCCGATCCGCGATCTCAACCGCGAGTTCGGCTGGAACTTGCCGCAGGACGTCGCCATCACCATCGCCGGACTGGTCCTGCACGAGGCCCGCCGCATTCCGGAAGTGGGCCAGATGTATGCATTCTATGGATTCCGCTTCGAAATTCTGAAGCGCGAGGGCACGCGCATCGCCGAGTTGCGCATCTTTCCGCCCGCCTCCATACAGGCCGGGTAGCAATCACACAGGTCATTCCGAGAGGTTCAACCATGCCGCTTTCGCCACCGGTCGGGCGACAGCACCTGCATACGCGCCGCGTCGTCTGCCAGGGCTTTTTCCGCGACGACGGGCTGTGGGACATCGAAGGTCGCATCACCGACGAGAAGTCCTACGAACACGCCAACGAATGGCGCGGCACGCTGAAGCCCGGCGACTTCGTGCACGACATGTCGATCCGCCTCACCGTCGACGAGAGGTTCACCATTGTCGATGTCGAGGCAGTAACGGACAAGTCGCCGTACCGGATGTGCGGCGACATCACACCCGATTTCAAGAAATTGATCGGCCTCAGGATCGGCGGCGGCTTTCATCGCGCCGTCCGCGAGCGGCTGGGCGGCGTCCATGGCTGCACGCATATCGTCGAGCTGCTGGGGCCGGTTGCCACCACGACTTTCCAGACCGTGTCGTCGGGCAGGGCGCGTGAGCTCGAGCGCGCCCATCGCGCCAAGAAAGGCGATGCCAAACCTCGTGAGCCCGAGATAGCGGGCAAGCCCCGCCGCAAGCCCTATGTCATCGACACCTGCCACGCCTGGGCGGCCGACGGCGCCGTGGTGAAGCGCTGGGCGCCGGATTTCTACACCGGCCCCGACGCCGAGGCGGTGCGCACCGCGGCGGCCGGCAAGGAAATGGAGCTGGACGGCTAGCTGGCACCCCGTGCCGCGTCTTCCGCCGGCGTCAGCGTGACCAGCGCCAGCGCATGCAGGCCGGCGTCGAGTTCGTCCTTCAGCGCGGCATAGACCAGCCGCTGCCGTGCCACCCGGCCCTGACCCTCGAAGGCGGCCGAGACGATCTCGACGTTGAAATGGGTCTCGCCGCCCTCGCGGTAGCCGGCATGGCCGAGATGGCGCTGGGAGTCGTCCTCCACGGCAAGCCGCACCGGCTGGAAGCGCTGCCGGAGCTTGCTGTCAATTGCCATCGCCACCTTGCCCATCACGTCCCTCACCTGCCCGGCCTCACTTGCCCGGCAAAACCGGAGAACACATATTAGCCCAATGTCGCGACGGCGAGCGAAACCCTTGATGGAGACCGATGGCGCGCAGCTGCATCAGCGCGTCTGCGAGGCGCCCGGCTGTCGGCTGCAGGGCGAATACCGTGCGCCCTGGGCCCGGGATCGGCTGAACGAATACCGCTGGTTCTGTCTCGAGCATGTCCGCGAATACAACAAGAAATGGGACTATTTCGCCGGCCTGGGCGCCGACCAGATCGAGGCCCACATCCGGGCCGACACGACCTGGCGCCGCCCGGTGTGGCCGCTCGGCGCACGGCGCAGCGGCAATGGGACCTATACCCACGTCAACGACCCGTTCGGCCTGGCCGACGATGCCGGGCTGGGGGAAAAGCCGCCGCCGATCAACGACGGCAGCGAGCAATTGACCTCGGCCGAGCGCAGCGCTCTCGACGTTCTTGAACTTTCATGGCCGCTGACCCGGGCTGCGGTGAAATCTCGTTACAAGGAACTGGTGAAAATTCACCATCCCGATGCCAATGGCGGCGCCCGGGAGGCCGAGGAAAAACTGAAGGAAATCAACGCCGCCTATTCCACTCTGCGGGCCTCGGAAAACCTGCCAGCAGCGTGATTCCGGCCCCCTGCGACCATCCTGCCAATTGGCCGCTTGCGGTGCACAAAATGGCCTGCGAGACTGACTTTGCCCGCACTTTGGCGGGTTTTGTTTTGTAGGAATTCGAGTGATGGCCTCTACGACGACCGCGGCCCAGCAGAATGTGTCGGGCGTGCCGGATATCAAGGTTTCCGCCCGCCAGCTCTTCGGCATCGACACCGACATGGAAGTGCCGGCGTTCAGCATGCAGACCGAGCATGTCCCGCAGATGGACGATTCCTACCTGTTCGACCACGACACGACGATGGCGATCCTCGCCGGCTTCGCGCACAACCGACGCGTCATGGTCCAGGGCTATCACGGCACCGGCAAGTCGACCCATATCGAGCAGGTCGCGGCGCGCCTCAACTGGCCCTGCATCCGCGTCAATCTCGACAGCCACATTTCCCGTATCGACCTGATCGGCAAGGACGCGATCGTGCTGCGAGACGGCAAGCAGATCACCGAATTCCGCGAAGGCATCCTGCCGTGGGCGCTGCAGAACCCGGCCGCCCTGGTGTTCGACGAATACGACGCCGGCCGCGCCGACGTGATGTTCGTGATCCAGCGCGTGCTCGAGATCGAGGGCAAGCTCACCCTGCTCGACCAGAACAAGGTGATCCGCCCGCACCCGTCGTTCCGCCTGTTCTCGACCGCCAACACGGTCGGTCTCGGCGACACGACCGGCCTTTATCACGGCACGCAGCAGATCAACCAGGGCCAGATGGACCGCTGGTCGATCGTGACGACGCTGAACTACCTGCCGCACGACCAGGAAGTGAACATCGTCATCGCCAAGACACCGACCTACGACAATGATGAAGGCCGCAAGATCGTCTCCGCCATGGTGGCGCTGGCCGATCTCACCCGTGCGGGCTTCATCGCCGGCGACATCTCGACCGTGATGTCGCCGCGCACCGTGATCACCTGGGCCGAGAACGCGCGCATCTTCAGCGGCGACATCGGCTTTGCCTTCCGTCTCACCTTCCTCAACAAGTGCGACGAGGTCGAGCGCACCACCTTGGCCGAGTACTACCAGCGCTGCTTCGGCAAGGAACTGCCGGCAAGCAGTGGCAAGGGCGGCAAGCTGCACTAGGACCGGGAAGAGGGCCGAATGGCCAAGGATTCGACGCCACTCGAGGAATTCCGGCGCGTCACGGCTACCACCATGCGGGCGGTGGCGCGCAAGGAAGTGAATGTCTCGTTCGTGCCCGACGGCGGCTCGCTGCTGGGCAGCGAGGCGCGCATCACCGTGCCGGCGCGCGACTTGCCGGTCGAGGACGTGAGCCGTGTCCGCGGCGAGGCCGATTCGATGGCCCTGAAGCTGCGCCACCACGACCGCAAGACACATCTCCGCCGTGTACCGCGCGGCGAGACGGCGCGCGCGATCTTCGAGGCGGTCGAGCAGGTCCGCGTCGAGGCCCTGGGGGCCCGCCGCATGACCGGCGTCGCCGACAATCTCTCGGCGCTGTGGCGCCAGCGCTCCGATCAGCGCGGCCATGCCCGCATCAAATCCAAGGACGATGCGCCGATCGCCGACGTGATCAGCCTGATCGCCCGAGAGCAGCTCCTGGGCGCCCAGCCGCCCGAATCGGCCAAGGCGATGGTCGACCTGTGGCGCGCCGACATCGAATCGGCGGCCGGACGCGACTTCCAGAAGCTGAAGGAAGCGCTCGGCAACCAGGAAGCCTTCGCCCGGGCCGCGCGCCAGCTCATCCGCGACCTCAAGCTCGGCGACGAATCGGCCGACCTGCAGGACGACGACAACGAGGACTCGCAGGACCAGGAGAACGCCGACGGCCAGTCGAACGAGACCGGCGACGACAACAGCGATTCCAGCGAGACCCAGGGCTACGGCGCCCAGGGCGAGGAAACCGAGGACGCCTCCGAGCAGGAAGACGCCTCCGAGACCGCCGCCGACCAGGCCCAGACCGAGATGCAGATGGGCTCGGGCGACGAGGAGGAGCCGGGCCGCGCCGAGCGTCCGTGGCTGCCGCCGGGTGCGCTCTCCAACGAGCCGCTGGGCCAGCAGTATCATGCCTACACGGTCAAGTTCGACGAGATCGTCGATGCCGACCAGCTCTGCGACGCCGAGGAACTGGGCCGCCTGCGCAACCATCTCGACCAGCAGCTCGCGCATCTCCAGGGCGTGATCGGCAAACTCGCCAACCGCCTGCAGCGCCGCCTGATGGCGCAGCAGAACCGCTCGTGGGAGTTCGACCTCGACGAGGGCACGCTCGATGCCGCGCGTCTCGCCCGCATCGTCGCCAACCCGATGCATTCGCTGTCCTTCAAGAAGGAAAAGGACACCAATTTCCGCGACACCGTGGTGTCGCTGCTGATCGACAATTCAGGCTCGATGCGCGGGCGGCCGATCACGGTGGCGGCCATGAGCGCCGACATCCTCGCACGCACGCTCGAGCGCTGCGGCGTCAAGGTCGAGATCCTGGGCTTCACGACGCGCGCCTGGAAGGGCGGCCAGAGCCGCGAGCAGTGGCTCGCCGCGGGCAAGCCCGCCAACCCGGGCCGCCTCAACGACCTGCGCCATATCGTCTACAAGCCGGCAGATGCGCCGTGGCGGCGCGCCCGCAAGAACCTCGGCCTGATGCTGCGCGAGGGCATCCTCAAGGAGAACATCGACGGTGAGGCGCTGTTGTGGGCACACAACCGCCTGCTGCCGCGGCCCGAAGAGCGCAAGATCATGATGGTGATCTCCGACGGCGCGCCGGTCGACGATTCGACGCTG
>Ga0163144_10006630_pt1 | contig 25508 bp, 26 predicted proteins | sample OliLak19BULKMAT1_FD_123175 | JGI IMG/M metagenome (GOLD analysis project Ga0163144, IMG submission 123175) | Freshwater microbial mat bacterial communities from Lake Vanda, McMurdo Dry Valleys, Antarctica - Oligotrophic Lake LV.19.BULKMAT1 | ecosystem: Environmental > Aquatic > Freshwater >... | reverse complement strand
CAAAAGACCACTCTTTGATTCTCTCAGGAGAAGCTAGTTTTAGTGCTATTGTTTCAAAATCATTTGTATCTGTATTTGTTCTGTTTTTCATATAATTTTTTGGTCATGCGATCACTGCTAGGCTTCGCACGGTTGTATTAATTAAGCCAGTTTGTTATCTTTGTCTAATAATTCTTTCGACCCTCTTTTTATTTGAACATCTAGAGCTAATCCTCGAAGGTTGTTCAAAAGAACGTTAAACGAAGCCGGAATATTCATCTGTGTGATTGGAAGGCCTTTAACTATTGCATCGAATGCTGCACTTCTTCCAACAATGTCGTCAGATTTTATAGTTAGAATTTCTTGCAATGTATGTGCAGCTCCGTGACCCAAAAGAGCCCATACTTCCATTTCTCCAAATCTCTGTCCTCCATTTTGAGCTTTTCCTCCAAGCGGTTGTTGTGTGATAAGAGAGTATGGTCCAATAGATCGCATGTGAATCTTATCCTCAACCATATGGTGAAGTTTCAAGATGTACATATAGCCCACTGCGATGTCTTGTGCGAAAGCTTCTCCTGTTCGTCCGTCAAATAGTTTCATTTTTCCTGTTTCAGAGAAACCAGCTTTTACCAATTCTTCTTTGATCTCTTCTCCAGTTGCGCCTGCAAATGGTGGAACAATAGCTTGATAGCCCAAAGTGTTCGCAGCAAGTCCAAGGTGCAATTCTAGAATCTGTCCTAGGTTCATTCGTGATGGCACTCCAAGTGGCGTAAGAATCACATCTACTGGCGTTCCGTCTACCATATATGGCATATCTTCTTCAGGAAGTATTTTTGAAATAACTCCTTTGTTTCCATGTCGTCCAGCAAGTTTGTCTCCAACTGATACATTTCTTAATTGTGCAACTTCAATGTGAATTCTTTTTATGATTCCAGAATCTAGTTTATCTCCTTTTTCTCTAGAGAAAACTTGAACTTTAATAACTCTTCCTCTTTTACCTCCTTCCATTCTCTTTGAAGTATCTTTTATGTCGTGTGCTTTCTCTCCGAATAGTGACCGAAGAAGTCTTTCTTCTGGAGTAAGTTGTGTCTCACCTTTTGGAGTGATTTTACCAACAATTATATCTCCGGGTCGTACTTCTGCACCAACTCTTACGATACCATCTTCAGCTAGATTTTTTAGTTTTGCTTCTCCAACGTTTGGAATATCACAAGTTGTTACTTCTGGACCTAATTTTGTATCTCGAACATTCACAACGAACTCATCTATATGAATAGAAGTAAATTTACTGTCTTTGATAACTCTTTCAGATAGAATAATAGCGTCTTCGTAGTTTGAACCGCTCCATGACATAAATGCAACAAGCATGTTTTGTCCAATAGCTGATTGTCCGTCCTTACTTGCTGATGTGTCAGCTAGTATGTGACCTTTCTTTACCTTGTCTCCAACGTTTACTGTCGGTCTTTGGTGGAAGGCAGTAAAACCGTTTGTTCGAGAGAATTTAATAAGATTGTGTTCTTTTTCTTTTCCTTTACTGTTTTTAACTGTAACTTTGTTTCCGTCAGCAAATGTTACAACTCCTTCTTCTTCTGCAATAACAAGTCTGCCTGTGTCTTTCAAAGCATCTGCTTCCATACCTGTAGCAACTAGTGGAACTTCAGGAACAATACAAGGTGTTGCTTGTTTCTGCATATTTGATGCCATCAGTGCTCTGCTTGCCTCGTCGTGGTTTAGGAAAGGAATCATAGAAGTCGCAATAGAAAATGCCTGACTTGTTGCAACGTCCATAAAATCAACTTTGTCTCGACTTACAACATTTGGGTCTCCTTCGATTCTAACTTCAACTTCATTAGAAGTTATTTTTCCATCTTCATCTACTGGTGTAGCAGCGTGAGCAATAGTAAAACCTTCTTCCTCTGATGCGTTTAGATATTGTATTTCACCTGTAATTTTTCCATTTTTTACTTTTACGTATGGAGTTTCAATCATTCCGAAACTATTTATACGTGCATAAATAGCAAGTCGTAAAACAAGACCGATGTTCGGACCTTCTGGTGTATGGATAGGACAGATTCTTCCGTAGTGAGATGTGTGAACATCACGAACTTCAAATCCAGCACGAGTTCTGTTTAGTCCTCCAGGACCAAGAGCAGATAGAGTTCTCAGGTGTTCAATCTCTGCTAGAGGGTTTTCCTGTAGCATAAACTGTGAAAGTTGGTTTGTGGTGAAAAATTCTTTAATTCTTGCTTGTAGTGGTCGAGGAGCAACAAACTGCACAGGTAAAGTAACATCTGTCTCAATTGTGGACATTTTGTTTTGGATGTTTCTTTTTATTTGAGCAATACCTTTTCTAATGTTTTGTTGGAACAGTTCTCCTACAAATCGAACTCTTCTTGAACCTAGGTGGTCTATATCGTCTTCGATTGCGTTTGGTGTGTTGTTTAAAGTAGCAACATGAGAAATAATAATTACTACATCATCAACTGAGATAGTTTTTCTCTTCAATTCCTTATCACCCATATCTAGATCAAATCTTTTGTTGAATCTGTGTCGTCCTACTGGTGAAAGGTCGTATCTTTCTGCGTCAAAAATAGAATTCACAAATTCTTTTGCATTTTCAGCAGTTGCGAGATCACCGTCTCGAAGTCTCTTATGAATATCTATATATGCTTCGTCTACAGTTTTAGTGTGATCTTTAGCAAGAGTTTTTTCGATAGAGTTTTTAGCAAATTCATCTTTAGCAAAAAGTTTCTTGATAGCTTCATCGTCTTTAACTCCAAGAACTCTAAGTAGGGTTGTGCCAGCAAATTTTCTCTTTCTGTCGATTCTCACAGAGATAACTCCCTCACTATCAGATTCTATTTCAATCCAAGCTCCACGAGATGGTATTATTTTTGCACCAAAAAACTTTCGTCCCTTGATTTCTGTTGCAGTGAAAAATACCCCGTAACTTCTTGCGAGTTGTGGCACGATAATTCTTTCAATACCCGAGATAATAAAAGTACCGTGTGAAGTCATTAGAGGAAAATCTGCCATAAAGATTTCCTGTTCTTTTTCTGTACCTAATATATGGTTTTTAAGTCGAACTTTTGCTTTCAGAGGTGCTTCGTATGAAAGCTTGTTGTCTTTTGCATAGTATTCATCATACTTTGGTTGTGACAATTCAAAACCAGTGAAGTCTAGTGTGAATTTCTTTCCTGAGAAATCCTTTATAGATGAAAACTCTTCAAACACTTCTTTGAGGCCTTTTTCCACGAGCATTTTGAAAGACTGTAGTTGTGACTCGACAAAGTTTGGTGTTGGTAAAAGAGGCTTTTTAAAACGACTGAAAAACTTCTGTGGACGAGCAGTTGTTTTGTGCATAATAATTTATTTTTAAATATTAAAACTAAACCCAACCTATTAAATAATTACGCAACCGTGCGTAGCCGAGCAGTGGTCGCATGACCGCAACCGTGCGTAGCCGAGCAGTGGTCGCATGACCGCAACCGTGCGTAGCCGAGCAGTGGTCGCATGACCGCAACCGTGCGTAGCCGAGCAGTGGTCGCATGACCGCAAACAAAAATTCCCTCTTTGTCATAGAGGTTAATCTCAACACTATTAATATGTTAGAGATTGAAATGCAAAATAGTCGAGAAACTTATTGGTAAACCCCGCGCGCGAAACTCAAACCCTAGATTTCCCTGCCTCTGCCAAAACTCAATCATGTGAAGCTAGAAGAGAGTATATGTCAATAGGTATTTTTTGTCAATAAAAGTCAACCAACTTATCCACATACTATTAACATCAGGTTTGACTTAGTTTTAAACAGGCAAGTTTGACAGGTTATTTGAGTGTAGTATCTTGGTATAGAAACCAGTTCATAGGAGGAAAATCAATGTGCGTTGGACCTGACTCAATTACAGTGTATCAAGACAAACTCGCAAGATACAGCCCTACTTACGAGATCGTCTCCGGAGGGCCGAAAGCCGAGCGGCACATCGTTGTGTTCAGTACTCCTGACGGAGATCTCCTCACGGCGAGGGCCAACAGTCGCGAAAGAGCGGCTCGTAAAGCCTGTGAGAAACTCGGGCTATAGCACTTATACGCACATGTTGACGCGCGCCCCGAGGGAAACCTCGGGGCGACTTGTTATATATAGTAGATAATCGCGGTCACTATCGTAAGCGCGAGCAGGCTTTGAGCAGAGTTTATGACTACAAGTTCCCATTTTTTTCTCTCCCATATAGCAACATTGGTATATATAGTGTGAATCACAAAACTCTTCAAAACCGTACTTTTTTCCCGAAAAAGTGCGGTTTCTTCAAGTTTCGTAATTCAAGTTATATGGGTAGGCTGAAATCAATCCGGATTAGTTCTGGGGATGAATTATTATAAATTATTTAACTAATGTGAATTTTATACCAACCGGAAGTGCGAATTTTGAATTATCTGCATTCCAATTCTTACATTCATAATCACCTATTTGTTCAGAATTAAAACTATACTGTCCAGAAGCTTTCGGGGCTTCTCCTGTTTGTTGTAATTCTGTAACTTTAGTTTGGAATCCTTGTCCACCCATAGCACTAGACCAAGTGTATGTGTAGTTGTCTTTAAGTAAAAAAGAGTTGTCCAAATTCATACCTTGTATAGAAGTATTAAAGTCACCTCTTACCAAACTCCCACTTATATATATAATACCCGCACTATCCATTCCGCCTACAGACTGAATTACAGTACAAGTATATGATCCTCCTTGCTTCATAAATTCACCGAAGGCCATTTTTTTACCAGTTTCTGCTTGTGCATCTGGGCTAGTAGTTTCAACACCGGAATCATTTCCATTTTCCATTGCTGGATTTTTTACACCTTCACTTCCTTTCATTTTTGAAAACCCCAAATACACACCGCCAAACACCAGGATAACCCCCAAAACCACCGCAATAGTTTTATTATTCATATTTTTAAGTTATTTATAATACACTTATTATACTCCCCTCTAGTTTCATTTAAAAGCTTTCTCTTTGATAAGCAGTTCCATTTTTTTCTCTGCTCCACCACGATTATAATCCCCAATTTTACCGTCTGAACGTATGACGCGGTGACAGGGAATCTTCGTATCGTAGTTGTTTTTCATAATATTACCTACAGCGCGAGATGCCCGAGGATTTCCAGCCATTTCTGCAACTTGTTTATAAGTTAAAGTTTCTCCTTTAGGAATTTTCGCAACAATATTTTTTACTCTGTCTTTAAATAAAACCATATTTTAATTTTAACTTGAATTATAGAACTCATAGAATACATATACTTATGGCGCATCACGGAGTTCGCGAAGAGGCGAGTGCGAGGAAAATTTTCATCAGAAAATTATTACGGTGACAGAAAATATAGGTTTAATAAAAGTTTAATAATTCAAAAATAATACTACATTTTTCTACTGTCGTACGCCCAGTGTAACACTGCTTGCCTTTGCTTTGGTCTACAAGAAAAATCCCCTAGATTGCAGTTTTTTCCTATCTGAGCGATGTGTCGAGTTATGGCTTTCCATCTTTTTATTTGCTTCTCGTCCTCTTTTAGTAAACGCCTTCCCATATAGTAACGACAATACCACTCAAACCAACCACGTAGGTCATTCTCGTTTATCCAACCCTTCTTTCTCCAAACAGAAAGAGGTTGACTGGCATTAACTTTAAAAAAATTAAGATCAGCGTCGTGCTTCTCGCTACAAAGTTTCGCATTTACAAACCAGTCTTTGGGATATTCATCGGTTTCTGCTACATCTGTCATATACTTACCGCCAAAAACCCCGAGCTCAAGCATTTCTTTCGGAGTTAGGTCTGGTTTAAAATCTTTGTGAAAATTTTTACCCACAAGCTCTACAAGTTCATACTCGTAGTTTTTTTGCATTTTGTTGTTTACCGAAACTTTTTTCATAATATTCGAAATGATAGCCTTATTGTATCACCCATAAGGATTTCTTCTTTCTTACGCACAATTTTTTTAATTGAAATTAGATATCCAAATAGACCCCTTGGATTTTTATATGGAAATAGTGCTGTATTCCATTTTGTTTTACCTATTTGAACTAAAATTTTAAGCATTCCCTTACCACACTTCGCTCTTATCTCCTTTGAAATTTCTTCTGGTACATTAACAAAATGCCACCCTCCAATCCCCGGCCATAGCCAAACCTCTGCCTTGAATTTAAAAACTTTTTTCATTAGTACTTCCTTATCACTCCCTTAACAATAGCTGCAATCTTCAAATCATATGCTGGATATATTGGTGCATAGTTTTTGTTTGCTGGTTTTAGATAAACGATACTTCCCTTCTTTTTGAAATATTTCATAGTCCAGCCACCATCTACTTCTGCAATAACAATATCTCCGTCTTTTGGATCACCTCTTCGCTCTACTAAAACCAAATCTCCTTCTCGTATACCCTCGTCTATCATAGAGTCACCTTTTACTTCTAATAGGTATGTAGAGTTCTTATTTCTACCAATTAGGTATTCGCCAATATTTACAGACTCCGTGTTGTCTTGATCTACTGTTGTAGGAATACCTGCTTCTACAATACCTAATAGCGGAGTTTCTCCAAAAATTTTAAGAGGAGTGAGTTTACCGTTGCTGTCTTTGTCTACAACTTCGTCTAAAACAAGTTTGTTGATAAGTTTATAAACAGCATTTTTAGATTTGAAACCAACTAGCTCCATAATTTCTTTGTAACCAGGCATCCGGCGGTTGTTTCTATAGAAAGAAAGTATTTTGTCTCTGTATGTAGAATATTTTTCGTCGCTCATCCCGTTAGAAGTACCAGTAGCTATTTACTATGGCACAAAAATTAATTTGATAAATTTTCACTTTCCCATTAGATGATTTATAAACCGAAACTTCTAACGGGATCATATCTTTATATTTATATTATATTATTGAGAAATTTGAAAACGATCTGACCATCCAGTTTGATTTTGCTCGCCTAATGTTCGAAAGTTTTTGTAAAACAAATTTATGTTCTTGGGCCTCTCGACTGTATGAAAACCCTCTAACTATTTTCCTATCAATAATATCATTTAGTATCTCTAGTTGTCGTCTAAGTGATTTTTCTACATTTGTTTGTGTCATATATTTTTTATGTGATTATTTTTTAATAAACCCCGGTTTTGATAGAAATTTCAGATTTAGATGCAGTTCGAGGAACAAGTGAGTATCGCGACCAAAGTGTACAAATAGTACTCTGTGAAAGCGAACGGAACTTGTGACAAAGCAATGCGCTAAATGTGCAATTTCGTTATATTTGTATTATAGTGAACTATAGTTCACCAGTCAATTAGTGCCCTAATGAAACTGTGGATAACCCAAAAAAAGACCCCTTGTGGGGTCTTTTTTTGGGTTATCTATTTTTTATTTTTTCGATTCTTTCTTGAAGTCTACTTATTTGCTTGTTTCTATTTTCTTCTTTCCTTGCCTGTCGCTCTACTTTATTTTTTTCTTTTTCCTCTTTTCTGTTTTCTCTGTTTTCCTCTTTGTTTATCTTTCTATCACTCTTCCACATGTTGTACTGTGTTTTGGTTGTATTAGCGAAGTCTAATCCAGTAAGAGCTTTCCCGTTTATAACCATCACCCATTTATAATCAGAAGACATTTGAACCCAGTCACCCATTTTTATTTCTTCTACCATATATATGCCGTCAACTAGATTTGAAAATGTATACACTCCATTTGCATCAGTTGTGACAGTTGTTATAGTTGGAAGCTTATTTTTATTTCCCCAATACCAGAACTGACCTCCTCTAAGTTTAATTGTGAATCCTGATATTCCGGCCTCACCACCATCTCTTTTGAAGTTTGTGTTGGCGTCGTTATATGCAACACCGGTTATTGACCCCGTACCAGGAATTGGAGTAGGTGTTGGAGTCGGAGTAGTTGTAGATGTCGCTAAAACTGAAAGTGATTGACACAGCGCAGTTGCGCCTGAATTAAATTGATCTCCAGAGTAAACTGACTGCCAGTATAGAGTTCCTACTGTGTTGAATTGAACTGAATTTGATGCTGGAACAATTCCGTTTGAAATTGTTTTTACCCCAGCGGAAACTTGCCCAGCGTTACATACATTGTTTGCATAGACACTGTATGAAACCGTTCCTGTTGCATTTGCTGTTAGCCCAGAAAGTACTGAATTTTGATATACACTTGTTCCAACAACTACTGTTGTGCTAGATAGTGTCGATGACAAACTTACAGAACCAGAAGTTGGTTGTATTGATACACATGAACTCGTAGCTATGCTATAAACGTTTGTCTGTCCGTTATACACAACTCTGTAAGAAAGTCCTGACGCGGGTAGAGTTGTCGTACTTGAGTCTGCTAAACCAGATGCTAGCAATACTCCGTTTTGATTTACTCCAGTTCCAGAACAAGTCGTATTTGAATATAAACTGAAATCAACTGTTCCAAGTGCCGTCGGACCTGTTGAAGACGAAACCGAAGTGTTTGCTCGAACTGCTGTTCCGATAGGTGCAGTAGTTACATTGGAGTTACTTCCGTTCTTAATTGTTGCTTGAACTGTCGGTATTACTACAGCAAAAGCTGTAGTAAATGTAAAAGTGTAAATTCCTACAAACATTGCTGTAGCTAGTACACTGAGAGTCAAATTTGAGAATGCCTTTGTGTTTGATAGTGTTTTTGTTTTCATACTAAAAATTTATGGTTTTAATGCAGTACGAATAATCCGTACTACCATTTCAGACGGTAGCACGGATTATTTATTACACATTTTAACGTTGACCGAGGGTCTGTTTTGTATCTTAGTTTGCTCTCACATTAGCAGGAGTTGCTTGAGTTGAAACTGTGAAATTAGCCCTATCCATCATATTAGCTCCAGAAACCGGCATACCCATTCCTCTAAAGTACATCTGGTTTCCTTCATATATTTGTGATTTGAGTTCACCGAATTTCATTCCAATAGTGAAAATCCAAGTTATGATAATGATCCCAAGTAACCATCGAAGTAAGTTGTTGCTTCTATATCCACACATATTTCCACACTCTCCACATCTTGCATCTCCAGAACCACAAACTTCACACGTATTTTTTTCTGCCATTTTTTTATTTTAATTATTAATTAATTTTATGACTTAATTGTAACACACACTGAGATAGTTTTCTGTGGAAAAGACTTCACCTCTTCTTCATTAATAAAGAGTATACTTAATTTATGCAAACATCAAAAATGGACAATTTCATATTACAATTATCACAAATATTTAACATTAATTTTGCCTTAGCAGATGACCAACAAGAAGAAAGGGACGAGTTAAAAGGACAACAGGTAGATGAAGCAGATAAACTAAAAGATGAACAGGAAGAAGAAAAAGACAAACAAGAAGATATCCTAGAAGAAGAAGCAGATAAAGTACACGAGCAGGTAGAAAAGGTGCAAGAAGAAGAAGCGGACATTCGCCAAGAAAAAGATAACCTTTAGTAAAACAAACTCCATACTATGTATGGAGTTTGTTTTACTAAATTATTTATTGTACCCATTTTTTAACCAGCTCATAGTCAACTGGGTGGTTTTTTTGAAACTCTACTTTGTTATCAAAATAAGCTTTATGAATTTCAGCCCAATACTCATTTGATTTAATAATATGTAAACTTTGTTGTCTTGTTTTGAGATCTTTGGGAATATTACTTGATTCAAAGTATATATCTATAGAGTCTAAGGTGATGTTTTCAACATATGATGACATATATCTGTCAGGGAGATTTACTCTGCTTGAAACATCGTAAAGCATGGATATTCTGTCTGCAGAGTTTCTAATCGGAGAGTTATTCCAGCTCATTGCATGACCAATCTCGTGAACTAGAATAGTAACAAACTCATTTGCTGTTATACCCTCCTCAGGCAAGGATATTTTTATAGGAATTCGGGGGTCTGCAGTAGGTTCTCTGTATAAACTTTTAGATTCTACAGTTCCTAAAACTTGCCCACCGGCTCTAATGTCATTTTTACTAACAAACTCTATTGTTGATACTGAACTTTCCAAATATTTTTCCGGATAAACATTTTTCAAAAATTCTTGAAGTTTTTCTTCTGAAAATTCTGGAACAGAATCTATATTAACAAAGTTTATTTTTCTGTCCTCGAACTCTTGTTTTTCCCACCTATCATTATAAGCATTCGCAACCAGAGAGCCCGGAGTTAAAAATTGTGGACCAGCCTTTTTTAAAAATGTCTCTGGATCATTAACGTCTTTGACGTTTTTTAGAGAATCCATATCTCGCTGTATTCTATGGGTTTGCAAGAAATCTTCTATTGCAGGTCCGAACATTTCTTTTAACTCTGCCAGCTTTTCATCCAAATTCTCACCATCTACCAATGCTTTCATTTTCTCGAAAGCTTCGCGCCTTTGTTTTAAAACATCCTGTTCTCCTTCTAAAACATCAACTCTTTCGGTTTCTGTTGATGGACCTGCTTCAGCTTTTTCTGGAGCATATGCAAGTATGGCAGAAAGTACCATCATTCCAAGATGTCTCTTCCAATAACTTTTTGGGAGTTTTTCAGAAGGAGGGGTGCTTTCAACTTTGTCCTGTTTTGGCACAGGGCGTTCATTAAGTGATTCAAACATATTTTTATTTTATTATATCATTTAAAACTGGATGAACCTTTTCAGCTATTATTACATAACCCTTGTCGTTGGGATGTATTTTATCTGCCATATATTCTGTGTTTGTTATTAAACCTGATAAAACGTTTGAAACAAAAGCCGTATTATATTTTTCATGTAAATCATTAAAACTTGTATTGAAATTATCTTTCAAAATACCCCCTCTGACTCCGAGCAACAAAACAGTAGCGCCACGTCTATGAATATCCTCTATTATTTTACTTAGATTTTTAAAAGTAGTTTCTTTAGGGACTTTTCGTAAGTAGTCGTTCCCGCCAAAAAGTATTATTACAACTTTTGGTTTATATTTATCCAACTCTTTTATTCTATCTAGTCCATCTTGTGTAGTGTTTCCAGAAACTCCGAGATTTATTATTGGCTTCCCTATTTTTTTAGACAAAAGTGAAACAAAATTTGTATTAGAAGACGATGCCCCCACGCCTTCAATAAGGCTATCTCCAAAAGCAATTATGTCTGTGCCGTTCGACGGGTAATTTGTATATTTTTCTTTGCCTAAAAAAGAAAAAATTATCCATACAAACGCAATAATAATTACTCCTCCAATATAAATAGTTTTCTTATTTTCAAAGTCCATAAACAAATGATAACACACGAAGAATCCGTGAGCGCTACTATTAGTGCTCACGGATTTACTGACGAGCAGTGTAAGTGTACCATCCAAAAACCATAACGTGGAAAACTAGTTGACTCCATTCCTCGGTAGCCTCGACAAGGCTCTCTTCCTCGAATTTAAGCAACTCAGCTCTTAGCCAATTGAGCTCATCATTCGACAAACCTATCTTACCGATGTCGATTGTCGCTCCCGTTGGGTGAGTGGATGCTCTGTCGCCTTCTGTTGGAGCAGCGTTGTTATTTCCGCCCTTCTTTAACTCTATCTGATATTCCAGAGTTCGAACGGCAGAGTTTACTTGAAACCGTCTACCAAAGGTGTTAATGAACCTCACACCTAAGTCATCTAGGTAGAGAGCAGTCTCTCGTCTGACAAACCTAAACTCCTCTGGAATCCTTTTGTCCACCAATACCGAAAGTGGAATCGGGACGAGTGCACCATCACTTTTCAAACCTTCGAGTTCATCGTGATTTGAAACACGAAACAAACCTAGAGTGTTCGCTATGTTATTTTGTTTTTGGAGCGATTCTTTGGAGCCTAGGAGACTCTGCGAGAAAACGCTTTGTGTAAATAGAACAGAGAAAACTGCAACGAGTAACGCTAAACGCTTTCCCATTTAAGCCTCCTTCCTAATTTTTATTATATATAAAAATTACCTACTTTGTTTAGTGACCTGTGGACTGCCTAATTTTCATTTTAGTATCCTCACTACCCCATTGTCCGCATCTACCTCCACCATGTCACCGTCTTTTAGGACTTGTGTGGCGAATTTTGTGCCAATCACACAGGGTTTATTCATTTCTCTAGAAACAATAGCCGCGTGACAAAGAAGTCCGCCTATGTCGGTTACAATAGCCCCTGACTTCTGCATAAGGACAATAAAGTCTGGAGTAGTCATTGTTGTCACCAATACATCACCTTCCTGTATCTTATTAAAATCATAAGTGTTCATAATAACTCTGACAGGACCAGTGTATTTTCCTCTGTTACCTATTTGTCCCAAAAGTTCTTTTGCATCTTTCCCTGTTTTTGGAATCATTTTCTCAAACAAGAGTTTTACATCTGAAACATCTTCAATAAAAATTAGTTTTCCTTCTGACCCACCCAAAACAGCCCAGTTATTTACACCTATTCGGCGTGATGCTCTAGATTTCAACTCTTCAGAACTTAGTTTACCTGCCAGTGCATCCTCAATTTCAAAAGTACCCAGACACATCATCTCTCTGTAAGTCACACCAATTTTATCTGCTATTTTATTTAAAAATGGCAAAGTCTTTTCCGCAAACATTGAAAAATATTCTGCACCTCCTTGTTTTACATACCCAACATCGTGCAAACACTCTGTGGAAAACTTTAGTTTATCTGAAAGTGGTTTAAAGTCTTTGTCATGGGTAGTATCTTTGTCTTCCAAGTGACTGACTTGTTCGTACAACCTCTCTGTATCTAGTGGTTCACCAATAAAGTTGAATGTCTCTACCCATACATATTTTTCAGCATATTTATTTAGTTTTTCAAATAGTTTTTCATCTTTTTTAACTTCTTCAAAAGTTCTTCCTTCTATTTCTTTTTTTAGTCCAACTAGTCCGTGCTGGTAGTCGTGCAGTGGTGTTACTATTTTGGGAATAATATCTAAAACGTGCTCTGCAGGAAATTGATCTTCTACGACAGCTTCTTGCAACCTAGCTTCTACAGGCCAGTTTGTATATGACGCACCGATAAGCCAAAGGAAGTTTAGTTTTTTTGCAGTAGCAACAAAATATTGAAAATTTTCAAGTGTTGGCTCTTTTGTTCGTATCAACTCTCCTCTCTCTATTGCCCATGTAAATATTTCGTCTGAAACTTTTACTAAGTTTTTGAAAAATTCTACATTCTTTTCATCTATCATTCTTTTTACCTGTCTATCCATTACTTCTCTAACCTTTTTATTGACCAAAAAATGTCCCCCTTGTAGGTTCATAACACCCACCCCATCCAAATCCAACCCTAGTTTCTTTACCACTTCTGGAACCCAACAATCCTGCCAAAAACAAGTTGCAAATAAATCGTTTTTCCAAAGCCCGTCAAAGTCATAACCCTTAACATCAAAACCTTTTAGTTCAGGTGAGTTAAAAACTAATTCAGTCGTTTCATTTTTTGATTTGGAAAGTGTAGTTATTGGTCTACTTTGTACTATATAAAAATTACCGCCCTCAAAAGCCCACTCTATATCGCAAGGAAAACCATAGTGTTTTTCAATATGAACTATTATTTCTGCAAGTTCAAATACTCTTTCATTTGATAACTTTTGAATATCACTTTTCTCCCTATCTATCATTACCCATTCGTTTCCGCCTTTTGCACGCACGATGGCTCTTTTCTGTTCAGAAATATTTGTATCAATAATTTTTTTAGTATTTTTCTCTACAACAAATGAATCCGGGGTTATGGAGCCAGAAACAATAGCCTCACCCAAACCATACCCCGCTTCAATAATTAGTTGGTTTGGATCTTCAGTTATCGGATGTACGGAGAATGCAATACCAGAGACTTCTGACTGAATCATTTTTTGCACAACTACCGCTACAGAAATTTCTGTTCCGTGAAGTTTCTTTTCAAACCTGTAAAAAATAGCACGTGGAGTAAAAAGTGATGACCAGCATTTCTTTACGTTTACAAGTAGTGTATCTTTGTCAGTATTTAGAAAACTGTCTAGCTGTCCTGCCCATGCGTGCTCTGCTCCATCTTCTGCAGTAGCAGATGAACGCACGGCAACAAACTCTGAATCTAATTTATTAAACTCTTCAAAAACTTCAGTTGCGATATCTTCTGGAAAATCTTGGTTTTCGATAAGACCTCGAATTTTTTCTGAAGCAGCTTCTACCGTGTGCACCACTTGATGGTCCACAGTATCTAGTGCTGACTGTATTTCTTGGGCCAAATCTGTCTCATGGATAAAATGGTCAAAAGTAGTAGAGAGGACTACAAAACCCCCTGGTACAGGTATCCCTGCATTAGCCATTTCTCCAAGCGAAGCCCCTTTACCCCCTGCAATATTGGCGTTTGACTTGTTTAAATCTGTGAAGTTTTTGGTAAAATTTCCTTCTGTTTTCATTGCTAAATCCTAGCATCTTTAACACAATTTTTAAATAGCTAGTTTTTCATGCAAAAAGGCCGTGCACTTGCGCACCGCTCTTTGCATTACCACTTTAGTGACATTACTCACAAAACATTTTCAAAATCAAATTAGTGTCCCACAGACTGCCATTCTCTAATAGTCTCTATCGGATATACCAACATTACTATATTTAGTGTCAGATTGTCGCGAATCCAGATCAAAGTACCAAGTTCCATCGCAATGATAAGGAAAACGGTCACCCAAACTTTTGAAAACCTTGCCATTATAAAACCTATTCCAGCCATTAAAACATCAGAAACAGAATTCAAAATACTGTCACCCACATAATCTTGGGCAATAGTCCCCTCACGATATCTATTTATTATAAAAGATGAATTTTCAAAAAGTTCCCAAACAGCCTCCATTAGTATAGCCATAACAAAACGATATTTTACAGGAACTCGTCTAGCCACAAGCCAAAGAAAAGCGTAGAAAACCATTCCGTGAATAATGTGTGAGAAAGAATAGGCGTCTGCAACACGCTGAGAGTTTTCATTTCCGTATATGTTTCCGTCCCACCAGCCAAACATTCCGTCTGGTCCAAGCGGTGACCGTCCTGTATAAAACTCGTAACCCGCAACAGCCAATATTATTAAAATTGTAAATAAAATAACTCGTTCGTATTTTGCAATAAATTCCATACAGATATTATATAACAATTTTCAATTTATTATATAGTTTTTATATGGAAAACCGCCTCGCTTGTGAAGACCGAGACGGTCTCCAGAAGCAAGGCAATGCGATTGCGATTCACGATTTCATTTTGTGCAAGGTGAAACCTTGCACAAAAATTAATATGAAAAATGGCCAACACCGAGTGTTGACCACATTACTCTGCTTTATGAAATAAATTAAAAATAACATCCAATTCCTCTTTCATTCCTGCTGGTATTTTATCTATTATTTTTTCGTGGCCAAACAGAGTGTATGCATGTGACTCGTCATCCAGAACTGACTCGTGATATCCGCTCATTGAACGAAGCCAGTCTTTAATCAAACTCAAATCGTATTTTCCCAAAACTTCATCCACCATTTTCTTGTAATCTGGTTTAGTGTAGTAAAGCCCGTGAGCCTTTTCATGCATTAGCGTTGTTTTTGCTTTTTCAGAATCCAAATCCCTAGAGAGTCCTATAATATAAAAAGGGTGTCTCATTTCTTTAAAATGTTCTAGAAAAATTTGTTCCCGTTCGCTAAGTGGGTCAAATCTACCTTCCAAAAAAGGATTTAGAATATGTGAAGGAATATTAAATCCACTCCAGTCTGTGTAGTATGTAAAACCACCCTTCATTTCTGTATACCATTTTTTGTATTCGTCCAAACTAAAAAACTTTCCTCTAAACTCTGGCGACTCGTAGTGTTCCTGAAATCGTAGAAACGTAGAAGCAAGCTCAGTATTATCCTCAAACTGAAGCAAATAAATTTTATCTACTATAGTGCTCTTTTCAATTTTCATTTAAACATTCTATTGCTGAATCAGATTATTTTTTTTTAAAGATTTGTAGACAATCAGAATTAGAGAAATTACCGAGTAGATTGAAGCTAGAAGTAAAATGACAAATGGCAAGAATGTAAAATATATCATTTTTATGCTGATTACTATTCCACCAAATCCAACGGCAATAATACGCACAAACGAAAGCACGCCATAAAATATGGCTATAACGCTTATAATAAAGTGTTTATCACAAAAAAAATGTTTAAAAATATTCTAGCGGTTTTACTTGTATCAAATATATCTAAAAATTTCATAACTTAATTTTAACACTAAATACTGAAACTGCAATCTGTATTTTCAAATCCTTCCAAATACTTAGCACAAAATTTTTCTCTCTCTTCCCCTTTCATCAAGTCAGGTGCAAAGATTTTTATATTAAATGGAAACAGATTGAATACTGTTTTGTCTTCACGAAACTCTGCACCAACTCCTAAACCAACAGTCGTGTTGCCGAAATTTTGATCAAAAACAAAATTTCCTAGAGAATAAAATATTACTTTATTTTTATATACCTCTACTTCTTCTATTACATGAGGATGGTGGCCAAAAATAACATCTGCTCCATTATCTATTAGTCTATGAGCAATAGCTTTTTGGTTTTCGTTTGAAGTAAGTTTGTATTCTGTGCCCCAGTGAATATTTACAATAACCAAATCATTTTCAGTATTCAATTTTTTTATCAATGGATAAAAACTTGAAAGCGGAACGACCTGCACTGTTTCGTCGATACCAACAAAAGCAATTTTCTTTCCGTCTATTACTTTCACAACAAAACTTTTATCCAATTCACTATCACCCATAAATTCTATCCCCGCCTTAACTAAATTTTCTTTTGTGCTTTCAAAACCAACCTTAAAACAATCATAGCTATGATTGTTGGCAATAGTCACCATATTTACACCAATACTTTTTAACCTGTCAACTGTATCATCTGCAAACTGAAAGTTGTAAGCTTTTTGCTGGCACAGTCCTCGATTCATCGTAACTATCGGTCCTTCAAGGTTGACGACAAAAACATCGTAACCCTTGAGTAGATGTAAATCCTTTTTAATGTACTCCAATGGATCTCTTCCACGGTTCTCTATTATGTTTCTCACACCCCTATCAAACATCACATCACCAAAGTTTAAAACACTTGGATATAGTTTCTCATAAAAATTAATTTCTTTTATTTCATTAACAAAATGTTCTGACCTCCCAACAAAAATAAGAAATAAAACTATTACTAGGGTAACTAGTACTGCTAAAACTTTTTTCATTTATATAATTTTAACATAAAAAAGGGCGACTCATTGAGTCGCCCAAACCTCCTTTCTTTTGTTGTGAACTATGTGTGACCCGTATAAACTACTTTACGCCAGGTCGGTTGCCCTTCTCGACGGCCTTCAGAAGCTGGAGGCTCCGACCCTCACGGTACGCGTTCCACGCCGTGATGCACTGCCGGAACATGAACTCCTGTGACACCGTTTTCTTGTCGCTGTGAGAACCGTTGCCCACGTCGACGGCCACGACCTGGAGGGCGTTCCGAAGCTTGAGCCTCGGATCTCCGACCTTTTCAATCCCGGTTCCGCTGGCAACTGGACCCCAGAAGTCAAGAGCAATCTGCGGCGCCTTGTGGAAGGTGGCGAAGATCGCTGCGACCACCGGAGCTCGCATGATGTGCTTGTAGTCCCTAGACGTGTACTTGTCGAGGAAAGCGCAGACCTTCCGCGCCAAATCGTACTGATCCGTGCGCAGGAGGAAAGCCACGTCATCACCGTCGTACTGGTGACGCTCGTGCTTGGTCTTCCAGTACCACATCGCGAATCCCATCGGGACGACGCGAATGGTGGTCGACTTCACCCCCTCGAATTCCTGGGTGCCGGCGAGGTAGGAAGTGATAACATTCGACCGAGTACGCGGGCTCGACCTGTCGATCGAAGCGTAGAGCGTCCGCATGTCGTCCTCGGACTTGGCCGTGTAGACCAAGTAGTTGACAGAGCAGGAGTAGTCCGCTTCCATGTAGATGCGGGCCCACGCCGTGTGCTGACCGTTCATCCGGTAGGTCTTGACATCGTATTTGCACACGATGATGTTGACCAGCTCCGGGTGGAACGTTCCTCTCTTCATCGACTGGATGAGGTAGTCTACGTGTGAATCCTTCAGGGGTCGATCCCCGACGAACTCATCCATGCCGATAAGCGCCTCAGCCTCCTTGACCGTGAAGTTCACCTTGCGGGTCTCCACCAGTTTGAGGCCGTTGCCGAGCGAGGTGACATCAAGAACGTCACCTGAAGCACCTTGACCCTTGTACTTTCCACTCATGTTGCACTCTCCTGCCTTGCGTTTTGTTTTGAAGGAACACCTAGGGTGTGTTCGGGATAAAACGCAAAAAAATAAACCCTATATTGGACAAATTCAGAGAAAAATCCCTGATTAAATCTGCCAATAATTCCGGATGGCATGTTAACATGATAAAGTAAATAAGTCAAGTATTTACTTACATCAAAATGTATTGAAACTTAGTTTACCAATTTAGTTTTGTGATTGTTATCTGTAGAACAGTTGCAAAACAAACCCAGAGCAAATACGGAATATTTACATATGCAACCCAAGGCACGTATTTATTTATTGCATAAAGTGCCCATACAAGTGTTCCCAGAACAAGCAAGATGTCTATAGCAGCTAGAAAATTATCTCGTAAACCAAACTGAAGTGGTGTAAAAATAAAGTTGAAAATTAAATTTAGCAAAAAAGGTAAAGCAATCCATCCAGAAATTCTTTTTTGGAAATACAGATAAAAAACGTAACCGAAAGATCCGGCAATAATAACGTAGAGAAAAGTCCAAACAGGACCAAATAAATATGAAGGTGGCGCCCAGTCTGGTTTTTCAAGTGCTTTGTACCAGTTGTATGTTTCTTTCATATTTATATTATATCACTTAAAATAATATTTAAGAAAATCCGCACGTACATAACGTGCGGAATGAATACAAAATATAAATGACTACTTAGAAAGTTTATTTTGGGCTTTTTCTTCGCAAGAAGCACAACGAAATGCTGTGATGATGGCTAACATCCTCTGATTTGAGATAACGTCACCACACTTGAGACAAACACCGTAGTTTCCCTTATCAACTCGGGCAATAGCTTCAACAATAGCATAACGCTCATTATTGCTCTTAGCGTACATGCTGTGAAGATCTTCACGATCGTTGGAAATTTTGGAACTCTCCACACCTTCTGCAACTTTTGGAGCTCCTTCTCTCAGTTCGTTCATAACCCTTATGATTCTGGTTTCAAGCTCAATCTTTCGTTTTTGAAGCAAAGCCATGACCTGCACTGAATTGTAAGGACTCTTTTTCATTCACAACCTCCTCTGACTGGTTCTTTGACTAAAAATAAACTAAATCAGTATATTGTCAACTACAAAAAAAGTCTTGCAATTCGGATTTTAAGATAGTTTGGTTTTTTCTTTTTCTTCATTAAATAGTTATACACTGGTGAAAGCGTAGTTGTTTTACAAAGCTCAAACGCTTGTATAATATCGTCTAATTCTGTTCTCTTTAATTCACGTTTTAAATAATCTACATCTGGACATTTATTTTCTTGTCGCAGATCCTCAATATGAGAAACTATAGTTTCTTCTTTTACTCCCCTTGCTTTTGCTATGTCTTTTAGTGGAATTTGCTTTTCAAGCATCTCTAAGGTTATCTCGTGGGTCGACTTCTTCTGTTCTTTTTCTTTTCTTTTTATTCTTACTTTCTCATCTGGTTCTATTTTCTTCATCCAAACTTTGTGAGCATCCAAAATTTGTTGTTTGGATAATTCTTTTAAATCAGTAACCGCGTCTGTAGATTTGTCTCTAAAATTCTGATCCATTTTCAAAACCTCTGGGTCAACTTCTAAAGCCATTTGGTTAAAGCCTAAAAGCCTCATTCCCTCTAGAGATCTTACTCGAGAAAGGGCAACGTACCCCATTCCTTTTACAAAAGATTTAGACAAATCCACTTCCATAGAGTCTAGAGACATCCCCTGACTCTTGTGAACAGTAATAGCCCACGCCAGACGCAAAGGAAGTTGAGAAATTTCTGCTTTTACTTTTCCCTCTTCTTCTATTTTCCAAGATTGTGAAGAAACCCCAAACTCCATACCGTTATTTGTGAGTATTACAGGCGCACCAAAAGAATCAAACTCTTTTACTACTCCTAATGTTCCGTTTACATACAAACCTTCTGGATGATTTTTAGTAAACATTACTTTTGCTCCAACTTTTAGTTCTAATTCTTCAGGAGAAAGACAACTTTTTTTCAAAGTCTCAGAAAGTCCACTAGAACCAGAAGTTTTCATATAATATTTTTTAGAAGTCGTATTAATTAAATCCAAATGTTTTTTATTTACGACATCTACATCTATATTGTGGGTATATAATCTAGTAGTAGCTCCGCCATCATTTAACTCTTGGTTTAATCTGGATTTTAAAAGCTCAATTGTTCTACTTGAAACTCTATTTTCTCGAATCTGATTTAATATAGAAAGATAATTGTTATCTTTTTGTCTGTGTTGCTCTGATAAATAACAGACTACAAACTGTGAGGCTAAAAAGCTTTGTGATGTATATGCAAACTCTGACTCCACAGTCTCTCCAAAAGGCACTTCTGTAAATCTTTGGTTCCCACTTCTAGTAACTGGAGGTAATTGAAAAAAATCTCCACACAAAATAATCTGCATTCCTCCAAAAGGTTTCTCATTTCTTTTCATTTGGCGACAAATCCAATCTACTAGATCTAGTCTGTAGTTGTGTAGCATTGAAACTTCATCAATGATCAAAACTTTTGTTTTGTCGAACCTTTTATATAAATAAGCTCGCTCCATCAAATCATCTATATCGTAATCAGTAAGAGTGTCTCGTATTCCAAGTCCAGACCAAGAGTGTATTGTCATACCACCTAGGTGCGTTGCGGCGATACCAGTAGATGCAGTTACAGCTACATCTACAGCGTTTGATTTTAAATATTGAATATAAGAATTTAATACAAAAGTTTTACCACTACCAGCAGGACCAGTCAGAAAAACATTTTTACCCATTTTCAAAATATCGAGTGCTTCAGCTTGAGTCATTGAAACATTCTACCAGTCAGAAGCTATCGCAAGATAGTTGACAAATTTTATAATATGTGATATCAATTCCCTCAGAGGAATTTCAACGTGAAAAATGATCGAAACTATCCAGAGGTTCCGTTCGATTCAGAAGTCGTATGGGCAGTTCTCAATGGCCCGTACGTGTTCCCTATAGAGGGAGGCCGTCAGAACTTCAATCCATTGACCTTGGAAGAAGTCGAGGCAAGGGTTCCTGACGGTGCAAGGTTCCGCACCTTCTACATAAAGGAATACATTAGGAAGCATCGGAACTAGGAGGAGAAGTGGTGACTAAAGAAAAGATCGAGGTTTTGCAACTTGCAAATAAACATCTAAGTAAGCGTGGGTTGCTTGAAGTTTCAAATCACCTCAAAAACGATAAGGTTAGGATGGCCAAGTTCTACATCTTGGGAGTAATTGACGCGAAAGTTTCTGATAACAAAATATCAGAGATTGAAGCAGAAAGAGCCTACGAGATTTTAGACTTGATCGGTTCAGACAAAGAAATAGTTCGCAACAAACCAGGCAGAATACAATAACTGCCACGACCCACCGCGGGACAGATTACCCATCTGTTCTATAGGTGGGTTTTCTGTTTATTTTTTACCAAGTTTCCACTCTTCTATTTTTTTGTGATCGCCAGATAAAAGAATTTTTGGAACTTTATATTTTTTACTTTTGTATTCAAAAACTTCTGGACGAGTGTAAGAATCATGACTTGATACTCTAGATTCCTCAAGTGAGTTAAAATTTCCGAGAACACCCTCTACCTGTCTTGAAATACAGTCAAGAACAACCATTGCAGGCAACTCTCCACCTGTGAGTACGAAAGGCCCAACGGAGACCTCTTCTACTTTGAAAACTTTTTTTACCCTACTGTCTATCCCTTCATATCTACCACAAACAAAAATAATATCTGTAAACTTTTTGGAAACATTCTTTGCGTAAGTTGTATCAAATTGTTTTCCACCTGGGGTAAACCAAATAATTTTCACTTTTGAATTTTTTCTTTTTTGAATTTTTACCAAAGCTTTTTCTATGGCTTTAATAGTTGGTAAGGCTTGTATAACCATACCCGGACCACCACTATATGGTTTTTGATCCACTCTTTTCCATTTATCGTCCGAGCAATCTCTAGGATTGTAAAAAGAAACTTTTATTTTTTTGTCTTCTATTGCACGCGAAATGATAGACTCGTTTAGATAAGAATCAAAAGCGCTAGGAAATAATGTTATTACGTGAAAATTCATTTTATTAAGTTTTGTATTTATAACACAAATTTTAAATATGGTAAAGGACGCCTGAAGCGTCCTTGGAACCAATGTCTTCTGTTAAGCAACCTGAGATTCTTCCTTACGGAAGATCTGTTCCTCAGTAATTTTTTCTCGAACTTGGACTGCAACGTCCCAATTCGACATTTCTTCATTGCACTTATTACACTGCTGTTGTGCTTTGAAGGGTTGCGGAAAATGGCAGTTGGCCTTGGGACAACGTATCCAGTACTGTGGCATCAATAGACATCCTTTCGTACTTCCTACAAAATTATATTCCTAATGTATATTTATTACAAACAAAAAAACTCCCGAAGGAGCTTTTTTGTTTTTTATAACTTTAGATCAGACATAGCCTCGTCCAAACTTTTTGAGGAACTAGTCTTTACCTCCCCCATACTTCCCGCTGGCTCGTTAATTTTTAGGTTAACTCGAGCGTTGTTTTTCATACCTACAACACGTAGTAGTGTTCTGATGGCCTTTGCCGTGTTTCCTTCACGACCGATTATTTTACCCATATCGTCCTTGTTCACATCCAAAGTCATTAGAACACCCATTTCATCTACTGTTCTTGTAATCTTTACATCCTCAGGTTTTTCAACCAAAGCCTTTACAACAAATTCTAAAAAAATTACGTCATTTTCCATATTGAGATTTCGGTTAATTTTAAATCCTTCTGTATTATTTTATTAAAAAAACGAGAGCTCGTCAACAAGCTTATTAGATAGTTTTGACAAATTATACAACTGGAGTTTCTTCTGTAGCAGGAGTTACTTCAGCGACTGGTGTCTCTTCTGCTGGAGCTGGAACTTCAACTGGAGTTTCTATAACTTCAGTTGCTGGAGCCTCTGGAACATCAACTGGTGCTGGAGTTTCTTCTACTTTTGCTTTTGGATCAACAGTTGGAGCTGGAACTTTAGCTGGAGCGTCGCTTATTGTTTCCTTTGCTATAGCCTTTTTCAATGGAAGAACATTTATTTTTTTACCAGATACTATCTTTTTATCGATAAGTAAGTTGTGTACTGTTCCCGAAAGCTGTGCTCCCTTTGATACCCAGTATGTGATTCTCTCGCCTTTGAATTCTGACTTCTCACCACGTCTTGCATCATAATTTCCAAGGTTTTCTAGATACTTTCCACTTTTAGTAGAGTTTTTAGAGTCAGTTAGAACAAGCCGAAATGATGGCTCGTGCTTTCTACCTACTCTTTGTAATCGTATTTTTAACATGACACTTACTCTAGCAGATGATTGGAATAAGGTCAATAATCTGCTATACTGAGCCAAATGAAGGAGAAAACTAATCTAGAAGGCACGATAAGCATCAATACAAAAGGTGTAGGTTTTTTTGATATTGTAGACCCTAAATCTGGAGATGAAGAAAGCATAGAGATTCAACCAAAGGACGTAAACCGAGCATTGCACGGAGACATCGTTGAAATAAGTGTTACAGGAGAAATAATAAAAAATCGAAAACAAGGAAAAGTTGAAAAGGTTATAAAAAGAAACCGAGATGAATTTGTGGGAGTCGTAGAAAAAAAGGATGGTAAGACTTTTGTTATTCCTGACGATAAAAGACTATATGTAGATATTTTCCTATTAGAGGATTCCCAAGTATCTGAGGGAGACAAAGCTTTAGTTAAAATAGTAGACTGGGAAACTCTTTCAGGAGAGGTTGTTAAAGTGATAGGTAAAAAAGGTGAAAACAACACGGAGATGGAATCTATCGTTTTGGAAAAAGGCTTTCGTATTGAATTCCCCTACGCAGTTGAAATAGAAGCAGACAAAATAAAAGCCGAGTATAAAAATGTTTTTGAAGAAGAAATTAAGAACAGAAGAGACATGCGAGGTATTAGTACAATGACCATCGACCCTTTTGATGCCAAAGACTTTGACGATGCTATTTCTTTTTTAGATTTAGGGAACGACCAGTACGAGATTGGAGTTCACATTGCTGATGTTTCTTATTTTGTAACCCCAGGATCAGAACTAGATAGAGAGTCAGAAAAAAGAGGTTTGTCTGTATATCTAGTAGACCGAACAATACCGATGCTTCCAGAAGTATTATCGAACGACCTGTGTTCCTTAAATCCAAATGAAGACAAGTTCACTTTTTCTGCAGTTTTCAAAATGACTGGTGGTGGAGAAGTTTTAGAAGAATGGTTCGGAAGAACTGTAATACACAGTGACAAAAGATTTACATACGAAGACGCAAACGATGTCATACTTGGAAAACAAGATGGACCATTCCAACCCGAGCTACGCAAACTAAACGAGATAGCAAAAAATCTAGAAAAAAAGAAAACTCAAAATGGTGCAATGAGTTTTGATACAGAAGAAGTTAAATTTGTTTTGGATGAAAAAGGTAAACCAATAAGTGTTTACAAAAAATCTAGACTCGACACTCACAAACTTGTCGAGGAATTTATGCTTCTTGCAAACAGAGCAGTAGCAAAACATATTTTCACATCACAGAGCAAAGGATTGAAAGGTAAACAGTCTGTATACAGAATCCACCCAAAACCAGACAAAGACAGAATAATGAACCTCGCTGTCTTTCTAAAAGCTATGGGGTTTGATTTAAAAAACAAAGACGGAGATGTAACTTCTCGCGACTTAAACGAACTTTTGAAAGAAGCCAAAGGAACTCCAAATGAGGGTTTGATAAACACAGCTACTGTTCGAAGTATGGCAAAAGCAATTTATTCAACAAAAAACATCGGACACTTTTCACTAGCTTTTGTATACTACACCCACTTCACTTCTCCTATTCGTAGATATCCTGACGTACTTGTACATAGATTTCTAGAGCGAGAACTAAAAGGTGGAAAAATAGAAATTGATGAATATGCAAAATACGAGAGAATAGCTTTGGCCTCTTCCGAACTTGAGAAAAAAGCATCTGATGCAGAACGTGCAAGTATCAAATACAAACAAGTTGAATATATGATGGAACATATAGGAGAAGTTTTTGATGGAAATATAACTGGAGTCACAGAATGGGGTATATACGTAGAAGAAGTAGATACAAAATGTGAAGGAATGGTAAAAATCAGAGACATCGGAGATGACTTCTACACACTAGATGAAAAAAATTATACATTGAAAGGTGAAAAAACCGGAAGAAAGTTTACCTTAGGTGACAAAGTAAAATTTAAAGTTGTCGGTGCAGATATGGAAAGAAGAGTTTTAGACTACTCTATTGTATCCTAGTTATT
>Ga0163144_10006627_pt1 | contig 25514 bp, 23 predicted proteins | sample OliLak19BULKMAT1_FD_123175 | JGI IMG/M metagenome (GOLD analysis project Ga0163144, IMG submission 123175) | Freshwater microbial mat bacterial communities from Lake Vanda, McMurdo Dry Valleys, Antarctica - Oligotrophic Lake LV.19.BULKMAT1 | ecosystem: Environmental > Aquatic > Freshwater >... | reverse complement strand
GTCGTCCACAACGACCATATCAAGGGCATCCTGGCCCAAAAACCGCTGGCCTTGGATTTCAAAACTGCTAAGGAATGCGTCGATCTCTGCGCCCAGGCCGGCGTCACGCTCGCCGTCAACCAGAACATGCGTTACGACCAGTCGGTGCGCGCCCTCAAAGATCTGCTGCGGCGCGGCTATCTCGGCGACCCCGTGCTTGCCACCATCGAGATGCGCGCGATTCCGCACTGGATGCCCTGGAGCGAAAAACTGCCCTCGCTCGCCACTTTCGTGATGAGCGTGCATCACCTGGACACCTTCCGCTATTGGTTCGGCACGCCGGATCGCGTCCTCGCCAGCACGCGTCCCGACCCACGCACGAAATTCCCCCACAGCGACGGCATCAACCTTTATATTCTCGAATACGACAACGGTTGCCGGGCCAGTTCCTGGGACGACGTCTGGACCGGCCCCGCGCGCGAAGGCGCCGAGAGCGACATCCATATTCGCTGGCGCGTGGAAGGCACCGAGGGCCTGGCCCGCGGCACGATCGGTTGGCCCAGCTATCCCGCGCGCACTCCCAGCACGCTGGACTTCACGACGCGCCAACAACCCGGCTATTGGTTCTCCCCACGCTGGAAGGAAGTCTGGTTTCCCGATGCCTTCGTCGGCACCATGGCACAGCTTCTATGCGCGCTGGAAGACAACGCGGAGCCGGAAATCAGCGGCCGAGACAACCTGGAAACCATCGCCCTGTGCGAAGCCGTCGTCGCGGGGGCGCGCGAGCATCGCGTGACCACGGTCGCGGAGTTCATGTCTAGCGAGAACTGGAGCCAATGACGCACTTGAAAACCGCCCGAGGCCGTTGTCTGCCGTTGGGGGCGATGGCCACTGCGGAAGGCATCAATTTCGCCCTCCTTTGTCGGCATGGCACCGCGGTTACGCTCGTGCTTGAGCCGGTCGAAGGCCCCGGCGTCCTCGCCGAGATTCCGCTCGACTTTCATCGCCATCGCACGGGAGACCATTGGCACATCGCCGTCGCCGGTCTGCCCACCACATTCCGCTACGGTTGGCGGATCCATGGCCCCACGGGGGGCGGCCACCGTTTCAATCCGAATGTCGTTCTCTTGGACCCCGCCTCGACCGCTCTTTCCGAGGGCGGCGTTTGGGGCGGCGTCTCACGCTCTCTGCACGACGGGCCGTTGCAGGTCCACAGCTCCACGCGCCGCAGTCTGTTCGTGCGACGCTCTTACGATTGGCAAGGCGACGCACCTCTCCTTATTCCGGCGGAAGACTCCGTCATTTATGAAGTGCATGTCCGCGGCTTTACATGCCATCCTTCCGCGGGAGTGTCTCGCCCCGGAACTTTCGTGGGACTCGTCGAGATGATCCCGTATCTGAAGTCGCTCGGCGTCACGGCGGTCGAGTTGCTTCCCGTCCACGAGTTCGATGAAGATGACTGCCCCTTCAGCAATCCAATCACCTCCGAGCGATTGCGCAATTTCTGGGGCTACAACAGCATCGCGTTCGCCGCCCCCAAGGCCGCCTACGCCGCCAGCGGCCGCGACCATGGCCAAGTCAACGAATTCCGCGATATGATTCGCGCCTTTCATGAAGTCGGCATCGAGGTCATCCTCGACGTCGTTTTCAACCACACCGGCGAAGGGGATGACCGCGGCCGAACTTATTCCTTTCGCGGCCTGGACAACGAACTGTATTACATGCTCGGACCGGGCGGAGAGTATCTGAACTTCTCCGGCTGCGGCAACACCGTCAACTGCAATCATCCCATCGTGCGCAATCTGATCCTCGACTGTCTGCGCTTTTGGGTCGCGGAAATGCATGTCGACGGCTTGCGCTTCGACCTCGCCTCGGTCTTCGGCCGCGACCGACGCGGCAACGTCTTGATGGAGCCGCCAATCGTCGAGATGATCGCGGAGGATCCGGTGCTCTCGGGCACGAAGTTGATCGCGGAACCCTGGGACGCGGGAGGACTGTACCAAGTCGGCAGATTTCCCTTCGGCCAGCGCTGGTCGGAATGGAACGGCCGATTCCGCGACGACGTGCGCCGTTTTTGGCGCGGCGACCTTGGCTTGGCGGGCGACTTAGCTTCGCGCCTGTGCGGCAGCGCCGATCTCTACGAGGAATCCGGGAGGCTGCCACGCCACTCCCTCAACTTCATCACCTGCCACGACGGCTTTACCCTTTGGGATCTCGTCTCGTATGAGGGAAAGCACAACGACGCCAACGGCGAGCACAACCGCGACGGCACCGACGCCAACTACAGCTGGAACTGCGGCGTGGAAGGACCGACGGACGATCCCGAGATTCTCCGTTTGCGCCTGCGGCAGGCGCGCAACCTATTCGCCACTCTCATGCTGGCGCAAGGCATCCCCATGTTCTTGGCCGGCGACGAGTTCCTCCGCTCCCAGCATGGCAACAATAACGCCTGGTGTCAGGACAACGAGATCGGTTGGGTGCTCTGGGATTGCGACACTTTCCAACAGGACTTCCGCCGTTTCGCGCGCCTGATGATCGACCTGCGGCGGCGTCATCCCGCCCTACGCCGCCCGGGTTTCTTCCGCGGCGCCGGCCCCAAGGGCAATCTCGAACCCGATATCGTCTGGCACGGAGTCCGTCCTTTTCAACCTGACTTTTCTCCAACCAGCCGTACCTTGGCATATTCCCTGGACGGTCGTCATACACTTGGCTTGCCGGATCGCGACTTCTATGTCGCTTGCAATGCTTGGCGCGAAAAACTCGACTTCGTCGTGCCCCCCGCGCCTTCCGGGAGAACTTGGCGCCGCGTCGTCGACACCTTTCTTGCCTCCCCCGCGGACATCGTTGAACTTGACGAAGGCCCCATTATCCCGTTTCACTCCGCTTACCCCGTCGGCCCCCATTCCCTGGTCGTCCTCATTTCCCAGCCTCAGTAGACGGATTGACTTGCATTTTCTCGACGATGCCGCTATGAACGCTCGCGGACAAGGTGCGGGATTCTTGCCTCAACTCCCGGCGGCGCGAGGACTCAATGGCTTTGATTCGGTATGGCTGCTGGACGCTGATCGTTTGTTCGCTCGCGGGTTGCCGGACTCTAACCGGCGACGGCGCGTTCCTTGCCGGCAGAAAAGCGAATCAAACGCCCACCAAAAGTGAAAAGGACAAGACCGATTATTCCTTCCGGATCAACGGTTCCCAGCAACCCGATCTGTTCCCCGCCGAACTTTTGACCCAAGACAATCGCTCCCGCCCCACGCCGGATTTCAAGAAGGAAGACATCCATCCGACCGGCGGCGTGGCCCAACCTACCCTTCCGCGCATCGATCCGCCGCCCTCATTTCCATCGGATCCGCCCAGCCTGCCGCCGCCCGCCGTGATCGAAGGGTTTCCGGGAATCGCCGATCTGCCCGCCGAAAAGCGCGAACCCGTCGTCGAGGCGCTGCATTGCATTCTTAATGGCAAACATAACGAAGCGCTGACGCACCTGCGCAATTACGACCAGTCCACCCAAGAACTCTTTCTTCGGCTGCTTCCGCCCGTCGCTCAGCTAAGTCGGAAAAGCCTGGACCGCCTCGCTCCCGCGGAGGTAGCCGTCTTGCACGAGCAATTGCAATCGCTCGTGACGACGCTCCGGCCGCGCACGGAACTCACCATCGATTGCATGTGCTTTTGTGAATGGGTCAAAGGGTACGGCGTCTATCGCCCCCTTGGCAAAGAACACGTCTTCCAAGCGTCGACGCCTCATCGACCGGGCGATCTCGTGCAACTTTACGTCGAGCTGCGCAATGTCGCCAGCGAATTGCGCGGCGGCTATTTCGAGACGCGCCTCACCAGCACCGTCGAAATTCACGATGCGCGCGGCGAGAAAAAATGGCCCCTGCGCTTCGATGAAAAGGAGCCGTTCCGCACGCGGACCTTGCTCAACGACTTCTTCAATGTCTACAGCTTCCATGTCCCCGATCTGCCGCCGGGAACCTACAACCTGACGGTTCAAATCGCGGATGAAACCAGGCCGGAATTGCGTCGCCAGACGCGCCGCTCCCTCGAATTCCGCGTCACCACGGCCGCACGGTAAGTAACGCTCGACAAATCACTTCCCGACCACCTTGCCGCTTGCGGCTTAGCGTTTCGGAAAAGGAGAGGATTCTCGCCGCGCGGGCGATAGAATAACGCCTGTTCGCCTCTCCCGTTCTCGTTCAAGGCAAGGAGCGAAACATGGCCACCGCTCGGGTCGTCTCGGCAAAGGGCGTCGCTTCCGAAGAAGTGCCTCTCTCCCTATCCCTCACACTGGAACCGTCGACGCTCGTCATTTTGGGGGCGACCGGCGACCTGACCTCTCGAAAGCTGATTCCCGCGTTGTTTCATCTTTGGCAAGCGGGCTTTTTTCCCGAGGAATTGGTGATCGTTGGCGTCGGTCGGCGGGATAAGAACGACGCGGAATTTCGCGAGGAGCTACGCGCCAAAGCCAAGATCGATCCCGATACCTGGGCACGGTTCACGTCCCGCCTTTTTTACCACAAGTCCGACTTCACCACCCGCGCGGGGCATGCGTCTCTTGGAAAACACCTCGCATCCCTGGAATCCCAACGAAACCTACCCGGAAATCGCCTGTTCTATCTTGCCGTCGATCCGGAGTTCTTTCCCTTGCTTGTCGAGAATCTCTCCGAGGAAGGCTTGTTGAAAAAGGGTGAGACGAAACCTTGGTCGCGGCTGGTCATTGAAAAGCCGTTTGGCCACGACCTCGCCAGCGCGCGGGAGTTGGACGGGCATCTGCAAAAGCACTTGATCGAACGGCAGATCTTTCGCATCGACCACTATCTGGGCAAGGACACGGTTCAGAATCTGCTCGCGTTCCGCTTCGGCAACGCGATCTTCGACCCGCTCCTTAATCGCCAGTACGTGGACAACGTGCAAATAACGGTCGCGGAAACCGTGGGCATGGAGGGACGGCGCGGCGCGTTTTACGACAAGGCCGGCGCCATGCGCGACATCGTACAGAATCATATGCTGCAACTGCTGGCGCTTTTGGCGATGGAACCGCCGGCCGGCCTCAAAGCCAAAGACCTTCAAGACGAAAAGGTGAAGGTGTTGCGCAGCCTCGTGCCCTTGACGGGGCAAGCCGCGCTGCGGGAAACCGTGCGCGGCCAATACGGCGCCGGCACATCCGACGGCAAGCCGGTGCCCGCTTATCGAGATGAGGAAGCAGTGGACAAGAACTCCGTGACGGAAAGTTATGTCGCCATGCGCGTGCATATCGACAACTGGCGCTGGGCGGGGGTTCCCTTTCTGCTGCGCACCGGCAAGCGCATGGCCAAGCGCGTGACGGAAATCGCCGTCGAGTTCAAGCTGCCTCCCTTGAGCCTATTCCGCACAGTCGAATGCGAAGGCGACGTGTGCGACCTCACCGGCGCCAAGCCCAGCGTGCTCATCTTTCGCATTCAGCCCGACGAAGGCATTCGCCTTTCGTTTTCGACGAAACGGCCCGGCATCAATATGGACTTGCATCCGGTCGTGATGGAGTTTGACTACGGCAAGTCGTTCACGCAGAAACTCCCGGAAGCGTATGAACGACTTCTGCTGGATGCGCTGCGCGGCGATCAGTCGTTGTTCATGCGCTCCGACGAACTGGAAGCGGCCTGGGAGTTCTGCACGCCGATCCTCGAAGCCTGGCAGGCGCATCCCGCGACGGATTTGCCCAACTACGCCGCCGGGTCGTGGGGGCCGGAGTCGGCCAATCGCCTTGTCGAAGGCTGCCAAAGCGGATGGCGCAAACCGTGAGTTCCCCCGCGTCGAGTGAGGATTTACAAAGCGGAGTCAGGTATGGACCCATCGCTCAACCAAGAAGCCAAGTCCGTCTGGGATGCCAATGCGGACTTTTGGGATGAGCGAATGGGGGAAGGCAATGCGTTCCACAAGACGCTGATCGAACCTTGCCAGCTGCAACTGTTTGCATCTTAAATCGGGGATGCGGATTCTCGATCTCGCCTGTGGAAATGGTCAGTTTGCCCGCAAAATGGCGTCGCTGGGCGCATCCGTCGTTGCTGCCGATGGAAGGGCTCGCGATGGAGGGGCAACCACAAAGCCAATTCTATTTTCACCGCCCCTTATTCGTACTTCTCGGGGCTTTCTTGAATGCAGGATTTTACCTGGACGGAATGGGAGAGCCCGTGTTTCCCGATCAATCTAACGCGGGCATTTTTCAAAAAGCCTTTTCACAGATTCCCGCAGCCTGGGTCGTGCGACTGCGCACTTGCCAGGTAGGCTGATTCCTCGATCCGATCAGAGTATCGCCTCGACATCGAAATTGACGTCTTTCTGTTCACCCAGCTCTTCCCGTGTTGAATTTGACCCCGCCCCGCTTTCCGCTATCGTAATGGAAACGATTTCTTCCGAGGTACACGAATGACGAGCCCCGTGGCGAAGTTGGCGCTGGAGGACGGCACGGTCTACACCGGCCGCGGCTTCGGCGCCCCCGGCGAGACTTTCGGCGAAGTGGTCTTCAATACCAGCCTGACCGGATATCAGGAAGTGCTGACCGATCCGTCCTATAAGGGACAGATCGTCACCATGACCTACCCTCTCATCGGCAACTACGGCGTCAACGCCGAAGACCGCGAATCGCGCGGCCCGCAAGTCGAAGGCTTTGTCGTGCGCGAACTCACGCGCATGCCCTCTAACTTTCGCTCCAGCGAATCCCTCGATCATTACCTCGCCCAAAACCGCATCCTCGGCATCGAGGGCATCGACACGCGCGCCCTGGTTCGCCGCATCCGCGTCCGCGGCGCCTTGAACGGCCTGATTTCCACCACCGATCTCGACGACGTCTCTCTGGTCAAGAAAGCCCGTTCCAGCCCCGGCATCGTCGGCCGCGATCTCGCCAAGACCGTCATGCCCGGCGAGTCCTTTACTTGGAACGAAGGATTCATCTCCCCCTTCGCCTCGCAAGAATTCGCGGCCGGAAAGAAACGCCATCGCGTCGTCGCCATGGACTTTGGCATGAAGTGGAACATCCTACGCTGTCTTGTGCAATCCGGCTGCGACGTCACGGTAGTCCCCGGCTCCACCCCCGCCGCCAAGATCCTCGATCTGAATCCCGACGGCGTGTTCGTCTCCAACGGTCCCGGCGATCCCGAACCCCTCACCTACGCTCACGAATCCCTTCGCCAGCTCGCCGGCAAGAAACCGATCTTCGGCATCTGCCTGGGGCACCAACTCCTCGGCTTGGCCCTGGGCGCCAAGACATTTAAGCTCAAATTCGGACATCGCGGCGCCAACCAGCCCGTGCTCAACCAACGCACCGGCAAGGTCGAAATCACCTGCCAAAACCATGGGTTCGCCGTCGATACCAAGACGTTGCCGGCTCAACTACAGGCGACGCACATCAATCTCAACGACAACACGCTCGAAGGCATGCGGCACAAGGAGTTGCCGATTTTCAGCGTGCAATACCACCCCGAAGCCTCCGCCGGCCCCCACGACAGCACCTACCTCTTCGACGAGTTCCGCAAGCTGATGGATTAGACTCGTCGACCGAGAGAACCGTCACTTCGCGATCCGCTTCAAATACGCCTTGTATCCCTCCTCGATCCGCGGCGACTTTCCGTCTTGCGAAAATACCAACACCCCAAATCGCAACGTTAAGTCTTCCCCCTTCTTGACCACGACGCGGCTCGCATCCCCTTTTGTGAACGCGCGCCGGCCGAAGGGATTCGCGACCATGAGCCCATAATCGCGCACATGCCACCAACAGGGCCGAAAGTTGCCAGGGTCCGTAAAGATCGCGACTCCTCGGTGCGTCGTGCGTCCCTTCTCCGCGAACGTCCGATAGTACGCGCACCATTTCGCCGCCTTGCCCCAAATCGCCTTCGCCCCGGTGCGACCCTCGCTGTCCATGATCTTTCCGCCGGCTTTCTCCGTCAGATCGGTATGCATACGCACCCCTAAACCCATTTCTTCTTGATCCCCGAACACGAGATCCTTGCCTTGGCCTCGAAATCGCGCCGTCCAGGTCAGAAGATATCCTTCGGGAATCGCCTCGAATTGAAACGAGTTGGTATGCTGCCCTTCCTCGGCCATTTCGTCTTTGTTGAACAGCACGAGATGCTCGCTGAAGGAAAACGGATCGCCGTTCTTGATCCCTTCCGATTCCTTCCAGACCCGCGCCTTGTTTCGCCAGTAATCCTGGCCATTGACGTCGCCGAAGCTCAGCCACAAGCCGGGATGCATGGTGTCATGATCCGTCGCGTCCTTGCCGGCGATCGGTGGATGATTCCGCGTCACCTGCGACCCGTCGGGCGCGTGCAGATGAAAGAAAAAAGGTCGACGCGTGTCGCCGTCCTTCCAGCGATACCGCGCGACGGGTTTGCCTTTGTGCGCGAATTTGTATTCGGTAAGGGTTCTATCGAGATCCCAGTCGTCCGCGTTTACGAACGAGGGGACAAGCGATGCAAACGCAAGCGAGGCGACGGCCCAACGCGATTTGAAATAGGCTGAGAAAGAACGGGAGCGACACATGGTCATGCGCATATCTCGGGCCTCTTACGGTGTGTTCAAGCGCCTCCGCTTAACCCTCGGCCATTCTCCGCCCGGAGGGGTGCTCTTGGCAAGGGAAATTGAAGAACGCCAAGCTGAAGTTCGCAGTGCCGTCAACCGCATGTGGCATACCGGTGGTAGCAACATCAACCACCCATCCGGGAATCCGTTTGCGTTCCCCGCCAATCGCCGTTTACACTGACCACCTTCACAGGGAACGACTTTTGTTCGCAAACTCGGCAATCCAATGGGCCAAGGCAATGCGGCATCACCTAGAGTTTTTCGCGGCTTTGATGATAGTTCTGGCGTTCGGGCCAGGCCTTTGGGGCCAGGGAGACGGCAAAGATCTCGCCGCGGTCCAGGAGTTTTTGAAAAAGGCCCATGCTAAAAAAAAATGGCAGACGGGGCCCAAGCAAATTGCGAGTGACGCGATCAAGAAGGCCTATGGCGGGGAACGAAAGTTCTATTACGTCTTCAGCGCGCCGCCGCTGCCGCCGGGGGCGAACCTGCCTGAATTGATCCGGGCGTATCAGGCGAGGTACAAGGACCACCAAGAGAACTATGTCTCCGCGACCTTGCGTTTGGATGCCGCGCTCAAGGTCGTCCCGTTGAACAAGGCGGGGGATTTTAGCGAAGGCCTGATGCCCGTGAACACCGAGGAGGACGTGAAGACTGCCGCTGCCGCGGTGTTGTCGCTGTACGGTTCGAATCGAGTCGCGCCGGGCTTGGTGGCGGAAAAGGAAGTGATGGTTACCAAGACCGAACAGGGTTGGCGGGGCGTGGTGAACCGCAACAATGCGTTTCAAGGTACAGTGGAATTCGACAAGAAGGGGCAACTCACCAAGGTGAGTAAGGTGTTCACCGGCCCGGTGCCGCCGTAGGCTAACCCTTAGAATCTTTTGAGCCGTGACACGACAATTTGGGAGTGATCCAACATGAGAGTCTTTTTGCTTGCCGTGTGCGTCATTTTGCCGTCGTGGACCCCGGCTGTCGCCCAAGATGGCAAGCCGGTGAAGGTCTTTATTCTCGCGGGCCAATCGAACATGCAGGGGCACGGCATCGTCAAGGCCGAGGCCAAGCGCAACGGCGGCAAGGGGAGCCTGGAGTTCCTCGTCAAGGACGCCGCCAGCGCCAAGCGCTACAAGCATCTCGTTGACAAGGACGGCAAGTGGATCACGCGCGACGACGTGTGGATCACCTACCTGGACAAGAAAGGCCCGCTCACCGTCGGCTACGGCGCCAGCGAAAACATGATCGGCCCGGAACTTGGCTTCGGCCTCGTCGTCGGCGATGCCTGCAAGGAACAGGTGCTGCTCATCAAGATGTGTTGGGGCGGCAAGAGTTTGGGCAAGGATTTTCGTCCCCCCAGCGCCGGCGGCGAGGTCGGCCCCTACTACAACGAGGTCGTCAAGGGCGTGAAAGACGTGCTTGCCAATCTCAAAACTCTCTTCCCCGGCTACAAGGGCCAGGGCTATGAACTCGTCGGCTTTGGCTGGCATCAAGGCTGGAACGACCGCGTCAATCAGGCCTTCAACGACGAATACGAGAAGAACCTCACCCACTTCATCCGCGACATCCGCAAGGATCTCGGCATCAAGAACCTCCCCTTCGTCATCGCCGAGACCGGCATGACCGGCCCCGACGAAAAGCACCCCCGCGCCCTATCCTTGATGCAAGCCCAAGCCGCCGTCGCCGCCTACCCCGAATTCAAGGGCAACGTCGCCTTCGTCCCCACCAAAAACTTCTGGCGGTCCAAGGAAGCGTCGCCTTCGGGGCAAGGGTATCACTGGAACAGCAATGCGGAGACGTATTACCTGATTGGCCAGGCGATGGGCGAGGCGATGGTGAAGCTGGGTCGAGGGAAATAGATTGCGTCATTCAGTGCCGAGCCGGAGCGCCCAGCGAAGGGCCATGCAAGCGAAGGAGCGCTCGGCCCTTCGCTGGGCGCTCAGGACAACGCAACCATCCGAAAACCACGTCGACGCGTTCCGGTACGGCCTTTCGAGCGTTCCCCGGATGGGATAGAATACGAGACGTTCCGAAACAACCGAGAGGGTCTGCCGTGCCTACCACCAACTCGTCACATACGCTCGATGAACTCGCTATTCGCGGAGCCGATGTCTTCGACAGGCAAGTGCGATCTGAACTCCGGCCGGAGGATGACGGCAAGTTCGTCGCGATCGATGTTAACTCGGGCGATTTCGAGCTCGACGAAAACGACTATGCGGCCGTCGAGCGCTTGCGGTCGCGGAAGCCGAAAGCCGAAGTTTGGCTTCTTCGCGCGGGCTTTCCGACAACCTATCGAATGGGAGTCGTTCGATGATCCAAGGGATCGTCAACGCACGCCATGAGGCGGTTGTTCGTCTCCGCCTGCGAGGACCAGGCGGCATTGAGACCCAGGTGGACGCGATCGTTGATTCCGGCTTCACCGCGTCGCTCACTTTGCCGACGACCCTTATTACCGCGCTGGGTTTGGATCGGCGGTCAGGCGGCACAGCAATCCTCGCTGACGGAACGGTTCGTCAATTCGACCTTTTCGCGGTGGAAGTGGCCTGGGACGGCAGCTGGCGAACGGTGCTAGTGTCCGCTGTCGGGCACGAGTCTCTCCTGGGCATGCTGCTGTTGGTGGGCCGCAAGTTGATGATTGACGTGGTTCCCGGCGGCTTGGTGGAAATCACACAGTTGCCCTGAGTCACACTTGCATGGAAGTATGCTGTTGCGGCCCCTATGAATTGTTAAGCCCGTTTGCAACGCTCGTCAAGAGAAGCAAAGGAAAATACCCAAATGCGCCGCCGACATTTCATTCCCGTGCTCGCCCTGTTGTTTTTCCCCGCCATCCCATCAAGCCACGCCCAAGAAAACCCCGCCCCCAGCGACGCCAAGCCGCATCTCAAAATCCTCGCTGAAGAGCCGCGTCTCATCATTCTCGCCGGCGGCGCTCAGTTGACGCGCGGCGCCGATGGCAAGCGGTTCATCGATCTGGTTCAGCGGCATTACGACAACAAGTGCCCGCACCAGTTTGAGGTGGTGGAGGCGAAGGAAGGCAAGAAAGCGAAGTTCAACGCGAAGAATTGGGCCGAAGCGGTTTGGCCCGCGCTCACCAGAGCGAAGGGAAAGAACCTGCCCATCGTCGTTCTCGCGCATCTACCGCCGCTGGTCACAAAACCCTCCGGCGATTTGCTCATTCGCGACGCCAAGGATGTGGAGAGGATCAAAGCCTACGGCGACGTCTTCGCGGAATATGCCCAAACGTTGCGTAAGCACGGCGCGGACCTCGTCGTCCTGGGCTTGGAGGGCGCGGTCGGTCCCGACAAGAGCAATCCCAAAGCCGCCGGCACCTTTGCCCACCTCCGCCTCGTGTCCGACGAAATCGCGAATCGGTCGCTACCAGGCATCGTCGTCGGCCCCCGGGTCTTTCAGACTTTCGATAAGCATCGACACCTCTATAAAAAGAAAGACCATCACATTACCGAAGACGGCCGAGTCGTGATTTCGCAATTGTGGTTTCAGGCGCTTTGCGATCTCGACGGCGTCGCCGTACCAGCGTGGAGCCAGAAGGCGCTGGCGGAATTGTTGAAGAAGTAACGGAGGCGGGCGCATGAAGAAGCAGATGACTTTCACGACGGCCAATTCCACGGCATGCTTTTGCGGGTCGCTCGCGATCGCGTGATAGCGTCGAGAGACACCGCAAAAGCATGTGGGGCGTCGCGGACATGCTTTTGGGGTGTTTAGGCAAGGGACGCTTTAGAGGCGAGGGATCCCCAAAAACATGCCACCCTGCACTATTTGGGTTGGGGCAACAACTGTTGGCGACACACGAAATCCGCCAGGGCTCGGCCCATCGCCAGACCGTCCGCGTTGTCGAACTCCCAGTGGATGCCGCCGTAGATTCGGCTGCGTCCGGCTTCCTCGGCCGCCTGCGAAAATCGCGCGAACGAGCGGCGCACGCCGGGCAGGCCTTCCGACGTGGTCTCGAACGAAAACGTATCGCTGCCGTAAAACTTCTCAAGCACGCGCGACGCCGCGCCGCTAAATGTGCTATGGCCCGATGTGTACGCTGGGAATGGCGGCGTGCGCACGAGCGGTTCCCAGTCCGGATCGGGATCGGTATCGGGATTGCCGTCCTCGGCCGCGAGTCGAATGCCGGTGACGGGTCGCCAGAACTCATGATGAAATTTGATCACCCAGCACAAAAGGCCGGCATCGGCGAGGCTGAAATTGAGCAGCGCGAACAGGCGGGCGTTCTCCGCCAAGCTGCCGCCCTTCGCTAGCGCGACATCTTGCGCGATGCGATTCCAATGTCCCGGCGGCGTGGAGGTGCCGACATCGTCGATCCAGAAATGCGCGATTTGGGTCTGATCGGGAGTACGAATCGGGCTGTCTTTGCCGCCCAAAATTTTCACTTCTTGATACGCGCGTGCATACGCCGCGCTATCCAGCGACGGAGGGCCGGGAGGCCGGGGCTGCGTGCCGGGCCGAATCGCGAACGGCGTGACCTGGCCCCAACCAGGCAGAAGCGCCTCGCGATAATCCGGCAACGTCGGTTGCCACACGCCGGGTAGCCGTCGCCACGAATGTTTGCCTGGCGAATCCGAATTGTCTCGGGCTCGCACTGCTAGGATTTTTGCAGCGACATATTCACCCAGACGCATACCCCGTTCCCTGGCATCGGCGTCGGCGATCTCCCTTTGGCAAACGATGTAGGTGTCGTCAAAGAGCCGCTTGCCGCTCGGGTAGAGGTAGGTGAGACATTGGTATGCCGCCGAGGTCGCCGCCGCTTCCGCCGACGTGCCGGGTTCCGCTTGAATGTCGACCAGATAGGGGCGATGTGTGCGATAAACCGCGTTGACCGCATCGCAAATCGCCGCGTGAACGATGGCGAGATTGCGCGCGGCGACGGGCGGCGGCGTCTTTTCCACGCGAATCGCTTTAAGCGTCGCTTCGTTCCAGCGCAGCACAACGTCCGGGCGTCGCTCCGGATAGCGCGAGGTGCGCCCTTCCGTGATGACGGGCGGACGTTCGCGAATCAGGTCGGGCGACGATTGGCCGACGGACGAACTCGCCGTCGTCAGTAGAGCGATCAGGATGTTCGGGGACATGGTTCCTCCGAATGGTGAGCCGACGGCGATGTTTCCGGATCATCCAATCATAAGGAACTCAAGACAAAGTTGCACGTCGGGTCGAACCGGACGATCGCGATAAAAAGGCGCGACGTAGGAACTTTAACGATTAGGGGAACTTTGCGGGCGAATTTAGAGCCAGCCGAGTTCTTTGCCCAGATCGTCAAGTCCGCCCCGAATCGCGCCTTCCGCCGAGTCGTGCAGCGTCGGGCTCGCGAAGCGTCTGCCGCTTTCCGTCTGCCGGATCGCGCAAGTGAATTTTCCTTCGGCGGGCACCGGAACAAAACTGTAATGCGGCTGTCCGCCGAAAATCAGAAAATAGGTGTTGTTGTCGCTGCCGATCTTGACGGTCCCGTCGCGACGGGCAATCCAATCCGGAGTGGCTAGGGGCATGGAGATTCCTCGCGAACGCTAAGCCGCAAGCGGCGGGGGGGGTCGGGAAGTCATTTTAGAAAAATCGCCCGTTCGTCAATTCCAATCCGCGCTGTTCCCCCTTTGGATCAACGCTGATTAGCGCCGATTAGTGTGGTCCTGAACAGTCTCCAGCTGCCGCCCTTCCCTTCCCGTCTTCGATTTTCGTAAGATGAATCTTTTAACTCACCGTAAGTGCGATGTGCCCATGGGCCAGAGTGAGATTCGCATCGGTTTTCTCGGCGCCGGCAAAATGGCGACCGCCCTCGCGCGGGGCTGGATCCAGGCAGGGCTAACCTCTCCCAACCAAATCCGTGCCAGCGACCCCATCCCCCAAGCACGCGACGAGTTCACGCGCTCGATCGGAGCGCCGACTCTGGATACGAACCAGGCCGTCGTTCAAGACAGCGACCTGGTGCTGCTCGCCGTCAAACCCCAAATGATGTCCGCCGTTTGCGCCGAGATTCGGCCCGCCCTCTCGGACCGGCATCTCATCGTTTCAATCGCCGCCGGCATCACGCTCGCTCGGCTCGGCCAAGAACTCGGGAACACGCATCGCCTCATCCGCGTCATGCCCAATACGCCTTGTCTGGTCGGCGCCAGCGCTTCCGGCTATTGTCCCGGAACGAACGCGACGAAGGAGGATGTCGCGCTGATCGATCGGCTCCTCAACAGCGTGGGCCGGGCGTTCGCGTTGCCGGAGCATTTGCTCGATGCCGTGACCGGTCTGTCCGGAAGCGGGCCCGCCTATGTCTTCGTCATGATCGAAGCCTTGAGCGACGGCGGCGTGCGCATGGGCTTGCCGCGCGACATCGCGACCCAGCTCGCCGCGCAAACTCTTTTGGGATCGGCGAAGTTGCTGCTGGAAACCGGCCTGCATCCCGGAACGCTGAAGGACATGGTTGCCAGCCCCGGCGGCACGACCATCGCCGGTCTGCATGCCCTGGAAAAAGGCGGTCTTCGCGCCGCTCTCATCGACGCCGTCCAGGCGGCGACCCTGCGCTCGACCGAACTGGGGGCGAAGTAAATCGTGATTCCTGATTCGTGACCACTACGACTGACCATCGCAATGACCAACACCGCACAAGAAGAAAAGATCCTCATCCTCGATTTTGGCTCGCAATACGGGCAACTCATCGCGCGCCGAGTTCGTGAACAAAACGTCTTCTGTCAAATCATCCGCCATGACATCACCGCTCAGCGCATCGCCGAGTTGAAGCCCTCCGGCATCATCTTTTCCGGCGGCCCCGCGAGCGTCTATGAAGACAAAGCTCCCAAGTGCGATCCCGACATTTTCAAGCTCGACGTGCCCATCCTCGGCATCTGCTACGGCATGCAACTCGCCTGCCTTAACATGGGCGGCAAGGTTTCCTCGGCCAAGAGCCGGGAGTTTGGCCGGGCCACCTGCCAAATCCGCGAAACCGACGGCCTCTTTGCCGGCGTGCCCGAAGAAACCATCGTTTGGATGAGCCACGGCGATCAAGTGCAGTTCGTCCACCAAGATTTCGTTTCGCTTGCTTCCACCGAAACTTGTCCCTACGCGGCCATCCGGCACAAATCGCGTCCGGTGTTCGGCCTCCAGTTTCATCCCGAAGTCAGCCACACCCCGTATGGCAGCCAGATTCTGCGCAACTTCCTTTACGAAATCTGCGGCTGCACCGGCGCATGGGAACTGCAATCGTTCATCGAACGCACGGTCGCCGATCTCAAGGAACGCATCGGCGATCATCGCGTGATCTGCGGACTTTCCGGCGGTGTCGATTCGTCCGTCGCCGCGGCGCTCTTGATTCGCGCCATCGGAACTCAGGTGGCGTGCATCTTCGTCGACAACGGCTTGCTGCGCAAGGCCGAACAGGAATCGGTGCGCAAGACCTTTCGAGGCAACTTCCAGGCCGATCTTCATGTCGTCGATGCCGGCGACCGATTCCTCAAAGCGCTCGCCGGCGTGACGGACCCACAGGAAAAACGCAAGATCATCGGCCACGTCTTCATCGACGTGTTCAAGGACGAAGCGAAGCAAATCAAAAACGCGAAATTTCTCGCCCAGGGAACTTTGTATCCCGACGTCATCGAAAGCGGCGCCGCCGCCGATGGTCCCGCGGCGACCATAAAAACGCATCACAACGTCGGCGGCTTACCCGAGGAACTGGGTTTCGACCTGATCGAACCCCTCAGGGACCTCTTCAAGGACGAGGTGCGCCGCCTCGGCCTGGAACTCGGCTTGCCCGAAGCCACGGTTTGGCGTCATCCTTTCCCCGGACCGGGCCTTGCCGTGCGTTGTCTTGGCGAGATCACCACGGAACGGCTTGACGTCCTGCGCGAGGCCGACGCCGTTTTACTCGATGAACTCAAGCAATCCGGCTGGTACCGAAAGACCGGGCAGGCTTTCGCCGTGTTGCTGCCGGTGCAGTCCGTGGGCGTCATGGGCGACGGTCGAACCTACGAAAATGTCGTCGCCGTCCGCGCCGTCCAGACCGACGATTTCATGACCGCGGACTGGTCGCATCTGCCCTACGAACTGCTCGGGAAAATCTCGACGCGCATCATCAACCAGGTGAAGGGTGTCAACCGGGTCGTGTATGATATCAGCAGCAAGCCGCCCGCGACGATTGAGTGGGAGTAAGTATCATGCGTTTCACGAAAATGCACGGCATCGGCAACGATTACGTCTACATGGACTGCGTCCGCGGCCCGATGCCGCGCGACCCCGCCGCCCTCAGCCGTCAGGTCAGCGACCGCCATACCGGCATCGGCGGCGACGGCTTGATCCTCATCTGCCCCTCCGATAAAGCCGACGCGCGGATGCGCATGTTCAACGCCGACGGCAGCGAAGCGGAAATGTGCGGCAACGGCGTTCGCTGCGTCGCCAAGTTCGTCCACGACCACGGCATCGCCAAGAAGCCGACGCTCAAGATCGAAACGGGCCGGGGCGTGCTTACGCTTGACCTGGAAATCGCCGGCGGCAAAGTCCAACAAGTCAAGGTCGACATGGGCGTCCCGATCGTCGATTCTCCCAGCATCCCCACGACGCTGCCGACGTCACGCATCGTCAACCACCCATGGCCCTTTGCCGACCTTGATCCAAACGCGACTTGGGCCAAGAACTGCGGCCTGGATCCGCGCATCACCTGCGTCTCCATGGGAAATCCCCATGTCATCGTATATTGCCAGGATGTCGCGAAGGTTCCATTGGAAGCCATCGGCCCCGTCATCGAAAACGCCTCCATCTTTCCACGCCGCATCAATGTTCACTTCGTTCAGATCGAAAAGCCGGGCGAAGTCACGATGCGCACCTGGGAGCGCGGCAGCGGCATCACGCTCGCTTGCGGCACCGGCGCCTGTGCGGTCGCCGTTGCCGGCGTTCTCGCCGAACGAACGAATCGCCAAATTCTCGCGCATTTGCCCGGAGGTGATCTTCATCTAAATTGGTCGGAAGCCGATAATCATGTCACGATGACCGGCCCGGCCGCCGAAGTCTTCAGCGGCGATTGGCCCCACGACGCCCCGTAGGACAGGCTTCCAGCCTGTCCGAATTGATCGGCTGGAAGTCGAGGTCAGACAATACATTCGGACAGGCTGGAAGCCTGTCCTACGGCTGCGCAAGGACGCGTTTCATGAAACTTCGCAACCCTACCCTCATTCGCTGGATTGCCTTTCTGGGCGCGATTTTCTTGCGTCTCTATTTTTCCACGCTGCGCATTCGCTATCGCCCGCTGGGCCTCAACCATGATCCCAGTTCAGACAAAATGAAATGTCAGTACATATACGTATTTTGGCATGAAAGCATCTTGATGCCCTGCTATCAGTTCGCCAATTGCAACGTTCATGTGCTCATCAGTGAACACGCCGACGGCGAATTGGTCGCCCAGGTATGTCACTACATGGGCTATCGCACGGTCCGCGGCTCGAGCACGCGCGGCGGCGTCCAGGCTCTCAAAAAAATGATGCGTGCATTGGCGCGGGACCATGTCGTCGTCGTGCCGGATGGGCCACGCGGACCAAGACGGCAGGTCGGACTGGGTATGATCTACCTGGCGTCCCGGACCGGTCTTCCCATCGTCGCGTTCGCCATCGCTTATAACAACTACTGGCGCTTGCGAACGTGGGATCAATTCGCCGTGCCGAAACCTTTCTCCTTGGGCGTCATCACCTCCGGCAATCCGATCTATGTCCCGCCGAAGCTGGACAAGGCTGGATTGGAAGAATATCGCCTGAAGGTCGAACGCTCCTTCGCGGAGACCACCGAACATGCGGAACGTCTGGCGGGCAATCGGCCCGACGTTTCCGATCCGACGGAAGTCACGGTTCGCCGCGCCGCGTGACTTCTCGGCGATTCGGCAAACTCCCTTTTACCTCCGCGAACTTTTTTGCTAACAAGAGATAATGGCCTGTTTGCTCTTGCTGTAAAAAAGGAAGTTCGCTATCACGCCCGCTCCTGAATCTCTCAACACGACTGAGCCGATGCGGCGAAGGCCCAGACCCAGACGCCTCCCTTGGTGGGGGCGGGGGATCCTGGTGTTCTTGGCGCTTCTCGCCGGTTCCGTTTTCGCCATCGCCGTGATCCTCGATCCCTATCGGGATGGTCGGGTCTGGATGGAGGAAACGCATCGGCAATTGGGATTGCCTCCCTGCACGCTGCGGTCGCTCACGAGTTTGCCGTGCGCTTCCTGCGGCATGAGCACCAGCTTTGCGCTGGCGGTGCGCGGAGACTTTTACCATTCGGTGCAGGCAAACTTCGCGGGGACGTTGCTCGCCCTCTTCGGAATGGCCTTCATTCCCTGGAGTCTGGCCAGCGCACTGAAGGGAAGATTGCTTGGCATCCGGTCGCTTGAACGGGCCGTCATCTGGACCACGTTGGGTTTCATGGCGATTATTTTCGGGCGCTGGGGGATTCTGTTGTTGCTGATGTGGTTGCAAAAATAGCGCGCCGGTTTCCAGACCCGCGTGAGGCGATTTTCACGGAGGAAAATCATGGTCCGGCATGCATATCCGTTCGTTCAGCCGCGCCGCTGGTGGATCGCCGGCTGCTTTTTGTTGATGGCCCTGATCGCGGGTTGCAATCCCGGCGCCATCTCCATGTTGCTCCTGCCCTTTTCGGATGACAAGCTGCCGCCCAAGTGCAAGCTGGCCAAGAAAAAGGAAGAAACGACGGTCCTCGTCTACGCCACCGTCCCCAAGGGCGCCGTCCCGCTCGATCTCGAATCAGTCCCCAACGACCTGTGCGACGTTCTCTCGGTCCAGCTTCGCAAACGCTTCACCGCCAACAAGGAAAAAGTCGTCGTCGTCAATCCCGCGAAGGTGCGTTCCTTCTTGAACAATCGACTCGGCAAGCCGATCGACGAAATCGAAATGGGCGAACAGTTCAAAGCGGATTACGTCGTTCGCCTCGACATCGCCTCCATGGCCCTTTACGAGCCGAAGACGCGCATGCTCTTCCGAGGCCACACCGAGATCAACGTTACCGCGATCGACATGAAGCAGCAAGAAGGCGAAAACCGCATCTTCTCCGAGATCTATCGCACGGCATACCCCAGCAGCGGCCCGATCGACGCGGGCGGCGCCAGCGCGTCCCAATTCCGCGGCATGTTTCTCAATAAGATCGGCCGCGACGTCAGCCGCTTCTTCGCCGCCTATCCGATGGACGAACGCATGGCGATGGATTAAACTTCAAAACCTCTGAAAGCCCATGGACGGCCGTCCATGGGCTTTCAGATTCGTGCTGCCTTTTTCAATTTCAGCGCCAGCGCGTCAATCTGCGTTTTACACTCTTTGCGGGCGTCGTTGAAGCCCTGCGGCGTCACCTTGCCTCCCTTGAGGTAGTCAAGCACGACCGACTCCGCCTTGACCAATTCCGGACACGCCTGCGCCGTCAGTGACGCCAAGTGATTGGGCACTTTGGTGACGCCGTTGCAGTCCCCGTGAAGAAGATCGCCGGGATTCACCATGATGCCGCCCACATGCACGGGCACATGCAATTGCAAGAAGTGGCAATAACCGTGGGCGGGAATGACGCCGTCGGAAAAACACGGAAACGCGAGCGCATCCACTTGTTCCAAATCGCGCGCCGCCCCGCTGGTGATGAGACCGGCCGCGCCAAACGTCTTGTACGTCGTACACATCACCTCGCCGAACGTCGCCGACAGGACGGGACTATCGAGATCCTGGAACACGACGACCGGCGCCCCCGGCAACTGCGCGAACAGTTCGACTTGATCGCCCAGCCCCGCATAGGCATTGCCCGCCAGCGGCGCGGCCGAGGATCGAAACGTCGCGGTGGCTGCGTATCCCACCATCGGCGGCAACTTGGGATAACACGCCCGAATCCGCCCGTCCATGTAAAACGCCGTCCGCGAACAGGAGTCGAATAGCTCGACGACATTGCACACCGTAGGCGTGTCAAACTGCTTGAGCAACTTCAAATCCGCTTCCGGCACCGCCTGAATCGTAGGCATGAAACCCTCTGTTTTTTTGGAGTGCGGCGATTTATCGCCGCTTTGCTTTGCACCTATTGATAATCGAACACTGAAATCGCGAGCTATCTTAGTTTGGAAAAGCGGCGATCAATCGCCGCACTCCAAAAAATCACTTTGTCGAGAATATGCGTTCGATCCGCGCTTCGTTTCCTTGTACATCGCGGATCGACACGATCAACTTGCGATTCGTTACCGACGCCAAGGGGCGATCGAGCACAAGCTCCCACACACCTTGCGACTTCTGCTTGAACCGGGAAGCCAGGTTCTCTCCGGCTGCGATGCCGTCAATCGCAATGTCCGCGGTCACGGAGAACGTCTTCAAATTCAACCCCGTGTAATAATCGTGCATGCCGACAAGGATGCGCGACACCTCCGCGTTCTTCCCCGGCGCCGGTTGATTCAGCGACAGGATCGGCCGATTGTCATCAAGCATCCAGCCGAAGCCGCGTTCGTCCGACGCCTTGAGGTTGTAATCAAGATCGATGGGGCAGCCGAGGTCGATCCAGCGTGCGATGGTGCGTTTGTCCTCGTCGGAAAGTCCCTTCACCTTGCCAGCCTTGACCGCGGCGGGCGGCGGCATTTGGGGCGGCAGGTAATCGAGATCCTGCTGATGCCGCGACTTCTTGACGTCGATTTCCTTGCCTCGCAGAAGCATCACATCGGACCCCGGCTTCGCTTCCGAGGGATGATCGTCGTTGGAAAAACCGTCGAGGCGTTCGCCTTCGATCTTCCAAACGAGCACGCTGCGCCGCGACTGGAATTCGCGAACGTAGCGCGAGGCTTGCGGATACCCCCAGCTATCCATGCCGAGCGGCTTGTTCCCGAATTTGCCGCGACCATCGAGCGCGAGGCGATAGTAGGTGCCCGGAAACTTGCCAACGTGTTCGTGCGAAATCCACTCGTCGTCCGCGTCAAGGTTCAACTGGGCGGCCGGCTTGCGCCCCTCCTTCTCCGAGTGACAGGCAACGCAGCTTCGTTGCAGGATGGGCTGAATGTCGCGGAAATACTCGACATTAAGCGGCCCCTTGGCGACGCGCAATCCCGTCTCATTCTTGTCATCCCACTTTTTCTTAACCTCGTCGCGCTTGCGATCCACGACGAGCGGCGTCGTGTTGACGAGATCCCATACCGGATAGTCCGGGCTTGAGGCGAGCGTTTTACTGAAATCGGTCGGCTCCTGACTATGGGCATGGCAGCCGCCGCAATTGGTGCGAACTTCGCCGGGCCTTAGCTGATGCCAGGTCTGCGCGACGTTGAGCACCATGCCGCGCTTGTCGATGGTCTGGAAAGTAAACGCCGTGTCGGCGGGAATCTTCGCGAGGAAGCTGGTGTCCGGATTGCCGTCCGGATCGAGCGGTTGCTTATCACCCTGGAAATGCCGAAACGGAATCTCGCCCAGGATACGCAGCCGTTCCTGAGCATGGCTGTGAAACAGTCGGCCGTGCTTGGCGCCCTTGCGCTCGGTCGTCGGCTCCATGACGACGATGCGAACCGCGTGCATGGCGTCGTTGTCGTATAGGCCGACGTCGCCGCCCTGGTTGTGGAAGTTGAGCGGCATGCCGTTGCCATGGCTTGTGAAGGCGTCCAGGCCCTTCCACGGATCCTTGCCGCCGGCATATTCGGATGTCACCTTCCCCTTGGGCACTACGCCGTTGGGATAGCTTTCTCGTTTGTAGAAACTCGACGAGCCCACCAGGCCGAACGGCGCCCCTTCCGGCAGATGCGGCGAGAGTTTGCCGTTGTTTGCCAGGCGGGGCAGGGCGGCAGGCTCCTTCACGCCGTAGATGCGCTCATAAGGAACCAGCGCACGTGGCCAACTTTCGTTGTAATTGGGGTCGTTCTTGATGAGCAGCATTTGCGCCGGCTCCTCGATCACGGCGCCGTTCTTGATGAGGTAGATGCCGCCGTCGAGTTGCGGCAGGTAGGTGTATTGATGGTTGACCGGGCCGGGCGAATAGATGGTGAGCAGGTTGTTGTTCGGCGCCCCGGAAGGATGGGTGAACTTGCCCACCGCGGGGCTTTTCTTGTCGTCACGGATGGCGCGGTCGGCCGGACCCTCGCCGCCGAGCGCGAACGGTGTCAGCGCGATCGCTCCCGTCGGCATGAACGGCATCCGGTAAAGTCGCGGGTTGCCGTTGTCATGTCGCCCCTGCCGCCAAGGCACATTGCGTGGATCGGTGCGGAACCCAGGCCCGAATCCCACGTAGCCATCCGGCGGCGTCGGCGGCATTTTCACATAACTGCCGAAGCCGCTGTTGTTCTGGTTGTAATACTGCTCGACGATGAGATTGCCGTCGGTAAGTTGCGTCTGGAAATGGAAGCCGTTGGGAGCGCCGCCCGGATCGAACGCGCTGACGAGCGGATTCCAGTTCGTGCCGTCTGGGTGAATCGTCCATACGCCCCAGAGAATCGAATCGCGGACGCCCTGCGATTCCAGCGAGCTATACATGATCCGGCCATCTTTCAAAATCACCGGATGCAGCGCCCCGGAGATATTGAGATGTCCGATCTTTTCCAGGTTTCGCGGCGTCTCGTCCTCGCCGATCGATTCGTCGCGATCATCCATGGTGAAGAGTTGCAGAGCGACGGCGGGATAGCCGCGGGCGGGGCGATAGCCGTCGCGGTTGGACGTGAACACGATCTTCCCGCCCGGCAATGGGCACGGACCCATGTTGTAGACGCCGTATTCGTAATGGCTCTTCCCTTTCTCGGACGAGCGGAAATCCTTCGACCAGTCGGCCGCCCCGGTGTTGGGCGAATACTTCTGATTCGTGAGTTGGACGATCTTTCGCGACGGCACATGAATCTTGAAAATGTCGGCGCCCTGACGCGGCGGATTCCACTGGCTGGCTTTCTTGAGATAATGAATATGCGTGTAATAAACCCACTTGCCGTCGAAGGACACAAAGGGATCAGTGACGGAGCCTTCGCCTCCCGCGACGAGCAGTTCTTCCTTGCCGTCGGGCTTCAGCAGCATGAGGTCGGCGCCGGCTTCCATCGTCACGGGCGACGAGAAGTCGGTGTAATAGCGTTTGTGAATTTTGTCGCCGGCGCGTTGAGCGCGGACATAGACGATGTCGAAGTCGTACTTCACCGACTTGTCCGTCGAAATGTGCGGAACCTCGACGTTCAAGGGGTCCAGAATCAACTTCGGTTTTTCCGGCTGGGCTTGCAACGGCAAGGCGAAAAGAGCGAAAAGCGGGACGAGGAGAAGGTTGCGCATGATTGCCACCTTGGCTGGGAGGGAGTTCGAAGGCGGGTTCAAACAAGACTGGGCTTCATTATGCACAATCGAAAAAGGGAATCCAGCATTTTACGTCGCGAAGACTTCACTTTATGATGAACATATTATTGAACTCACCAGACCTCTTGCGCAAGCAAGAGAACGACATCGCCCCCACGGACAAACTCATGATCAACCTCCTCCTCGGCGTCGCATGGTTCCTCTTCGGCGTCGCCGTTTTCGTTTGGGTCGCCCTCGACCCGGAAAAAAATTCCGAGGCGCATGGCCTCAACATGTACTTCGTCGGCGGCGGCGCCATCGCGCTGGCACTCTACAATACCGTGCGTTGGTGGCTCTCCCGCCCCCGTCCCGAAATCGACTGGATGGGCCGCGAGTTCCCTCCACGCAAGCCGCCGCGCGTGGAGGAGTATAATCCCGATTTGGATTTCTCGAAGGGAGCCGGGGAACCGGAAGCGGGCATTCAGGACAAAGGTGAAAGCCAAAAATGAATGTGGAAGCGCGGTCAAACTCACAAGCGGAAGACGCCGTTCCAACCTTGGTGTTATCTCCGCACCACACGGACCTTCGACGCGGTATTGTCGAATTTCATTCCTCCAGCCCCATCATCTCCTTCAGCGCGTTCCAGGACTGCTCCCGCGCCGACTGATAGCGGGTTGCATGTGCCGGTTCGCCGCTGGCCCAGTAGCTGACGAGGGAATTGGATTGCGTGCGCAGGTCGCGCGTGAGCGCCTGGATCGCGTCCAGCGCTGCCTCGTCTTCGGGGGTTAAGCCCTTGGCCGGCAGCTTGCCCAGTTGCTTCTCGACCATGTTGACGAGTTCCATGACGGTCAGCATGACGTTGACCGCTTCGGCACGCGTGTATGTTTCATTCTCCACGGCATCCGCGAGCAGGCCGATGTTGAGATAGCTCTGGTACAAATGCACGGCCGAAAGGCCTCCGATGGTTTCCAGATACGGCTCCTTGGATTTGATCTCGGGCAGAGGCAGAGCGAGTTTCTTCGCGGAAATGCTGCCACGTAGATCCGGGAGTGCCTTGATCGAAGGGATTTTCTCCGTCGCCGGTTTGAAATCGCGAACGGGAGGCCTGGGTTCATCCTTCTTTTCAACGACTTCGACAACGGGTCGGGCTCGAAGGAAAACAAAGGCCGCGATCGAGAGAACCAGCACGCCGGCGATGATGCCGATGAGGAGCATGCAGCGCCGTTTCAACTTTTGAATCTGCGCCAGCATTTGAGGCGGCGCCTGGATGGGCAGGCCGCGCTGGACTGTGGCGGGTTCCGTCGCGGGTTTGCCGTTCAAGTTCTTGCGTTGGCCGAGCATGGAGGTCGTTTCCTACTGAGAAGAGAAAAGGGGGCGGTGCAACCGCCCCCCGTGAATGCGACGATTATCTGCCTTTCTTTCCTCCGCCCTTCATACCGCCGCCGTTCATGCCGGCCGGGCGTCCGATGCCCGCGTTGATCCAGGGATTCGCGAGCGCGATCCGCGGATCCATGGCGGCCGCAAAACGTGGATCGAGACAGCCTCCGCCAGGCATGCCGCCGCCTTTGCCGGCCATACCGCCGCCTTTTCCACCCTTGCCGCCCATCATGCCCGCCATGGCGCCGCCTTTGCCACCGCCGCCTTTTTCGGCTTTGCCAGCCATGCCGCCGCCTTTGCCACCTTTACCGCCCATCATGCCGGCCATGGCGCCGCCTTTGCCGCCTCCACCGCCGCCTTTTTCGGCTTTGCCGGCCATGCCGCCGCCTTTGCCACCTT
>Ga0163144_10006624_pt1 | contig 25515 bp, 17 predicted proteins | sample OliLak19BULKMAT1_FD_123175 | JGI IMG/M metagenome (GOLD analysis project Ga0163144, IMG submission 123175) | Freshwater microbial mat bacterial communities from Lake Vanda, McMurdo Dry Valleys, Antarctica - Oligotrophic Lake LV.19.BULKMAT1 | ecosystem: Environmental > Aquatic > Freshwater >... | reverse complement strand
CGCCGATTCGGCGACCCAGTCAGACTGGACTACATGCCGAACCGCCGCAACGCGATTCAGTAGTAAGTCAACACCACGCCGTCGGTGAGGTTCGATGACAGTCCGGGGTTCGTGTCGCGGTACCAGCCCTGGTAGTACCAGGTCTGACCCGCGAGGACCGAGACGACACTCGAAGGTGTCGGGATGTCCGTGAGGTCGAGGGTCAGGGACATCCGGCCGAGCTCTCCGCTGTTACGGATCTCGTGCGGCCGGTTGTAACGCCCGATCGGTCCAGCCAGGCAAAGAAGCCCGTCGTTGACCCCCGCGATGGGAGTCGGCGCGGCCTGCAGCGACCCGACGAAGAAGCCGAACACGAATGGCGGCAACCCGTTGGCGTTCAGCGTCGTGCGATTCACGGCGACCGACGAAGAGCCTGCTCTGTCACGCGAATCGAGTTGCCGAGCGCCACCACGTCGAGCCCGCCGTCCCCGTCTAGGTCTTCGATCGCGAACGTCGGATCAGGTGAGGCAGCCGCGAAGCGATCCGTGAGCTCGACTAGCGGCGCGTACCCGCCCGTTGCGAGCGCGCGATGCCAGACAGGTCACTCCACAGCACCCCCAGGCCACGATTCGGTGTCAATCTCCGAACGCCCAAAGGGTCGATTTTGTGCGCAGATACACCCGTCCGTCGAGCACCGCGGGGGTCGCGAAGAGCTGCTCGTCGAAACGCGCGCTGTGTTCGATCACAAAATCGGGGCCGTCCGCCTTCAGCATGTAGAGGGAGCCGTCGGCGGATCCGGCCAGGACATGCTCGCCGGCGCCCACGGGCGACATGTAGTACTCGCTGCGGTCGTCGACACGCGCGCGGTCGAAGAGGCATTCGCCGCTCGCCGCGTCGAGGCAGGTCAGCATCCCGCCCGAGCGGGCGAGCCAAATGCGGCCACGGTGCAACAAAGGCGAAGCGACATACGGCAGGCCGCGTGTCCAACGCCACCGCACGTGTGTCGCGGTGACGTCGCCCTCGCCCCCGCGCTGGATCGCGACGAGCACGTTCTCGCCCGGCGCGCCCGAGGGCTTGCCGAGCCCCAGGAATTCATCGCGGCTCCACGCGCCGTCGCCGTCCTTGTCGATGAAGCCGAAAGCGTCCTTGCCGCGCGAGGCCGGCAGCTCCGCCTTGTAGACCTTGTCGTCGCCATCGAGGTCGAGCCGCGTGAAGAGCAGCCCCGGCTCCTTGATCTCCTCTTCGCTGATATCGAGCGACTGGCCAAAGCCCGCTTCCCAATAGTTGCGGCCCGTCGCGTTCGGTGTGCTCCAAGCCGCGAAATAAAGAGTCTCCGCGTCGGCGGTCGGCGTCGTGCACGCAAAGATGGTGACACCGCCGACGTGCCAGAGCGGCGCGCCGCTCTTCAGGTCGTGGCCGGCGACGCGACCCGTGCCCCCCACGACGATTTCGTCGCGCCCGGCGTTGCGCCACAGGAACGGCGTGCCGTGGGACTCGATGCAATCAGTGCGCGGGATCATCCACACCGTCTCCCCGCTCGCGACGTCGAGTGCGTAGATCGCCGAATCGGGCGCGCCATCGCGTGACAGGATCACCTTCCCATCGGCCAGGATCGGCGACGACCCCACACCGAAACCGTGGCCCGGGTGCGGCCAACGACGCCGCCAAACGACCTCGCCGTCGAGGTCGAGGCACACGAGCCCGTAGGTCGCGAGGTACACCGCGACGTGGCGCCCATCGGAGCAAGGTGTCGTGAGGGCAGGCACCGCGTGATCGTGCTCGGCGTGCGGATACACATCACCGACGAAGCTGCGGCTCCAGAGCTCGGCGCCCGTGCTGCGCTCGAGCGCGACCACTCGCTCGCGACCGTGTTCGAAGCCCGTCACGAAGATGGCCGGGCCGACGATGCACGGCGACGAGTGCCCCGGCGGCAGCGCGACACGCCAGAGCTCGTTCTGTCCCGGCCCGAGCGTCTTCGGGATCGCGGGTCCGTCGGCGACGGCGAGTCCGCCGGGGCCACGGAACTGCGGCCAATCCAGCGCGGGGGCCGCGGGCCCAGCCTCTTCGTGCGCGGGCCCAGCCTCCTCGTGCGCGGACGCATGGCCCGCCTGCGCGATCGCTGGCTGACCCGCGACGATCGTCACGAGGAGTGACAGGAAGGTCGGGCAGGCGAACGACATGCGAGGCAGCGCGCAGGGCGACCGCTGAGCGTCGTGTCGTTCGTCGCCACCGATCGCGCGGCGGGCGTGAAAGCGGTGGTGGACAGGAGACGTTGGGAACATGGCAGTAACACTCGGATGAGTCGAGGGGACGAGGCTCCGTGAGCCTCGGTGTTCGGGGACAGTGCAGCGCGCTCAGGGTGCGCGCCAACGCGCCGCTTCCTGCGTGTGGTCCGCGCCTGGTATGGCGGCGTCCCAGGCCTCGTAGAGCGTCACGAGCTTGACCGCGTGTTCGTCGAGCGCGCGCGGGTCCACCGCCTCGGCGGCCGCGAGAACTCGCTGCGCTTCGAGGAGCTCGACCTCGGCTTCCGGGAAGCGGCCGAGCCCGACGAGGACCTCGCCCAAAATCGCGCGCGCGCGGCCCGTGCGGCGGTGATCCTGGCCCACACGCTCCGCGAATTGGATCGCGGCCTCGCGCGCCAACGGCTCGGCCTCCTCGTCGCGTCCGAGCGCATGAAGGACCTTGCTCACGTTGCACATGCTGCTCAGCGAGTTCGGATGTGTCTCGCCCTGCACTCGACGTAAACCGGCGAGCGCTGCAGAGTGTGCCTCGAGCGCTTCTTCGTGGCGTCCGAGCTCCTCGAGCGCATACGCGAGCGCAGACTGCGTGATCAGCGTCTCCGGGTGGTCTGGCCCGCGCACCTCGGCGCCGAGCGCGAAGGTCTGGCGCAAGATCGGCTCGGCCTCCGCAGCGCGACCGTTGCTAGCGAGCAGGAGCCCGTAGTTGTTCTGGACGATGAGGCGATCGGGGTGACGCTCGGACCAGACGCTCTCCGGCGCGTCGAGCGTCTCGAGGTAGAGCGCGACGGCGCCTGCGAGTTCGCCGCGTCCGCCGACGAGCCCGGCGAGCTGCGACTTCGTCGAGTACACGTTCGCATGCCTCGGCCCGAAGACGCGCTGCGTCCCGGTGAGGACCTCGCGCAAGAGCGCCTCGGCCTCCTCGACTCGCCCGAGCCCCCGCTGGATCGTCGCGAGTAAGCGCATACTGCTGAGCGTATCCGGGTGGTCGTCGCCGAAGACTCGCCGGCGACCGTCGAGCGCCTCCAGCGCGAGCGCGGCGGCCTCGGCTCCGCGCCCGGATCGCTGGACCTCGGACGCCAGACTCGCGAGCACATTGAGCGTCGTCGGGTGTTCATCCCCCAACGCCGCGCGACTCGCCTCGAGGGTCTCGCGGAGGTACACCTGCGCCTCGTCGACACGACCGAGGATACCCAGCAGGCCGCCGAGATTGTTGCCCCAGATGAGCGTGTCGCGATCGCTGGCCCCGAACGCGCGTTTGCCCGTCTCGAACGCCTCGCGCCAGAACGGCTCGGCCTCGGCGTAGAGCCCCTGGTCGACGTAGAGGTAGCCGAGCACGTTTATGCGCACCAGCGTGTCGCGCGCCTCGGACCCAAGGACCCGCCGTGTCGCGTCGAGCACCTCCTCGAGGATCGACCGCGCCTCTTCGAAGCGGCCCTGGAAACGCAGGTTGCCGCCGAGGTTCCCGCGCGAGGTGAGGGTCTCCGGGTGCTGTGCCCCATGGAGACGCGCCCGACCTTCGGCCGCGAAGCGAAAGTGCCCCTCGGCCGCGGCGAATTCGCCCAAGTTGTCGAGGACGGTGCCGAGGTCGTTTGCCGTGCGTAGGGTGTCGGCGTCGTCCTTGCCGAGCGCGGACCCGCGGATCGCGTACACCCACTCGAGAAGCGTTCGAGCCTGGTCGAAGCGCCCGAGCTTGGCGTAGATGTTGCCGAGCGTCTGGCGCAACATCGCATCGACTAGCGGCTCGCCGCCGAACTCCTTCGCGGTGGCTGCGACAGCAGGCGCGAGCAGCGCGCGATCGAGCAGCGCCACAGTGCTGTCCGTCGCGTTGACCCGCGCGAGCTCACGACGAAACGCCTGGGCGTCGGCCTCGCGTTCCTCTGTGCTCAGCGAGAGCTTCGCGAGCGCAGCCTCGTTCCGCTCTCGTAGGTCGAGCGCCCACCACGCGCCGAGCTCGGTCGCGTCGAGCTGTTCCAGCATGTTCGCCTGGAAGGCGCTGACACGCGCCAGCTGGTCGGCGCGCTGTTCGGCGAGCTCGGCCGCGTCCCGGAACAAGTCGCGTTGCCGCGCCGCAGCGCGCGCCTGCCAGAGCGTCGTCGCGAGCCCGACGACGAGCGACACGAAGAGCAGCGCACCGACCGCCACCGTGCGCCGGTGACGTCGCAGGAACTTGCGGAACCGGTACCCCGCGGCCGGCGGCGCTGCGAGGACGGACTCGCCCTTCAAGTGGCGTTCGACGTCCTGCCAGAGGCCACTCGCGCTCTCGTAGCGCCGCGCGCGGTCCTTCTCGAGGCAGCGCATCACGATCCAGTCGAGCTCGCCGCGCAATTGCGTGCCGAGCCGCCGGACGTCCAACTGGCGGCTGTCTGCCGTGCGCTCGGCGGTCACGCCGAGGTTCGCGATGCGCGTACTCGGGCGATGGGGCTCGACCTCGCGGATGGTCCGCAGGATCTCGTCGAATCCGTGCTCGAGCAGATCGCGCACGTCGAATGGCGTCGTGCCCGTCAACAGCTCGTAGAGCAGCACGCCGAGACTGTAGACGTCGCTGCGAGTGTCGATATCGCGCCCGGTCAGCTCGGTCTGCTCGGGGGACATATACGCCGGCGTGCCGATGACCTGGCGATGCTCGGTGAAGTGCGCACGTCCTTCGAGCTCGGCATTCAGCGCCTTGGCGATGCCGAAGTCGATCACCTTCGGCACGGGCAATCCGTCCTGCACGGCGACGAGCACGTTGGAGGGCTTGATGTCGCGGTGGATGATGCCCTTCTGGTGCGCGTGTTGGATGGCCCGACAGACGTCGATGAAGAGCCTCAGCCGGGCGGGTGTGTCGAGTCGCGCGGCATCGCAATACTCGATGATCGGGACCCCCCGGACGAGCTCCATCACGAAGTACGGCCGCCCCGTCGGCGTCGCGCCGCCGTCGAGGACACGCGCGATGTTCGGGTGGTCCATCAGCGCGAGCGCCTGGCGCTCCTGCTCGAAACGCGAGATCACTTGCTGGGTGTCCATCCCAGGCTTCAAGATCTTGAGCGCGACGGTGCGCTGAACTGATTCGCGCTGGAGCGCGGACCACACCGTTCCGAAGCCGCCTTCACCGAGCACCTCGATCAGTTGGTACCGATCGATCAGGGTACCGGGCCCTTCGACTTGCACGCCGCCGCTCTTCGGCACAGGCGCGGCATACGTCGGAGCGCTCAAAAAATGTTCGTCTTCGGCCGCCAGCAGCATGCCCTCGAGACGCCGTCGCAACGCGCTGTCCTTCGCGCACACGCGGTCGAGGTACGCGGTCCGCGCGGCACCCTCGAGCAGGCTCGCCGCCTCGAATTGGGCGCGCAGCTGTTCGCTCTTCGGTGCAGTCATCTTCGCGGGCTCGAGGGAGGATCAGGACGCGGCGCGCCGCTCAATCGGCATCTCTCAGCTCATGGCGCAGCCACGCGCGGGCGAAGGCCCACGCGCGTTTCACCGTAGGCGCAGAGACACCGAGGGACGCGGCGGTCGTGTCGACGTCCAAGCCCGCGAAGTACCGCATGCGCACGACCTCGGCCGCCTGACCGTCGACGCCCCTCAAGCGTTGGATCGCCTCGTCGAGGATCAGGAATCCGGCGGATTCTTCATCGGAGGACGAGTCGGGCAGGCCTGTGAGCTCGAGCGCCGCGCGACGGCCGTCGACTGGGGCCCGCTTCGCCGCCAACCGCGCGCGGGCGTGGTCGACGAGGATGCGCCGCATCGCCTCGGCCGCGGCGCTGTAGAAGTGCGCGCGGCCCTGCCAGGGGACGTCGCGCGGCCCGACGAGGCGCAGGTACACCTCGTGCACGAGGGCAGTCGCTTGCAGCGTGTGGTCAGGCCGCTCGGACTGGAGCGCCCGCTGCGCCGCCGCGCGCAGTTGGTCGTAGACGAGCGGCCAGAGGCGCGCAGCGCGCTCCTCGGCGCTGGTCCTCTGGTCGAGGAGGATCGCGCGCGTGGCGTCAAGCCCATCGTCTGCCATGTCGTGGGGAGTCTACGCGCTGCCGTGGTCCAACCCGAGACCGCAGGCAAGCCCGAGCTGGCGAGAGCCTCCGCCTAGGCAGAGAATACCCTAACGCATGGACCCCAGCGCATAGCTCGGTTAGATAGCTCTCGCGGCGGTCGCGGGCGTAGCGAGTCGGTGAGAAGCGAGCGGTGCGGGTCGTAGCGCGGCCTTGTTTCCTCCCCTATCCGGCGCGCGGCCCATGACGCGTGTTCCGACACCCCACGTCGCTACCTCTCAGCCCCTAGGCATGTCCCTGTCCCAATCCCTCGCGCGGCGCTTCGGCCGTGATACGCCTCTCGGGGCCAAGCTGCGTCTCGCGAACGACGCCCTCGGGCGAAGCCACCACGCGCTCGCGCAGCGTTTCCCGAGCCTGATCCGGGCCAAGCCGCGCCAGCTCACCGTGGCCATCACGGCCCAGTGCAACCTACGCTGCATCGGCTGCAGGTACGGGCGCGATTTCATGCCGGGCGCGAGCCTGTCGCTCGCGACGATGGAGGGTGTCCTCGAGGACGCGGCGGCGGCAGGCTTCGAGACCGTCCGGCTCTATGGCGGCGAGCCGCTCCTGCACCCCGACCTGCCGCAGATGATCGCGCGCGGCGCAGCGCTGGGGCTGAGCATGTACGTGACCACGAACGGGGCGCTCCTCGAGCGCCGGCTCGACGAGCTCGTGACGTCGGGGCTCACGTCGCTGACGATGGGTTTCTATGGCACCGGCGAGGGATTCGATACCTACACGCAGCGACCCGGGCAACGCGGGGCGCAGGAACGTGGCCTCGCGGCGCTGCGCGAGCGTTACGGCGACCAGCTCGAAGTGCAGCTGAACTACGTGGTCGTGCGGCCTTTGGCGTCGCTCGTTGTCCTCGAGGATGCGTGGCGCTTGGTCGAGCAGTACAATCTCTTGCTGCACCTGGATCTGTACGGGTACTCGATCCCCTTCTTCACGTCTGGGCCGGACGACGAGCTGCGGTTCTTGCCCGAGGACCGCCCGGTCCTCGCGGCGCTGGTCGAGCGGCTCCTCGAGCTGCGCGCGGCCTCGCCCGAACGCGTATTGCATTCCGAGCAGTTCATGCGCTCGGTGCCCGATTGGGTGCTGGAGTGCGAGAACATGCGCGTGCCCTGCGACGCGTACGAGCTCGTCTGGATCGGCGCCGATGGTTCGGTGCAGCTCTGCGACACGGCGTTCCCGCTCGGGAATGTCCACGAACAGCGCCTCGCGCAGCTGCTCTTCACTCCCGAGCATGAACAGGCCGCGCGGGACGGGTTCGCGCTCAAGTGCCCTAATTGCACATGCAAGGTCGACAGCCGCTTGCGTCGCCACGGTCCATCCTGGCGCAAGTACTCGGCGCTGGGCGGTGAACGTTGAGCGCCGCGGACCAGAGCGCCGCGAGCCCGCTCGGGCTCGGGGCGCGGGCAGGCGACTGGCTGCGCGACGCCGTGCGTGACGCGGTGCGCGACCGCGCCGCCGTCAAAGGCGCGCTGATCGAGGCCAGCGACCGCGCGACCGCAGTGCGGCATTCACTCGCGAAGCACGCGCCGTCGTTGATCCAGCCGCGCACGCGCAAGCTGACCGTCGCGATCACGGCCTATTGCAACTTGCGCTGCGTGGGCTGCAAGTACGGCCGTGACTTCATGCCGGGCCAGCAGCTCTCGCTCGAGCTCGTGGACGGGCTCCTGCGCGACGGGCGCGCCGCGGGGGTCGAGACCGTGCGCCTCTACGGCGGCGAACCGCTGCTGCACCCGGATCTGCCCGCCATGGTGCGGACCGCGACGGAGCTCGGGCTTCGGACGTACGTGACGACCAATGGCGTGCTGCTCGCGGAGCGCATCGACGAGCTGTACGCGGCGGGGCTGCGCGACGTGACCCTCGGATACTACGGGTCGGGTGACGAGTACGACCGCTATGTGCAACGCGCGGGCCGCTTCGCGCAGATGGAGCGCGGAGTGGCTCTGGCGCGCGCGAAGTACCCGGACCTCGGCTTGCAGCTGAATTTCCTGGTGATGCGCCCGACCGCGAGTCGCGCCGCACTCGACGCGGCTTGGGACTTTGCGCGCCGTTACGGGATGACCTTCCACACGGATCTCATCCACTATTCGCTCCCCTACTTTGTGCAAGGGCGCGACGGCGAGCTGCAGTTTCAGCCCGCAGACCGGCCGCTCGTCGAGAGCCTCGTTGCGCGCCTCTTGGAGCTCAAGGCCACGTTTCCGACGCTTCTCCCGGAGTCCGAGCGCAGCCTACGATCGATCCCGGACTGGCTGTTCAAGGGCCCCGAGATGCGCGTGCCGTGCGACGTCTACAAAATGCTGTGGGTCGGCGCGGACGGCAGCGTGAAACTCTGCTACGTGACGTTCGACCTCGGCAACCTGCACGAGAAGCGCCTGTCCGAGATCCTGTTCAGCGCCGAACATGCGCAAGCCGCGCGGGACGCGTTTGCGTTGAAGTGTCCGAACTGCCACTGCGAGCGGGACGCGCGCATCCGAACGGACCTCGGGAGCCGCAAGAAATACGCGGCGTCGCACTGACTCGACCTCGCGCGGCCGAAAAGTGTCGCCGAAAAGTGTCGCCGAAGCATGCCGACAAAACACAGCCTCCCCCTCAGCGCGAGGGACGCCTCACTTCGTCAGGGTCGCATCAACTCGAAGCCCTCGCGGTAGGTCTTCTTCACCAGCTCGTGCACCCCCTTCGGGCCGGCGACCAAACCCGAATCTGCCGCCACGACGAGCGCGCCGCCGGCGCGATACGCGACCGTCGCGAGCAGGACGGCTTCCGTCAACGGCGCCGCGTACTCGAACGAGCACTCGGCGCGCGGGCCGCCCTCGATGGCGCGCACCCATTCGACATAGTGGCCCGGTGAGTCCGCGATCGTCGGTTCGGGCGGGGTGTACGTGGCGTCCGGATCGTCGAGCTTGACCTCGTGCTTCGAGTAAGTGCTCGTGAGGCGGCCTTTGCTGCCGAGCCAGAGGTGGCAATCGCTCGCCGCGTCACCGGCGCATTCAGGCCGTCGACCGCCGTCCCACCAGTGCACCTTCACGGCGCCCCGGGTCGCGGTCGCCGCGTGATCCCATGTGGCGTGGAGCCACTCGGGTGTGCCATCGACATGGGGCGGCGGACCCTCGGCGCTCACCGCGCTCGGGCGCCCGAGCGCGAGGGCCCAGTGCACGAGGTCGAGCCAGTGGCAGGCCATGTCCCCCACCGTGCCTGTGCCGTATTGCCAGAACTTGCGCCAGTCGGCGGGGTGCAGACCGACAGAGTACGGGCGCGCCGCGGCAGGACCGAGCCAGAGGTCGAATGCGAGCCCGTCGGGGACCGGCGACTCGGGCCCAAATCGTCCGCCGGACCAGCTCTTCGAACACAGGACGTGCACTTCGCGCACGTCCCCGATAGCGCCACCGCGGATCGCCTCGACGACGCGCCGGTAATTTGCGCCGGCGTGGATCTGGGTGCCCATCTGAGTCGCGCCGCGCGAAGTGCGCGCGAGGGCGAGAAGCGTGCGCGCCTCCTCGACCGTGTGGGCGAGCGGCTTCTCGCAGTACACCGCGAGATCTTGGGCGAGCGCCGCCGACGCGATCGGCGCGTGCAGATGATCCGGAGTGGAGATCACGACGCCGTCGAAGTCCTTGGGGGTATCGAGCAGAACGCGCCAATCCGCTTCGCCGCGAGATGTAGGCAAGTCGCGCTCGAGCAGCAGCAGCGCTGCTTTCTCTAAATTGGCGCGATCGACGTCGGCGAGCGCCGTGACGTCCGCCCCCGCCGCGAGCACTCCCTCGAGGTTCGAGCGCCCTCGATTCCAGACCCCGATGGCCGCGAGCCGGGGTCGATCGCGGAGCCGGCCACGGCGCAAGAAGGGACCGGCCAAGGCCGACTTACCGAGCAGCGGCGCGAGCCCGAGGGCGCGTGTGAACGAGCGGCGTGTGAGTCGCGTCATGGCTTCAAGCCTCTTCTTGTTTCTGATTGACCGCTGCGACGACGCGGTCGGCGAAGCGCGAGAACGGCAGCGTTTGCATCCAGATGCGTCCTGGACCGCGGAGACGTGCAAGGAACAACCCCTCGCCGCCGAAGATCTTCGAAGTGATGCCGCCCACGAGCTTGATGTCGTAATCGACGCTGCGCTCGAAGCCGACGAGGCAGCCCGTGTCGACGCGCAGCTCCTCGTCGTCCTTGAGCTCGCGTTCGACGATGTGCCCGCCCGCGTGGATGAAAGCGATACCGTCACCCGAGAGCTTCTGCAGGATGAACCCCTCGCCGCCGAAGAACCCTGCGCCGAGGCGCTTGGTGAACGCGATCGTGACGTCGACGCCGCGCGCGCAACACAGGAACGCATCGCGTTGGCAGTACACGTCGCCTCGGGTCAGGTCGAGGGCGCGCACGTTGCCCGGGTGTTCGGAGGCGAAGGCCACCTCGCGCCGCACGCGGTCTTCGTTCGTGAACGTCGTGATGAAAAAACCCTCGCCCGCGATCTTGCGCTTGAGGCCTGCGAACAGGCCGCCACCGATCGAGGTGCCCATGTCGATGCCAGACTCCATGTACATCAGCGAGCCGGGCTCGGCGCGCACGGCCTCGCCTGGATCCAGCGTGATCACGACAGCGTGGAAGTCCTCACCGAGGATGCGGTAGTCGATTTGGTCAGCCATCGAGAGAGAGCCTACCGCGCGCGCGCGGAATCCGGTTGGAGCACATGGACGGCGGCCGAGAACGCAACGGCGCGCTTCCCACTCGCGGCGCGAGGCTGCATGATCCGCCCATGCTGGCATCTCTCGGCTTCGCCGCGCTGGAATGGAACGAGCTCAGTGCGCGGCTCGGCGCGTGGTTCCGCGCGGCCCCCGAGGCGCTCGGCGCGTGGATCCGCGCTGCCTCGGATTGGATCTGGGATCTGCCGCTCCTCCTGCTCGTGATGGGCGGGGGGCTGTTTTTCCTCGTGCGCTCGCGGCTCGGACCGTTCGTGCATTTCGGGCACGCCGTCGGCGTGCTCACGGGGCGCCACGATCGCCCGGATGCGCCGGGCGAGGTCAGCCACTATCAAGCGTTGTCGGTGGCGCTCGCGGCGACCGTCGGCATGGGCAACATCTCTGGAGTCGCCGTCGCGATCGGCATGGGCGGGCCCGGCGCGATCTTCTGGATGTGGGTCGCCGCGATCGTCGGGACGGCGACGAAGTACTTCGAGTGCACGCTCGCGGTGTTGTACCGCGGCAGGGATTCCCTCGGCCACATCCAGGGTGGGCCGATGTACGTGATCACCGAAGGCCTCGGACGCCGCTGGAGGCCGTTGGCCGTGCTCTTCGCCATGGCGGGCATCTTTGGGTGTCTGCCGGTGTTCAACGCGAACCAGCTCAGCGCGGCCATCGCACACATCACCCTCGATGCGCAGCTGGAGGGCGAGCGCGGCGGATTGCACATCGTTATCGGCGCGGGCTTGGCGGCGTTGACGTCGCTGGTCATCTTCGGCGGCCTGCAGCGCATCGGCCGCGTCGTGTCGCTCTTGGTGCCGTTCATGGTGCTCGTCTATTTTGTTCTGGTCGCGGGCATCCTGTGGGCCCACATGGACGCGCTGCCGCGGATCTTCGTATCGATCGTGCGCGACGGTTTCGAGGCCGGACACTTCAACGGTGAGGCGATGTTCGGCGGCGCGCTCGGGGGCCTGATCGTGCTCGGGGCGCGGCGGGCGTCCTTCTCGAACGAAGCCGGCCTCGGCACCGCGGCCATGGCCCACGGCGCGGCCCGCACTGCGGAGCCGGTGCACGAAGGCCTCGTCGCGATGCTCGGGCCGATGATCGACACGCTCTTCGTGTGCACGCTGACCGCCCTCGCCATCCTCGCCACGGGCGTGCACGAGTCGACCGATTCCAAGGGCGTGCTGATGACTCTGGCCGCCTTCCAGGACGTCTACCCCAAGGCGGGCGGGGCGCTGTTGCTCGTCTGCATCGCGTGTTTCAGCCTCTCCTCGCTGTTCACCTATGCCTACTTCGGCGGCAAGTGTTTCGGCTTTTTGTTCGGCGCCGAGCGCGCGGGGCTCTATCGCTGGCTCTACATCGCGAGCATCACCCTGGGCGCCGCGGCGAGCTTGAAGACCGCCGTGTCGTTCATCGACCTGATGTTCGCCTTGATGGCGATCCCGACGATGGTCTCGGCGCTGCTGCTCTCGTCGGCCGTGATGCGGGAGACCGATCGATACTGGGCTCGCTATTGGGCGGCGCGCCGTCCGGGCGCTACCCTCTCCGCCCATGCAAAACCCCGCGAATGAACTGCGAATCGGCGTCGTCGGCCTCGGCTGGGTCGCGGGCGCGCACATCGAGACCTTCAAGAACGTGACCGGGGCGCGCATCACGGGAGTCTCCTCCCAGCGCGCGCACACACCCGCGGCGCTCGAGGCGAAGTACGGCCAGCCCCTCGTGCCCTACGGGTCCTACGGCGAGCTGCTCGCCGATCAGGCGATCGACGTGATCGACATCTGCACCCCGCATCACCTGCATGCGGAGCAAGCGATCGCCGCGGCCGAGGCCGGCAAACACCTGATCATCGAGAAACCCGTCGCGACCAATTGGGCCGACGTCGTGCGGGTCGGCGACGCGATTCGCGCCAACGGCGTGCGCGCGATGGTGTGTTTCGAGTGCCGCTTCTCGGCGCACTTCCGGATGATCCGCGCGATCCTCGAGCAGGGATTGATCGGCTCCGTGCACTACGCCGAGGTCGACTATTTCCACGGCATCGGGCCGTGGTACGGGCAGTTCCCGTGGAACGTGAAGAAGGACATCGGCACGTCGAGCCTCGCGACGGCGGGTTGCCACGCGCTCGACGCGCTGCTGTTTTTCATGGGGGCGGGCGCAGACCCGACCGTCGCCGAGGTGAGCGCGTATTCGACGCGGTCCAAGTCCGAGATCTTCGCGCCTTACGAGTACGACACCACCCAGGTGAACCTCCTGCGCTTCGAGGACGGTCGCACCGGCAAGTGCGCTTCGGTGGTCGATTGCCTGCAGCCGTACTACTTCCACGTGCACCTCGTGGGCAGCCACGGCTCGATCCTCGACAATCGGTTCTACAGCCACAAACTCGAGGGCATGAACAAGGGCAAGTGGTCGCTTCTCGAGACCTCGTTGATCGACTCGGGCGACGTGTCGGACCACCCCTACCAGCCGCAGTTCCAGGAGTTCGTCGACGCGACCCGAGCCGGGCGCGACATGAAATGGACGAGCTTCAAAGCCGCCGAGGAGACCCACCGAGTCATGTTCGCCGCGGACCGCGCGGCGAGCGAAGGGCGCCCGGTGCGCCTCGCGGACCTGTGAAGGCTCGCGGAGTGGTGAACGTAGAATGAGCGCGCTAGCGTCCGGCCTTCGGCGGGCGCGCTCGAGGCCCGCAGCCCAGAACGAGGCACGGCGCGGACCCAGTCAGCACGCTTCAACGCGTTAGACTGGGTCGATGCAGCACCGTATGACTCGCGCCCGAGCTGGCCTCGGCCTCGGACTCCACCGTGTGACTTGCGTCGGCGCCGTCCTCGGCGTCGCCGCGGTGCTCGGATTGACGACGAGCCAGGAGGCGACCGGCACACCTCGCCCCGGCACCCCCATCCGGATCATGATCGACCCGGGCCATGGCGGCTCCGATCCCGGCGCGGCGGCCAACGGCCTGGTCGAGAAGGTGCTGAACCTCGAGGTGGCGCTGCGCCTCCGGGACCTCCTCGAGCTCGACACGGCGGACACTACCGGCGGCGGCGAATGGGACGTGCGGTTGACCCGCACGACGGATGTGGCCGTGTCGCTGACGGCGCGCACGACGCTCGCCAACAACTGGCCGGCGGACCGCTTCATCTCGATCCACCACAACGCCTTCTCGAGCAGCGCAGTCAATGGCACCGAGACGTTCAGCTTCGCGAACGGCACGCTCTCCGCCAACCTGCGCGATCGAGTTCAGGAGGAGCTGCTCACCGGCCTCGGGCTCGCGAACCGCGGCGCGAAGACGGCCAACTTCCACGTGCTGCGCGAGACGAACATGCCGGCGGCGCTGAGCGAGGGCGGCTTCCTGACGAGCCCCATCGACGCCGCGGTGCTGTCGAGCCCGACTGCGTGGGACGCGTCCGCCGAATCACACCTCTTCGCGCTGCAGCGGCACTACGGCATCGCGCCGTATCTGCCGACGGCCTCGGCGCCCAGCGTGTATTGCGTCGCCAAGGTCAGCTCGGCCGGCTGCGTGCCGGCGATCGGCTTTAGCGGCACGCCGACCTACGGCGCGAGCGACTTCGTGATCCACTGCGACCAGGTGTTGAGCTTCCAGTTCGGCCTGATGGTCTGGGCCCAACAACCCGCCGCGACCCCGTTCTTTGGGGGCACGCTGTGCATCGGCGCGGGCCCACAGCGCACGCCGATCACATACTCGGGAGGTTTCCTGCCCGGTGATTGTTCGGGCCGCCTCGAGTTCGCCGCCACGTCGGGCTTCTTGGCACAGAACGGGTTGCTGCCGAGCTCGACGGTGTACGCGCAGTTCTACTACCGCGATCCGGGTCTGCCCATCGGGGAGCAGGTCGGTTTGTCCGACGCGGTGCGTTTCACGGTGCAGTTGTAGAGCGGTTGCCGAATCGGCGCCGCGTACCTGGTACCGTACGACGATTCGGCAGCCACCAATCCGAATTGGCCACCAATCAGAATCGGCCACCTTTCCCCATCCGCCACGTCTCTCAATCAGCCGCGTCTCCCAATCAGCCGCGTCTCCCAATCAGAACAGCAGCTGCGCCCGCACCGTAAAGATGTCGTCGCCCTCAGCCGACGCGGTCGCCGCGTTCCCGCCCTCGGTCTCGAGGATGTGGGTCCAGTTGCACATGTAGCGGAGGTTGTTGGACCAGTAGCAGTTGAGGCCGACATTGATGGCCTGCTCCCGTCCACCGTCAATCGCGCCATCGATGAGATCGAGCTCGGCGAACCGAAGCGCGAGCTCCCAGGCGTGGCCGGAGGGCCCCTCCGCCCGGAGTCGCTTGAACTCGCCTTCGTCGATGCGATACGCCTTCGCGCGAGACTCGCCCGTGAGCGAGTACGCCGCGTAGACGTGCCAAGAGTTGAAATCGAGGTCCACGCCGGGCACCTCGACCTCCATGAAGTTCAGCTCGCCACCGATCGAGAACGGGCCGTTCACATAGGCAAACTCCGGCCCGTAGATCGTGACGTCACGGACACCCGCGATCGTGCCCGTGTCGACGACCGAGAAGTTCGACATGTTGGTCGTCTCGTCGCGCAGACGAATCGTCTGTGAGCCATCACCGATGGTGCGCATCGTTCCGCGCAGGCCGAGGTGAACGATCTGGGCGTCCTCCTGCACCGGCGCATAGACCAGGCGCACGGACTCACCATAACCCTCGTCGTCGACAGCGTTGTTGCTCGCGCCTTCGCCAAAGACGCCTGCCGCCCAGAAGAAGCTTTCGGCGTGTCCCTGGTAGCGGACGCCGATCGCGCGATCGACGAAAGGGATGACCAGCGCGTTGTCGATGGAGCGCTCGACAAACGGCAGGTCGTTCGAGCTCTCTTCGACCGCGAGGCTGTAGGGTTGCTTCTGGTGGCCGATCGAGAGGATCGAGTCCGCCGTCAGGTCCTTCTGGAAGCGGAAGTCCTTGATCGACGTCTTATTGTCGCCGAAGTCGACCTCGCCGAACCAATTGACGCCCTCGGGCAATGCACCACGCAGCTCGAAACGAGCGCGGCGAATCTCAGTGCCATCCTGAATGGCGTCCTCGTTCGTGCCGCGTTCGCGGCTGTGGACGTTTCCGTCGAGATGGAGTCGCCCGCCGATGCGCATCGAATACTCACCGTCGTCCGACTCGAACTGGAGCCCTCCTGGGCCGAGCCGTAGGCTGTCGCGCGGTCCGGCGGAGGCGCTCGGCGGGCCGCCTGCGGGCGCTTCGCCCGCGGCGCGCAGGCGCTTCGCCTGGTCGAGAGTGAGCGCCCCGTTTTCGACCAGCGCCTGCAGGAGATCGCCAGTTTCCGGACGCCCCTCGGTCGCCTGAGCATCAGCCAAGGGCGGCGCGATCGGCTCCACGTCGGACTCGACGTTCAGGACCCTTGTGGGAGCCGCGCAGCCGCACAGTGCGACGGCCAAGGCGAGCGAGAGGGTCATGGAAGGCGAGAGTTGTGGAGCCATGAGTCGTTGTTGTGGGCTGCTGTTCGGCGAGCAGAATAGAGGCAGAGCAACGACCGCTCCTTCATATAGTTGACAATATTAATTGAACAAGCTTTTGCGTTACTTGTTCGACCGTTAACCCATTCTTGATTCAGGTGTGGCAGGCGCACGTTGGCGCAAGTCCCCATCGTGCAGTCACCTACCCGCGGGCCGTCGGAATCGAACGAGGTAGTTCTCCTCGAAACCCTCGACTATGACCTCGTCGACGCGCTCGAAGCCCGCCGCGCGGAGCTCGCCGAGGACAACCTCCTTGCCCGCGCGCACGTGCCCGAGCAACCACTCCCGGGTCTTGCCCGGGATACGCTCGAAGTCGACCAGGACCAAGCGCCCGCCCGGCTTCAGCGCGCGGTGGATCGAGCGCAGCATGTCCTCGTGGTATTCGAAGTGGTGGTAGGAATCGCACACGAACACGACGTCGACGGACGCGTCCGCGAGCTCGATGGAGCGTTCGTTCGAGAGGACCGCGACCACGTTGGCCATCTCCTCCCGTTGGGCCCGACGCCGCACGTGGTCGACGAACTTCTGCGCGATGTCGACGGCGAACACCTGGCCGGACTCCCCCACAGCACGCGATAACGGACCGAGGAACAGCCCGGTCCCGGTGCCGATATCGGCGACCCGCTCGCCGGCCTTCAACGCTAGCGCGCGGACGATCTCGTCCCTGCACGCGAAGACCTCGCGGCTCTCGATCTCCCAGCGCTCCGACCACTCTTCGGAGGGCTTGGTCGGGTCGAGGAAGGCGTCGTTGATGTCGCTCGGCACGGGTGTACGGGTCTCCTGTCGAGCTAGGGGGTCTGCCTCGGGCGCGGGCGTCACGTTCGCTGTGTCAGCGCCGCCACCGACGGTCTCCGGTCCCCCGCGGGGACGACAGGCAACCGAGACCACGGCCGCGATCAAGAGGCCGGCGAGAGCTGTGAATGTGAGTGTTGCAGGGCGACGGGACATGGCCGTACGGTACCCGGCACCCGGCGCCACCATCCCCGTCGTAGCCACGGTTCTTCCTCTCGAGGCGCTTGCCAACAGTCGCCACCACCCGACGATCGGACAGCCGCGGGGACGATACACACGAAGCGAACGCGATGGCGAACAACGGATAAAGGGCGCGGAACCTCGTGCTGGAGGCTGAGCTCTTGCGCCTCGTGGAGGGGTCAGGACCCTCGCGCACGCCCCGCCGGCTGGCGCGTTTTGGCCTCGGCCGCGCGCAGCGCGTCGAGCGCCCGCTCGTGGATTGGGAGAGGGAGTCTCCAGCCGAGTTCGTGGCGCGCGCCGCTGCGGATCCGCTATCCGCGGTCTCGGTCGCCGCGCGCGTGGCCCTCGCTTGCGACTACCGAGATCCTCGCGGAGCGGCGATCCTGTTCACCCTGCTGGCGGCCGATCAGCGTCGCGGCCTCGCGGTTCTACTCGATCGGCAGAGGTCCGGACTCGGCTTCTGGAAGCCTGTGCGCAGCCACGATGTGGCCGAGCTGCTGCTCGACGGGCTCGTCGCCGAGGCGGGCGAGCGTGTGCGCACACGGCTGCTCGTGCTGTACACGCTGCATCCATCCGGCTTTATGCGCGAGACCGCGCTCGTCCACCTCGCACCAACGTCGAACTCCGAGGTGCTCCGGTTCCTCGCCCCGCGGCCCGCGGATTGGGTGCCTGCGGTGCGCACCGCGGCCTTACGCGCGTTCGAGGCCTGGCTCTCGCCGCTCCACGCCAGGGCGTTGTTGGATGCGTACCCCGAGCTGTTACGAGCCCGAGGGCGCGCACACTTCGCGGCAGCGACGCTCGTCGAGCGCTGCGAGGCATTGCTGCGATCCCAAGCGCGAACGGGGCTCTTTCTCGAGCGCTTGGAGCACGCCGACCGTGAGGCGCAGCGCACGACGTATTGTTTTGCGCTCGAGACGGAGGGTGAGCAATCGCTCAGTGACGTCATTGCGCGTGCATTCGCCACCGGGGACCCGGTGTGCACGCGCGCGGCCTTGGCAGCGTTGCCGCGCCTGGCACACGACGCCGAGCGCGCAGCGCTCACGGACGAGGCGGCTCGGTCGCGCTGGACCGCCACACGGCGACTCGCAGCGACGGCTGCCGCGCAGCACCTCGTCGAACGACGATCGATCCTGAACCGCTTGCTGGTGGATCGATCAGCGAGCGTGCGCGCCGCGGCCCGGTACGCCGACGACCGCGACGCCAGCGAACGACTCGCGTTCCTCGTCGCCGAAGCCAACTCCGGCGGCGACAGCGCCGACGGGGCCGTGCTCGCGCTCGCCGACCTCGGCGACTGCTCCCTAGTGAATCGTGTCCGCCGCTGGCTCGAGGACCCCCGACCGCGGCGCGCGCGCGCCGCGGTCCGTGCGCTGCGCGGGATGATCGGGCGCGAGGCCATCCCTGAGCTGCGCGGGTTGCTACACCGCCCTTGCGTCTCCGTCGCCGTCGCGAGCGGCTTGGTCGCGCTCGACGCGGAGGTGACGCTGGACGAAGTGCAAGAGCTCCTCGGGCGGGGCGGCCCTGCTCACACACGAGCGACCCGCGAGCTCTCGCTGCTCCTTGGGCCCCGTGACGAGCTCGACCTCTTCCTCGCGCTCCACGAGCAGCGGCGCACCGCGCTTGCGGGGGATCTGGAACGCTGGGCCCAGGGGCGCCTCGGCGCCTGGCTGAAGCGGACGAATAGTCCCATCGAATGGCCCGATGTCGCCTTTCGCGAGCAGCTCGCGCAGCGTGTCCGCGCCGCCACCTCGCTCCCCGCGGAGCAACGTGAAGAGCTCCTCTGGCGCCTTGCGCCGCCAGCGCGCGGCCCGAGCGCCTGATCGAGCCCCCGAGGACACACGATGAACTTGGGCCGCGCCGGCGACTCCGACGCACCCCTACGGGTAACCTGTGGCGCGTGCGAACCGAGCGAGGGTGGATCGATTCGGGTACCTGTCGCTCGCGCTGCCCACGGAACCGCCCACGAGCATGTCCCAGAAGACGTCGCCCCAGCGCCCCTTTGCCATCGCCGCGGCGCTCGCGCTCTTGCCTTGCCTCGCGCTCGCGATCTGTGTCCACCGCTGGGGCACGACGCTCCCGTTCATCGACCAGTGGGACACGCCGGGGCTCTTGTTCATCCGCCACTTGCGTGGACAACTCGTCTGGGAGAACTTCTTCGCGCAACACAACGAGGCCCGCAAGGCGTTCAGCAGCGTCGTGTGGATGGCGCTGGGCTGGCAGGGCTGGAACGTGCGCGTCGAGATGTACCTGGCGCTCGCGCTCAGTTACGCGAGCGTGCTCGTGTACTTCGCGCTGTGCTGGCGGGCGCGACTCGGCTCGGTCTTCGCGCCCTGCGTCCTGACTGTGCTTGCAGCCATCGTTCTATTGAATCCCACGGGACTCAGGGGCGAGCTCAGCGCCTGGCTCTGGGGCGTCAACTCCGAGAATACGATCATTCTCGCCGCGTTGCTGTTGGGTATCGCGACCAACGTGTTTGTGCACCGCTGGTGGTTGCGTTATGCCCTCGTCGCCGCGCTGTGCCTCGTCGCGACGTACACGTTCGCGAGCGGGCTCGCGCTCTGGGTCCTGCTCTCGCCGCGCCTCTACGGGCGGATGCGCAGCCCTGAGCGGCCGCGAGACCTCAGGGCCTGGCTGCCGGACCTCGCTTATGTGACGCTGTTCATCGTGGTCGTCGCGACCTACTTCCACGGTTACTTCCGTCCACCGGATCATCCGTCGATGCTCGACAGCCTGCGAATGCCCTTCGTGACGGCAGAGTTCTATTGCGCGTGGTTCGGCGCGCCGTTGACCCCGCAGCTCCATGACCCGCACGCTGCTGCGGCTGTGGGCGCGGTCGCGCTCGCGGCGTGGCTCGTCTGTGTTGCGCTCGTCCTGCGGCGCCGGATGTGGTCGAGCGCGGCCCCCTTCCTGATCCTGTCGACCTACGCGCTCCTGGCGGCTGCCGCCGTGGCGCTGGGGCGAGCGACGGAGGGGACCGGCGCAGCGATCGCGCCGCGTTACGTAGTGCATGTCGCGACCTTCTGGATGGGCCTCAACGGGCTCCTCTGGTGCTGCGTACGTTCGACTCCGCGCGTGGGAACCATGGCCCGCACGGCGACGCTGCTCGCCACGGGGCTGGTCGCCGTCGAGGCGCCGCTCGTGTTGCAACATTGGCGTCAGGTCTATCCGCGCCTCACACGTGATTTCTACCAGTCGACGCGACGCGGCGAAGCGGCCTTGCAGTTCGTCAACCTGATCGAGGACAACCCGGACATCTACAACATTTTCCCGAATGGCCCCATCATCGTGCCGCGGTTCCGTGAGCTCGTCGCGAACGGTGTGCTGGACGTGACGCTCGCGCCGTACGAAGAAGCCCTCGCGCTCGCGCCGGAGCCCGTCGCCCTGGACGATGACCTGCGCCTCGAGTACACGGCTGGACTCGTGCGAATCCAAGGTGTGCTCCCGCGCGCCGCGGCGCCGGGAGGGCCTCTAGCTGGTTTCACGCACGTCTTGCTGCGCGCCGAGCAGGGCGACACCGCGCAGTTCTTCGCGGTGTTCCCGATGCTCTGTTTCGAGTCGTACGCGAGCGCGACGGCGCCTGTGATCGACGCATGCGCGTCGACGCGCGAGCTCGAGGACGGACCATACACCGTGCGAATCTTCGTGATCGACCTCGACGCTGAGCGTCTGATCGCTACGGACGCAACCACCGGTTTCCGAAAGGGCCCTGTCCGCCTCGAGGACACCCTCGACGCGACGACCCTCGACATCCAGGACGGGCCCACCCAGGGGAGCCTCGACACGCTCAATGGCGCACCGCTCGCGCTCGACCGTGTGCAGAGCATCCCGGCTTCTGCGCCGCTCGTCCTGACGGGTTGGATGATCGACGGCGAAGGCCCACGCCTCGCGGAGCGCTTGTTCGTGCGCATCGGCGAGCGCCTCTTCCCCGCCCATTACCACATGCCTCGCGCGGACGTGGCCCGCGCGTTGCGCGACGACTCCCTGACCGCGTGCGGCTTCCGTTGCGAAGTCGAACCCACGCTGCTGCCTGGCCGCGGCCCATGGACGGTGCAGGTCGTGCTCGAGACGAGCGCGGGGTCGTACGTCAGCCATCCGGCGGTCGCGACCGTCGAGCTCGCGGCCGACTAGGGACGACCATGCTGCTGACCATCACGACCACGCGGGCCCCCGCGACCGACCTCGGTTTTCTGCTCGCGAAGCACCCCGAGCGAACGCAGTCGTTCAGCCTGCCATTCGGGAAGGCCCACGTCTTCTACCCCGAAGCCGACGAGGGGCGCTGCACCTTCGCGCTGTTGCTCGACGTCGACCCCATCGGTCTGGTGCGCGGACGGGGCGAGGGCAGCGCGCCCTCGCTCTTCCAGTACGTCAACGACCGCCCTTACGTCGCTTCGTCGTTCCTCGGCGTCGCGCTCTCGAAGGTCCTGGGCTCCGCCCTCAACGGTCGCTGCAGGGACCGCGAAGCGCTGACCGAGGAGCGCTTGCCCCTGGAAGCTCGACTGCCCTCGATCGCCTGCCGGGGCGGGCAGGAGGTCCTTCAGCGACTCTTCGAGCCGCTCGGTTACGAGGTCGAGGCGCGCCGCCACCCTCTCGACGAGCGCTTTCCCGCGTGGGGCGAGGGCCCTTATCACGACGTCGTGCTGCGCGCCGAGGTGCGCCTCCAGGATCTACTGCGTCACCTCTACGTCCTGGTGCCGGTGCTCGACGACCAGAAGCACTATTGGGTCGACCAGAGCGAGGTCGAGAAGCTCCTCGAGAAGGGCAAAGAATGGTTGGCGGGCCACCCCGAGCGCGAGTTCATCTCGCGGCGGTATCTAAAGCATCAGCGGCACTTGACGCGCGAAGTCCTGGCGCGCCTCACCGAAGAGGACGACCTGGACCTCGAGTCCACAACGATCGAGCACGCCGAGGAGGAGCGGTCCTTGGAGAGCACGATCAGCTTGAACGAGCAGCGCCTCGGGGCGGTCGCCTCCGTCCTCGTCGCGGCGCGCGCTCGCGCCGTCATCGACCTCGGCTGCGGTGAAGGCAAGCTGCTCAGAGTCCTGCTCGAATCGCGCACTGCAGCGGGCTGGGACTTCGACCGGCTGCTTGGAATGGACGTCTCGCACCGCAGCCTCGAGGTCTGCCGCGATCGTCTGCAATTTGATCGCTTGCCGACCAAACAACGCGAACGAATTGACCTCATCCAGGGCTCGCTCACCTACCGCGACGCGCGCCTCTTCGGCTTCGATGCCGCCGCAATCGTCGAGGTCATCGAGCACCTCGACCCGGGCCGCCTCAGCGCGCTCGAGCGCGTGGTGTTCGAGTTCGCGCGTCCGCGCCTTGTCGTCGTGACCACTCCGAATCAGGAGTACAACCAGCTCTTCCCAGCGCTCCCTGCAGGGAAGTTCCGTCATAAAGACCACCGCTTCGAGTGGACCCGCGTTGAATTCCAGGCGTGGTGCAACCGCGTGGCAGAGACGCGCGGCTATCGCGTGCGCTACCTGCCGATCGGACCGGAAGATCCCGAACACGGCTCGCCGACTCAAATGGCCGTCTTCAACCGATGAAGATCACCCTCCCTGAGTTGTCGCTCGTAGTCCTCGTCGGCCCCTCCGGCAGCGGGAAGTCCACGTTCGCAAAGAAGCATTTCAAGGCGACCGAGGTCCTGTCTTCCGACCGCTGCCGCGGGCTCGTCTCGGACGACGAGAACGATCAAAAGGCGACCACGGCGGCCTTCGAAGTCTTGCGCTTCATCGCGAGCAAGCGCCTCGCGGCGGGCAAGCTGACAGTCGTCGACGCGACCAACGTCCAGGAGTCAGCGCGCAAACCCCTCGTCGCCCTCGCGCGCGAGCACGACTGCCTACCCGTGGCGATCGTCCTGAACGTGCCCGAGAAGGTCTGCAATGAGCGCAACCGCGAGCGCAGCGACCGCGCGTTCGGCTCGCACGTCATCCAACAACAGAGGAGCCAGCTCGAGCGGTCGCTGCGACGCTTGAAGGGCGAGGGCTTCCGGCACGTCTCCGTGCTCGAGACGCCGGAGCAGGTCGACGCGGCGATCGTCGAGCGCACTCGACTGTGGAGCGATCTGCGGGACGAGCGCGGCCCGTTCGACATCATCGGTGATGTACACGGCTGTCTGGACGAGCTGACGAGCCTCCTCACGAAGCTCGGGTACGAGGTCGACGGCCTCCCCGGGTCCCCCGCTGCGCGTCACCCCGCGGGTCGCAAAGCCGTCTTCCTCGGCGACCTCGTCGACCGGGGACCCGACTCGCCCGGCGTGCTGCGACTCGTGATGTCGATGGTGCGGGACGGGACAGCCCTCTGCGTCCCCGGGAACCACGATGTCAAGTTGATGCGCAAGCTGCAGGGGCGCGACGTGCGCATCACGCACGGCCTCGCGGAGACACTGGAGCAGCTCGCGAGCGAGCCCGCTGCATGGCGCCGCGAGATCGCAGACTTCCTCGACGGCCTCGTCAGTCATTACGTGCTCGACAACGGCCAGCTGGTCGTCGCCCACGCTGGTTTGAAGGAGCCTTTCCAGGGGCGCGCCTCGGCCAGGGTGCGCGAGTTCTGCCTCTACGGCGAGACGACCGGGGAGACGGACGAGTACGGCCTGCCGGTCCGTTTCGATTGGGCCGCCGAGTACCGGGGCCCGGCTTTCGTCGTGTACGGCCACACGCCCGTCCCCGAAGCGACCTGGCTCAACCGGACGCTCTGCCTCGACACGGGCTGCGTCTTCGGAGGACGTCTCACCGCGCTTCGTTACCCCGAGAAGGAGCTCGTCGACGTCCCGGCGACGCGCACGTACTACGAGCCGGTGAAGCCGCTCCTGCCAGCGTCCGAGGCCGCGCCTTCGGTCGCGGGGCGTCCCTACGATGATCTGCTCGACATCGAGGACGCGCTCGGCAAGCGCATCGTCGAGACCCGCGTGCACCGCACGGTCACGATCCGCGAGGAGAACGCGGCGGCGGCGCTCGAGGTGATGAGCCGCTTCGCGGCCGATCCGCGCTGGCTCATCTACCTCCCCCCGACGATGTCACCCTCGGAGACGTGCTCCGAGGGTGAGTACCTGGAACATCCACGCGAGGCCTTCGCGTACTTTCGCTCGCGCGGCGTCCCGCGCGTGACGTGCCAAGAGAAGCACATGGGCTCGCGGGCGATCGTCATCGCTTGCCGCGACGTCGAAGCCGCGCGACGACGGTTCGGCAGCCAGGACGACCGCACGGGCATCGTGTATACGCGCACGGGACGCCCGTTCTTTCCCGACGGCGAGGTCGAGAACGCGATCCTCGGTCGCGTGCGCGCCGCGCTCGACACCGCAGGCTTCTGGGACGAGCTCGGCACGGACTGGGTGTGCCTCGACGCCGAGCTGCTGCCGTGGTCGGCGAAGGCGGAGGAGCTGCTCCGCTCGCAGTACGCCGCGGTGGGCTCGGCCGCGACGGCGGGGCTGAGCGCGGCCGTGAGCTCGCTCCAGGCCGCCGTGAAACGCGGCGCAGGCGACGCGGACCTCGTGGCGCGGTTCATGGATCGGAGGGTGATGACGGACCGCTACGTGGACTCGTATCGGCAATACTGCTGGCGAGTCGAGGACGTCAGCGACCTGAAGCTGGCCCCGTTCCACCTGCTCGCCACTGAGGGTCGCGTCCATACGGACCGCGACCATCTGTGGCATATGGAAACGCTCACCGGCCTCTGCGCGGGCTCCGGTGGCTTTTTGCATCCAACGGCCACCCACCTCGTCGACCTCGCCGACGCCGAGAGCGAGGCCGCCGGCATCCAATGGTGGGAGGAGCTCACCGCACGCGGCGGCGAGGGCATGGTCGTCAAGCCGCTCGACTGGATCGTGCGTGGCAAGAAGGGTTTGATCCAACCCGCGTTGAAATGCCGGGGCCGAGAATACCTGCGCATCATCTACGGCCCGGAGTACACCTCGCCCGAGCACCTCGAGCGCCTGCGCGCACGTTCGCTCGGCCGCAAGCGTTCGCTCGCGCTACGGGAGTTCGCGCTCGGCTTGGAAGCGCTGCACCGCTTCGTCGAGAAGGAGCCGCTGTACCGCGTGCACGAGTGTGTGTTCGGTGTTCTGGCGCTGGAGAGCGAGCCCGTGGATCCCCGGCTCTGAGGCCAGTGAATTCCCGAGCGTGAACCGAGGGGGCGCGCAGTGCACGGGCCTTACGGATACCCGGGTTTCCGAATCG
>Ga0163144_10006623_pt1 | contig 25516 bp, 22 predicted proteins | sample OliLak19BULKMAT1_FD_123175 | JGI IMG/M metagenome (GOLD analysis project Ga0163144, IMG submission 123175) | Freshwater microbial mat bacterial communities from Lake Vanda, McMurdo Dry Valleys, Antarctica - Oligotrophic Lake LV.19.BULKMAT1 | ecosystem: Environmental > Aquatic > Freshwater >... | reverse complement strand
GCGAGCCTGTAGTCAGCGAGCCTGTAGTCAGCGAGCCTGTAGTCAGCGAGCCTGTAGTCAGCGAGCCTGTAGTCAGCGAGCCTGTAGTCAGCGAGCCTGTAGTCAGCGAGCCTGGCCTGCGGGCGCCGTAGTCTTGGTCGCCGGCAATCGCGGAATGGCCGCCACAATCGGTCCGACGGGCCACAGTTCGTCCTGGCGGCCAGCGCTCGGCGCCCACAGGCTTGAGATCGAGCCGTCGAGATAAAGCGCGTTGTTGCATTTGAGCTCGTCGCGGAACAGCCGCGCGAACGACCCGAACGACACGCCGTCATTAGAAATCGCGAACACCACCGTTTTGGCATCGCGCACGCCGACACCGTTGCGGATTTTGAGCGACGGGCCGTCGGCGGAAAACCGCGGATGCAGTTTGCCGTCGATAACCAGCATCGGACCTGACTGGGTGGCGAACTGCGCGTTCGGCTTCGCTTTGATGTAGCGACTTGTTTCCAGAACGCCGACTTCGGCGGCCGTCACGTAGAACACGCCATTGGGCTTCATGTGGAAGTTGCCTGGGCCGCGCGTGGTGCTGATTTTTGTCAGCTCGCGGCCGCCTTCGACATAAAGCCCGACCGGCCGACCGTCTGCGTGATACATCCCCGCGTTCATCGCGAACATCGGCTTTATGCCGGCCCGCGTCTGGGCACGCGCGAAGCTGCCGAGGTTGCCATAGGCTTCCCCATTCGGGGCCTTCCATGCGATTTGGATGTCATGCGTTGCGAGGTCGACCGTGCAAACCGTATATTGAATGGTCTCGAATGTGATGTCGCGACAGGACTGCTCTTTCGGTTTCTGCTGGTCCGGCTTCTGCTGAGCGATTGCGCTGGCGGACATTGTGGCCAACAGGACGCACGCGATAGCCATCACCAAGCCTGCAACCGTGATCCGCTGCTCTTGCATCCCAAGTCCCGCGCTATCCATCCGGTTACTTCTGTCGCTCATAATGTTGTTGTCCCGACATGGCGTTAAATACCATGGTCCGTGGCGGCATCAAAAATGGGGCAGTTCGACATGACGGCTGAGGTCCCACGCGTTCGCGACGCCACACCTGCCCTTTCGTCGACCGTGCCGCCGATGCTGAGCTTCGTGTCCGGCTTTGTCGATACGATCGGATTCATCGGTCTGTTCGGGCTGCTGACGTCGCAGGTGACAGGCTCTTTCGTCGCGGCCGGTTCCGGTTTGGTTCACTACGAGCCAGGCTTGGTCGCCAAGTTGATGGCGATACCGGTGTTCATGGCTGGCGCTGTCGTGATGACCTTACTTGTCGCCGTTCTCACCAGGTTCAAGGTCAATCCGCTGCCATGGGCGCTCGTCGTTGTCGGGTGCCTCATTTCCGGGTATCTGGCCGTTGCGCTCCAGTGGCCAATCGCTTCGCTGGACTCGTCGGTTGGCTTAGCCGCCGCATTCATGGCGTTCCTTGCGATGGGCGCTGAAAGTGCGCTGGTTCGCGTACTATTCAAGGGCTCGGTCCCGGCCAACTTCATGACGGGCAATGTCACCCAGGTTGCTGTTGAGACGACGGACATGGTGCTGGCGAAGTTCCGCCTGTTGTTTGACGGCGATGAGAATCAGAACGCAACCCGCGCCGCGGCTGCCTATCGCCAGCTCGGCGTGTTGATCCCGATGATATTTGGGTTCATCCTCGGATGCGTCGCGGCCGCCCACGCGTTCATCGCTTTCGGATTCTGGTCATTGGTCATCGCGACCGCCATCGTCTTCCTGGCCGCTATCCTGGCGTATGTGCGCGGCTGAGTGATCAGGCCTTGTTTTCCTTGACGCCCAAAACATCGGCAAGCCGCGCGGTCGCCGAGCCCGGCTGCAGCGGCTTTGGCTGGCTTTCGTGCGGCACCCAAGCCGTCAAGGTCACGATCTCGAAGGTTGCTGGAATGCGGCCATCGGCCAGGCCAAAGCGCTCGACGTACACTTCAGTGGCCCGCATCAGAAGCGTTCGCGTGACCGGGACACGCCGCCGGTCAGCCAGCATGTTGCTCGCGCCCATGCCTTTCAACTCGCGCATTAGGTGGAGCGGCGTTGCGTAGGTGACCGTCACCCGTTCGCTATCGGCGACGGGCAGCGCAAACCCCGCCCGCTGCAACAGCCCGCCGAGCGCCCTCACGTCCGCGAATGGCGCGACCCGTGGCGAGGCCCCGCCGGTGACTTCCTCCTCAGCCACCAGCCAGGATTGGCGCAATTCGTGAAGCGTTTCGCCACCCAGCACGGCCGCCAACAGCAGACCGTCGGGCGACATCGCTTGCCGCAGCAGCACCAACGCGCCGGGCAGGTCGTCGACCATGTGGAGCGACAGGGCCGAAACAACGAGGTCATAGGGCACAAGCGGTGCCAACGGCTCGCCGAGGCCGGAGGGCGATGCTTCATCGCGACACATCGCGCGCATCGCCGGTGATGGCTCGGCATCTGTGACGCGCGAAACGTTGGGGCAGCTACGCAGCACGCGCGACACGCGCCCGTCGTAAGCCTCGATCGACAATCCGTTTTCGAACTGCCGTTTCACCAACATCAGTCGCTCGGCCAGATCGTCGGCCACGCGATCGAGCAGGAACGCGTGCTGGGCAAACTGCGCCGACGCCCGCTCGCGGCGCGACAGCAGCGTCGCCCGGTCGAAAATCTGCGGCACGCCGGCAGCCGTCGCGGTTGATGTTTTGGGAGGGCTGTTCATCTCGGTCCGGGTCCGGCACTGTCGGACTGGTAAGATCGGTTATGAGGTCGGGTCGCGCAATGGTCCACGCCACAAATGATAGCGACGAGCCAAATGCGGCTGGAAATGCGGCGCACGACCAAGCAGGCAGCTCGATGCGCCCGCTGTCTGCCCGCGGTCAACCAAGCGCGCGTTTCGGTGCGACGCTCATCGGCGGTTTCATCGACGCGTTGTTCCCGCCGGTGTGCCTTGCGTGCCGGTCGCCGGTCGCCGACGCCGATGCATTGTGTACGCCCTGCTGGTGTCAGATCGACTTCATTCGTCAGCCGCTGTGTGACCGGCTGGGTATTCCGTTGCCCTACGATACCCGGCCGTTCCAGGCCGGTGGTGCAACGTCCGCCGGTCATCCCGCAGCGCCGCCGCCGATGGTATCTGCCGCTGCGGTGGCAACCCCGCCTGCCTACGACCGGGCGCGGGCGGTTGCTGCCTATGGCCCAGCCCTTCAACGCTTGATCCATGCTTTGAAATACCATGACCGGCACGACGGCCGCCGGCTGTTCGGGCGTTGGATGACGCATGCCGGTGCCGAGCTTTTGGCTGATGCCGACGTCATCGTGCCAATCCCGCTGCATCGCTGGCGGATGATGTCGCGGACGTTCAACCAGAGTGCCATTCTCGCAGGCGAGATCGCACGTTTGACCAGCGTTAGTTATGCACCCGTTGCGCTTTTGCGAACCAAGCCAACGCCGTCGCAGGTCGGCCTGACCGGCGAAGAACGCCGCCGCAACGTTGCCGGTGCCTTCAAAGTCGCGGCCATCCACCGCCACCGGATCGCTGGCAAACGCGTATTGCTGATCGACGATGTGATCACCACGGGTGCCACCTGCTCGGCAGCTGCCATCGCGCTCCGTCGCGCAAATGCGGCGCGTGTCGACGTATTGGCGCTGGCAATTGCGACGCATACGGTCACATAAACCCCGCGCTGGAAATGTCCTTCACAGACTTGGATTGGAACTTCGGGCCCGAAGTGGTTACATCTCATTGCAGGGCTGCATTCCGCAATGATGGCGGGGCGTCGGCAGTCCGAACCGGAGGTCTCACGCAGACATGTCCAAAGTCGTCATCTACACCGCCTCGCTATGCCCCTACTGCCACATGGCCAAGCAGCTGTTGCAGGACAGGCGCGTCGCCTTCGAGGAAATCGACGTTACCGGCAAGGCGCGCTTGCGGGCCGAAATGACCGCCAAGGCTGGAGGGGTCAACACAGTCCCGCAGATCTGGATCGGCGAGCGCCATGTCGGCGGGTGCACCGACCTCTACGAACTGGACCGCGCGGGCAAACTCGACGCTCTCCTTCAAGTTTGACAGATCCGCAGGCATCCGGTGGCACCCTACCCATGACAAACGATACCCGCGCGCCCTTGAGTGCCCGATTTCGCGCTTCCCTCGTGCAAATGCGATCTGGGCGGTCGGTCGAGCCCAATGTCGCTGCGGCCGAGGCGCTCATCCGCGAGGCGGCGCGAACCGGTGCCGACTATGTCCAAACGCCCGAAGTGACGACCGTGATGGACACCGACCGGGCAAACCTGATTGCCAGCTCGTCGCCGGACGTTACGGCCCGCGCGCTGGCGGCGTTTCAAGCGCTCGCTGGTGAACTGGGCATATGGCTGCATATCGGCTCGATGGGTGTGCAAGACCAAAGCGCTGACAGAATTGCTAACCGGTCGATCCTGATCGCGCCGACGGGCGAGGTTGCTGCCACATATGATAAAATCCATCTCTTCGACGTCGCGCTTGCCAACGGCGAGACCTATCGCGAGAGCGACAATTTTGCGGCCGGCCATAACGCTGTCGTCGCGGATTTGCCGTGGGGCCGGATCGGACTGACGATTTGCTACGATCTGCGCTTTCCCGAATTGCACCAGACTCTGGTTCGCGGCGGCGCGATCTTCTTGTCGAGCCCTGCCGCCTTCACCCGGCCGACGGGCGAAGCGCATTGGCATACGCTGGTCCGCGCGCGAGCCATCGAGACACAGTGTTTCGTATTTGCTGCAGCCCAGGGGGGGCGCCACGAACACGGCCGGGAGACGTACGGCCATAGCCTCATCGTCTCGCCGTGGGGGCAGATCCTCGCCGAAGGTGGCATCGAGCCCGGCGTGGTCTCAGCCGACATCGACACCGCCGAGATCGCCGCCGTACGCGGTCGCGTTCCCTGCCTCATGCACCGTCGGCCGTTCGTATTCACCGAGCCGGCGTCAGCGGCGCACGGATCGCAAGCTCATGATTAAATACCGGCTTCGATGTGCGGCGGGCCACGAATACGATGCTTGGTTCGGCGGGAGCGCCGCGTTCGAGCAGCTCTCGGCTAGCGGCCATCTGATGTGCGAAGTTTGCGGCTCGGCCGAAATTGCCCGCGCGCCCATGGCACCTGCCGTCGCGCGCAGCGATCGAGGCAAACCTCGCCGCGGCGAGGCTGGCAATCAGACTGGCGGCGCGCAAATACCCCCTGCCGCTGCACTTTCGAGCGAACTGCCCGACCCGCAGACCGACCCACGGACTGGCTCACGAACTGGCTCCTTGGCCGACCCGTCATCTGAACCTTCGTGGTCGAACCAGCGCGAGATCCGCGCCCGCCTCAAGGCCCTGCGTGACGAGGTCCTGGCCAAGTCTGAATATGTCGGCCCGCGCTTTGCGGAAGAGGCCCGGGTCATTCACGAGCAGATCGAGGCAGGGGAGCCACCGCGCGCGATCCACGGCGAAGCCACGCCCGACGAGGTCCGCAGCTTGGTCGAGGACGGCGTGCCCGTAGCGCCGATCCCAAAGCTGCCCGACGATGCCAATTGATAGGCTAGCCAGCATCGGGATCGGCCAATCCATGCAGCCGCCCTGCAGCCGCTCTGGCGAACCGAACGATCATCGCTTTTCTGCGCGCTGCGGTCAGCGGGTGCTCGACTGCGGCCCGTTCGAAGACGCCACCAAACCGGTCGGCTAGAATAAGGCCAGCTTCCATCGGCAGGACATCGACAGGGAACGATGGCTGAACCGCGAAATAGAGCGCATCGGCATACGCGCGGTAATGGGGCCATTTGAGGTCTGCCTGAAAGTCGGCAAGCCCGGATTTGATCTCGATGATGGCAATCCGACCATCCGCACCGAGCCCGACGACATCAGCCCTCCGCCCGTCTGGTAACATCAGCTGGCAAAGGCTCGCCATGGCGTGGTCGCGAAGGAGCCGCATCACCCCGCGCTCGATATCGCGCGCGACGCTGTCATCGCGGCGGGAAACGATGGCAGGCACAGATCGGTCGAGTGCGTTGAGTACCTGCGGTCTGTCAGCAGCCTGAGGCTCGCCGGTTGTTGGTTTCGCCACGGTCGTCATCCTGTCGCCATGTCCCGGTGACACCGAGCCGTGCTATAGCGTGAGATGGCGGGGTTCGCCTAGGTACCGGAGTTTGGGCACCGGAGTTTGGGCACCGGAGTTTGGGCACCGGAGTTTGGGCACCGGAGAGCGCCGGGGTGATGAGACCGTGCGATGAGAGTCCGCACGGGAATACGCGGGCAATGGGTGGCGACCAGTTGCCACTGCAGCGGCCGTGGGCGAACGCGGGGCCGACGAAGGGCCAACAAGGGGCAGGTCTCAACTGATGCTAAAAATATTCAAGCGCGATCGGCCAGCCGACCAAGCGGCAGGTCAAGGTGCAGCCCAAACAGCAGGGCAACAATCGGGCCAAACATCGGGTCCGGGAACCGTCACAGATGCGGTTTCCCTCCAAAGCGCGGCGTCCGTACCGGTTGAAGCCGCGAGTGCCGCCGTGTCATCAGCGGTAGCCCCGGTAGCGATACCCGCTGCGGCGATACCCGCGGTATCGGACGCGCAACCTGCATCGCCAAAAATTGAAAATCCGCCAGCAGCAAACACGTCCGTGGCAAAGACCGCTTCGTCGTTGACGCCTGCCCGCAGCGTGCTCAACGGCGCAACCTCGGCCAGCTTCGAGCCGATGCGCGGCGTCATCGGCGCCGACAACGCCCGCGAGGCCCTGGGCCTTCTTCGACGGCTTGAACCACGCGCCGCCGTGTTCGTCGTCTCGCCCCGCACGTCGGTCCATGCCGAAGCCCTCCGCACCCTTCTCTCCGAACACGCTGCTGCGATCCCGATCCGCGACGCCGTTGCCGTCGTCTCGCGCTTTGCGTCGCCCGGCGGCGAGGGCCTTGAGGTGCTGCGCCTGCCCGCAGGTGATGCCGCGTCGCTTGCCGAAGGCGTTGCCGGTGTCATCGAAATGTTGAGCGCGACAATCCCAGCTGCCTTCGAAAGCGATAGTTATCGCGTCGCCCGCATTGCGCTCGATGAGGAACTCCGCTCGGGCCACGACAGCGCGCTCGATGCCTTGCGCCGCAAGGCGCTGACCCAGAACATCGGCCTGTTGCGCACGACCAACGGCTACGCCGTGGTGCCGATGCACGACGGTCGCGTCGTTCGCGGCGAAATCTATGGCGCCCTGCCCGGCAGCCTCAAGTCGGACGTCGAAGCCAAGCTTGCCGTCTTCGAAGCAGAACTCGCCGATGTCCTGCGCAATCGCGCCGTCTTGCAGCAAGACCATTATGCCCGCGCCAAGGCGCTCGAGCGCGATGCCGCGAGCCTCGCTGTCGATGCTGCCGTCGGCCCTCTGAAAAAGGCATTCTCGAGCCGTGACGACGTCGCCCGCTGGCTCGCTCGGCTCGGCGAAGACCTCGTCGCAAATGCCCAGGTGTTCGTCGCCGCCGCGCGCGCCTCTAACGGTGCCCCCCGGGCGCCGTGCGAGATCGCTCATGACCAGAGCCTGCAGCGCTACCGCGTTGGGGTTTTGTCGCGTGGCGCCCGCGGCTCGGCCGGCTTGGAATTTCCAGAAACGCTCGATCGCGCCGAAATGCTCGGCCTCGCCCGGAGTGCGGCCGATGGTGCGGTCATGCCCGGCGGCGTAAGTCCTGGCGCGTTGACGCGTCCGGGCGGTGGCGTCGTCGTCGTCGATGTCCGCGACCTGATGGCGAGCTATGCATCCTGGCCGCTGATCAAACACGCTCTGAAATCAGCCCGCGGCGCGCCCCTTGCGACCGGCGACGGTGCCGACGCGCGCGCTGCCCCGATCGACCTCCCCGTCGAAGTCCGCCTCGTCGTCCTCGGCGAAGCCGATGACTATCGCTCATGGTGCCGCCTCGATCCCGACGTCGCCCGGACGTTTCGCACGATCGAGGCCTTCGCCTCGGTCTTGCCAGCCTCCGACAGCAGCGAGCGGACGATCGCCGGTTATCTGTCGGGGTTCGTCCGCGATGATGGACTGTTGCCGTTCGACGGCCCGGCACTCGCAGCGATTCTCACGATGCTGCGGGTAAACCGCGATGGCTTTGCCTGCCTCATGACCGACCTGACCGCCGTTCGAGACCTCATGGGTCTCGCCAGCGCCGAAGCGTCTGCCTCCGGCCGCATGATGGTCTTGTCCGATGATGTCGCGACCGCCATGGCGACCCGCACCCGACTTGGTGGATTAGGGAGCGCGCCGTCCGAGGGCCGTGCCGGGGCTCTCACGTGATCGCCCATGCCGCCGAGGCCGGCGAGGATCGCGGCCGCGTTGTCGTCCGTCTTGGCAGCCTGGCCCTGTCTAACACCGCCGCACTTGAAGCCGCAGTCCATATCGCTCGCGCGTTCCAATCCGAGATCGAAGGCATCTTCATCGAAGACCCCGACCTGTTCGAGGCCGCCGCCCACGGCTTTGTCCGCGAGGTCGGCCATTTCGCCGGCCGTCCGCGCCCGCTTTCGAACGAACTCGTCACCGGCGACACCGCCCACTTCGCCGTCGCCGTGCAGCGCGAACTCTCCCAGATCGCCGCGCGCCATCGCATCCCGTTCAAGGCACGATCGATCCGCCATGGCGTCGTCGCAGCACTTGCGCGCGCCTGCGGAGAGCGCGGGCCTTGGAATATCATCGGCTTCGGCGAGCCGATCGACACGGCCGAAGCTGCCGATCTCGTCGTCGACGCGCTGTCGAACGTCTACGGCGCGACGGGCTACATCGTCGCTGGCCGCCGCGCGATCTGGCAGCCCGGTCCAATCCTCGTCGCCGCCGAAGACATGGACCGTTTCGCTGGCCAGCTTCGCGTGGCCCGAGGCTTGGCCCAGATTGAAAAAGACCAGATCGCCGTCGTTGCCATCGCTGCCGACGACATCGCCCGCGATTGGCTCGACGCCGAAGTGCGGCTGGCCTGCACCGGCAGCGACGATGTCACCGTGATGCAGCCGGTGAGTGTCGACGGCGTCGCCGATCTGTTGCCCCATATTCTGGCATCGTGCAGCCCACGCCTCGTCGTCACCCGCAATGGTGGGTTGACCGCGCCGCATCAGGCCCTTCCGCGCGTCCTGGCGGCGCTGGCGCGGCCGGTTTTCCTGACGCATTGAGTGCTGCTGGAAGCGTGTCTGGAACTTTACAGACGAAATCCTGAGAAAGCGCCGAGACGAGGCACAATGTGTCATACACAGCGTCTACCGTGGCCGATGGATGGGTGTGGCGGCTGAAACTCGACGTTTGACCAAGAGGCACCCCCTGTGGCTTCTGACGACCCTGATGCGCATCGCAGCGGTACGACCCACAGCGGTGCTGCTGGATTTGACGCAACCAGCGACCAAGCCGAACGAAGCGCGACCCGCAACGGTTTGATCCAGTCCGTGCGCAGCCTGCACCGGAGGTGGATCGCACCCCTGGCCGGACGTCTGGCGCATCGGCCATCGACTGCCCCCGAGGCGGTCAACAAGCGTGTGCAGACCGACCGCATGCTCGCCGCCTCCTGGCGCGCCATGGTCGATGCCCTGCCGAGCGCGGCCGTCGCTCTGGACGATGCCGGCAATGTCGTGCACCACAATCAGCAGGCGGCCGACTTTTTCCCGAATATCAAAGCCGGTCAGCCGATCAGCCACGTGTCGCGCAACCCGGAATTCATGGGCGCCATCGAGCGGATCTGGAACGCGACCGAAGCGATTTCGGTCGAATTGCAGGAGCGCGTTCCCGTCGAGCGACGGTTTTTTGCCACCCTGTCTCGGATCGAACCAAAACTCGTCTTGCCGGGCTTTCCCCGCGTCCTGATCACCCTCCGCGATTATTCCGAGCAAGACAAATTGGCGCAAATGCGCGCAGACTTCATCGCCAACGCCAGCCATGAATTGCGCACGCCGCTCGCCTCGCTACGCGGCTTCGTCGAAACCCTGCAGGGGCCAGCGCGTTTCGACCCCGACGCGCGCGATCGCTTCTTGAGCATCATGGCGACCCAAGCGACGCGCATGACGCGCCTGATCGACGACCTGCTGTCACTGTCGCGCGCCGAGATGCGCGTTCACTTGCCGCCGCGCGGCGTCGTCGAGATCAACGAGACCAGCGCATTCGTCGTCCAAACGCTCGAGCCGCTCGCCGAGAGCGCCGAGGTCAAAGTCTCCCTCCACAAGCTCGCCGCACCGGCACTGATCCGCGGTGAACGCGAGGAGATCGTGCAGGTGCTGCAGAACCTCCTGCAGAACGCAATCAAGTACGGCCGCGAGGGCGGTAGTGCCACACTGCGGATCGTCCGCGACCCGCCGATTGGGCACGGCCGCGAGCGGATTACGGTCTCGATCGAAGATGATGGCCCGGGTATCGCGCCTGAACATCTGCCCCGTCTGACCGAACGGTTCTACCGCGTGAACGCCGTGTCGAGCCGCGAGAAAGGCGGCACCGGTCTGGGCTTAGCCATTGTTAAACATATCGTTAATCGCCACCGCGGTGACCTTAAAATCCAGTCGCGCGTCGGCGCGGGTTCGACCTTTTCTGTGTCCTTCGATGCCCTCGGTACGGACCTTTCTGCAGCATTAGTCACAAGGGCAGAAAAGCGTTTGATATCAACGTCTAACTCTGTCACAAAATGATGACTAACCTGATGTATGGGTTCAGCGCCGAACACTGAGAGTTAATCGGCTGTAAAGAGGGCGCTTCATTTCTTTCGAGCGCTTGGCCTCTCACCGTTTGTCTGAGACCCAGGAGAACATCGTGACGAATAAAGTTGCAGCGTTTGCGGCGGCTGTTGCCGTTGTTGGCTCGCTTGCCGTTGTCGACGTCGCAGCAGCCCGCGACCAAATCCGCGTCGTCGGCTCTTCGACGGTTTACCCCTTCACCACCGCCGTCGCCGAGCAGTTCGGCAAGTCGGGCGGCGGCAAGACCCCAGTGGTCGAATCGACCGGCACCGGCGGCGGCTTCAAGCTGTTCTGCGCTGGCGTTGGCGTGACGCACCCTGACCTCACGAACGCTTCGCGCGCCATCAAGAAGGGCGAGTTCGAAGATTGCCAGAAGAACGGCGTCAAGGACATTGTCGAAGTCAAGGTCGGCATCGACGGCCTCGTAATGGCGCAGTCGAAGGCTGGCACCGCGCTTAACCTGTCGCGCAAGCAGATCTTCCAGGCTCTCGCCGAGATGGTCCCAGACAAGGATGGCAAGCTCGTCGCCAACACCGCCAAGAATTGGTCGGACATTGACGCCTCGCTGCCGAACGTGAAGATCGAAGTGCTCGGCCCGCCGCCAACCTCAGGCACGCGCGACTCGTTTGGCGAACTCTTCATGGAGAAGGGCGCTGAGGAATTCGCTTCGCTCAAGGATCTGAAAAAGGCCGACGCTAAGGCCTTCGACAAGGTCTGGAAGTCGATCCGCAAGGACGGCGCGTTCGTCGAAGCTGGCGAAAACGACAACGTCATCGTTCAGAAGCTCGAAGCCAACAAGAACGCCGTCGGCATCTTCGGTTACTCGTTCCTCGAAGAGAACACCGCCAAGCTGCGCGGCGCTTCGATCGAAGGCACCGAGCCGAACTACGACACGATCTCGGGCGGCAAGTACAAGGGTGCCCGCCCGCTGTTCATCTACGTCAAGAAGCAGCACGTCGGCGTGATCCCTGGCCTCGACAAGTTCGTTGCCGAGTACGTCTCGGACAAGGCGATGTCGAAGGACGGCTACCTCGCACGCAAGGGTCTCGTTGCTCTTCCAAAAGATGAAGCCAGCAAGATCGCCGCTGCATCGAAGGATATGAAGGCTTTGACTGCCGAAATGGTGAAGTAAGTAAGCTGGAGCCGCAGGGTAACTTGCGGCTCCTCTTCTGTTTGACGAACTGACGTGAGACGAAAACGGGGAAGACGATGGTGGGTATTTACTTTCTTGCGTTGGCCCTCCTGGTGCTGTCCGGGTTTTACGCGGTCCGGTCACGAGCGACCGCAATGGCGAATGCCGCGCCTGCTCAACGCCTGCAGGTCCATTCGTTGCCGCTCTATCACGGCCTCCTCGCATCGACGCTAGTGCTCGTTTCGATGCTCGCGATCTACGCGATCGGCGCACCGCTGCTTTCTAACTATGCGCACTCGGTGGCCATGTCGTCCGTTCCGGCCGAGTTCAAAGTTGATCCATTGACGGCGGGTGCCACATTCCGCGACATTCAAAACACAGCATCGGGTGCTTTCAAGACGCCCCCTCCAGCCATCAGCGCCGCCGCTGAAGCTTATCAGCAGGCCAAGACGCTGGGCAATTACGGTATTCTCGCACTCGGCATTGCAGCCGCACTCGCCGGCCTTGCGTTTTCATGGGCGCGCGTCAATCCGAATTTCCGCGCTCGCAACACGTTCGAACGCTTCGTCCTCGTGTTTTTGGCAGCCTGTGCTGCGGTCGCTGTGTTGACCACGATTGGGATTGTTGCGTCGGTTCTGTACGAGACTTTGCGCTTCTTCTTCGATCCGTCGCTCAAGGGTCGCCCGGCCGTCATGGACTTTCTGTTCGGCACCGAATGGAACCCGCAGGCCGCAATGCGCGCCGACCAGGGTGAAATTAAAACGGCCTTTGGGTTTGTGCCGCTGCTGACCGGCACACTGCTGATCACGTTCATTGCCATCTGCGTCGCCGGGCCGCTTGGACTCATGTCTGCGATTTATTTGGCCGAATACGCCTCGCCGCGGGTCCGTGCCATTGCCAAGCCCATCTTGGAAATCTTGGCCGGTATCCCGACCGTCGTGCTCGGTTTCTTTGCCGCGCTGACAGTGGCTCCGCTCATTCGCGGTTGGGGTGAAAGTTTCGGTCTCGACATCGCTTCCGAAAGTGCGCTCGCCGCAGGCCTCGTGATGGGCATGATGATCATCCCGTTCATCTCGTCGCTGTCGGACGACGTCATCAACGCGGTGCCCCAGTCGATGCGCGACGGCGCCTATGCGCTTGGTGCGACCAAATCAGAGACTGTCCGCCAGGTCATCCTGCCAGCCGCACTGCCTGGCATTGTTTCGGCCTTCATGTTGGCCATCAGCCGCGCGATCGGCGAAACGATGATCGTCGTGATGGCCGCAGGCCTTGCCGCAAACTTGACGCTCAATCCGCTCGACGCGGTGACGACCATCACGGTTCAAATCAAGACAATCCTCGTCGGCGACCAGGAATTCGACAGCGCTAAGACGCTCGCGGCTTTCGCCCTAGGCTTCGTGCTGTTCTTCGTTACGCTCGTGCTCAACATCATCGCCCTGATCATCGTTCGTAGGTACAAAGAGCAATATGACTGATATGTCCGCCCCGTCGGCAGCCGGCTTTAAGCCTCGCCGCCTCGACACCACGTCGTCTGCGGCTCAGGCCCGCATTCGCGCCCGCTATCGTTCGGAATACCGGTTCCGCGCCTATGGCATCATTGCGCTCGTGATCACCACGACCTTCGTCGTCTTGCTTCTGTCCGACATCGTCCGCCGCGGTGTCCCGGCATTCTTCCAGCATAACGCTGTCCTCAGTGTTTCGTTGCCGAAGGAAGCCTTCGGTGCAGGTGACGCTGTCGGCATCAAGGGCGCAGACTACTTCCCGATTACCAAAGCCGCGCTCCAAACCGCTATTCCCGGTATCGAGAGCAGGTCGGGCGAGCGGGCCCTGACGCGCCTTTTGTCGTCAGGCACAGCCGACATCTTGCGCGAAACAATTGTTGCCGACCCGAAGTTGATCGGCACGACGTTTAAAGCGCCGCTACTTCTCGGCGCCGATGCTGACCTTTACTTGAAGGGTGAAGGCACCGCGATCACGAAGGACGTACCACGCGGCATTGCGACTCCGAGCGGCACCACGGGTGAGGTTACCGTTCTGACGTCGTCCAATGACTTTGCCGAAGAACTCGCGGTCATCAAGCGTTCGCTTCTCGACTTGGCTCGCAGCTCGGAATTGGAACTGGGGCGTCTGAAACGTTCTGGCGACAAGGCCAACGCGCCCCGCATCGTCGAGTTGGAAGCCGAGATAGCCGATCTCAGAAAGCGCGCCGATGAGCCTGGCGGTCAAGAGGTGTTGACATCGAAGCTGCCGAGCATCCTCGTCGAAATCAACGGCGGCCTCGTCAAGGCGACGAAACTATCGGCAACCGGGATTACCGGCGACGTCTTGCTGCCTTTATCGTCTGTGGCCGAAGCGCAGCCGGCGAAGTGGAACGTCGTGACCTACACGACAGCCGAGTCCAGCCGTAAGGTCGACGATCTGACCGTCGCCTACATCGAGCGTTTGAAGAGCCAAGGTGCGATCGAGAACGTCTTCAACTGGCGCTTCTTCTCCGTCGGCGACAGCCGGGAACCCGAACTCGCCGGCATCCGCGGCGCGCTTCTCGGCTCCGCGCTGACGATGTTCGTTACCCTGATCTTGTGTTTGCCGATCGGCGTTGCGGCGGCGATCTACCTCGAAGAGTTCGCGCCAAAAAATCGCCTGACCGACCTCATCGAAGTCAACATCAACAATCTAGCCGCCGTACCTTCAATCGTGTTTGGTCTGCTCGGTTTGGCGGTGTTTCTCAACTATTTCGGCTTCCCGAGATCGACCGCGCTGGTCGGTGGTCTCGTGCTAGCACTGCTCGTGCTCCCGACGATTATCATCGCCTCGCGCGCTGCTCTTCGATCTGTGCCGCCCTCGATCAAGGAAGCCGCTCTCGGCGTCGGCGCGTCGAAGCAACAGGCGATCTTCCACCACGTCCTACCCGTCGCGATGCCCGGCATCATGACCGGTACGATTATCGGCATGGCTCACGCACTTGGCGAAACGGCGCCGCTCCTGATGATCGGCATGATCGCATTCATCGTCGACGTTCCTGGCAGCTTGGTTGATGCCGCGACCGTTCTGCCGGTCCAGATCTTCCTGTGGGCCGATCTGCCGGAGCCCGCCTTCAAGTCGAAGACAGCCGGTGCCATCATGGTGCTCCTTGCGTTCCTGTTCGTCATGAACGGTCTCGCGATTTGGCTCCGCAAGAGGTTCGAGCGTCGCTGGTAAGAGCTGCTGGTCACGATCAGCCGCTCTCGCCGCACGCCGAGCCGTTACGAAGAATTTGGTATAGTTTTTGGGGACGAGGACTGTCATGGACGCGATGAACACAACGACGGCAACGCAACCTGTGGCCAGCCCCATGCATGCCCCAGCGGCAGGCGCCTCGAAAGTAATGGGCCGCGACGTCAATGTTTACTTCGGCGACAAGCACGCGCTGAAGAACGTCTCGGTCGACATCCCCGATCGCAGCGTGATGAGCTTCATCGGCCCATCGGGTTGCGGCAAGTCGACGTTCTTGCGCTGCATCAACCGCATGAACGATACGATTTCGATCTGCCGCGTCACGGGCAAGATCAACATCGACAGCCAAGACATCTATGATTCCTCCCTAGACGTGGTCCAGCTCCGCGCCCGCGTCGGCATGGTGTTCCAGAAGCCAAACCCGTTCCCGAAGTCGATCTTTGAAAACATCGCCTACGGCCCCCGGATCCACGGGATGGCAAAGAACAAGGACGAACTCGAGCAGATCGTGATGGCAAGCCTCGAAAAGGCTGGCCTGATCAAAGAGGTCAAAGATCGACTGCAAGAGCCCGGCACCGGTCTCTCCGGTGGTCAGCAGCAGCGCCTGTGCATCGCCCGCGCGATTGCCGTATCGCCGGAAGTGATCCTGATGGACGAGCCGTGTTCGGCGCTCGACCCGATCGCCACCGCGAAGGTCGAAGAACTGATCGACGAACTGCGCGAGAATTTCTGCATCATCATCGTCACCCACTCGATGCAGCAAGCCGCGCGTGTCTCGCAGCGCACAGCGTTCTTCCACCTTGGTAACTTGGTCGAAGAGGGTCCGACGACGGAAATTTTCACCAATCCGAAGGACAAGCGGACCCAGGACTACATCACCGGCCGCACGGGCTGATGGTGCTTTCGCGAACGCCAACTCTGACAACCAGTCGAATGCGCTCGCCGTAGACTAAAGTGTCGGGGGATACCGATCGCCAGCTGGATACCAAAAGTGCTTCCAGCCATCTGAGAAACGAGCCATGCCCGACCACATCGTCAAGAGCTACGAAGACGAACTCGCCCTCCTCGACAAAAAGATCGCCCACATGGGCGGCTTAGCCGAGCACAATCTCGGCCAATCGTTCGACGCACTCCAGCGCCGCGACCCCCGGCTTTCCGAGGGCGTAATCCGCTCGGACCGGACGATCGACGCGCTCCAGCGCGAAATCGAAGAGCTCGTGGTGTCGATAATCGCCCGCCGCCAGCCGATGGCCGACGACCTGCGCCATGTCATTGCCGCCCTACGGATCGCGGGCGACCTGGAACGCATTGGCGACCTCGCCAAGAACATCGCCAAGCGCGCGCTGGCCGTCGCCCACGACGCTCACCCCAAGCCCGTGATCACCGGCTTCCGCCACATGGTGGAACTGGCCCTGCGCCAGCTAAAGGACGTTCTCGACGCTTACGCTGACCGCGACCCCAAGCGCGCAGCGGTCGTCTGGAACCAGGACACCGAAATTGACGCCATGTACAATTCGCTGTTTCGCGAATTGCTGACCTACATGATGGAAGACCCGCGCAACATCGGCCCGTCGACACATCTCCTGTTCGGCGCCAAGAACATCGAACGCGTCGGCGATCATACGACCAACATCGCCGAGAACATCCACTACATGATCGAGGGCACCAACATGCCCGACGATCGGCCCAAGCTGGAGCAAGTGCTCCCGGTTGTGTCCTGACACCGCCGGATGACACCATGAGCGGGGAGAACCGACCCATGACAGCACGCGTTCTGATCGTCGAGGACGAAGCGCCTCTGGCCGAAATGCTCCGCTACAATCTCGAAGCCGAAGGGTTTCGCGTGTCGCACGCCGAAACCGGCGAAGAGGCTGAAATCCTCGTTGCCGAGGAACGGCCGGACCTCGTGCTGCTCGATTGGATGCTACCCCAGGTGTCTGGCATCGAGTTGTGCCGCCGCTTGCGCACCAAACCCGAAACACGCGCGATCCCGATCGTCATGCTGACGGCGCGCGGCGAAGAGGCGGATCGCATTCGTGGCCTGTCGACAGGCGCCGATGACTATGTCGTAAAGCCGTTCTCGCTCCCTGAATTGATGGCCCGCGTTAAAGCGATCCTGCGCCGCGCGTCTCCGGGCCGGATGTCGAACATTTTGAAGTCGGGCGAGATCGAACTCGATCGCGCCGCGCATCGCGTCACGCGCGGACTGCGCGAAGTCCGCCTCGGGCCGACCGAATTCCGCTTGCTGGAGTTCCTCATGGAGAGCCCTGGCCGCGTACTGTCGCGCACCCAACTGCTGGACGGCGTCTGGGGCCGCGATGCGTTCGTCGACGAGCGCACGGTCGACGTGCACATCGGCCGGCTACGGAAAGCGCTGATCCGTGGCAAGGAGCGCGACCCGATCCGGACCGTCCGCGGTGCTGGTTATGTATTTGGCGAACGCCAAGGCAACTGATCTGGCAGCCCCTTTAGCTCGCTACTCGGCCGCCGACCGCTTGCGCGTGAGTGCCGCCTGCGTCAGCACCGCCCGTAGTGCTGCTGGCTTCACCGGTTTGCGTAACTGGACCAGTCCGGCGTTACGGATTTCGCGCTGGATGTCGGTCGAATGGTCGGCCGTGATGATGATCGCTGGAATCTCAAAGCCCGATGCCGTTCGGATCCGCGCGATGGCTTCGAGGCCGGTCTGCCCATTGTCGAGATGATAGTCGGCGAGAATGACGTCGGGCCAGATGTGGCGCAATCGCGGGAAGCCGATCCGTCGACTGGTGATGGCATCGGCAGATCCCGCAGTCTCGATCGACGATCCCCACTCCCGCAATAACGCCTCCATGCCAGCGAGAACTTCCGGTTCGTTGTCGAGGCACACGATCCGCTGCCCGAGCAGGCTGCCCACGGCGTTGGCGGGCGCAGTCGTTGGCGTCGTTTCGCCTTGTCCTGCTGGAGCCAGTGGCACCTGGATCGCAAACATCGTTCCTTTATCGACGGCTGATTTCAGCAAGATGCGCGCGCCCAGCATGCGCGAAATTCGCTCGACGATCGACAGACCAAGACCAGCTCCGCGCTCCAAGCCACCATCACCCAGCCGCTGGAATTCCTGGAAAATGATCGACTGGTGCTCGGCGGCAATTCCAGACCCGGTATCGTAGACCGAAATCGCGGTCTGCTCGCCGTGCCGCCTCAGCCCAACGAGAACACCGCCTTCGTATGTGTATTTGATCGCGTTCTGGATCAGGTTCTGCAGCACCCGTTTCAGCATCCGCCGGTCGGAGCGCACCCAAACCTTGGTTGGCAGCACCGTGAGCGACAGGCCCCGCGCTGTCGCGACCGGCTCGAACTCGAGTTTCAACTGGTCGAGCATCGGCGCCAGCGGGAACGCGGTGATTTCGGGCTCGAGGCGGCCTGCGTCGATCCGGGAAACTTCGATCAGCGCCGAGAAGATCTCTTCGACCGCGACCAGCGAGGCATCGAGCTTACTGACGAGATGCCGGTCGGCTGGCGCCAGTTCGCGCTCGACGAGGCTCGCCGTATATAGGCGTGCCGCATTCAGCGGTTGGAGAATGTCGTGGCTGGCGGCCGCAATGAAACGCGTCTTGTCCTGGCTCGCGCCTTCCGCTTTCGATTTCGCTGCAGCCAGCTCCGAGTTGACCGCCGTCAATTCGAGCGTGCGCTCCTGGACCCGCCGTTCCAAGGTCTCGTTGGCGCGGGCCAGCGCTGCATCGGACAGCACACGGTGGGTAATATCGGAAAACGTCACAACGATCCCGCCTTGTGGCATGGGGCTCGTGCGCACCTCGAGGATGCGGTCGGATGACAGCTCACGCTCGTGGTAGATCTCCTGGTTGAGCGCGAGTTTCACCATTCGGTCACCGATGACGATGTCGAGCGCCGGGTTTTCAAGCCCTGCCCGCCCCGCAGAGACCCGCAGCAGCGAGTCGAGACCTGCGCCGAGCTGAACGACCTCATCTGGCAAGTTCAAGAGCTCGCGGAACGGCCGGTTCCAACACATTAGCCGCATGTCGCGGTCAAACACCGCAAGACCGTGCCGAACCTGATCGAGAGCGGACTGCAGCAGGTCGCGATTGAACTGCAGCGCTTCGCTGGCATCGTCGAGCAGCTTCAACGCGGTGTGTTCCGAGACATCGCCTTTGCGCAGCAGAAGCGACAGGACGAGACGCGCCGACGCCGCGCCAACGGCGGAGGACAACAAGTGCTCGGTAAAGCGGATCGCGTGCACATCGGCTTCCGAATGCGGTCCAACAGGCACCGATCCGGGCGCCACGATGCGGCGCGCACGAAAGGCCGCAAAAGATCGTGCTGCGCGTTCGTGGCCGAGATAACGCGCCGCCGCCATTTCCAAGTCGCCGATCGTGAGTGACGTTCGCCAGCGCAGCATGGGCGGACGGGACCCGCCACGGTCGGCGGAATGGTCCGACACGAAAATCAGCGCCTGCATGCGCTCGATCGGAGCTGGGGCCTTCAACAGCGAGACGACGACATACGCCGTAATGTTGGCGGTGAGGCTCCAGAACACCGCGTGCGCCAGCGGGTCGAATTGGAGAAAGAACAGCGCTTCGGGCCGCAGTGCTGCGAGATCTAATGGGCCATTCGTCACGAACGACAGCGGCAGATAGCCCGTTCGCGCGATCCATGGCAGCAGCAGCGTGTAGGCCCAAACTGCGGTTCCAGCCGCCATCCCCGCAATCGCGCCCCGCGCCGTCGCCTGCCGCCACATCAGACCGCCGAAGAACGCAGGCGCGACTTGGGCGATGGCCGCAAACGAAATGAGACCGATGGCGCCAAGGCTCTGGGTGCTGGCGAGCGCCGCATAGACGCAGTACGCCAGCAGAAGAATAACGAGAATGGCACCGCGGCGAACGGCGAGAACCAGCCCGGTGAGATCGCCGCTCGAACCCTCGCCGCTATCGATCTCGCGCCGCAGAAGCAGCGGCAGTACCAAACCGTTGCTGACCATGATCGACAGCGCCACGGCCTCGACGATCACCATAGCCGTAGCGGCCGACAGCCCCCCGATAAACGCGATCATCGAGATAGTGGCAGCCTCGGCACTCAGCGGCAGAGCCAACACGTAGAAGTCGGGATCGCTCGCAACACCTGGCGGCAACATCAGCCCCGCGATCGCGATGGGGAGGACGAACAGGTTGATCAACACGAGGTAGAGCGGAAACAGCCACCGCGCCCGCCGGACCTCGGCAGGAGAATTGTTCTCGACAACCGTGACATGGAACTGGCGGGGTAACAGAAGCACGCAGACGAGGCTTAAGAACGTCACCGTCAGCCACTTGCCGCCACTCGGCGTCGTTTGAAACACGGCCTGAACCCGTGGATCGTTCGCGGCCAGTTCCCAGAATTGGGCCGGGCCCGAATACATCCACCACACGACAAACGCACCGACCGCCAGGAATGCGGCGAGCTTGACGAGCCCCTCGACCGCGATCGCCAGCATGAGACCGTCCTGGTGCTCGGTCGCGTCGGCATGACGGGTGCCGAAAAGGATGGCAAACGCGGCGAGGATCAGCGTGATCACGATCGCCTCGTCGACACCCCGCAACGGCAGGTCTTTCGGTAACAGAGCGTGCTCGCCAAGCAGGGTGGCAACAGCAACCGCGATCGCCTTCAGCTGCAGCGCGATATACGGCAGCGTGCCGATGACCATCACGATCGTAACGGTGGCCGCCACGGCTTGGCTTTTGCCATAGCGAGCAGCCATAAAGTCGGCTGCGGACGTTAGATTCTGCCGCTTGGAGAGGTCGATGATACGGTTGATGAGCGGCGCGCCGAATACGAACAGCAGGATCGGACCTAGATAAACGGGGAGGAAATCATATCCCGTTGTTGTCGCGAGGCCGACACTGCCAAAGAATGTCCATGATGTGCAGTAGACCGAGATCGACAATGCGTAGATCAGCGGTCGGCCGCTCCCGCTTCGCCGCCACGCCATTCGATCGCCAAGCCACGCCACGGCGAACAGGCCGAAGACGTAGGCGAGGGCAAAACCGATGAGAAACGGACTTTCGAACATGGCACCAGTGAGTGTTGATCGCGTTGGCGAGTGTGCGCTTCGCGGGATGCGGTTGTCCAGGTCGCGACTGTAGCCTCATTCCCCGGCTAGCGCTGGCCGGGCAAGACGGAATGCGGTCCGAGGGGCATCGGAGAGGGCCCTGGCGACCGCTGCGGCGAACCTCAGCAGGGTCTCGCGTGCATGGCGGACGACCTTTCCAACGGTATTGAGCACCAAGAAGCGCAGGCGCTTTGGTCGGGCATCTTGCATTTCCTCGGGTAAGCCCACTCGCTTGAACGCTGAGAGCAGATTGTAGAGCAGCACATTCATGCGGAGCCATGCGGCTTTGGCTCCGAACTTCTGGCTCGGCAGGCACCAACCAGCCAACTCGTTCATGAGCACGTCGTGGGCGTGCTCGATGGTCCCGCACTTGCCGCGTCGTGTCGAAGACATGCCTCCGGCATGGGCCAGCGGATCAGGTCGAGACCCGTTCCGCCTTCGGGATCGTTGCGGTTGGTGACGATGGCGAAGTGTTTTACGCGCGTGCCGTCGCCCAGCAACTCGCCCTGCTTCGGCTTGATGCGGATGGCGAGGTAGCGGCGCGGCGTCGCGAACTCTTTATCGAAGTTGCGATCATCGGGAACGTAGTTGATCTCGGCCCACTCGCGTATCGCATCGGCTTCCTCGCCCACAGCCTTCCAGTGGTTCTCCGGCAATTCTTCGATGCACCCCTTGATCTGCTGGCTCATGCGAACCGAGATCGCATAGCGTACGCGGTTCTCGTCCATCCACGTCATCGCACCGTGCTCATACAGCGCGCTATCGCCGCGGAGCCTGATTTCATCGAACTTTCCTGGCAATGCAGCCACCGCCTTCTGGATGATGCGCAGGTTGCCCATGCCCGCTGGCACATTTCCGTCGCGGAACTCGTCGGCGACAATCACGTCCTGCTCGGCCCACAGCACGAGTACCGGCTGATAGCCGCGTTCGCCGTCATAGGCGCGCTTGGCTGCCTTCTTCGACGAGTGGATGATCGTCGCATCGATATCGAGCGTCGCTATCTTCTGCGGTTTGCGGCACTGCAGATCGAGGATCACTTCTTTGTTCGCACAAGCCAACCCTTGGAGCGCCGCACTCTCCGACGACACCGACGCTTTGCCATCCTGAAGCAGCGGCAGATCGTCCTCGTGAAACTGGCTCAAGAAGTCGCGTGCCGTCTGCGCCGCCGGAAGGTCGTGGCCGAGCAATTCGCAGAGCGCTTTGTCCTCGCGCAAGTGATCGAAGTCTTCCGTACGCTCACCGCCAGCAGCCCACAACGCCAGGAAGCTCTCGACCATCTCTGACGCGGAGAGCCCGCGTTTCCTGGTCTTGAATTTGATCTTGTCTGCAACGACGGCTGCCGTGCCCGACAGTCGGTAGACTTCGATCAAGCTTGGGATGCCCGCTCGCGACGTGATCAGGCTCGGCTCCAGCTCGGTGTCGATCTCAAATTTCAGCCGCCCGCTCATCGCATCCGCTCCTTGCACCCGCCGGGTGAAGGTAGCTGAATCGTAATGCGACGCAGAATGAAAACAGAATCAATGCTCTGACCGATACCAATAATTCGTTACTCGGGGATCAGGGTGTAGCCTGCGCTCGTTTGGCGTTAGGATCGGCGGTTTTGCAGTCATGCACCCCGTCGTTCGCCGTTGTGTTGCAAAGGCGTCACCATCCCGGTTTGTGACGGTTGCAATGATCCGATAACGTCCGAATCGAACCGGTTGCAGGGGCAGCCGGTTCGCACGCGAAAAACCAAAAAGTCGGCTTGGATCGAAGGAGCAAATCGTGGGTGTTATTCAGGAATTCAGAGACTTTGCAATGAAAGGCAACGTCGTCGATCTCGCGGTGGGCGTGATCATGGGCGCCGCATTTGCCCCGATCGTCAGCTCGCTCGTCGACCATGTGATCATGCCACCGATCGGCTTGGCCATGGCTGGCCTCGACTTCTCAGCTTTAAAGTTCGTCCTCCAGCAGGGCGATGCGACGAAAAAAGTCGCCGAGGTTGCGATCGGCTACGGCCAGTTCCTGAACACGATTATCAAGTTCATGATTACGGCGTTCGCGATCTTTCTGCTCGTCAAGGCGATGAACAGTGTCAAGGCGCCGGCCCCGGCCGTCGAAGCTGCCCCACCACCGCCAAGTGAGCTCTATCTCAAGGAAATCCGCGACGCGCTCGTCAAGCGATGAGTGGGCTTTGCAATTCTTTGCAATACGGGTCCGAGCTTTTGCTCGGGCCCGTACGTTTTGGTTATCCAGCTCTCGCATCGAACTGATATTGCAGGCGTGCTGCAGGATTCCTACCATCAATCGGCTTTATCAAGATGACATACAAGTTGTCATTCAGCCCAGGAACCGTGTTCATCGGCCTGAGAGTGTAGCCAACGCCTGTTGCAAGTCGGGTCAGGCTCGAAAGTGTAAAGTAATTCTGATGGTCGGGGAAACGGAACCCACACCACTTCGCTCCCATAACATGCCGCCCAATACAGCCATAGTCGGGCACTTTTATCGCAACGGTGCCGCCACGCTTGAGCTTGCGATATAGCTTTTCTAAAACCAGCCGCGGTCGCATTTCGTGCTCAAGATATGACCGCAAAATGGCGTGATCGAAAAATTGATCGTCGAATTTATCGAGGCCGTCGACGGCCGACGCGCCTACGACATAGCCGCCGCGCTCGCGAAAGAACGGATCGGCAAGCTGGGCTAGACTTTTGGAAATCTCGATGCCAAACGGCGTCAAACCGTCGGCGACCCGACAGGCGCCTCCGCAGCCGACATCAAGGGCCGTGCCACGCATGGGCAAACTGTTTTTCACAAACCGTCTATCAAGCGCGTTGCCGAGTTTCAACCGAAATCGGGTCGCGTAGTCAATATGGTAAAGCCAATTTTTTTTTCTCCGCTTGGCCTCGTTTGCTGAAGTTTTTTCCCACGCATATTCATCCTCGAACGCGGCATCATGAGGCGCAAATTTGAGGTAGACAAAATCGCAAGCGACGCATTCGACAATGGGCCACTCGGGATGAGAGTATTGCACCACTGGCCTTTGGCTGGCTGAATCACAAGCCGGGCAGTTGCGGTTTTGAATGGCTTTGGCGTCCATGACGGCACTCCGCTCTCACGATTGATATCCATACGGACATGTTGGGCATTTTGCGTCGCATGATAAGGAAAGATGAGTTGATGACGCTCCTGAAGGCAAGCGAGGGTTGATTAGGTCAGCTACACGTTCCGCTCGCGTCCGACGCACATCGCGGTTCACGTAGCAGAAGAACAATCTTTAGGCTCCCTTCCCTGCACGTTTGTCAGCCATACCGGATAAATTGATCGTTATCGTTGGCTCAGGCAACAACCAAGAGAAAGTATTGCGTAGCAATTCTTGGCAAGCTATCGTCTGACCCTTCCAAGTCGCGGGCGTAGTTCAATGGTAGAACGGCAGCTTCCCATGCTGCATACGAGGGTTCGATTCCCTCCGCCCGCTCCAAATCCGCATGATGCTTGCAGCCTCGGCGCTGGAAATAGCACGATAGTCACAGACGTGCGGGCACGATAGTCATACACGTGCGGACACGACGCGCGATAGCTCGCGATCGCCAGTCGCAGCCTGCTGAACCGCTCCGTGCGGTGTCTTGGCCCAATGAAACGGCCGCCGCAAAAGCTCGACAACCGCGCAGTAGGCAGCCAGCGAAACCGGTAGCCAAATCAACGGGCACATGATCGCGTGGATGGTGATCCCGGTGAAACCGCGACGCCGGGTTGTGATCAACGATAGCGCGATGACAGCCGCGGCTGCCCCGATGAGACAAACGAAACCGGCCCACCACATCAGGCCATAACCGCCGACGAGTTCCTCGACACCTGGACCATCTGGCGCCATCGATCCCCGCGCGATCAGTCCCGACAACAAACCGGCGACAAACCACGGATGTGTTGCTGCAGCCAACAGCCCACCGCCGAAAAGCACCTGAAACCACAGAAAACGCGCCGGGCCGAGATCCCGCCACAGCCCGATCGGGTCGCGCATATGAACCATGTAGGTCTGCATCCAGCCCTTTTGCCAACGGGTGCGCTGACGGAACCACACGCCAAACGTTGGCGGCGCTTCCTCCCACGTCGTCGACTGCAGCGCCTCGACCCGAAAGCCGTGTCGCGCAAGCCTTAGCCCGAGATCGGCGTCTTCCGTTACGTTCCACGGGTCCCACCCGCCGACGTCTTCCAGAACACGCCTTGGGAAATGGTTCGATGTGCCGCCAAGCGGTACGGGTGCACCGGCCCTGGCAAGCGCGGGAACGATGCCGTCGAACAGCGCGGTGTATTCAACCGTGAATTGACCGGCGATCAAGCTCTGGCTGGGGTTGTAGACGTTGAGGCGGGCTTGGAGGCAGCCCAGTTGCAGGCCCCCGCGCCTGAAGGCCAATACGGCTTCACGTAATTGGCCCGGCTCGGGACGGTCTTCGGCGT
>Ga0163144_10006622_pt1 | contig 25518 bp, 23 predicted proteins | sample OliLak19BULKMAT1_FD_123175 | JGI IMG/M metagenome (GOLD analysis project Ga0163144, IMG submission 123175) | Freshwater microbial mat bacterial communities from Lake Vanda, McMurdo Dry Valleys, Antarctica - Oligotrophic Lake LV.19.BULKMAT1 | ecosystem: Environmental > Aquatic > Freshwater >... | reverse complement strand
CCAGGCAACCCGAATATTCCGTGCTCGCTGAAAACCACCGAAAGGCAGCAGCGGGTAACGATTTGACACTGCCTGAGGGCCGAGCAACTCCATGAAACCCATTCCTGCGGCCGCAGTCCTTATGATCATCTGCGGATGCCAGAGTGAGCCTTCCGAGCCGCAGCCACCCGCCAGACGGGACCCACCCGTTAAAACACGTTTCATGGACATCACAGAAGAATCCAACGTTCACTTCACCTACCACAACGGCCGAGAGAGTGGCCTGTACGCAATTCTGGAATCGCTTGGAGGAGGATGTGCGGCACTGGACTTCGATCGCGACGGGAGAGTCGATATTTTTGCGCCCGGAGGAGGTGCCTTTCCCGACAAAAACCGCGTGGCTGGCCGGGATTCTTCGCTTCTCCGGGGATTGCAGTCACTGAAATGGCAGGATGTTGCTGCTGACGCCGGATGTGCCACATCCATCCGCTATTCTCACGGCTGTGCGGTTGCTGACGCGGACAGCGATGGGTTTGCAGATATCGTGGTCACGGGCTACGGCGGACTGCAGTTTCTGAAGAATCTTGGGGACGGCACTTTCATCGAGATATCAACTCAGGCACGTCTTGATGATGAACTCTGGAGTTCAAGTGCAGGCTGGGGGGATTTGAACGGAGATGGATTTGCTGACCTGTATGTCGCCCACTATGCAAACTGGTCGATGGAGAATAATCCCGAATGCCGGGGCGGTGGACCGGATGGTCGGGATGTCTGTCCTCCGCGAGAGTTCGAGCCACTTGATGACGTGCTGTACCTGAACAATGGAGATGGCAGTTTTACCGACGCCAGCAGGAGCAGCGGGCTCGTCGCCGGAGGTAAAGGGCTGGGTGTGCTGTTAGCAGATCTTGATCAGGATTCGGATACGGATATCTACGTCGCCAATGACACGACACCGAATTTTCTTTACGAGAACGACGGGACAGGGAATCTACGTGAGATCGGTGTTTTAAGCGGAACTGCCCTTGATGACCGGGGTCTTCCAAACGGAAGCATGGGAACGGCGACAGGTGATTTCAATAATGATGGGCTTCCGGATCTTTGGGTGACCAACTTCGAAATGGAGACGTTCGGGCTGTACCGAAACCGGGGGCTCTGTCAGTTTCAGCACGTCAGTCGAGACTCCGGTGTGAATGCAATCGGGGCCAGATTCGTCGGATTCGGAACGGCGACAGAAGATTTTGATCTCGATGGAGATCTGGATCTCGCAGTTGCCAACGGGCATGTGGTGTACTATCCCGTTGGAAGTGAGACGGCACAGGATCCTGTTTATTTGGAAAACCTCGGGGAAGGAGTATTCAGAAGAATTGAGCCTGGCGAAAAGGGTGGGTATTTTCAACAGAAGCATGTGGGACGAGGACTCGCCACAGCGGATGTTGATAACGACGGAAAAGTCGATCTGATTGTGTCGCACCTGAGCGATCCGGGACGAATTTTAAAGAACATCTCAGAAACAACGGGCTTTTCCATTCGTCTGGAACTCATCGGATTGCGAAGCAATCGCGACGGCATCGGAGCGGTTGTGACACTACACACGTCCGCAGGCGAACAAGTCAGGTTCCGGACAGGAGGTGGCAGCTACTTAAGTCACAACGAGGCCTCGCTTTTTTTTGGAGTACCGTCAGGGACAAACTGCACGAAATTGACGATTACCTGGCCGGGGGGAGGAATTCAGGATCTGCCACTGACTCAGGAGAAAAATCTGCGAATCGTGGTCAAAGAAGGAAATCCTGCAGTAATCAGTGTTCAGTAGTCTGGACACAGACTGCCCGCGTTTTCGGCACTGGGGTCCAGAGTTTCGGCATCTTCAGTTGTGTTGTCTGCTCCAAAGCACTACTTTGGAGGCAGTTTCTGAAGAGGTGGCAGCCACAGGTGTTTTCGCGCCACCAGTTTATTCTTGTTTGGATTTTCCGGAGGTTCATCGTATGCGATTACGTAGTTTTTCCAAGGTTCGAGGGTTCACATTGATTGAACTCCTCGTCGTCATTGCAATTATTGCGATTCTGATCGCATTGTTGCTCCCGGCCGTTCAGCAGGCGCGTGAAGCAGCCCGCAGGACACAGTGCAAGAACAACCTGAAACAGCTTGGTCTTGCCCTGCACAATTACCACGACACGTTTAACACGTTTCCACCCGCGCACACGCGCACTCAGAGCGCCGTCCCGGCCAACGGTACGCTGACGGGTTGGCGTGGCTTCAGCGCTCACGCGATGCTGCTGCCCTATATTGAACAGAACAACCTTTACACGAGCATTGACTTCAATACTTATTTCGACGCACCCCAGAACACGATTGCTCGAAGAACAATCATAGCCGCCTATTTGTGCCCGTCCGATACGCCATTCCCTGGTTCTGCTAATCGCGGCAACAATAGTTATCCAGGCTGCATGGGACCATCACTGGGACAATACGTCAACCCGATCGGTATCCGAGACGGTGTCTTCAGCTTCGATGTCACTGTCAGAATGCGTGATCTCCTGGACGGGACTTCAAACACGATTGCATTCGGAGAGCATTTGATGGGCGACAATAACAATACGTCATATCGTCCCGGAGACGTCGTCCGAGGTATCACATGGACGGGTACAAGCTTGACAAAACCAACGCAGGCTGAACTGGATGTCTACGGTACAGCCTGCCAGGCGGGGACGGCCAATCATCATAGCCACGGTGGACGCGAATGGGCCATCGGAATGCCCGCCCAGACCTTGTTCAACACAATGGTACCGCCCAACTGGAAGTTCCCAACCTGTCAGCCTTGCGCAGGGTGTGGCTGGATGGATTCACAGGGCGCTTTCCCGGCACGAAGTCGGCACGTCGGCGGAGTTCAGATTACATTGGCTGACGGTTCATCTCGGTTTGTGTCCGAGAATGTTGACCTTGCAACATGGCAAAATCTCGGTTCAACCCGAGGTGGTGAAGTGATTGGAGAATACTGATGCACGTTCGGCGAAACGTATTTTTTGGGTTGCCGCTAGTGCTGATGGCAGCGTTGACCGGATGTGGTGGTGCCAACATCCCGGAAGTATCGGTGACGCCGCCGGCCGCTTCGCCTGTGAAGGCACTGCTCATGGACGTGGCCAATACCGGGGAGCTTGGGAGTGGCGCATCGTTGATTCGTGATGGACTGGAGGAGATGAAAGCCACGGATCCGGCCAAAGCGTCAGTATTGCTTGAGGAACTCACCGTACTCGAGGGACTTGAAGATCCAGCAGAAATTCAGGCAAAAGCAAAAGCGATCGCAGACAAACTGTAATTGCGGCTGGTATCAATGAGTTTCAACGAACAGATGGCTCCAGACACGAAAGTGGCTGGAGCCTTTTCGTTTGTTCAAGTAAGCCGCTGTCGCGGCGGTGGTTGATGCGAGCGAATTGTAATGGTCAGTTGCTGCGTTCGGCAAGCCGCAGTAGCCGGGGCAAGATCGGCTTCAAATTGATCGGGTGTCAGGTATCCGAGTGCCTGATGTATTTGCTGAAGATTGTAAAACGTTTCGATATATTCGAACACGCTGCATCGAGCGGACTCAAGGTCACAGAAGTGTTCATGGCTGGTCCATTCAAACTGGGATCCGGAAAGTTCGCCAGCTGTCATGATTTCCGGCGATCGTTCGGAACACGCTGGGCTCGGCGAATCATGCCGGCGGAATTGAAACTGCTGAAGCGCCACTCGAGCATCGAGACGGCGATGAAATACTACGTCGGCATCGAAGCGGATGACATCGCGGCCGGACTGTGGGCGAGGTGCTCCGGTGGGAATACCGTCAAGCCAACAGTGGCCGCTACGGAAACCGCTTTGCATCGACAGTGAAAACGGTTTTGCACATTGGACATGTGCAATTTCCACCGAGGAGTTTGTAGCCATCCGAATTGACCATGACCAAGCGAATCCGTTTTTGTCCGCTATCCCAACAGCCGGTGCAAAATGGTCCATCGTTTACAAACCAGTGTGCGCCGTGAGCATGTTCGGGAGGTTCACTTGTGAGCTCTGGAATCCGCTGATTCAATGTCGCATTCAGAGTTTTGAAATTCAGATTGTCTTCCTGGAAACTCAGAACGTTCTCTTTTGCATCCAATAACTGCTCTCGAAGGGCTTGGATTTGCGTTCGCAGGGTCACGACATCCGGTTTCTCCGTTTTCAAAAGATCTTGGATGATTCGAATGACCCCCAGTGATTGTGTGATTGTCGCGAGGATCGTTCCGGGATCTGGCACAGCCGATTCCTCCGATAAAAAACAAACCGTACCTCAAAACGCCCTGTCAGGCACGGTTTCAGGTACGGCTTGAGTCGGGAATACAGGATTTGAACCTGCGACCTCTTGGCCCCCAGCCAAGCGCGCTAGCCAGACTGCGCTAATTCCCGAATGGGTCTACAGCTTAGCAGCGCGGGAGCGGGGTCGCAATCAGAAGGTCGGCTGGTTCGCATTTGATGTGTGAATGGCGGAACATCTGACGACCTTGGCGAGTCAGCGTACGGGCGGATCAGCGTGTGAGAGTTGACGGGAGGCTGAGATGAGCAGCAGTCGCTTGAAAAGTATCGCAGTCCATGTGCTCGCGGCGATCTCACTGATCACTGGCCGCAGTGTGGCGGCAGACGAACCGTCGGGCCGCGTTGATCGGCCGAATGTGATTGTGGTCCTCACTGACGATCAGGGCTGGGGAGATCTCAGTCTGCACGGTAATCGGAATCTGTCGACGCCGAATCTGGATGCACTGGCTCGTAGTGGGGCGCAGTTTTCGCACTTCTATGTCTGTCCGGTGTGTTCCCCGACACGGGCGGAGTTGCTGACAGGGCGATGGCATCCGCGTGGCGGAGTTCGGGATGTGACCAGCGGCGGCGAACGGCTGGATCTGGACGAGGTGACCATCGCTGATGCCTTCAAGTCCGCCGGCTATCGCACGGGTCTGTTCGGGAAATGGCACAACGGGACTCAGGGTCCGTACCACCCCATCCGTCGCGGCTTTGACGAATTCTATGGATTCACATCCGGACACTGGGGTCACTACTTCAGCCCAATGCTGGAAGAAAATGATGAACTGACTCAGGGCGACGGCTACCTCCCGGATGACCTCACGAACCACGCAATGGACTTTATCGGGCGGGATGATGCTCGTCCGTTTTTTGCGCTGCTGACGCTCAACACACCGCACTCGCCGATGCAGGTTCCGGATGCGTGGTGGCGACGTGTTCAGGATCGTCAGATCGAGCAGACGGGACCAAACCCCGACAAAGAAGATCTGCAGTTCACTCGCGCGGCAATGGCGATGGTTGAAAACATCGATTCGAATGTTGGTCGAATGCTGGGAATGCTCGACGAGAAGAAGCTGACAAACAGCACGATCGTCGTCTTCTTCTGCGACAACGGCCCGAACAGTGACCGCTGGAACGGCGGGATGCGAGGCCGCAAGGGATCGACCGACGAAGGCGGGACTCGGTCACCGTGTTTCATCCGCTGGCCGGGGCACATCAGTGCAGGAGCTGTCATACCTGAAATCGCCGGAGCTGTGGATCTGCTGCCAACGCTGACGGGTCTTGCAGGAATCCCCTTGCTGCCGTCCAAACCTGTGGATGGCCGCAGTCTGGAACCACTGCTGAAAATATCGGCGACTGACTGGCCTGACCGAATCCTGTTCGCGCACTGGAACAGAAAAGTGAGTGCTCGTAATCAACGGTTTCGTCTGGACGATTCGGGCCGGCTGTACAACATTGAGGACGACCCTGGCCAGACGACCGACGTTCAGACCCAACATCCGGAGATTCATCGGCAACTCGCTGACGCCGTGCAGTATTACCGCAGTGAAGTACTCGCGGAACTGGACGGCACTCCGCGGCCTTTCGTCATTGACGACCATTCCGGCAATCGGACGACATTGCTCCCGGCGCGGGATGCGACGATCTCCGGCGGACTGAAACGATCCAGCCGGCACCCGAACTGTTCGTACATCACGAACTGGACTTCCACCGAGGATGCGATTCTCTGGAATATCGACGTGACCGAAGCCGGAACGTTCGACGTTGAAGTGCTTTACACCTGTGAAGCTCCGGAGATCGGGTCCACGATCGAGCTGCGATCAGCGCTAAGCGAGTCTCGTCTTTCGAAGCTGTCGGCGATGATCGCCGAGCCTGCGGAATCGCCGCTGATCGGCGCGGCTGAGGATCGTGTTCCCCGGACGGAATCGCTGGTGAAGGACTTTTCAAGGCGGAAGCTGGGAGTGCTTTCACTCGAGAAAGGTGTTCAGCAACTGACTCTGCAAGCCACAGAAGTCGCTGGTTCGCAGGTTGCCGATTTTCGGATGATGATTCTGACGCGGCAGACGAGATTCTAATGAATCGCAACATGGACGAATTCACCAGCCCCAAAATGAAGTTTTGACGGATCACTACTTGTTGCCGCTGTTCAGGTGATCGACGGCCAGCATCGCCGGAGTGACCACGCAGCGGAAGCCTGTGTGAAAAGCGCCGCTGTCCTCTTCGCCTTTCATGCGTGCGCTGTTGCGGTATCCGACGCAATACTGATCGCTGCACATGAACGACCCGCCGCGCTGCACGCGCTTGATGATGCCGGGTTCCTGCGGATCATGACTGGACTCTGGTCCAGCGGGATTTAGCAACGGACTGACGGAATAGTATTCAGGCTGATAATAGTCGGAGCACCATTCCCAGACGTTGCCGGACATGTCGAACAGGCCGAAGTCGTTCGCCGGAAAACTGCGAACGGGTGCCGTGTGAGTGAAGCCGTCTTCACCGAGGTCTGTGACGGGAAACTCACCCTGCCAGATATTGCTCAGCCACTTGCCGTCCGGATTGCGATCGTTGCCCCATGGATAGGTTGCGTTGGCTCGTCGGCCTCGCGCGGCATGCTCCCACTGAGCCTCCGTGGGAAGTTGTTTGCCGGCCCATTCGCAGTAGGCGGTCGCATCCAGCCAGCTGACATGGACGACCGGATAATTCATCCGGTCGTTGATTCCTGAATCGGGGCCCTCGGGATGTTTCCAGTCGGCACCGGGAACATACTGCCACCAGCTGTAAGCGCCTTTGTTCGGATCGATGTCATCGCGGCTGCTGAGCGGCATGCTGCAGATTGAGCCAGGTTTGTTGAACTCCGGGAGGATCTTTGCGTTCTCGAAATCGGATCCCGGCTGCACACTGCGGAGTTCCGGAGGACGCTCGGCCGTCGTGACGTAGCCGGTGGCGCTGACGAATTCGGAGTACTGTCGGTTGGTGACTTCTGCGGCATCCATCCAGAAGCCGTTGAGTTCCACATCGTGCGGAGGAAATTCGTCAGGGATCGTATCGAGTGCTCCCATCGTGAACTTTCCGCCGGGAATCCAGACCATATTCTTAAGCCGCGGATCATTTGAGACCGGGGGTTTGGCCGACGACACAGAATTCCGTTCCGGGGCCTTTCCGACGCCCGGGCGAACAGCATCTTGTTCCTTCGAATCAGTTGCGGCGGTCGGCCTGGCCGCAGAGTCACGACGCGACGAGATCGTCATTGCGGCGATCAGCGCTGAAGCTGCGACAAGCAGAATCAACGCCGCGATGGCGGGCTGTTTCATGAGTTCATATCCACGAGTGCAGAAGGCCGGCTTTTCCGCATGCGAGATCGCCGGGGGCTGCGCTTCGCTGCGACCCCAGCCACACAGCCTGAATTTCGATCTGGCTGGGACAACATCCATTGTCCATCACGCCGGCGACGGCAGCAACTGGCGAATTCGCTGAACCGCTGATCGGACGTCTTCATCTCGCTGGTCACCGCCTGTGCGTTCGATGCAGAACCAGCCGGAGTATTCGGCTTCCCCGAGTGTCGGCAGCAGTTCCGTCCAGTCCACGCTGCCGTCTCCGAGCGGCATTTCGATGCCTCCGCCGTCGACATCTTTCTGAGCATCCCGCGCGCGGATGTATCCGACATGCCGGTAAAGATCCCGAAAAAGTCTGACCGGTGAACCGCCGGTCATGATGCACGTAGCCGGATCAAAGACAAGACTCACCGGGCCCGCAACGGTGCGGCTCAGCAGACGGGCGATGCGTTCGACGTCAAACGCGGCCAGCTGCAGCTGCAGAGTCGCGCCGTGCCGACTGCCGTACGCGATCAAATCGTTTACAATATCGCACAGCAGCTCAAACCGGCGAGACTCCGACGGTTCCGATGTGCTCATGAGAGCCTGCGTTGTCGGAGCGAACGAAAACGGATTGCGGAGCGAATCGACATCCTCGTTCGTCGGACCGCCGCGGGCGGGTTCGGGCTGCTGCTGATCAGGATCCGGAATGCGACCGACGCGCACCAGCAGCTCGGTCGTTCCGAGTTTGCGCACGAGCATCATTGCCGCACGGATGCCATCCAGCCGCTGGTCGAGATGCTGTGGGTCGTGCAGCGAATGCCGGGACGAATACATCAGCCCGGCGACTCGCAGCTGATGTTCCTCGACCGAGTGCTTCAGCTGTCGCAGCGCGGTGTCAGAAAACTCTTCCGGGCGCACTTCCGTCCGCGCGTTGAGCCGCAATCCCTGCACCGGATTCCGAGCTGCCAGAAGTATGGCCTGTCGAAGCGGCTGGCCGAAATCCTCTGTGGCGACGGCCAAACGAAGTGTCATTGAATGTACCTTCTGTCATTGTCTCTGGTGTCGGAGCAACAGATGGTACTGAATTGAACGACACGACCGAAGTTCAGGCGTCCCGCCGGAGATGTCCCGAGTTCTGGAAACAGGCGGACCGCCTGATGGATGTCTCTGGGCAACCGGAACTCAGAATTCCGTGTCGTTCTCAACCAAAGACCGAAAGTCCACCTCGCTGGCTGGAATAGCCCAGCAGCCGACGGTGACGATGCTCGGCGCGGAGCAAGTCCTTGACAAGTTCCAGCGAGACGGAGCGGAGGTCCACATTGGCCTGAATCAGGGCGTCGTAAACGGCCTGCCCGGCGTCGGATTCCAGAAGCTGGCGTTCAAGCTGAAGATTGCTGATCGACATGATCAAATTCCTTTCGAGGCGTTTCAGCAGGGAGGAGACTGCGATAGGAACTGAGGTTCGCCGGATTCTCTGAATCCAATGAGGGCTCAGCGATGTCCTGTGATCCGAACCGTCCTCAGCGTGGGGCCTCACTGCGAAAGGCCGGGGCCTTCGCGGTGATCATGGATTGAGCCTTGTGTCGCTGAGTTCCTGTTTCGGGGCAGAACAGTAATCCCTTCAGGCATCCTCTGTGCCGCATGATCGTCCAGTCGCGCCGAAATCTTCGGTGCAGTCGTAAGTCCTTGCCGGACTTGCGTTCGCGGCGAAGATGCTACCGGCAGCACATGCCGCACTGAGTCCCGTCTGCATCGAACTGCGCCCTGACTTCGAGACACTGTGTGTTCAAGATGATGACTTCAAGCCGTGCCGATATCGGTTATGCCGGAATTGTCGAGTTCACCACCCCCGCCAGATGATTGCAGAACTTGCAAACGTCCGACCCGCCGAATCGTCGCGTAATTTTTGCCACTCAGGGACGCTGTCGACTTTGGTCCTGCTGGGTCATACCGGAGTTTTGAGTTTGTGCATCACGCGAGCGTATTCATGCGGAACGTGGCAGCATCTCTCGACAGTGCCATGGCATGGGTTGACCACGGATGTCGCGAATCTCACCGGTGTGTGGCAATGTGTCAATCAGTGAAATCAGAGACATCCGTGGTTAAAAAGCCGTTTTCAGTGTCATCGCCGGTTGCGAGTGATGCCTGCGCCGGGTATTTCGTACTCCGGACGATTGAATTCTTGTTTTGCCGCGAAGATTTCAGGCGGCCATCTGTGATCTGTGCGTGGCAACGAGTCCGAATCCTGGTGGCTCGTGCAGAATTGAGGCCCGGGCAGGCGCAGTGTTCAAAAAGCAGGATTCACCACAGAGGGCGCAGAGGTTCACGGAGGGAACGCAAACGCCTCGTCGATCCGGACTTCTCTGTGGACCTCCGTGCCCTCTGTGGTAAAAACAAATCCACTTTGGATGCGGGCGAAGCCTGCGCTGAGACTTCCGTGGTTAAAACTGCCACACCGCTCACTCCAGACCGCGTGTCGTATGCCGTCGATTGTCCTTTCAACTCTGAACGCCCGTTACAGCCACAGCAGCTTTGGCCTGCGCTATCTGCTGGCCAACATGGGCGAGCTGCAATCCGAGACGGCATTGCGGGAATTCACGATCAACGACAATCTGGATGACGTCCTCGCTGCGATTCTGCACGAACGGCCAACGATTGTCGGGCTGGGCGTTTATATCTGGAATGTGGACCAGACAACAAAGCTGATTGCGGACCTGAGACGCGTCCGCCCCGAGATCATTGTTGTCATCGGCGGCCCGGAGGTCAGTTACGAAACCAACGACCAGCCGATCGTCGCGCTGGCCGACTACGTCATCACCGGCGAAGGCGATCATTCGTTTCGCGATCTCTGCCGACAACTGCTGAACGGAACACGTCCGAGTGAAACGATCATTCACGCTCCCGTGCCGCAGCTTGATCAGGTGGCGATGCCGTACGACCTCTACACCGACGAGGACATCGCTCATCGAGTGGTCTATGTCGAAGCGTCCCGCGGTTGTCCGTTTACCTGTGAGTTCTGCCTGTCGGCTTTGGACATTCCTGTCAGAGCGTTTGCCCTGCCCGATTTCTTGTCGGCCATGCAAAAACTTCTCGACCGCGATGCGCAACAGTTCAAGTTTGTAGACCGCACGTTCAACCTGAACCTGCGCGTCAGTAAAGCGATCCTGGAATTCTTTCTGGAGCGATACCGACCCGGGATGTTCCTGCACTTCGAACTGATCCCTGATCGGCTGCCGGAATCACTGCGAGAAATCATCGCCCGCTTTCCCGACGGCGCTCTGCAGTTTGAGATCGGGATTCAGACATTCCACGACGAAGTCAGTCGGCTGATCAGCCGTCCTCAGGACAACACGAAGCTGGAAGAGAATCTGCGCTGGCTGAGAACTCACACGGGCGTTCATATCCACACAGACCTGATCGTCGGACTGCCGGGTGAGACTCTGCAAAGTTTTGCCGCGGGATTTGACAGGCTGTATGCGATGAGGCCGCAGGAGATTCAGGTCGGGCTGCTCAAACGCCTGCGAGGCACGCCGATCGTCCGTCACGACGACGAGTGGCAGATGGTTTACAGCCGTCATGCACCGTATGAGATTCTGAGCAATCGACTTTTGCCGTTTGAAATGATGCATCGCCTGAAACGGTTCGCCCGCTACTGGGATCTGATCGGCAACAGCGGCAACTTTCCTGGGGCACTCAGGTTGCTTCTCGATGCTCAGCCATCGGCCTTCGAAGAGTTCCTTCGTTTTACTGAATGGCTCTTTGCAAGAGAAAACCGCCGCCACGGTATCGCTTTGGTGCGACTTTTCGAGCGCCTGTTTGAATACCTGACGAACGATCGCGCCGAGGCGGAACAGCGCGTCGCGGAAACGCTTTGGTCCGACTACACGTGCTCCGGCCGCCGCGACCGGCCTGAGTTCCTGAAACGGTTTGAACTGCCGCCGCCTTCAGCAAAACCCGTCCACGAAAACTTAGTGCCTTCACGTCAGGGGCGGCATCAGCGCGATCCAAAGTAAAACAGCATTAGCGCGAGTGCAATTCGGTGGGCCACTGGCGGCAGCAGATCGGGCATCGATACCAGTTCCGGGATTCCGGCGACAGCCACGGCGAGCAGAACAAGCATCGCCTTCAAGTCTCCCCACAGCGATGACGGCTGGCGGCCGGTTCGACGTCCGAACCAGGAACCGATCCCGCGCACGATCGATCCGCACACGTAGGCCGCCACGATGCCAAGCGGCGAAATTGATTCCACCGTAAACAGTCGGTTCTGTTGATACAGGAACACGCCCAGTCCGACGAATGCCCCAAGGATCAGAATGCGAATGCTGTGTCGCGGCAAATACAGAGGATGGACTTCCTGATCCAGGATGCCTTCCTGCTGAATTCTCTTCAAGACGTCCGGCGGTAGTGATACGAATCTCCGGGACGTGAAATAATGGGCCATCGCAATCAGCAGCGTTTCCGTCCAGATCAAATCCAGTGACTTGCCTCTCGCCGCATTCAGAGTCACGATGGCAACAATGAACAGCGTCAGAATCGCTCGCACGCTTCCGACGGGAAGGCCGAGCGGCGGCCAGTATTTCGGATCTTCGTCGGATTCAGTCATTACCCGGTTCCTTGTCGAGGCCCACTGCGTTTCGGTTCCGGCCGAGCAGGATTGCCGACCAAAAATCCTGACACAGATGAAATGCTACTCCGACAACGATGAAACCGGCAGACAGATCACTCCAATTCCCAACCATTCGGACGTTCCGACAGAAGCACCGTCTGTTGGGTGTGTCAAGAGGCTCCCGTGAACGTACCGGCTCGAGAAGCAGTCAGCGTTTCCATCGGAGGCAGCAACAGTCACCGCCGTTTTGCCGCCTGGACTGTCGGCGTGGTTGTTGCCACGGCCATCATTCTGCGGCTGATGGGCCAACCTGTCTGGTGTAAGTGTGGCGAATGGGTGCCCTGGTCGTGGGACATCGGGTCCTCACACAATTCGCAGCACCTGATCGACGCTTACACGTTCACTCATGTCGTGCATGGTCTCATTCTGTGCGGGCTGGTTTACTGGCTGCCCCGCACCGTGCCGGACGGAATCCGTTTTCTTACGGCTGTGGTGCTTGAAGCGGGGTGGGAGATCTTTGAGAACTCGCCTCTGATCATCGAACGCTATCGCGAAGTGACGATTTCGCAGGACTACTTCGGCGACTCCGTCGCGAATGCTGTTGGCGATATTCTCGCCTGCATCGCGGGCTATGGAATCGCGCTTCGGCTGCGAACATTCAAGTCACTGGTGTTCTGCGCGGCAACCGAGCTGATTCTTGCTGTGACGATTCGCGATGGCCTGATCCTGAACGTGGTGATGCTCGTCTGGCCAACTGAAGCGATCAAGCAGTGGCAATCGGGCGGTTAATCCCAAAGCTGCCGTCACGCTCCGCGTGACGAGCCTCAGTCTCGCTCGTGAACAATTCACAATGTTTCAACGATCACGCATCAGATCAAGGCTCATCACGGCGGAGCGTGATGGCTGCTCTCTGCTGGCTCCGTGGTCGTCTGATTGCTTCAAAAGCCGCCCGGGATTCTGTAGCGTGTTGACTCCAGCCGTGTCGTTTACTCACTGAATCTCAGGTGATCTGAAATACCATGACGAAAATTGCCATCATCTATCATTCCACATACGGTCACACCAAGCTTCAGGCTGAGGCAGTGCTGCGTGGAGCGCAGGCCGTCACCTCAATCAGCGCCCAGCTCTACACTGCGGAGGAAGCCGCTTCGCGCATGGATGAGCTGGACACCGCCGACGGCATCATTTTCGGTTGTCCGACATATATGGGCAGCATGTCCGCCGGCATGAAGGTTTTCATTGAGGCCGCCTCCAGGAAATGGTTTACGCTCGCCTGGAAAGACAAAGTCGCGGGCGCGTTCACCAATTCATCCTCATTTTCCGGTGACAAGCTGAATACGCTGGTCGGACTCGTGATCAACGCCATGCAGCACGGAATGATTTTTGTGGGTCTGGCGATGATGCCGTCTGCTAACAAGCGCGAGGAAATGAATCAGAATGCCGGTCCGGGGCCGAACGCTCACAACCGCGTGGGCTCCTTCATAGGACCGATGGCCGCCAGCTTCGAAGTTAACCCGCCAGGCGCACCTTGTAAAGGTGACCTTGAGACGGCAGAGTTGTATGGTCGTCGCGTGGCAGAGATCACGCTCCAGTTTGTCCGTGGGAAAAATGCCTAAGCAGGCACCGCATCGTCGTCTGAGGGCGGTGCGAAGATTTCCTCGATTGTGGCTCCAAACAGCGCAGCAATCTTGAAGGCCAGCGTCAGGCTCGGCTCGTACTTCTCTGTTTCAACCGCGTTAATCGTCTGCCGCGAGATTTCTGCTGACCCCACGTCAGATTAAGGCTCATCACGACCCGGTGCGCCGGGATGATGGCTACAATAAATGTGTGCATGGCTTCGACGTGAACTTTGCATCCCATACCTCCAGAGTTGTGTCTCGTATGGCTTTTGAACCGTCCGACGTTCGTTCAGCATTGAAGAGGCTGGCGAAGGTTGATCCGATCATGGGCAGCCTCATCAAGAGAGTCGGACCGTTTACGTTGACCGTCGAATCCGGCGGGTATGAGATTCTTGTTCGGTCGATGCTGTCGCAGCAGATTTCACTGGCTGCGGCCCGGACTATCCGAGGGCGGCTGCAGGATCTTTTGCCGGGCAGAAAAATCAAAGCCGCGTCCATTGCCGCACTGACGGATGATCAACTGCAGTCCGCAGGGGTCTCGACCCAGAAACGCAGTTACCTGCGGGATCTGACTCGCTGCACACTCGACGGGACGATCAATTTGCGCAGAGTCTCGGGCAAGTCCGATGATGACGCGATTGCAGAGCTGATCAAAGTCAAAGGCATCGGTCGCTGGACGGCCCAGATGTATCTGCTGTTTTCTCTGGGACGACCGGACGTCTTTGCCCCGGACGATCTCGGCCTTCAGAACGCTATCAAGTCGCTGTATTCGCTGCCGGAGAAACCGAAACCGGCGGAACTGGAGGCGATTTCCGCGCCGTGGTCACCGTACCGCAGCATTGCATCCTGGTACCTTTGGCGAGCGATTGATCAAAAGGTGATCAGCACAGAATATCCGGTGTGAGGGGGAAACTCTTGTGCGACGCTGGTTGTCTCGGAGGGCTGACGCCCTCCGCTCGCCTGAGCAACAGCGTCACACTTTGACAACCACCGAACTGGCCTGTCCCATGCGTGTGACGCTGGTTTTGAGGAACAGACCGTTGGACGTTGTCAGGTGTTCTCCGTGAACAACGTTGAGAGGTGCTTCGGAATCCGGTATCGAGTAGTTCAGAGTCCTGGGGATGATTCCGTGCTGGAGCGCCATCAGAGACGCTGCCATCTCGCACAAACCTGCGCCGCTGCCGGAGCTCCCGATGTAGCTCTTAAAAGCCGTCACCGGGACATCATTGGCGTGGCTGTCGAGCAGTCGTCGGAGTCCGTCTGCCTCGTAGCGGTCTCTTTGCGGATGACCGGACGCGCAGGCGCTGACGTGACCGAGGTCACCTGCAGAAACGCCGGCGCGGTGCATGGCTGCTGAGGCCGACTGAAAGACGGCTGTGGCCTCGTCAGGATGCCCATCGCGGTTGACCACTGTGCTGGAACCGCAGCCGAGGATCATCCCGAGGATTTTCGCACCACGGGCTTCGGCATGAGCACGGGCTTCCAGAATGAGTGTGCAGGACGCTTCGGCCAGTGCTTCCCCGGTGCGGCCGTTGTCGAACGGACGAACACGGGTTTCCGCAGGACCATCGGCCAGGATATCCCAGTGAACGGAATGGCAGGCCTTGACGGTGTGGATTCTGGTTCCCGTGACACCCGTGACCATGACATCGGCTCGATCGCGGCGAATGGCGTTCGCGGCTTCTGCAATGACCAGGGCGCCGGATGCCTCGTCGTGCGTGATCGAGTTATTCGGGCCGCGGGCATCCAGAGCAATCCCGATGTGGCATCCGGGCATATTGGGAAGATATCTCAGCAGCCAGAGCGGTTCCATTCCGGTCATTCCGACTTCGCCCCACAGATCGAAGTCAAACTCGGAATGCCCCGACTTCGCAGAAAGTGACTTCATCGCAGCGCCGATCAGAACGTCGGGCGGGCTGGACATCAGGTTGGCCCCGAAGTCGACACCGATGCGATCCGGAGCGACACTACCCGGCTGCAAACCGGCGTCCTCCATCGCCTGCAGCGCGGAAGCCACGCCCAGCTGTATCTCGCGGCACATCACCTTCAGGTTCTTGCGAACGCTTTTCAGATGCTGTTTCTTGATTGTCTCTTCGTTGAAGTCACTGACTTCTCCGCCGATGCAGCCCGGAGACGCCACAAAGCTGGAAAGCTCGATCCGCTTCAGGCCGCTGTGGCCGGCCGACAGATTCGACCAGAAGGCGTCCCGGCCAATTCCGATCGGAGAAACAACTCCGATTCCCGTGATGACAACATCACGCGCTGATGATCTGGACATGCAGTGACTCAATCGCAACGACGGGCGGTTCGGCGACGTTCAAATCCATACCGTCACATGCCACCCGTCTCGAACCGCTGAATTGACGGCTCGGAACGCCTGACAGTGAAATCAGCAGAAATCTGAACCGGGACCCAGCCGCTTCAACGAAACAGAAACCTGACCGGCAGGCGTCCTGCAGACCAGCGCGCCGTCCGATTCGTCCCCAACGAACCGAGCGGTTTTCCGAGGGAAACAGTTTAGCAACCACGGGAGTTCAATACTGCGCAGACGGCAGAATTCAGGCAAACTGGTTCGGAGAGCCGCCCGATCCTGCGTTCTGGACACGCAGGAAACGAACAAAAACCAGGACGGGCCAGAGGGCCCATGCTGGAGTTGTCTCCAGGCGCGCCGGGACTTCGTCGACGGGAGGTCTTGCGTGTTCAATCCCGTCGGAGTTGCTACATTCGTTTGCGGCGATTGCTGCCGTTCCTTTGCCATTCGGCAATTGCAGGTCGCCTCATTCGCGGCTGAATCCATTCTGACATGACCTCGACCTATTCCGAAGACGATGAGCGCATGATCCGGCTGCAGACCGGGGATGCGTGCGCCTTCAATGAACTGGTGGGTGCCTGGCAGGGGCCCTTGTTCGGTTTTTTTCTGAGAAATACCCGCGACCAGCATCTTGCCGAAGATCTGGTTCAGGAAACACTGCTGCGGCTGTATCGGCACTGTTGGGACTATCTTCCAAAGGGATTGTTTAAGGGCTTTCTGTTCCGGATCGCCCGCAACCTGTTGATCGACCATACTCGTCGGGCTGTCCACGATGTGCTGATTCGCCGGATTTGCCTTCGTACGGCCAACTCCCACGGCGAGGATTTTGACCTGATGCAGCAGGTCCCGGACGATCTGGTGTCACCTGTCACGAAGGTTTTGGAACGAGAAGTCGCCGCGGCCGTGAAAGAGCTGCTGACCCAGCTTCCTGACGAGCAGCGGCAGACATTTATGCTGCATCACTATGATTCGCTCACTTTGTCCGAGGTCGCGGACGCGATGAACACATCGCTGCCGACGGCCAAGAGCCGGCTACGGCTGGCGAAAGAGAAACTGCGCCATCTGCTGACCTGCCGAGGGTTTGCGGATGAACTCCTTTCTGAAACCATGTCATCCGATTCCTGAGATGTTTCGTTCCGCGTTTGCCCCGTGTCCATTACGACCTTCAGAGTCTCCTGCCATGCCCCATTTCAGCCGGCTCACCGACATCATCACCTGCAATCTCACCGCAATCCTCAACGCGTCTTCCGATCCGGCGATCACGCTGCGGGAGATCATCGACGAAATGAACGAAGGACTCGCTGCCTGCCGCCGCAATGTCCGCACGTCGACGGGTAACAGCACGCGCCTGAAACGCGAGATCGCGGAATCGGAAACGCAGATTCTGGGATGGAAGAACCGGGCGAAGGGATCGCTGTCGGAGGGTGATGAAGATGGTGCCCGAGACGCTCTCCGCCGAAAGGTCGAGATCGAAGACCTGATCGCCGGACTCCGCCCGGAATACGATGCCGCTACGGAGGCGACGCATCACATGCTTCGGATTCAGAAAGCATTGGAATCGCGGCAGTCGGAAGCTGTCCGCAAGCTCGAAGAGATTACCGGCGAACCTGCTGCTTCCGCGCTCGAATCCGAAACCGCCATTCTTTCCGCTTCGGAGGCATCTCACGAACGAACCAGCGAGGTGGAAGCGGAATTAGCGGCGCTGAAGCGGGAATTGGCCGGATGAGGCGCAGAAGTTGTCAATGCTGCCTGCGCGAGGTGAAGGTGGCCGATCACCAATGATGGTATCAACGAACGGAATTGACTCCGACAATCGTTATCATTGCCGGATCACGAGTGATCTGGCAGGTAAACTTGCGGCTTCGGCTGGCACCGCTCCGGACGTTGCGCCAGTCGGCGCGGATCGGCCACAGCTCTCGGGTGTGATCCTGCATTGTGATGGACTCCCCGTTGCCGCGATGGGGTTTGCCACGGAGTCAGACCGGACGTTGACAATCACCGATCCGGTGTTTCTGCAAATCGTCCCGACGAACGTCAGTCAGCAGTGGATTCACTGGCTGCTGCAGGCGGTGTTTCAGGAAGCAAAAAAAAACGGCTGCCGGATGATCCGCTGCCTTCAGCCGATCAATCACGAGGCCTCAGTGAGTGGAATGACGCAGACGCTGGCTGAATCGGGATTCCTGCAACAGGCGAGGATTGTGATCCTGGAGAAATGTCGATCTGACGTCCGTGTGCAGGAGATGTTTGGTGCGCAGACGTCGGTGGCGGTAACCGGTTCATCATTCGTGGGGGACGTACTGACGGCGACACAATGGTCTCGCGATGCGGATTCGGAGGCCGTGGTCAAAGTCGTACTGCAACAAATCCTTGCCGACTCGATGGACTTGCAGCGTCTGCCCCCTCCGCAGGTCGATGACCTGCTTGAAGACTGGAGACGCCAACAGGCCATCATCGTGCTGGTGCGTCAGGGCGAACAGATGATCGGACTGTGCGCCAGCACGATGAGCGCCGAACAGAATCCTGAAGGGTCAGCGTCGAGCACCGCGCTGATTCAGTACATCGGTGTCGTTCCCGGATTCCGCCGAACCCGCATCGCTTCGAACATCATTGCGCTGTTACCGAAACTTCTGTCGGATGCTGATCAGCCCGAATCCCAAACGATCCTGCGGCTGAAAGTTTTCTGCGACACCGAGAATCAGCCGGCACGAATGCTCTATGCTCGCTGCGGGTTTGAGATGTCGGGTGAACTGGACGTCTGGTGCCGGGACGTGTTATTGCCGGGATCGGATGGGTCCTAAGTTGTCCGGCGATGTGAGTCAAGGTCTGCATCCGGAATCTGAGCAATCAAAAAATCTGTTTGAAGGGACTCCCGGATCGAACGGCTTCTGCGTTTACACGACCACCGGATTGACCCACATTACCTGGGTTCGACGATGTTCGGGTTCCGCCGGCCATCGGGCAACAGCCGACGGGATGTGAGATTCGCCCGCGAGCCAGGATGCTCAGGGCGTAAGACCGGCGCGAGTTCTCGTGCCGCTCTGCAAGCCGTTGTCGCTGACAGCTTTCCTTTCTTCGAGGCTTCGCTGTAACACACATGGATGTTTTTCTGGAACACGACTGCGAATGGTCGAGACCGTCGATCGTCGCCCGGATCGCGGTGGCTCATCCGCTGCATTCGAAGACCACAGAGAACCTGGTTGCCGAAGCTGAGCAACTGCATGCCCGCGGAATCCGCTTCGTCGTCGTACGGCGGCAACAGTTACTCCGTATTGGTCCGGAAGTGCTGTCCGATATTCTCGCGGACGCAGGAATCTCTGTGAGCTGTGTCGGCTTCGCAGGCGGCTTCACGGGCGCGATGGGGATGTCGTACGAGCGCGCCGCGACCGACGTTCGCCGCGCGATCGAACAAGCGGCTGCGCTGGGAGCCCGCTTCGTTGTCGTGGTGCCAGGCGAGCAGGGGCTGCACACTTACAACCATGCTGAAAAAACCGTGCGGATGGGGCTGGCGGATGCGATTCACTTTGCCGATCAGCACCGCATCCAGCTTTTGATTCCGACGGACACCGTCCTGAACAGCGCTGCTGATTGCTTTCGACCGAATCAGTGTCCGCTGAGTTGGATCGAGCAGCTGCGATCACCAACGATTCGGCCGTTGATCGTCGTCCGCGGGCGGAATGTCCTGGGATGTCTGCCGGCCGGATGGCGGGATAGCCTGGCTCACGGAGGTTGCCTGCGAGTCTGCCACCGCTGTTCCAGTTACCACCGCAACTCGCGGCAGCTGGCGGGAATCCTGTCCTTTCTCGCCCGCAATGATCGCATCAACGGCTTCGAACAGCTGCTGGCAGAGAGTTGACATATTCCGCAGTCGCGAACCGTGCGCCGTTTTTTTGCGGAGCGAACGACGACGATGAGCGTCAGGCTGCGGAGTTGATCGTCTCCTGCTGACCTTCCCAGCGGGTGCGCCGAATTCGGCTGAGTCGCTTCAGCAGCAGTTGCTCGCAGAGCTCTCCCGTGGAGATCCCCAGTGACCGGGCGGACATCGGAACAAGGCTGTGTGACGTCATCCCCGGGATGGTATTGATTTCCAGGATCCAGCAGCGGCCGGCCCCGTCGATGCGCAGGTCGGTGCGGCTGATGGCAGTCACTCCGCAGACTCGGCATGCGGTGCGGACGATTTCCGACAGCTCGACCGGAAGGTTCGGCGGGACGACTCTGTAGACGGTTTTATCATCCTTGTACTTGGCGAAATAATCGTACCACTCCACAGACGGCAGGATCTCGACGGCGGGAAAGACGCAGTCGTCGATCACGGGCACCGTGACTTCACGACCTGCGATATACTGCTCGATCAGGAATTGGCTGCCCCAGCGACGCGCCTCTCGAATCGCGGCGATGACGTCTGAGTCAGTCCGTACGATGGTGACACCTACGCTGGAACCCTGCGCCGCTGGTTTGACGACCTGTGGGAATCCGATCAGATGCGAGGCCGCCCGCATCTCATCGTCGGACAGGGCTTCGTCAAGAGCGATTCCCGGCGCGATCGGCAGGCCGGCGGCGCGGAGCGCAGCTCTGGTTGCAATTTTGTCGAACGTGAGCCGCGAAGACTCGGCGGAACTCCCCAGCCAGGGAATGCCGAGCAGATCCAGCCGCATCTGCAGCGTCCCGTCTTCCGCGCCGGTGCCGTGCAGCATCGGCAAAATGATCTCGGTGCTCCGGGAAAGATTTTCGAGGGATTCAATTGCCGGATCGAACAGCTCGACACAGTGGCCTCGCCCCTTTAGCGCATCCGCGACGCAGCGACCGCTGTCGAGGCTGACTTCGCGTTCCGACGAATCACCCCCTGACAGCACTGCGATCTGCAGCGGGGGGTTTCGAGTCTCCTCCTGAGACATCGCTGTTTCCTTTGTGTCACCAGACGTTGATTTCAAGTTCCAGATCGACGGCGAATTTCTCTGCGACGGCTTTCCGGATGCGACCGATGAGCTGTTCGACATCGCGGCTGGTGGCTCCGGATTCCGTCACAATGAAGTTTGCGTGACGTTCGCTGATCCTGGCTTTTCCGACAGACATGCCTTTCAGGCCGCACTGTTCGATCAGTGCTCCGGCGCTCAGGCCGCGAGGGTTGCGGAAAATGCAGCCGGCGGACTGATCCGCCAGCGGCTGAGTCGACCGTTTCAGAATCCAGTTCTTCTTCATCCGCTTCGTCAGCTCTTCGGACTCGTCCTTCGTGAGCTGCAAGGTCACCGACAACACCAGCAGATCCTGAATACTGCTGCGGCGATACGCAAACGAGAGTTCGTCACCGCGTCGGATGGCAACTTCTCCGTCCTGTGTCAGCACTCGCACGCTGGTCACCAGCTGGCCAATGTCGCCAGTTCGCCCTCCGCTGTTGCCCACGACGGCACCAGCAATGGTTCCGGGAATGCCCACCAGATGTTCGACTCCGCCCAGCCCGGAGCGGACGGCCTCGGCAATGACATGCGACAGCAGGGCACCGCCGCCGGCCGTGACCGCAGAGCCGTTGACATGGACGCTGCTCAGCAGCGGCTCGATGACACGAATCACAACGCCGCGGACGCCGTCTTCACGGACCAGCAGATTGGAACCTGCTCCAAGGATGTGGATCGGCAGGTTCTGCGCGCGGCAGGTCTGCACAACGGACAGCAATTCGTCTTCCGTGCGAGGCGTTGCCAGGAATTCAGCGGGTCCGCCGAGCTGCAGCCAGGTGTGCCTGGAAAGGGGCTCCTCACGCTGCAGAATCTCGGAGTAATCTTCGATGGAGTTCGTCATGAATCAAATGTGTCCTGCCTGCTCCCATGGTGACAACCACGTCTCCCGGACGCCCCGAATGGTCTAATCTTCCCTGCACCTGGTCAAGATTCGCGAGCAGGAATGCCCGGCCGCCTGATTGTGTGATTCGACGGACCAGCCGACCGGCAAGACGGCAGCATGATGCGGCGGACGCGGATTCTCGTGCCGGCAGTACCGGGAGGACCATGCATTCGTCGGCCAGTGACAGAGCATCCGCGAAGTCGCCGAACAGACGCTCGGTGCGGGAAATCTGATGCGGCTCAAAGACGGCCAGAATCCTGCGGCGCGGGAATGTTGCCCTGGCGGTATTCAGCGTGGCCGCGACGGCTGTCGGATGATGCGCGTAATCGTCGATCAAATCGATGCCGTTCCATGTGCCGCGGTGCTCAAATCGGCGGCGGATTCCCGGAAACGTCGAGATCAGGTCGGCCGCTCGTTCGACCGGAATACCTTGCATTTGAGCTGCGATGATTGCGGCGACGGCGTTGCTGACGTTGTGCAGACCAGGGATCGGCAGTTTGACTTCGGCAACAGTGCGACCGCAGCTTCGGAGCTCAAACCTCTGTTTCCAGGCAGTTGACGTCGCCTGCCCGGAAGTGTTCTTGCCACGGCTTGACTCAGAAGGCAACGATACATGCCAGTCGCTTTGGCCGTGCAGGCTGTACGATACGACCGGACGCTGGCTCGATCGGGCCACGTCGATCGCTCTCGGACTGTCACTGCAGACAATCACGACACCGTCGGCAGGCGACTTTTCCGCGAATCGAATGTACGCAAGATCAGCCGCTCGATCGTCCTGAAAGTAGTCGAAATGATCTGGTTCGATCCCCGTCAGAACGACGGTCTGAGGATTCAGTTCGAGAAATGATTCGCGGTATTCGCAACTCTCCACGACTGAAATCCGCCCGTGCCCAAGCGTCGCGGCGGTCGGGTCTCCACAGAGTTCACCGCCCACGAAACCTGCCGGGTGTTGTCCGGCCTGGTGCAGAATCCACCAGATCATGCCGGCCGTTGTGGTTTTCCCGTGCGTTCCGGCGACGCAGATCTGCTGCATTGGTCGGAGAAAGCCGCCGAGAGCCTGCGGGAGGGTCTGAACAGAGACACCGTTTCTGCGGGCGTCCGCGAGGACGGGATTCAATGGCGAAACGGCCAGTGAGTACACCACGCGAACTGCCGGCCAGAGTCTCCAGTCGGGCGATTGATTCCAGGGAATCACGTCGACCTTTCCACCCGCGTTCAATCGATTCCGGAATGAACCAGGCGAACTCCCATCCATTCCGATGACATGATTTCCTGCGTCGGCAAGCATTTCGGCAAAGGATCGCATTCCCGAACCACCGATCCCGACGAGGAACCAGGTCGCCGTCGCATCCGGGGCCTTGTCAATTGGAAGTATGCTGTTTCCTGGAATGATCATTTATGCGCCATCCGTGGCGGTCGGACTTCTTCAGGTATTCATTTCGTCCGGCCATTGTACTGTACGAGCCCTGTCATTCACCAGAGTTCTCTGGCCTCGACATCGAGGAGAATCCGCACGATCGATAAAAATGACAGGCATCTCAACTAGCCGACAACAGTATTTCGGCCATTGTTCCGCGACAATTTTTCAGCGTGTCGCCAGCATCTTCTCTGAACCTGCCCTTGGCAGCGTTTGTGAAATACCAACGTTGCAATTGCCGGAATTCTGAGTTTCTGTACAGTAATCCAATGCCCTTTCCGACAATTGCCTGAACGACATCAAATGACAACACGACCGTCCGAAGATGACACGGTAAGGCGCCGCAATGACGACGACGTCGTTCGTGAAGGTCTGTTGCCGCCAGCTGCCGGACTGCGGGTTTACGTCATTGACGACGACAAGGCAGTTCTGGACGTTGTGCAGATGATGCTCCGTCAGGCGGGTTACGACGTTTTGGCGTACCAGTCGTCGGCAAAGTTCGTCGCTGAATTGAAGGATCTGCTTCCCGGCGTCGTGGTGACCGATCAGGTTATGCAGGAGATCGAAGGGATCGAAGTGCAAAGATACCTGAACGCGCGGCCGAACGACTTCCGCGTGATCCTTGTCACCGCTTTTCCGCGGACCAGCCTCGCGGTTTCTGCAATGAAGTTCGGCGCTGTAACGGTGCTCGACAAGCCATTCGACCGCCGTGAGCTGGTCGCTGCCGTGGAAGAGGGCTTCCGGCAGCTTCAGGATGCCGAAAGCTTTGACCGTGCACTGCCACCTGTGCTGCCCGTGGGCGAATCCTACCTGGCCCGGCTGTCACAGCGCGAGCGGGAAGTCATCCTTCATGTGTATGAGGGAGCGACCAACAAATCGATCGGCATTCAGTTGGGTATCAGCGTCAAGACCACCGAGAAGCACCGCGCAAACGCCATGAAAAAAATGAACTTGTCGACACTGGCCAGCCTTGTGCGCCTGATCGACCGGGAACGCGGACGCGGATAACAATGGTACGCGCAGGGCAGAGATTCCTTCGAAGCCAAGGTTTGCTCAGGCCCCGTTCATTGCTAGTCTGCGGAATCGCGGAGCCTCCTGGGAATTCACTTCGGATGCTGAGATCTGGACATGCTGGTGCCGGTGGCAGCACAGGACCTTTTTCAACTGCTCGAAAAGAGCGGCCTGCTGACGGTGCCCCAGGTCCGTAAAGTCCGCGACAAACTGGCCATTGAGGATCGGGCATCAGCGGAAGACACGGCGCGCCGCCTGGTCCGCGAAAGAGTCATCACTCCGTTTCAGGCCGAGCGGCTGCTCGAAGGTCGCTACCGGGGTTTGGTCATCGACCGCTACCGCATCCGGGAACTGCTCGGCTTCGGCGGAATGGGTTGTGTTTTCATCGCCGAAGATCCGGATGAAGACCGCAAAGTCGCAATCAAAGTACTCTCCAGCGAACATGCCCTGGATGCCGGGATGCTGGCTCGCATGAAGCTGGAATCCATTGCCGGGATGCGCCTGGATCATCCAAACATTATCAAAACGCTGCGGCTTGGCACGACAGGCGCCGTGCATTTTCTCGTGATGGAACTTGTGCGCGGTATCAGTCTGCATGAACTGGTGGCGCTTTATGGGGCGCTGACGTGGCCGGTGGCCTGCGACATCGCTCTGCAGGCGGCGGAAGCTCTGCAGGCGGCTCACAAGATCGGCATCATCCATCGCGACATTAAGCCCGCCAACTTTCTGATCGACCAGGAGGGTGTGGCCCGGATTCTGGACTTTGGACTCGCCATGATCGGCGACGGTGCCGAAGAAGAATTTTCGCTGTCGATGGTCTTCGGACACGATTGTCTGGGGACGCCCGACTACATTGCGCCCGAGCAGTCGCTGGACAGTCGCAAGGTGGACGGCCGAGCCGACATCTACAGCCTTGGTGCCACGCTGTATGTGGCCCTGACCGCGCGCGTTCCGTTTCCGGAAAAGGCCAACAAGGCAAAGCTCGAAGCACATCGCACGAAGCAGCCCAAAAATGTCTGCGAACTGCGTCCCGAGATCCCGGCGGAAGTCGGTGCCATCGTGGCCCGAATGATGGAAAAAAATCCGGCAAAGCGATTCCAGTCGGCCGCGGAACTCATTGCCGCTCT
>Ga0163144_10006621_pt1 | contig 25518 bp, 31 predicted proteins | sample OliLak19BULKMAT1_FD_123175 | JGI IMG/M metagenome (GOLD analysis project Ga0163144, IMG submission 123175) | Freshwater microbial mat bacterial communities from Lake Vanda, McMurdo Dry Valleys, Antarctica - Oligotrophic Lake LV.19.BULKMAT1 | ecosystem: Environmental > Aquatic > Freshwater >... | reverse complement strand
TTTTTGTTTTTTCTGCTGCGCTATACTGCCTAGCTTTTTTTAACATATAATTCCTCTTTTTTAATTGGAAATTATATCTCATTTCTTCGTTTTAATAGTACAGTTTTTGGGTACCATTATATTATGCCAACAATAATTGCTACTCCGAAGAAGCGTAGACTTCTTGAATAAAAATTGCTCAAGAGCATACCCCAAAACACGGCTGCGACATGTACATCTCCACTAGGAAAACCTGAAGAGTTATCCACGATAGGCACTAAATGCAGCGATATATCCGGTCTTTCACAAAGAAAAAGATTTTTGAGGATCACATTTAGCATTGTGGAGAAAGGCACCAAAAAGCCCAGCTTCCAAAAAATACGAGGGTTAGACGCAAGCCAATATCCAAGCGCTATGATTGTGATATAAAATGTCTCGCTTGCAAAAAATGGGAATATTTTGAAAAAAGAGGTAAGCTCAGGGCTACGCATTGCGATTATTGTGCTTTGTAATATCATATGATAGTATCACTCCCCTCCCAATAAATATTGTCATTTCCATGCCTCTTTTTGTCATTTCCGCGCAAGGCAAAATAGGTCACGTAACAATTTCATATAAATCTCTCCTATCAGAATTTTGCAGCAGAACTAGATCCCGGATCAAGCCCGGGATGACTAATAATCGTCATGCCGGACTCGATCCGGCATCTCAGGAGATAGAAGAAGATCCTGAATCAAGTTCAGAATGACTTTTTTAGCCAGCTTACTTACTATTGATCCTTATATATTCAATGATTTCTTCTGGTGTAGAACTCATATAAAAGTGTTTCATATACTTGCCATTCTTATCCATTAAATAGACAAAAGAAGAATGATCAATCATATACTTACCTTCCTCTTGATTTTTGTTCTCAGCTTTTGCATAAAATACTTTATAAAGATTGGCTACTTTTTTTATTGTTTTTTCATCACCTGTAAGCCCAATAAATTTCGGATGGAAATGCCCCAAATACTCTTTCATAAGAGCTGGAGTGTCCCTTGTAGGATCGACTGTGATAAATATTGGTAAAATATCGATTTGATACTTTTCAAGGGTGGAAAGAACATTGTTGAGTTTCTGTAAGGACGTTGGACATATGTCTGGGCAATAAGTAAAGCCAAAATAGACCAGGCTCAACCTACCTTTCATCATTTCACTGTTGAATTCATTACCATTTTGATCGGTAAGAATAAAATCGCCTCCTATTTGTACATCATCCTTAAGGGCTCCACCTTGGCCAGCTAGTGGTTTATCCGGTAGTTCAATAGCAAGTAAGATATAGAGAGACAAGATACCAATTACGGCACTCAAAATAATAATTATCCTAGTTACTTTTCTTGAAGAATTTTGGTTGTCATTCATTCTTATTTCTCTAATAATTCTGCAACTTCTAATGCCGCGTATGTGAATATGGCCGAGGCCCCAGCACGTTTTATGCAGATCAATGATTCAAGTATAGATCTTTCCCAATTCAAAGCGCCATTAGCTGCAGCAAATTTAAGCATTGCATACTCCCCGGATACTTGATAAGCCAAAATATGAGTATTAAAACTCTGCGAAGCTTCCCTAATTACATCTAAATAAGGCATGCCAGGCTTAATCATGATCATATCTGCGCCTTCTTCAATATCGTGCTCTATCTCTTTTAAAGCTTCTCTAATGTTACGAGGATCCATTTGATAAGATGCTTTGCACAAATATTTTCCTTGATTACTTCCCACAGCGTCTCTAAAAGGGCCATAGAAACTAGAGTTGTACTTGGCTGCGTATGCAAGTATATTGACATGAATAAACCCTTCATTATCAAGATTATCCCGAATAGCCATAATCCTACCATCCATCATGTCCGATGGTGCAACAATGTCTACACCAGCTTTTGCTAAAACTAATGCTTGATTTGAGAGAGCTTCAATTGTCTCATCATTATCCACATCACCATCAACCAAAATACCATCATGACCATGAATAGTATAAGGATCAAGCGCCACATCACAAATTATTCCGATATTTAATCCAGAGTTCTTTAGCGTGCGAACAGTTCTGCAGATAAGATTGTCCAAGCTATATGCTTCATCAGCAAATTCAGATTTTAATTCAGAGTCAATTACTGGAAATAAAGCAATCGCCTTTAATCCTCTTTTTTCAGCCTCTTTAGCAGTTAATATAACTTGATCAATTGATTGACGAAACACCCCTGGCATTGTTTTGATCTCATGCCTCTGATTTTCTCCTTCAATGACAAAGATTGGCAAAATTAAATTTTCAGCTGCTAATTTTGTTTCAGATGTCAGATCTCTGAGCCACTGCGTGCGCCGATTGCGTCTTAATCTTACTATAGGGTACATTTACATTGGTCCTTTAAGTTAAATAAGCTAAATATTATACAACCTTTGATGACACTTCAACTAGTCTTTTAAACAAATTAGAATCTAATTCTGAATTCAGATATTCACAGTGCCACTGCACACCAATAAGATACCTATGATTCCTGAACTCAATCGCTTCAATAATACCATCATCTGCTCTTGCCGAAACAACTAATTCTTTGCCCACTATATCAATTGCTTGATGATGGGTAGTATTTACCATCACTTTTTTTGCATGTGTTAATTCTGAAAGTAACGTGCCACCTTCAATAATAATAGAGTGTGAGGGCTCATGTTTTGGGTGAGGCTGTTCGTGATTAATATGACTTTCATAATAATCTGGTATGTGCTGAATGAGAGTACCACCTAGCACTACATTGATTACCTGCAGTCCATTACATATTCCTAATAGAGGAATATTTCTTTCAATAGCACGTTTTGTTAATTTTAATTCAAATTCCGCCCTAGCATCATTCGTTTTCACTTTATCTGATTTTACTTCTTGGCCATAAAACTTAGGGTTTATATCCTCATCTCCTCCAGGTATTATTAAGCCATCGACAAGATCTAGTAACTCGTCAATATTATCACTATATGTAAGCATAATGGCTATTCCGCCATGGCTATTCACACAGTCTGAATAGTCTTTTCTCAAAGCATACCAAGGACGATGAGAGTAAGAATATTTTTCACTATCTTTTGCAAGATCTAGAACTATTCCGATTATTGGCTTTTTCATAGGATAAATCAGGCCTCCACCCCGTGACAATGTTTATATTTTTTGCCTGATTCACACGGACAAGGATCATTTCTACTAATTTTTCCCCATGTTTCAGAATCTTTAGGATCGCGATCTTTCGGATCTATATATGATTTAAATGGCTGTACCTTTGCATCAATTGAGCTACCAGAATTATATTTCTCAAAAGCAGGATCAGAACGACTAGTTTGCATTTTTTGTAGTTCTTTGTTTGCAAGAGCCATAGCTTGTCTATTGACATGTTCAGTATCTATGTGCAGATAACAAATTCTTTGAATAAATAATTCTCTTAAATAATCAAGCATTCCCTCGAACAAACCAAAGGCCTCTCTCTTATATTCATTGAGTGGGTCTTTCTGTCCATAAGCCCTAAGAGAAATACCTTGGCGTAAGTAATCAAGGTTATGTAAATGTTCTTTCCAAACTTGATCAAGAGTTGTTAATAATAGATATTTAGAAGCTGAATTCATTAAATCTTGTCCGTAATCAGAGAGTTTCTTCTCATACAGCTCTTTTACTTTAGCGCACAATATAGCACTTATTTCTTCTTCAGCCCCTTCAATAGCAGAGAGTTCTTCTATAGGAAATTCCATCGCTAGTGTTCTATGAATTTCAGCACTTAACTCATCAATTTGCCAATCTTCTCTCAAGGAGTTTGGGGTAATATACTTCTGTACTATATTAGAACATAAATGATCACTCATATTTGTTACAAAAGCACTCACATCATCAGAGGCTATGATTTCATTTCGTTGTTCGTACACGATTTTACGTTGATCATTCATCACATCGTCAAATTTAAGTAGATTCTTACGAATTTCATAATTATGAGCTTCGACCTTCTGTTGAGCCTTTTCTAAAGACCTACTGATCATAGGGTGATAAATTGCTTCCCCGTTTTTAAGACCAAGTGTTCTAAGCACACCAGAGATTCTATCAGAAGCAAAGATTCTCATCAGATCATCTTCAAGTGATAGGAAAAACTTTGTTTGTCCAGGATCGCCTTGACGACCTGATCTACCTCGTAACTGATTATCAATTCTTCTGCTCTCGTGCCTCTCTGTTCCGATTACATATAATCCACCAGCTGCTAAGACTTTTTCCTTTTCAGCCCTAACTTCTTGCTTTATTCGCTCGATTTCTAGGTTTTTCTGAATTTCGTTTAATGATTTACTCAAATCCTCAGTTATCATTTCAGGATTTCCACCAAGCATTATATCCGTTCCTCTACCAGCCATGTTAGTAGCTATTGTAACTGCTTTAAACCGGCCTGCCTGGGCAATAACATATGCTTCACGTTCGTGCATTTTTGCATTAAGAACATTATGCTGGATTTTGCTTCTAGTTAACTCTTTTGAAATTTCTTCAGATTTTTCAATACTAATCGTACCCACAAGGACTGGTTGTCCACGCTCGTAGCAATCTTTAATTAAATCAATCAACGCTGCATATTTTTCAGCCTTGGTACCATACATAACATCATCATAGTCAATTCTGGTGATTTTGTTATGAGTTGGAACGGAGACAACATCAAGATTATAGATATCTTTTAATTCGCCAGCTTCTGTCATAGCAGTCCCAGTCATACCGGACAGTTTTGGATACATTCTGAAATAGTTTTGAAATGTTACAGAAGCTAATGTTTGATTCTCATTCTGAATAGGCACATTTTCTTTTGCCTCAAGAGCTTGATGCAGGCCATCGGAATACCTTCTTCCATCCATCACACGACCGGTAAACTCGTCAATAATTAGTACTTTTTTATCTTGAATCAGGTAATCAACATCTTTAGCAAAGATAAAATGTGCTCTGAGAGACTGATTGATATAGTGAACTAAATTTAGATTATCAAAATCGTATAAGCTTGAATGTTGAGCTATTAAACTATATTCTGCTAACATGAGCTCCATTTTATTTATACCATCTTCAGTAAGAGTTACTGATTTGGCTTTTTCATCGATTTCATAATCCACTTTATCCAAATTCAGAATAAGTTTGTTGATTTTACCATGTAAATCTGTACTAGTATCAACTGGTCCAGAAATAATTAAGGGAGTTCTTGCCTCATCTATCAAGATAGAATCTACTTCATCAATAACGGCAAAACTAAATGGTCGCTGTACTCTTGATTCTTGTGTAAATTTCATGTTATCACGTAAGTAATCAAAACCCATTTCATTATTTGTCGCATAAGTTATGTCGCAATTATATGCCTCTTTACGATCTGTGTCGCTCATTTGACCAATTACGCAACCAACACTCATCCCCAAAAATCTGAATACTTGACCCATCCACTCAGAATCTCTTTTTGCTAAATAATCATTAACAGTAACAAGGTGTGCACCTTTGCCACTAAGAGCGTTTAGGTATAGGGCTAAGGTTGAAACAAGTGTTTTTCCCTCGCCAGTACGCATTTCTGTGATCATACCTCTATGCAAGATTAATCCGCCAATTAGTTGTACCTCATAATGGCGTTGACCTATAGAGCGTTTTGCAGCTTCTCTTACAACTGCGAATGCTTCATAAGTTATATCATCTAAAGTTTGACCATCACTTAGTTTTTGTTTGAACTGTTTTGTCTTATCGCGTAGTTCTTCATCGGTTAAATTTTGCAGAGCCTCTTCAAGTTGGTTGATTTTCTGTACTTCTTTGTGAAATTTTTTGATAATTCTATCGTTTGCGGTGCCAAAAATTTTGGTAAGAAATGAAAACATGTGCTGATAAGTCCTAATAATTAATCACATATAAGATATTGCATTTTACTAATTTTTCAAACAAATTGTAAAATGCATTTGACTTTATTGAAATGAGCTTCTAAAACCAACGATTATAGAACAATTCAATATGGACGTATTTAAGTATGAAAAAAGTAGCAATCGCACTGTTATCAGTAACGTTAATAAGCAGTTCTGCCTGCGCAGAAAATAAAGATGCAGAAAATAAAAATATTGTTGCAACTTATTCTGAGGGCGAAGTTACCTCTGAACAAGTAATGGAACAATTCAAGCCTATGCTTGATATGCAACCAGAAAATAAGGATAAAAAATTCTCCGAACTCGATAAAAATGTTCAAGAAATGTTGGTTAAAGGTTTTATTAATCAAAAGCTTTTTGAAAAAGAAGCTGAGAAACTGGGTATTCGTAGTTCTGAAGATTTTAAGAAAAAAATAAAAGCTGCAGAGAGTCAACTGCTACAGCAAGAATTAATCGAACGCCAACTTAAAACTGCTGTTACAGATAAGTTGATAGATGAGGAGTATAATAAACTAGCAAAAGAGCTAAAAGGTCAGAAGGAAATAAGAGTAGCTCACATCCTTGTTGATACAGAAGAAAAAGCCAAGGAAATTAAGAAAAAGCTCAACAAGGGTAGTAAGTTTGAAGATCTTGTAAAAGAATTTTCTAAGGATGAAGGTTCAAAAGCAAATGGCGGTGAACTTGGATATGTAATGAAAGGGCAGCTCGTTCCTGAGTTCGAAAACAAAGCTTTTTCTATGAAACAAGATGAAATATCTGATCCGGTAAAGACGCAGTTTGGCTGGCATATTATTAAAGCTCTTGATTCTCGTGATGTAAAAATTCCTCCAAAAGAACAAGCTCTAAATGGCATTAAAGGGAAATTATCTCGCGATACAATTGAAAAATATATTACTGAACTTTCAGCTAAAGCAAAAATCGAGTTGAAGCTGTAAATAGTTGGTAAATAACGGTAATCTAAAAAGGCTCACTAATGTGGGCCTTTTTTATTGAGCAATCCAAATTACTAATATTAACCTGAACTATGGACAAGAGATTAGTGGTTTGTTAGGCAATATATTTGTCATATTGTAAAGTCCTCAAGAGCAAACACCAGTCATCTAGGGCGTGATCCGGGATCTTTCTGTCTCATGAGATACTAGGCCAAGAGGGCAGGCATAAGCTTTAATCAAGTCCAGGCCTGACGCTGCGTGGTAAGCACCCTCATACAAACTTATTCCTAATCCTTTTTAAGTACTGTTTACAATAGGTCTGTACTTGTCTTAAGGTTACGTGCGGCCTTTTATATCAGAAAAGTTATCCGGAACTTGATTCAGGATCTTCTTTTTGCTACCTGATATCATGCAAGTTCAGATTTATTAGGCATTTTAGGAATATTTCTAGCTTACCCCTATGGACTCAGTTTATGATGAGGATGCAGCAACCAATTGCATAGATTTTGTTTTTATGAATTCTACAGCTGGCTGGTTAAATGGGTTGATATTCATCATATGACTTAGTATGACTATTTCAAGCATAGAGTGAGCAACAAGAGAACCTATAGACCTGGATGACAAGTCTTTTAGCAAAATAGTTCTAATAGGAAATTGTTTGTTAACAAGTACCGATTCAGTGGCTAGAAAATTAGCTGTATTAATATCACTTAAGGACTTTTGTGCAATGTAGCTTAACTCCTTGAATGAGCATACCTTTGAGGTATCTTTTAGATCTTCTACATAAAATATGCTATAAATTTTATCTTGTGGACCCTCAAGGTAAAGCTGAAGCATGCTATGTTGGTCATTAGGTCCAAGTCCACGAAGCGGTGTTAACCCTCCTCCATTCTTCCCAAGTGACTCTGCAATTATTTGTGAGTACCATTCTAAGTACGATGAAAATTGTTGTAAGTAACCAATATTTACCATTATAGGTTTTTTAGTACTGAAAATTGCAGCAGCTGAGTACACAGCTTCATTTGATTCTTGGTTGTACAAAAAATCTTTTATAACTCCTTCTGCCCCCTCAATATAATCTTCCACTTCTACCCCAGCAACTGCAGCAGCAAGAGTTGTTACATTAGTAAGGCTAGAAAACCTTCCACTTATGTTTGGCATGTGTTCAATCAAAGTTGCCGATATTCTAGCGGCTATCTCGCTTAAAGTCCCAGAATCGGACTTTGTTATAAAAAAAAACCTATTACCGATTAATTCAATATTATTTTTTTCAAACTCAGAAATCATCGCTCCAACAAGAGCATTAGTCTCAAGAGTTTGACCTGAGTTGCTGATCGCTAAAACAGCACAATTGATAAGTGAAATAGTTGAAAGTAATTTTCGAAAATAAATTGGGTCTGTATTGTTCAAGAAATGAACTTTTGTCCTAGAGTTTAGATTATTAGAGTTAAGGTTTATTAAAGCTTCTGGATTTAAGACAGAGCCTCCCATACCAATTACAATTAAGTCTTTGAAGTTATCCTTAATTTTGTTAACAATTTCTTTAGAATCTTTGATTTGCTTTCTAGCGTTATTAGTACAAAATATCTTATATTTATCATCTTGTCCTTGACCAAGCGCAAGAGTAATCTTAGAACTTACTTCTTTTGCCGCAAATTGAGCAATTTTATAAGCTTCAGAAACTACATTGAAATTTGTATAGTTGACATTAATCACTATATACACCAGTTTTGGATAAAGAAAAACTCACAAACACTATTTTGCTCTTTTGTATCTTATAATCTGAACTTGACTAAAACTTGGGCTCTGGCCTAGGATCTTTTTTCATCTCCTGAGATGCTGAATCAAGTTCAGCATGACTGGGTTAAACCATTATAACAAAGTTTAACTCTCTATCTTTTCTTTCTCTTCAATGCCTGTCTTTATTTTAGACCTATCGAGAGGAATTTTTTTTGCTTCTGACGCCAAAAGTAGGGGTATACCATCTACTACAGGGTATATAAGGCGAGCTTTTTTACTAATTAATATAGATTGATCTTGATCGTAAATTAACTTGTCCCCAGAAACTGGGCACACTATTAAATTTAGTAATTCTGTGGATAATTTCATTATATATCTAAAGTTAATTTAACCCAAATTTTTAGCGCTATTCCAAGGAAGCACTTTACCGTTCAGATCAACAACTATATCTCCAGATTCATCATATTCGGCTGCAAAAAAAGATTGTCTGTTAGCAATTAATTTAACTGGTTTAATTTTTTTGCCATCATGAAAATATTCCTTGGCCTGGCCACGGCCTTCTGGGTTATTTTTTGAGGCAATTTTTGCTTTAGACATAACTTTTACTTACAATTGCTTGATAATGACGGAATAATAAGAATTTTTTATAAGATAGTCAAGAAAAAAGTTTTCCAATCCCACTTCTCATTAAGGATTTTTGATCCATCTTTGATGCTTTTTTCATCATTGTACTAATCTGTATAAACTGCTTTAATAGGACATTGACTTGTGGAACAGTCGTTCCTGAACCTAAAGCCACTCTCTTTCTTCTAGATGCATTAAGTAATGATGGGTTTTTTCGTTCTTTTTTTGTCATTGAAAGTACTATAGCTTCCTGATGAACAAGGATCTTGTCTCCAATTCCTACATCTCCCATCTTATTTGTGAGTTTTGAAATACCTGGTATCATACTGAGCATACTGCTCATCCCACCAAGTTTTTTAATCATTTTGATTTGTGCTATGTAATCATCAAGATCAAATTTACCTTTTTTGAATCGTGCAGCAGCGATTGAAGCCTCTTTCTGATCAATAACACTTGCAGCTTTTTCAACAAAAGATAATATATCTCCCATATCTAAAATACGAGAAGCTATTCTTTTAGCATCGAACTCCTCAAAGTCTGATGGCTTCTCGCCAGTACTTAGGAATTTAATAGGTTTGCCGGTGACGTACCTTACACTTAAGGCAGCTCCACCCCTTGAATCACCATCGATCCTTGATAAAATAATTCCAGAAATACTTAGTTTTTCTTCAAAAGCACTTGCAACAGTGACGGAATCTTGTCCGATCATTGAATCAATAACTAGTAAAGTTTCGGTTGGGTTGATAATTTTCTTAACAGAGGCCACTTCTGCTATCATTGCATCATCTATATGCAAGCGTCCTGCACTATCATAAATAACTACGTCATAGCCAGATAATTTAGACTCTTTTAGTGCCCTATGTGTAATTTCCAAAGGCTGTTGGTCTTTAATAATTTCAAGACTATCCGCGCCGATATCTTTTGCAAGAATTGCAAGCTGATCCTGGGCCGCTGGTCTATACGTATCTAGAGACACTAGCAGCACATTTTTATTCTGCTTTTTCAGCTTTAGAGCTAATTTTGCACTCGCAGTAGTTTTACCACTACCCTGCAAGCCAACTACCAATATATTGACCGGAGGAGAGCTATTTAAATTTAATTTAGCTTCAGAGTCAGTTGGTGATAGTAAACTTATCATCTCGTCATTAATGATCTTTATGACCATTTGTGCTGGAGATACAGATTTGATTACTTCTTGTCCCTTTGCTCTTTCTTTAACCTTGGCAATGAATTCTCTCACTACCGGTAATGCAACATCTGCTTCAAGCAAAGCAACCCTAATATCACGCATTGCTGAATCAATTTGATCTTCAGTAAGCGCCCCACGTCCTTTGATTTTATCAAAGATTTTGGTAAGATTCTGTGTTAATGTTTGAAACATAGTGGTAAAGTATATATTCTAAAATTATCAGCATAGAGTAGTAGGATATGCTAAATAAACCATAAATTCAAGTAGTCACATGCTCTCGATCGATCCAAAAATGCAAGGTGTATCTTCTACTAATAAACTTGGAAGACTTTCTAAAAAAGAAAAAGACGTTAAATTTAATACTAGTAAAAAAACCCAAGAATCTAGTCATAACGAAGCATCTTCTGCAGTAGCGGATATAGGAGGTATGCTTTTCTTGCAAGAAATAGACCAGTTTACCCACGATAAGCAAAACTTAGAAGAATTTGCTAAAAAAGCTTTTAGAATCCTAAAAGATCTTCAACTTGATCTTTTAGATGGCAAGCTATCTAGTCGTAGGCTACATAATCTAAAAGATACACTCAATAGCAGTAAGTTTATTGTCAACTCCCCTGGACTTGCTGATCTTGTCCAGCAAATTGCGCTTCGTGTGGAGGTGGAAATTGCCAAAATCGAAATTAACGAAGAATAAAGAGAATTCTTGTAGAACCTAATTAAATTACTAAAGTTTAAATACTATGAAAAAACAAATTTCACTAGATATTGTCAATCAACTGAATAAAGGCGAGAAAGAAGCAACAAACCTAATGGAATTTTTAGCAGTTGACCTTACTTTATTACTTGCAAACACTATCCCAGAGTTCAATTTTCCCCAATTATCAAAACCATTAGGCATTACTAAGAAATTTAAATTAGTGGCTATATCATTGCACACCCAATTTGGATTTAAAATTTTTGATACACTAAGTATCCATAAATCAGATTCAATTAGAGCTTTGGCATGTTACATATTAGGAGAACAAAAGTTATCTTTCCCAGAAAAACTAAATTTAATCAAACCACTTGCTGATGACCCAAATTCAGGAGTTAGAGAATGGGCTTGGATGGTGCTGCGAGCTGACTTTACACAAGAACTAACTAAATCTATAAAGTTGCTTAGCCGTTGGACTGAGGAGTCATCTGATAATATCAGAAGATTTGCTTCTGAGCTTAGCAGACCAAGAGGTGTATGGTGCTCACATATTAAGGAACTTAGAAAAGAACCTTGGCTTGGCCTGGATATAATAGAGCCACTAAGGTCAGATAAGGCAAAATATGTTCAGCTTTCAGTCGGTAACTGGCTTAACGATGCTGGCAAAGATCACCCCGATTGGGTAAAGGATTTATGTAGAGATTGGAGTAATCAGTCGACTACTCCATACACAGAAAAGATATGCAAAAGAGCTATGAGAAACTTGGTATAACCTAATTTTGCACAGTTTTGAATTGTTTGTGCAAGTAAGATACTACAAACAAACATACGCATGCGGAAAATCCATAAACACATTTATATGTTACTTCATAAGCAAATATGGAAAACACTCTATTCACAGAGAATATATTTATGAAGAACAACGACATGACGGCCCCGTCAATTATAGCATATGCTAGCAAACTAATAAAATTACTCACGTAAAAATTGTATTTTAGTTTTAATCTAGAAAATAAATTTAAACCAATATAAGAAGACGCTAATACTGATAATAAAGAAGCAAAAACAAGGCCACTAATAAGTTCACCCTGAATGTAATATTTCAAATTCCACAGCAAAGCAAAGCTTATACTTACTGATAATATTATGCTTTTCATAGCCTTTTTAGTGCCATGTAATGATGATATTACATTTAGCGTTAACGCCAAAAAAGTAAATATCAAAGAACATTCAGATATTTTGGCATAAAAATTAAGTAATAAAGTAAATATAAGTGATATAGCAGTAAGCGATAAATAGAATTTATTACTTCTGCCACTTAGATTATTTAGAATTCCATTCATAATGATTCCTCCTTAATATATAAAACTAATTTATAGCTGACAATTTATAAATAGATAGAAATATCAAAATACGCAAGAATATTCTTATAAGAATTGAGCATAAAATGCTCTCTCTAATTGCGACTTGATCTTGGTATAGTTTTGATATAGTATCTGGCTTTCTACTACAACTATCGGTCATCCTGAGCTTAGCTCATGGTCTTCTTCCATTGCTAGATACCGGACATAAGTCGGCTATGATCATAAAGTTATGTAGAGAATTTGCTCTATAGTAAATTCAGGAATATTTGTAGTGCTGCACATCGATCGTAACTTAATAAATAAGTACGCGATGAGTAACAAAGCACCAAATGACAATCATTTAAGGAGAGGTGGCCGAGCGGTTTAAGGCGCCCGCCTGGAAAGCGTGTTCACGAGCAATCGTGTCGAGGGTTCGAATCCCTTCCTCTCCGCCATTCGATACGAGTGGTAGCTTTTTTGAATATATCAAACGGAAACCGCAAGGTGAACTCTAGCTTCTGGCCGTTTAATTTTAGGTTCTGAAATACGAAATTCAACATTTTGTGTTTTTGAGGCATTTCAGAACCTTTGAACGTTTCATAAGCTTCTGAAGCAAGGTTTATAAGGGTTGCAGTGGTATCAATGAATTTATCGTCTGCTTCTTCATAATTACGTAATAACTGCAGTATTTCATACTGACGATCTTTTAATTGTTGTTTTTTGGCCTGGAACTCTTCCTTACTAAGTTCATTATTAAGTCTTAAATCAACTAATGAGTTTAGCTTATTTTCGGTTTCTGTGTGTTCTTTCTTCAAAACAGCTGTTTCTTGGATATGGTGAGATTTTTTAGCTTCATTAGTGTTTTTTAGATGCGCAAGAGTATCTTTTAATATTTCAGGATCTTTAATACCTATTGTAGCAAAAATATCTTCAACTTGTTTTAGAATTTTATCTTCTCTTACATATATCTTTTTATTAGAATTCTTTGGGTCCCAAGTAGCTAAATATGTCCATTCATCAATCTTCCCATTTGCATATTTTTTCTTTTTAGTTTCAGCCGTTACAACTTTGCCAGTTATAGCACACGTTATCAAACCTCTGAATAAAAAGTCTTTACCACCATATTTGAATGGTTTTTTATTCCAACCCAAACGTACATCCTTGCAAGCCATAAAAATTTCTCTTGAAATGATTGGTTGATAACAATGTGGCCACATTTCTCCTTTGACCTTCATCTGGCCATAATAAAAAGGTTGTTGTATTAAGCGATGTATTACTGCTTTATTTAAATGAAAGTTTTTTTTGCTACGCAAACCCCATTCTTTAGCCTTTTTTGTCATACAACTAAGAGTGTATACTCCTGTTGCATATTCTTCAAAGATTTTTTTTATAATCGGAGCTCGTAGATGATCAACAACTACTATACTATTGCCTTTTTCATCTCGACCATTTAAGTAACCCAAAACTGCTGGACCTATCCACTCACCTTTGCGTAATTTATGGTCTAGGCTTCTTTTGACATTGTCACTCAAGTTGTCAACATAAGACTGTGCCATTAACACATTCATTCCCCACATTAATCTTGAATGAGATTGAGAACCTTTATGTATTATATAACCCTCAGTCCTAAAATGTAACTCTATCTTTCCAGCTTTGATTGGTTCTTCTAATAATGGAATTTCTGAAATTCTTCTTTGAATTCGATCAACTTTATCAGCAACGATGGCAATTGGTTCTCGCTGATTTTTGGCAAATTTGATCATCTCCATAAAAAGTTTGCGATCACCTCTACTTGAGGATTCAATGATTGAAAAAGTTTTTATAACTTGAAGATTCTTACGTTCACAATATTCTAATAATCTATGTTGCTGAGCATCGATTGAGTGTCCATCTTCTTGTTCTTTTGTTGATACACGAACTAAAATAATAGCTTTAGTTGCTTCATCGCTCATATTGTACCTTTTTCTTTAGCACAACGTAACAGCTGTGCAAGATGAAGCCATGCTATGTGAAGAAATTTAAATTCTTTTTGCCGTGCAATAAGATCACTAGATTCCTGATAAATATAAATATCTATTAAATCACTCATCTCAAGCGTACCTAGAACACAGTTGGTCATGATGGCATAATATGATGCGTAATTTTTATCTTTAATAATTACAGCAGTAGGTTTATTTTGATTTGTTACGATGTTAATAAGTTCTTGTAGTATGCCACAATTGCTACCTTCATTATCTTCAACCTGCAGAAATCTTACGACTTCAAAATTACTTGCACTAGCTGCTGCGCTGACAGATTTCTGGAGCTCGGTGATTTCAGTAGTGTATGGCTGATCTAATAGGATAATTGCTTTTTTGGTCTTCATGATAATTCCCCTTTTTAGGTTAAACAAAAGAAGTTTCAATAGCCCTTAGTTATTGAAACTATTTAGTTTTGACCGCCAAAGAGTAATTTTCTTAAAGATAATCTTTGGCGATCGGGGAGTTCGTAAACCGCCTTAGGACAGCTATGATAATCTTTAGGTAAAATATAAATACTTTACCCTGGACATACACTACCATCTCCCCGACCAGAAAAAAGCCGAGGATACATCATTTTGAGTGATGACACCCACCTAAGGTTTTGAGGCTACGACACCCCAGAATAGCTTTACAGCCATTCCACTTGAAATGCTAAATTATTCCTCCACACAAGTCAATCAGGTTTTTAGCTTTTTCAAAAATTTTTATCTTTTGGTTTATTTGTTCAGTTGTTTAGGTTTGCGGTTGCTTTGTTGTTCAAATTTGTAATTAATAATTTCTTGACAAAACCCAATCAAATTCCTTGCTGCTTCATGGCTCTGGGTATCCGTGATTTTGTCTTGATACATTATTTTTATTCTAGTAACGATGCCAGCATATATTTCTTCACCAGTACGCCCATCTTTGTTTATGTGTTTCATGCTGTTTAAACCATTCTTATAATCTATAAATGAATAATTTTAGCATCTGATAAATTAACGTGCCCTACAACTGTGAGTTCATGGCGTGAAACAAAAAATACTGTATTTTTTATTTATCAGCTTGATTAAACCCTAATGTTTATAAAGGTTATAACTCAAATAGTACTGTTGGCATATTTAGCAAAAAAGTTCATGCAATGAACTAATTACTAAATCTTTTGAAATAAGAATTAAATTATGTTTTTCTTGAATGCTATTGTCATTCAAGGTTATTAATTTATGAAATTAAAAACATGGCTTAGATTAAATCAGATACAAATTCATATATTTGCAAAAATGATAGGTAAAAATAGAAGTTTGGTTCATAAATATATATATGAAGGTGTTATACCAAAACATGATATTATGGTAAAAATTTATCACATAACTTTTGGTTTAGTTTCTGCTAATGATTTTCATGAATTGTCTGATAGAATATTTGATGATGAGAATTTTCAACAACCTAATTTTCAAGCAGAAGAATTTCATGCTGAATCTTTTAAATAATCACTAAATCTCAGTATCATCTCAAATGTTATGAAGATTGAACTTTGACATGGATTACGCCTTGTGTCCCCTATATTACACGGCTTACAGATTCATGCAAAGCCATGAATACGGTGTTGTAGCGGGATTTGGGAATTTGAAAAATCACTCCCAAAAAGTTCGAGCGCTGTAAAATGGCGGAGGTTGGTTATCTCCAGCCTAATCCTCTCCACACTGGGTGGGTAAAGTCAATCTATATTAAGTTATTCGTGTCCTATAAGTGACAAAATATACCACTTTTAGGACATGATAAATATATTTTTATTGGGCACAGCCTCTTTTGAGAAGATTATGTCCTATAAATGCTAAAAAATGTCACTTTTGGGACATGCCATGTTTGCTCGGTACCTTGAAAAATTACGATCTACAGGGAGGAGGTATTTCACCTCTCAAGAAATCATAAAAGATCTAAGTCTTTCGGAAGATGCTGCAAGATCGGGTTTATATCGACTAAAAAGAGATGAAAAACTTATCAGCCCAATCAGTGGATTGTACGTCATTGTACCTCCTGAGCATAAATCGTATGGCTCTATTCCAGCTGACGAATTAATCCCAATAATGATGAAGCACCTTGATGCCAAGTATTATGTTGCTCTACTCAGTGCAGCGGCATTTTATGGCGCTGCTCATCAAAAACCTATGGTGTTTCAAATTGTCACTAATAGACGAATTAAGCATTCCTTAAAATTTGGCCAAGTCCACATACAGCTGATCTACAAAAAATCATTAGCTGATTTACCAACTAAAGATTTTATTGTCAGCAGTGGTTATTTAAAAGTGGCAACTCCTGAATTACTAGCCATCGATTTGCTGAAATTTCAGAATCATGCAGGTGGGATGAATAATATTGCCACCGTGTTATCCGAGCTTGTAGAAAGCATTGATGCAAGCAAGCTTATTCAGCTTGCTAAAAATATGAGCGAACAATACCAGCTGCAACGCTTGGGCTATATTATAGAAAAAATTGATGTGATGGATGACGAGAAAAAAATACTATTGCTGCTGCGCTCGCAGAATACGTAAAAGAGAATGTGAAATCCTACACACCGCTTGCAACTGCAATACCAAGGACGGGACACCAAAGATGCAAAAAGTGGAAAATTATTGAAAATACTGACTTTGAGAGTGATTTATGATCCCAGAAAATTTTATTGAACATTGGCGCAACTCTGTAAAATGGCGGACACTTCCCCAAATAGAACAGGATTTAGCTATAAGTAGAGCCTTAGTTGATTTATACAATGAACCGTACATAAAAGATGCACTTGTTTTTCGTGGCGGTACCGCGCTCAATAAATTATTTCTAAAGCCGCCAGCAAGATACAGTGAGGACATTGATTTTGTCCAAAAACTGAACCTATCGGAAGAACTATCGATGCAATCAGGTCGCTTCTAAAACCCTGGCTTGGTGATCCACAGTGGAAAATTACCCAGCGTAGCGCTAAATTGATTTATAAATACGAGTCCATTAACAAACTACCAACCAAACTAAAAATTGAAATCAACACCACTGAGCACTTTCAGGTATTACCTTTGCGTTTAGAGAAATTCGATGTGCAATCTGAATGGTTTAATGGCTCTGCGGATGTTATCACCTATGAAATTGATGAGCTTATGGCAACTAAACTGCGTGCTCTATATCAACGTCGAAAAGGACGAGATTTATTTGACTTATGGTACGTTACAAAGCAAAAGTTGATTGACTTGGATAGAGTTTTTAAAATTTTTGTTAAATATTGTATTAACGATGGTACCGATATTCGAGGAAATGAATTTTTAAAAAATTTGGCATTAAAAAAGAATAACCCAGATTTCCAATCCGATATGAGGGCGTTACTGCCTATAGAGTTGAATTGGAACTTTGAAGAAGCTTATCAATTCGTTGTAGATAACGTTATTAGCAAATTGCCATGAAATTAATTTGGCTAACAGACATTCATCTTAATTTTCTGAGCAAAGAACGCAGGATAGATTTTTATCAAGAAATAGTAGCAACCTCTGGTGAGAAAATCCTCATTACTGGTGATATTGCTGAAGCTCCATCAGTTTCAGCAATCTTAAAAGAAATGGCTCAAGCAATTCAAAAACCAATCTATTTTGTGTTAGGAAATCATGATTATTATCGTGGCCAAATCGATTTATTGCGCCAAGAAATGAGCGATCTCACCAAAAATGAACCGCTACTTCAGTGGCTACCAGCATCTGGTGTGCAAGATTTAGGGAATCAACCCATTCTGCTGGGTGAAGATTGTTGGGCCGATGGACGTTATGGTGATTATACCAATAGTCGTGTCACACTAAATGATAGTCGAATGATCATCGATTTATTTCAGAGTAATATCCTTGGCAAATACCAATTACTTGAGAAAATGCAGCAATTAGCTGATCAAGACGCCCAGCATTTGAAAATTAGACTGTCCGATGCAATAAAAAGTCATCGCCCCAAAAAAGTGATTATTCTGATCCATGTGCCTCCATTTAAAGAAGCCTGTATGCATGAAGGAAAAATAAGCAGTGATGATTTTCTTCCGTTTTTCTCATCACAAGTAACTGGCGATGTATTCATGGAGATCGCTCAAGAAAATAAGGACATTGAATTTTTAGCACTTTGTGGCCATACACACAGCAAAGCTTTTTGGCGACCATGTGACAACCTTACGGTGAAAGCCGGAGCAACTGAATACACCAAGCCTGAAATTCAGGAAGTTATTAAGCTATGAGAGGAGTTATGACAAGAATTATCGCAAAAGAGAGGCTGCTTTTAAGAACCTGGGAAAAGTCCTATCGCAATAGGTTTATCATTAGCCTTGCTATGCTCTTGCTCATCTGATCATACAAAGCAAGTAGTAATTCCTAACACAGAAATTAAGCTGATAACTTCAGAGGCAAGTAACGTTAAATACAAACTGTTTATAAGCCTTCCTGAAGGATATAACTTGAAGGGACATCACTCATATAGAGAAAGCTACCCTGTGCTCTACTTGCTTGATCCATATGTTGATTTTTTACTTGTGGAAAATATCGCCAGAACTATGGTAAATTATAACAATATCAAACCATTTATTATTGCTTCGATTGGTTATCAAAACCAAGATTTATCAACAATAGATTCGAAAATATTTTGGGATAAATGGACGGAAAACCGTGCAAGAGATTATATTCCAATTCAAGTATCAGCTGGTAAAAAAGATTTTGAAGGGGGATCATGAATATAAGGGGCTCACAAGCCATACTGGTGGCAGCGAAAAATTTAAAGATTTTATAGAATTCCCTATATCGATAATTCGTATAGAACATCAAATGAACGCGCCTTGTCTGGCCATTCACAAGGTGGATTATTTACAACATGGATGATGCTTCATTATCCATCGATTTTTGAAAAATATATCATATTGGGACCTTCTTTATGGGTTGAAAAAGGTCAGATAATAAAGCAAGCGAATAAGTTACGCACTTCAGCTGAAATAACAGTTTATTTTGCTGTGGGTTCTTTAGAGCATTATGCTAATCTTAATTAACATATTTATTGACATAATTATTCCTCTGGATTATTTCGTGTATCTGGTTTCATGTCTATTATTTTTGTAGGACGATATCCTCTGATGTTTGTAAATTTCCACTATTTGTTTTGAGAAAATTCGAAATGTTGTATTTTTTGACCAGCTATTAAGAAATTTCACTAGGCTATTTGAAAATTTTAGATTCAAGTACATAGCTGGAGTATTTTTGATCATCATGTCTTTAGCAATTTCTTATGGTTGCTTAGAAAAACTTGTAAGCAATATGTTTTTTGTAGCAAGTGTTTGAAAATTTCTTATGGTTGTTGTGAGAAATTTCGGAACAACATATATAGATATAGATATCTAAAAGAAATCTATAAAAATCTAGATCTAGATAGATATAGATAGATCTAATTTTTGTAAAATTTTTTTAAGAAAAGAGAAGATTGAAAAATCTATTTCCCGATCATTATTATTTTTTCGTTCACGCCATGAACTAATTTTACTAATTCTTTGGCTTGTTTTTCGGGTTTGTTGAGGAATTTTGGTTTCACGTAATGAACAGCAGGTTTTAAAGATAAAAATACTGAGGTACTATCTTGAAGATTAGCAGTTAAAGCTAAATTTTTGACTGAAAATCCAGTGAATATTGAAGAATTGAACCCCTTACATACTCACTGGACGACCAACATGAAAACCATGAGGAATTATGAAATTATATCAAGCCACATCAAAAAGCAATAGTGAGATTATTCGATCAGTAGCAGAATCATCTCATAGTACCATTGTAAGTTCTGGAAACACAGTACCGAATTGGTGGTATCATCAGATACTTTCTTGTGGCAGCAAACCTGATTTGGTAGGAATTACCGTTTTAGCTGAGCTGCTAGCTTTGCATCATGCCAATGGAGGCAAAGAGTATAGCAATGGCTATAGTTATCTTGAGCAAAAGCTTAATTTTACTCGTTATCAACTACGCAACTGTACGCTTCGTCTTCATAAATCTGGACTTGTGACTCGCTCACTGAAAACAGTTCTCATTCAAGGTCGTAAATTTGCCAATGAATTACATCTAAAGCTTAATGTTGACGCGTTAGTAAAACTGATGCCATCTGATATTGTTGAGGAAAATGATAATTCTGATTTTGAGTTTAGAGATCCTCTTGGCAAAACTATGTCTGAATTTCATCCAATTGGTCTTTCAGATGCTAAAGCCCTACAAGCACGATCTGGCCGTGATTTTGATATTCATTTCATCAACCAATTGTTGCTTAAAGTAAGTAGCAAATATCCTGATCACAAATTCCTTACTAAAGATGTATTTTTAAATTATATGAGCAAATTGCTACAGAATGAAATGCGAGATGCAAGCAGAGTTAGCAACGATAGTTTTAAATTCAAAACTAGAGAGGATGAAGCGTTGCAAAAAGAAAACTACCTACAATCTGTTGAAACCCATACTGACATTACTAGTGCTGCTACCAAATCTATTACTAATTTTCAAGCTGATCTTTTGAAAGCAGATAATTCAACATGGAGCAAAGTACGTCTTCATTTAATTGCTGTTTACGGAGAGATGGTTGATAAGCATTGGTTCAGCAAATTGATTGCTTCTGAAGATTTAGAGCGGAGAACACTCACTCTCAAGGCTCCGTCTGATTTTTACAAAGATTATATCCATCAGAATTATGGAACTTTGATAGAGCGAATTTGTTTAGAAGAGAACTTCCAATTAGTGGAGGTGTAAAAATGAACGAAAACACAGAGTACAGCTAAATCAACCAATTATTACCAAAAAAAGGTAGACACAAAATGAGCAATTTAACGAACAAAAAACTTACTACAACACAAGAATCAAACTTAAAGACAAACCTAGCTGCGGCTTGTTATTTAACGGCAATTTGTACAATTTGCTTTACCAGTCCTGCGCATGCAGATTGGTTTAAGGTAGGCGATATCAAAGCCAATTTAATCACTCCAGTCTATACACTTATTAGTGAAAATCTTGGCTTTGTGGCATTTGCTGTGGGAGGAGCGGCAACTTTCTTAGCTAGGGGGCAGGATATGTGGCAAAAAGCTACTGCATTTGGTGTGGGAAGCCTTGGAACTGCTGGTTCAGTCAAATTGGCAGAAACAGTTTTACACTTGGGTTAAGAGCCTGCAAGTACGTTTTTGGCAGCCCCTTAAGGGCATTGTGAAGATTTATGGGATGGCAAGACTTGGGGTTGTGCTTGGAGTCGTCGGCTGTCTTATTACCATGCTATTTTTTGGCGTTATGTGGAGCATTGGTGGAGCAATTCCCGGATATTTTATTGGTGATTATCTGGCTAAAGCTTTACATAACGGCAAGGCGCAAAGACTTGTTCGTTGGTATTTTCCGGCCATGAGTAAAAGCCAAGCTCCTAATACTTCAATTAAATTATTTTTTTAAGATAAGTAAAATGAAAGAAAATGTACAGATGCAAATACAGAATGTAGCGATTATCCGTCAACGCAATTTCTTTGCTGGATGTATGGCTCTTGCGCTTGGATCATGCTTTCTCTTGAGCGGCAAATTAGCGGCGACAAGTGAGAAGCTTCATATGGTGCCAGGGATTAGCAAGGAGATGATGATAGATGGAGATAACGTATCACAAAGTTATCTTGAGGAGACAGCTTTATTATTTATCTCAGCCTTGCTTGATCTAACACCAACTACCATTGAGGCTAAGAAGAATATAATTTTTAAATATGCATCAAAACGCTCACCCCAAAGCCTAAAGTCACTGCAAGAGTATTTTGCCGATGCGAGTAACAATCTCAAGAAATTTCAATTATCAACTTTTTTTGCCCCTAAAAAGCTATATGTCGATAGTAAGAAACTATAGGTCATAGCAGAAGGCTCTTTATCTAGTACTTTTGGCAAAAGAGGATTTGAGGAAAGGGATGTGAGATACAAACTAAGCTTTGATTATGTAGCTGGGCATTTGCAGCTAAAAGAGTTTGTTGAATTAAAGAAGATTTCAGAAACGAAAGAGAACCAAGAGAAGGATGGAGCAAATGAATAAGTATTTAGCAAGCTCAGTAGCAATAACTTTACTTTGTAGTGCAAGCTTTGCATTAGCACAAAAGTATCAAGCAGTTCCTGACGGTCGCTTGACGGCTAAAGTTTCAAAATCGGGTTTAAACAGAATATCTAACTGGCCTTATCAAATAGTGCAAGTCACGGGTGATGATAGCACTTTCCGCCTTAAATCTGATGAAGACGGCAAAAATATATATTTAATGCCGCTCGGGCCGGTGAGGGATAAGATTGAAATCAGTATAAAAAACAATGCAGGCTTTTGTGATTAAAGGTCAATCTATTGCCATAGATAGTAACAAGGTGATCAACTCCGCTCGGAAACTACAGCAGCAAACCTTGCGTCAAATGTTACAAGCAATGCGCTCTTTCGCAGTTGATAAATTCTACGTTCAAAGCACCAAGAAATCACTAGATAACATAGACAACCTAGCTGTTGTTCAAACTAAACTCTACAAATGGCAAGATTTGGTTGGCGGGGTATTTGTGGTTACCAATAATACTAAGTTTGAACAGAGAGTAGCTGTAGCACAGTTCATCAAACGCTTTGACCATGTTTTAACATCATTTGTCACTAGCGAAAGCTTAGCACCAAAACAAAGCGGCCATATTTTTGTTATTCAAAAAAGCAAGGAGTAGAAAGCATGGTAGATTTAGAGAAAAAGCTTAATACACTTGTGGCCAAAGTAAAAAACTATTTTGTCGGCACAGAAAAAATAGAAAATAAAACCACTCTTAAGAAAAAGCAGCATTTAAATCTTCTTCTACTTATTGTAGTAGGATTTGTTAGTTTTTTTGTCCTGTTATTATTTTTAGCAAGGGGCGAAGAAGAACGAGTAACAGGCGAAGTAGTAGAAGAAATATCCAAAGAGCATAAAGCCATTGAACTTGGATCAGATGCTACCAAGGGAGCGGTTAAATGGCAAAACTTTTTAGAAGAGTCAATTGAGGAAGAAGGTAATAAGCGGCAAACACAAATTGATATATTAAAGCAAACTATTGCCACTAGCGCAGAAACTACCAAAGAAGAATCAAGCAAGGAATTCGAAGAAATCAAGTCACGTCTGGCATATGCGCTGGGTGAGATAGATCGTATCAAGGCTGATAACCAAAATATTCAAAGTGATATAGCTTCTCTTGGCACAGATGAGAGCATAACGCAAAAACCGGCTGAACTTGGTATTACTTCAGTTGTGGAATCAATTGTTACAGAAGCACCGGTATCTTCATTCAACCATATACCGGCAACTAGCTATGTTAGCGGTCATTTACTGGGCGGTATTTCGGTATCTACTTCGGTTAACTCAGCTTCTGAGCCGATACCTGTTGTTATTAAGCTAACAGGAAGAGGAAATTTACCCAAGGATTTTGCTGTGGACATGAAGCAATGCCGCTTGCTTGGCTCGTGTTATGGCGACATCTCAAGCGAGAGAGCGATTATTAGGGCGGAAGAACTAGTATGTGAGGATAAAGAAGCTGAGCTGATTATCAGCACTAAAGTTGCGGGTGTTATTTATGGTGATGACGGTGCTAACGGTATCCGCGGGACGGTAGTTTCAATGTCGGAAAAGCATTTAAAGAATGCTTTTGTCGGCGGAGTGCTTAGCGGTTTTTCAAATAAGGCTAAGGGACAAGGAGGTCTTAATATTACCTCACTTGGCGCAGTTAGTACCAAGAAACGCGGTGCAAGAGATATGGCTGAAGATGGGTTAATGGACGGAACTAGTAGTGCTGCTGAGAAGTTGGCTGATTACCACATTAAGCTTGCCGAGAACATATCACCGGTAATTCTAATTCCTGGCGGTACAAAGGTAGATGTGGTTTTTACGAAAAACGTCGAGATAGGCTCCTTTGACTTAGAAAATGTCATTAATTCAGCAAGGGATACTAATCATGCAAAATAAGAAAAATTCAAAGATATTAGCTGCGATATTATTGGCCTTAATAGGTTTGTCCGGGTGTTCTACATACCCCAATAAGTTTAAGTGCGGCGATGCTAAGGGTCTGGGATGTAGTATGCTTCGCGATGTTGATACTCAAATAGACAGCGGTCAAATAGAAGAAGCTTACAAAAAGAGCAATAAATGCCGCGGTAGAAGCTGTTCTGCGAAAACTTCCGACTCAGACCAAGACTTATTAAAACTGGCTCCAAGGAGTAAGGCTCCAATTTATGACATTGAAGGGGCAGCAGACATTATTGATCAAGAAAATAATTTGTATTTTTAGAGATAGCTAATATGAAAAATTTATATGAAGATTTTGCCAACAAAGCTGCTCAGGTCATAGGCTTTGAATCTACCGATATAGAGACGGGGGATAGAGTCTTAAAAAACTTATTTGAGAATAGTTTCTTTGGTGGAGAGCCATTGCGTAATTATCTTAATTATCGTTATTTTGAGCCAAAATCAGAAAACTTCCTAATGACTAATGGAGCAGCAGGGTTTTTACTAGAGATTTGTCCTTTGGTAGGAGTTGATAATGGAGTGGTCAAATCACTTAACTTATTTTTTGCTAATGAATTACCAAAAGACGGTTTTCTTCAATTCTTTTTAATGGCCAGCTCTGATATTGATGACTTCTTGAATTTCTGGCAAGCCGGTAGAACCAATAGCCACCCTATTTTAAATCGAATCACTAAAACGCGGGTGGATTATTTCAAAAAGCAAGCCGCAGGATTCCGTACAAGCGGTAAGAAATTACCTAGGAATTTTAAAATATTTATTTCTTATAGCAAAATTTGTAAGCATCACACGGAAAATGAGCTTAGTGAATTGAAACAATTTCGGGCTAAGTTAACTGATAAGCTAGCTAGTTTGCATCTACAGCCAAATATTTGTAATCCGGCTAAACTGGTAAGATTTGCCAGAGAATTCTTTGAATTAGGACAGGATGAAGGTACAATCAAGAAACAAGTGCAACGGTTTGTAAATTATTGATATTCCAAGCTTCATTTGGAGTCAAGAAGTTTAGGATTTTTCTTGGTAAATTATTGAGTTTATCCTCAGCCATAGCTAC
>Ga0163144_10006620_pt1 | contig 25519 bp, 20 predicted proteins | sample OliLak19BULKMAT1_FD_123175 | JGI IMG/M metagenome (GOLD analysis project Ga0163144, IMG submission 123175) | Freshwater microbial mat bacterial communities from Lake Vanda, McMurdo Dry Valleys, Antarctica - Oligotrophic Lake LV.19.BULKMAT1 | ecosystem: Environmental > Aquatic > Freshwater >... | reverse complement strand
CCATCCTCGTCCGAGAGCAGGACTGGGCACTCTGCAAACTGTTTTCCGGAATTACCGGTCCATGCCTTGACAACCGTCCGGGAACTTGCGACACTTGTGGTCGTGTGTCCGTGGAAGCGGACTTGTTCGGAGGAGACCGCCGGCTTCGTCCCGCGACAAGATCGCGGGAAGCGTTGAACAACGGGCTCGGGAGGCTCGAAGTCAGCGTTCAGACCGGCCTATCGGCGTCGTGAGCCGAGGAGAAGAGAGACATGAAGATCACTATGGGTTGGGGCGTGCGTACGGGGATCGCGGCGGGCGCGGTCGCTCTCATCGCGGGTGCGGCCAGCGCGGGGCTGTCCCACATCATCCTCCAGATTCAGGCCGACGTGAACGGGCAGGTCGGCACCTTCTCCGTTCCCCAGAGCGCCGGTACCTGGACTGGCACGTCCTTCTCGTGGACGCTGGCGGCCCCCACGCCGATCATGTCCAGCACCGGTTTGCAGCTGGGCATCGTGACCGATGCCTCCGTCTTCGTCATCGAAGACCCGGTCGTCGCCGTGAACTTCAATATCGTCTCGACCGCGGCCAACACGAACTTCACGATCGCCTCCCCGCTGCTCTCGTTCCCGACCATGACCGGTGCGGTGGGCGCGGCCTCGGCGGCCGTCTCCGTCACCGACCTGTTTGGCGATGGCGCGACCCTGACCCCCTCGGGCGGCGGCGCGTACTCGGCCGAGTACAACGGCCTGGTCCCCACGGGCACCAACTTCGCCACCCTGCTCGACAGCGCCGTCACCGCTGGCGCCTTCAGCACCGCGACCGCGAGCGATGAGTTCCCCGGCGGCGGGCTCTTCGCCCCCATCGCCGGCAACATCAGCGACATCAGCGCCCGCTGGCAGTTCACACTGTCCCCCGATGACCTGGCCTCCGGCACCGGCGTGTTCACCGTCGTTCCCGCCCCCTCCGCTCTGGCGGTGGTCGCGGTCGGCGGGCTGCTCGCGGGTCGTCGTCGCCGCTGAGTCCTTTGCGTCCGGGTTGGCCCGGGCCGCTCGAAAGAGCCCCGCACAATCCGTCCGACTGTCGGGTCCGAGGTATCGAGACATCGCCGTGCGGCGGGGAAGAGAGAGCCCCTCGTACGGAGACCAGAAGAGAGACCACGCTTCCCGATTCCCTCGGGGAGCGATGAATGGAGAGCAGAGGAATGTCTCAGCGTAATCGGCTCGGCGGTTTGGCTGGCGCGGCTTGTGTCGCGCTGCTGGCCGGGATGCCCGGCGTCGCCCACGCGGGCTTCAGCGATCCCGCCCTCGTCTTCACCGCCACCAACCTGACGGGCACGGGCTCGATCAGCATCACGCTTGCCCAGGGTTCGGCCCTGCCGGGCGGCGGATGGCAGTGGTCGCTGGCCGGCCCTCCGGTCCCGATCCTCACCGGCGGCGGCGCCCTCATCGGCACCATCACGTCCGGCAGCATCACGATGAAGGACTCTGGCGGCCTGGTCGCGACGAGCTTCGCCGTCACCGCTGGCAACTCGGCGACAAACTTCCAGATCTCCAGCGGAGAGGTCTTCTTCCCCGCCCAGCTCAATCCCTTGGGGCGCGCCTCCGCGGGCATCACCGTGACCGACAACACGGGCAACGGCGCCTCCGTCACGGGCAACCGCCCAGGCGGAACCGTGTTCGGCGCGCACTACAACGGACCCGCCCCGGCCGGGCTTCTGTTCTCGAACCTGATCGCCGGCCCACTCAACGAGCCGAATGGCTTCGGCTCGGAGTCCACCAGCCAGTCCTTCCCCGCCGCCCCCGGCGCGTTCACCCCGATCGCGGGCAACGTCACCAGCATCTCCTCGCTCTGGGACTTCACCGTCACCAACAACGACCAGGCCTCCGGCACCAGCGTCTTCGTGCTGATCCCGGCTCCCGCCAGCCTCGCGCTGCTGGGAATGGGCGGCCTGATCGCCGGTCGCCGTCGCCGCTGATCACGTCCTCACCTCGAACACTCAACCGGGCCGATTCATCGGCCCGGTTGTTTTTTTGGACCCCATCGATCTCGTCACCACCCGCGCCCGAGGCGGGTGGCGTCCCGGGAATCGCCCGCTCCACCCGAGCAGCAACCCGCGCGGGACAGGCCTCCGGTTGCTTCTCAAACCCAGAGTGATACGGATCGTCGTTGCGACTCGGGCGTGCCACCGATCGTGGCTCTGCACGATCGGTGCGGATTGGCCGGTGGTGACCGAGGCACCCATCGCTCAACGCAGCGATCGGTGGCACGACGACGCCCGAGTTCCATCACGAGTTCGTATGACTCGTACCCGGACCTTCGTCGCAGCGCACGTCAGTTTCCTGCGTCCGGCGCCGCATGACCCGTGCGTTTGCGCTGCGGGTTCGCGACTTCGGTCTACCCTCGCCGCTTGTGGGCGATATACTGTGTCCCCCTGCGGGAAGCCGTGGGTCAAAGTCGGGCCTGTAGCTCAGTTGGCTAGAGCGTGCCCCTGATAAGGGCAAGGTCAGCAGTTCGACCCTGCTCAGGCCCATTCGTGTTCCGCACGTCGCCCGGCGAGCCCGGGCGCGTGGCGTTTTGGGCGGTTGCGTCGGGCCTGACGCCGCACGCCCACCACCCGGCGCCTCACGCCGCCAGCCGGCCTTTCGAGGTGCCCCGTGCCCAAAACCCCGCGTCCCGGATTCTGGAGCGACTTCCGAAAGTTCTTCGGGCGTGGCTTGGCGATCCTGCTCCCCACCGTGCTGACGCTCTGGCTGCTCTGGCAGGCCGCCATGTTCGTGTTCGCCGCCGTGGCCGAGCCGATCAACCGCGGCATTCGCCTGGGCACGATGCGGGTGATGCCCGACCTCTTCGCGCCCGAAGCCGGCCCGCGCCGCTGGTACAACATCGAGCAGCCACAGTGGTGGCACGTCAGCCCCACGGCCATCGATCGCTATCAGGGAGCGCGTCAGGCCCGCGGCCTCGAGCCGCTGGGCGAGCCGATCGCGGCGCGCGACATCCGGCGCGAGCGGTTCCGCGAGCTGTGGGGCCAGCACTGGTACCTCGAGGGCACCGGACTGGTCGTGGCCATCGTTCTCATCTACTTTGCGGGGCTGCTGGTCACCAACTTCTTGGGCCGTAAGTTCTACTCCTACTTCGAGCGGTCGATCTCCAAGGTGCCCGTGTTCAAGCAGGTGTATCCGCACGTCAAGCAGGTCGTGGACATGGTGATGGGCGACAAGCCCATGGCGTTCAAGCGTGTGGTGATGGTGCAGTATCCGCGCGCGGGGATCTGGACGCTCGGATTCGTCACCAGCGGCGGGTTCCGCGAGGCCCGGCGCACCTCGACCAACGAGGACGTGATCACCGTGTTCATCCCCTCGACCCCCACGCCATTCACCGGCTGGGTGATCAACCTGTCCGCCAGGGACGTGATCGACATGGACATCACGATCGACCAGGCGCTACGGTTCGTCATCACCGGGGGCATGTTGACCCCCGACGACGTGCAGGCCAACGCGAAGCACACGCGCACCCCCGAGGCGGGCACGCCCAGGCCCCCGGCCGTCGGCGGCGCGGCTTCGGACGCTTCCGCGGGAGCGTCGTCAGAGTCGCGTTCGGCATAACGGTGAAGCGGGCTCGGCCATCGGATGGATTTGCCCGGGCGGGTGCCTCATGGCTCGTTCCGGGCCCGCCCCGCGACCGCGGTTGACCGCGTGTATCATGGCCCTTCGCCGGAGTCGGCGAACGCGAGGCACGGACCGGTTCGCGCGTCGGGGTGAACAGGGAAGGGGACTCTTCATGCGGATCGAAGTGACGGGCCAGCACCTGGCGATCAGCCCGGGGATCAAGGCCCACGCCGAGCAGAAGGCCGACAAGCTCACGAAGTTCTACGACCAGGTGCAGCTGATCAAGGTCCGGGTGGACCATGAGCCCAAGCACGCGGACACGCCGTTCGAGGTCGAGGTCATCGTGGACGTGGAGCACCACGAGGACTTCGTGGCCAAGGCCAGCGGGACCGACGTGTATGTGACGATCGACCACGCGGTGGACAAGGCGGCCCGCCAGCTCAAGGACTTCAAGGAGAAGCTCAAGCTGGGCAAGAGAGGGTGAGGGGAGCTCCGAGGGCAAGCTCGGCGATCGCCCCGCCCGGTTCCTGCCGGTCTGGTCCAGGAGAGCGAGTCGCGCGCCCGATTGGAGAGCAGGGGGCGGCGGTGTGTCTGGGGCTTGTGTGATTCCCATGGTTTGAGTTCGCGTGCCGGTGCTGGGCGCGTGTGAGGGCCGCGAGATGAAGCTGGGCGACATCGTGGTGCAGGAGGCGGTGGTCACGGAGCTTCGCGCGATGGAGCGTGACGACGTGATCGCGGAGATCATCGACGCGCTGATCGCCTCGGGGGCCGCCCCTCCCGAGGTGCGGGGCGAGCTCATCGCTTCGGTGCTGGAGCGTGAGTCCAAGGGGACCACCGGGTTCGGCAAGGGCGTGGCGGTGCCGCATGTGAAGCACAAGGCGGTGCGCCGCATGGCCGCCGGCGTCGCGCTCTCACCCCGGGGGATCGACTTTTCGTCGATGGACAAGCAGCCGGTGTACTCGGTGTTCCTGCTGCTCAGCCCCGACAACAAGCCCGAGGAGCACCTGCAGGCGATGGAGGTGATCTTCCGCAACCTGAGCAAGGAGACGTTCCGGCGTTTCCTTCGCCAGGCGAGCACCCCCGCGGACGTGAAGCAGCTGATCGAGGACGCGGACAACCAGGCGATCTGACGCCGGGCGTTCAACCCGAGGCGCCCGCTTCCGCCAGCGTCCGATCGATCCACCGCTGCACTCGCTGGTCCAGCACCGCCAGCGGGATCGCCCCGGCCCCCAGCACCACATCGTGGAAGTCCCGCAGGTTGAACCGCGCCCCGAGCTCGCGCTCGCCGCGGGCCCGCAGTTCCCTGATCTTCAACTCGCCCAGTTTGTACCCCAGCGCCTGGCCCGGCCAGCCGATGTAGCGGTCCACCTCGGTGGTCGTGTCATGCACGGCATTGGCCGAGTGCGCCAGCATGTAGTCGATCGCCTGCTGGCGTGTCCAGCCCTTGGCGTGCAGCCCCGTGTCGACGACCAGGCGCAGGGCCCGCCACATCTCGAAGTTCAGGCGGCCGAAGTTGTCGTACGGGTCCTCGTACAACCCTCGCCCCGACGGCCACGGCAGGTCCCCCATCTCGAGCCCCAGCCGCTCGGCGTACAGCGCCCAGCCCTCGACATACGCCGTGAATCCGAGCAGCGTGCGATACTCGTGCAGACCTTCGAGTTCCTGGGCCAGGGCGATCTGGAGGTGGTGCCCCGGCACAGCCTCGTGCAGCGTCAGCGCGATCATGTCGTACTTCGGGCGCTGGTCCAGCGCGTAGGTGTTGGCCATGAAGTACCCGGCCACGCCCGTCTTGAGCGACCCGTTGTAGTAGTACGCCGCAGGGCTGGCGGGCGCGAAGATCTCGGGAATCGCCCGCACCCCATACGGCAATCGCGGCAAGCGCCCGAACAATCGCGGCAGTTCCGGGTCGATCGTCTTGCAGATGAGGCGGAACCGCTCCAGAAGTTCGTCGGGGTCCGTGTAATAGAACCGCGGATCGGTGCGCAGGTCGTCGCAGAACCCCTTGAGCAGCTCCGCGCCCGCAAGTTCGCTCTTTCGCGGGTAGTCGCTGGCGGCGATCACGCCCATCATCTCGGCCTGAATCCGCTCGACCTCGCGCCGCCCGATCTCGTGGATCTGGTCCGCGGTCAGCGTCAGCGTGGTGTGCTGGCGGATCGCGAACTCATAGAGGTCGCGCCCATACTCGGGATCGGCCTCCGGGGCCAGGTCCGTGATCCCCAGCGTCTCGCGGCACGCCGGAACGTACTCGTCCCGAAGGAACGCGCCCAGCCGCTCGAACGCCGGGACGATCCCCGCCTCGATGGCGCGGCGTGCCCGCTTGCCCGAGGGGTCTTCGCCATCCAGCGCGCGAAACGGGGTATAGAAAGGGCTCTGCGTCGGATCGCCGCGGTGCGCATCGCTGGCCAGCAGCCCACACTGGGCATCGGCCCCCACCACCGTCACCCGGGGCGGCATGATGCCAAGGCGCATCCCCTCGCGCATGTTGTCGATGTGGTCGTCGATGTGGCGGGGCAGAGCCTCCAGGCGGGCCGCGTAATCCGCGTAGTGCCGTGGCGTCAGGAACGACAACTGGGCCGACATCTGCGCCAGCCACACCTGCGGCCCGTTCATCGCCGAAACCGGCATCAGCTGCTGACGGAACCGCGCGCCATCCCGGCGCGACTCCAGGTCCCACTTCAGCAGGTCGTAATCGGTCCGATCCTCCTCCGACAGCCGGCTGGTGTCGATGCGGTTCAGGCGGGCGAGGCGCTCGATGACCTCCTCGTCGGCCTGCGCGATCGCGTCGGGCGAAACGTCGGGCAGGCGGTCGTTGAACCGCTCGTCGCCGCGCTGGCTGGCCGAGACCGGATCAGTCCGCGCCAGCCACTCGACGTGCTCGTCGAGAAGGGCCAGCAGCTCCCGATGCCGCGCAGGCTGCGCGGAGTGGGAGCGGCTCTGAGCGGCCACGCCCGATGGAGCGGCACGGCCCAGGCTCTGCGTGGCCACGCCCTTGGGCGGCATCGCCAACGCACCAGCAACAAGCACGAGTGTGACAGGGGTCAGGCCGCGTGTGGTCATGCAGGAGTGTACCGATCACCACGCGCGGCGCATCCCCCGGGGGCGGATGGAGGGTGATGGGCTTTCCACCCCGTCCGGAGTCGGGTGGCTCGGCCGATCAACCCGCGACTGCCCCGCCCCCCCTCGCCGCGGGTGGCCGTCTACTCGCCCTTGCCGCCGCGCACGCGCCGGGCGACCCAGTGGAACACATCCGCAACCGCCCACAGCCTCAGCCGCATCGAAAGCCGCCGCAGCGACGCATCATCCGGGTCCAGCGCCCTGGCCTTCTCGACCCAGAACCGAGCCCGCGTCCACTGGCCCTGCTGGAGATACCCCATCGCCAGATTGTGCATCGCCCGCACGTTCCCGCCGTCGAGTTCAATGGCCCGGCGTGCGTGCTCCATCCCGCCCTCGCGGTCGCCCATGCGGAACCGGGCCGCCCCGAGCAGGTGGACGCCCGCGGCGTGCTCAGGTGCCATTTCCAGCAGCCAACGCAAGACGCCAGAGGCCTCGGCCGGCAGCGAGACATCCAGGAACAACCGCCCCATCTCCTCAAGCGCCTCAGGGTCGGGGTCCGAGCCTTTGGGCGAGTCCGCATCCTTCCGCAGGTCGCGGAGTTCGTGGCGGAGCAGACGCCTCGCCTCGGCCAGATCGCGGTCCTTGGCCCGGGCCACCAGCAACTCGGCCAAGCGCGGGCGGACGCCCCGGTGCCGCGCGTCCAGCCGCAGCACGACGTTGAATGCGGAGATCGCCGCTTCCAGGTGCCCCTGACGGTGGGCCACCTCGCCCAGGCCGAAGTGGGCGTCGGGGTCCTCGGGCTCGATCTCGAGCACGCGCCGGAACTTCTCGGCCGCCTCGGGCAGGCGCTCCATGCGGATCAGCAGGTCGCCCAGGTCCAGCAGCGAGTCGATGTCGCCGGGATCGCGCCGCAGTTCCTGGAAGTACAGCGTCCGCGCCCGCTCCAGCCGCCCCGTCGAGGCATACGCCTCGGCCAGCCTCGCGTGGATTCGCGGCAGTTCGGGATCGAGCCGACCGGCCTCCCGCAGACACCAGATCGCCTTCTCATCCAGCCCGCGATCCAGCAGCGAGTCGGCCATGGCCGCGTACAGCGGGGCCGACTGCGTCTCGATCTGCTGGGCCATGTAGAACGCGGTCTCGGCCTCTTCGTGGCGCCCGAGCGTGGCCAGGGCCTCGATCCGATGCACCGCGATGGACGTGGCGATCTCAGAGGTCGACCGCGGGGGCATCGCCCCGCCCGTCTCGCCCTGCTCGCCGGACCGGTGCTCGACCCGGCGCTCCGCGTGGCTCAGCCAGACCAGAGACTCCTGGGCGTGCCCGGCCTTGAGCGACGCCACCCCGAGCATCACGCAGATCTGGGCGTCATCGGGCTCCAGCGCGTGGGCTTGCTTGAACGCCTCGACCGCGTCTTCAAACCGACCGGCCGCGTCCAGCGTCAACCCCAGGTTGAAGTGCCATTCGATCTGGTACGGATTGCTCGACAGAGCCTTGCGGAGTTCGGACTCCGCCTCTTCCCAGCGACCCGCCTCATAATGCTGGTGGGCCCGCTCAACGTGCTCTTCCGCGTCATGCCATTCGTTCATGGCGGGCAGTCCCGGGGGTTTGCGGCGAAAGTTTGTGGAAATCAACGCTTGCGGGAGCCGATCCTACGCGACGCCTCTGTGCGCATCAATGGTCATGGCGTAGGATCGAAATGATAGCGGCCCCGGTCCGAGAAAAGATCGGGCCACGCGGCTTCCCGGGAACACAACGGTGGCGCGATCGCGACAGGCCATGGTGATCGGGCTTGCCCTCGCAATGGGGGTGGGGTCGGCCCGCGCTCAGGTCTGGCCGCCCGACCTCCGCGCCCGTGCCGCAGGCGACCAGACGACCGATCCCGCTGCGAGCGTCCAGCCGTCGCCCCAGCCCGGAGGCGACGTCCAGACCCCGGGCGCCGCCACACTGCCCATCCCCAGTCCGGCCGCCCCCGCCCAGCCCGCCGCGACCCAGGACTCGCCGGTGAGCCGCGCGCTCTCCACGCTGCTGGATGCAGGCGCGAGCGAGACGGATCGCCTCGAAGCCGGTCGCGCGGTGGCCGGTCTTGCCTGGACCGAAGAGGGCCGCCTGGCGATCGTCGCGTTGCTCAATCTCACCGCCGAGGACCAATCCCCCAAAACCCTCCTGATCCGTGGCCTGGCCCGCGAGCCCTGGCTCCCCGAAACCCTCCTGCCTGCCCTCACTGACGTCCTCAGGACCGCCGAGGGCGATCGGATCGGGCGGGTGCTGGCGGCCATCGGCTCCATGCGCACCCCCGCCGCGCTCCGCCTGGTTGCGGAGCACCTCGACCCGACTCGCCCCGAAGGCACCCGTACGGCGGCCCTGTCGGCGCTGGTCCGCGCGACCGGACGCGAGGACTTGGGCACATCCCTGGCCGCCTGGCTGGAGTGGATTGACCGCACTTCCGGCGACCCGAGGATCGACGCGGGCTCGCCCGGCTCCTCGGGCCTGATGACCGCGATTGTCCGCGGACTGGCCGAGCGTGCCGAGCGGCAATCGACCCGCTCCCGCGACCTGGCGACGCGCCTGACCGACGCGCAGCGCCGGCTGTATGTGGCGACGCTTGCCGCCCAGCGTCCCGCGCTGCTGGCCGCCATGCTCAGGGATGACGTGGGCGAGGTTCGGGCCCTGGGCTTCGAACTGGTCGAACGCGAGCTGGTGTCGGCCGCCACGCCCGGCGATGAGGTCATCACCGCGATCGTCGACCTGCTCCGCCACCCGACCGCGCCGGTGCGGGCCGAAGCTGCCGGTCTGCTGGGCCGGATCGCCCCCGAGGGCGCGGGCACCGCGGTCGCCGCCGCCTTGACGGTTGAACAGGATCCCGCCGCGGCCGCTGCTCTGCTCACCGCCGCGTCTCGCTGGCCCAGCACCGACCTGCGAGCGCCTGTGCTGCGCTGGCTCGAGAACGGCCCGGGCACCCGCCCAGTCGCCGCCGAGGCCGCCCTGGCCATGCAGCGGGCCTCAATCTGGACCGACGACGACCTGGTCCGCATCCTCGGGGCCATGCGGCGCGTGGCCACGACGGACCTGACACCGGCGGGCTGCCGCCTCAGCGCCTCCATCGGCACCGACGACGACCGCCAGAGCCTGGCCGAACTCCTGCTCATGGGCACCTCTGCCCAGCGGGCCGCCGTCGCCGACGCCCTGACGGGTCGGCGTGAGCATGTGGACGCGGTTCTGGCCGCCGCTGACCGCGACCCGGCCCTGATCCCCACCGCCGCCCGCACGGTGGCGGCGTGCCGAGCCAACCTCGACGGGTTCCGCGCCATCGCCCGCCTGCCCGCGCCCGACGAGGCCTCACGCCGGGCCGCCCTGCAAACCGTCGGTGAGGCCCTTGGCACCGGTGCCCTGCTTTCCGCGGCCGACCACATCGGCGGAGACACGCCAACCGTCATCTGGCTTCTCGAGCGGGCCTTGGCCCGCTCGCAGGAGGCGGTCGCCGCCAGCGAGCCTGGGGCGATCGACCTGCTCCGCGAGTCTGCCGAGCGCCTGGCCCGCCAGCGGCTCGAACTCGGGCGCCCCGCCGAGGCCATTGCCGCCCTCGACGCCGCCGGCGAGGCCACGCCCACCTCCCGCCTGACCGCTCTCCGCGTTGTCGCCCTCATCGTGCTGGGACGAGTCGAGGATGCCCGAAGGCTCGGGGCTGGCCCGGAGGCGTGGCTCGAAGGCCTGGAGCGCGTGGTGGGGCTCGAGCAGGCGGCCGAGGTCGTCCGCGCCATTCGCGCCGACATGAACGACCGGCTCGACGAGGCCCAGACCGCCCGGTTCGAGAGCCTGGCCTCCCGGGTGCAGGCGTCGGCCCGGGCCGAGCCGGGATGAGGTCCGAGGCACCGGGCACTGAAGTCCAACTTTGGGCACAATGATCGGACGAGTGCCTCGTGCCGGATGCCTCTCCCCGAACCGCCACTCGCCCCGGGGCGTACCGCGTGATACGCTTTCTGAGAACTGATTCTCAGTTCTCGCCGATGCTGGAGCGTCGGGAGCGTCACGGAGCCAGGGCATGCACACCGGGGGGGTCATCTCGCGTCCGCCGTGCCACCGATCGCCGCTTTGGGCGATCGGTGCCGCGAGCGTCGTCGGGCCAAAGGCCCCGATCGTGCGAAGCCACGATGGGTGGCACGTTCGGGCATTGGCGCTACTCGCCACGATGCTGGCGTTGCTCGCCGGCGTGGGCGCGCTCGGCTGCGGGCGTTCCGACCCTTCTCGCCCCGATGGCCCAATGCGAATCGTCGTCTCCATCGCGCCGCTGGCCGGACTGGTGCGCGAGATCGCACCCGATGCCGAGGTCACCATCCTCGTGCCCGCGGGTGTGTCTGAGCACGGGTATGAACTCACCCCGAGCGACGTGGACCGACTTCGCCATGCGGACCTGATCGTGGGCGTGGGCCTTGGTCTGGAACCGCGGCTTGAGGAGATGGTCCGCCGTTTGGGCGATGGGGCGGACGTCCTGTGGTTTGCCGAGTGCCTGACGCCCGAGGAGTTGGCGACCGGCGGCGCGGCCGAGCCGGGCCACGAGGGCCACGACCACGTCGCGAACGAACACGACCATCACGACGCCCACGACCACTCCGCCGGCGACCCGCACCTGTGGCTCGACCCGGTGCTTGTCGAGAAGTTTGTCTGGGCTTTGGGAACGCGTGTGGGCGAGGTGGGTGGCCGCATCGTGCCCCAAGGCCGAGTCGCCGGCCCGGGGGCGGGCGAACTGGTCGAGGCTCGCCGAACCGAAGCGCGGCTCGCGGCCGAAGCACTGGCGGCACGCGTCCGCGCCGTCGATTCCCATGCCCGCGACGCCATGGCCCCGCTCCAGGGCCGCGCCATCGTCACCCACCACGCCTCGCACGGCCGCTTCGCCGCGCGCTATGGCCTGCGCATCGCCGCCACCATCCGGCTCTCCGAAACCAGCGAGCCAACGCCCGGCCAAGTCGACGCGTCCATCCGCGCCATTCGCGAGCGGAACGTCCCCGCCGTCTTCGTCGAACCTCAGTTCGACTCCAGCACCGCCGCCCGCATCGCCCAAGAGGCCGGCGTTCGCGTCGTGACCCTCGACCCGATGGGCGATGGCGACTGGTTCGCCCTCATGGACCACACGATCACGATCATCGCCGATGCGTTGGGCGATGACACGACGCCCACGACCACTCCCGCACTCCCCGCCCAGTCGCCCGCGCCGTCGGCGACTCCGCCGTCAGCACCATCAGGCGGTGCGCCATGACGCGAACCATCGCCCAGACGACCGGAGCGCCGGACCAGAGGAGCGTCGCCGCGGCGACTGGCGACGTTCCTGGCGCGCCCGCTCTTGAGTTCAATCAGGTCTCGTACTCCTACCCCGGCACCACCCGCCGAGCGCTCGATGGCGTGAGCCTCCGCGTCGAGCCCGGCTCGCGCCTGGGGATTCTTGGCCCCAACGGCGGCGGCAAAACCACGCTCCTGCGCCTCGCGCTGGGCCTGCTCAAGGGCCAGTCCGGCCAGGTCAGCGTCCTTGGGCGCACGCCCGACGCCGCGCGGCGTGAGGGCCTGATCGGCTACGTTCCACAGCGGGCCGAGATTGAGACCGGCTTCCCGCTCAGCGTCCGCCAGGTCGTCGAACTTGGTGCTTCGCACGCCACGCCGCCTTGGAGGCGCCTCTCAAAGTCCCAGCGCCAGAGCGTCGCTTCCGCGATCGACGTGGTAGGGGCCACCGATTTCGCCGATCGCCCCATTGGCAAACTGTCTGGCGGGCAGACGCAGCGCGTGATGATCGCCCGCGCCCTGGCCGCCCGCCCTCGCCTGCTGCTGCTCGACGAACCCACCGTCGGCATCGACATCTCGGGCCAGCAGCGCTTCGCCGAACTGCTCGAACGCATCCACACGCAAATGGGGCTCACGCTGGTCATTGTCAGCCACAGCGTCCGCACCATCGCCACGGGGTGCGACCGCGTGGCCTGCCTGCGGGGGCGCTTGCACAGCCACACCGCTCCCGCCGGCCTGACACCCCAGCTGCTGGCCGAACTCTTCAGCCACGACGCCGAGGGCCTGTTCGGAGGCGTCGACGTCACCATCGCCACCCCCGGCGGCGCGGGGCACGCCCACGTCCACGGCGAAGCCTGCGGGCATGAGCATGTGCCGCTGAGCCTGAGCGTCAAGAAGGAGGGTGGCGGATAACCGGGCGGGCGGGGCTCGACCAGCAGGGGTGCGGGACCTCTGGCCCCGCCAATGTGGGCAGCAAGCAGGCAATCGCCGCACGTTCGACCGCGCACCCTTCAACGGCTGGCCGATGGTTGATGAGGATCCGTACCCGATTCCGGTCGGGCCGTAGGCCCGCCCCCCCTTTGATGCGAGCCAACCCCCCTTCACGCCACCCGGTCTCCAATGATCCCTCCCCATGCCCGAATCCACATCCAACACGACCGCCGGCTCGCCCGCCCCGGCCCAGTTCCCCGTCTCCGTCGTCATCCTGACCAAGAACGAAGAGATCAACATCGCCAAGTGCCTGGCGGCCCTCACCTTCTCCGACGACATCGTCCTCTACGACAGCCTCAGCACCGACCGCACCGTCGAGATCGCCAAGGCCCACCCCAACGTCACCGTCGTCCAGCGCAAGTTCGACAACTGGGGCGCCCACCAGAACTGGGGCGTGCAGAACATCCCGTTCAAGCACCCGTGGGTGCTGTACGTCGATGCGGACGAGGTGATCGAGCCCGCGCTGGCCGATGATGTCCGCCGGGCCGCCGACCCGGCCTCCACCTTCTCGGCCTTCAAGATGCGCCGCAAGGACATGTTCATGGGGCGCTGGCTCAAGCGGGCCCAGATGTACCCCGTCTGGATCGTCCGCCTCTTCCGCCCCGCCAAGATCCGCTACGAGCGACTGGTCAACCCCATCGCCATCGTCGACGGGCCCCTCGGAACTCTGAACGGCCACATCATCCACTACCCGTTCAGCAAGGGCGTCGAGCAGTGGTTCGAGCGCCACAACTCCTACTCGTCGTTTGAGGCCCAGGAACTCCTGAAGGTCCGCGCCGGCAAGCGCCAGCCCACCGGTAAGCTCTTCAGTCGCGACGCCAACGACCGGCGGGCCGCCATGAAGGACCTCTACTACCGCCTGCCGTTGCGCCCCCAGATCAAGTGGTTCTACTACATGCTCATCCGCTGGGCGTGGCTCGATGGCAAGCCCGGCATCGCCTATGCCCGCATGGTGTACCTCTACGAGTACATGGCGACCATCAAGGTCATGGAGGCACGCGCGAAGGCCAGGGGCCAACCACCCGCGTAACCCGCGCCACCACCCGCGGCTCTGAGCGGGTAGTGGGCCACTGCCCAACGGGCCGTATCGCATCAGGCGTGCAGCGCCACGCCTGATGGCACGTCAGAAAGTCGCCAACGCTCGACACACTCCGCTCCCCATGAGAACCCTCGAACTCCTCACCGATGCCTTCCACCGCCCGATGCTGGTGTCGGCCCTGGCCGTCGCCGTCATGTCGGCCCCGCTGGCCGTGCTCGTCGTGCTCAAACGTCTCTCCTTCATCGGCCAGGGCGTGTCGCACGCGGCATTCGGCGGCGCGGGCATCGCCTACCTCCTCGGCTTCACCGGGGTCGCCGCCCTCGGCGCCACGGCCTCCGAATCCGCCGCCGCCCGCCTGGCCTTCACCGCCATCGTGCTGGTCTTCTGCATCCTGGCCGCCATCGGCATCGGACGCATGACCCCCGCCGCGGGCGGCGCGTCACGCGCCTCGGGCTCGGCCGCCCGCGCCGACACCGCTATCGCCGTCGTCCTGGTGGGCTCCATGGCCCTCGGGTTCCTGCTCATCAGCCTGGTTGCACGCAGGCCGCGCGCCCCCGGCCAGAGCCCCCCGCCCGGCGTCGAGACCGTCCTGTTCGGCTCGGTCGTCGGCGTGGGCATGGCCGATGCGCTGGTCGGCGTCGTTGTCGCCCTGCTCGTGCTTGGCACACTCTGGTGGCTCCGCCGTCCCATGCTCTTCTGGGCGCTCGACGAAGCCTCCGCCGAGGCCTTCGGCGTCAACACCCAGCGCATCAAGATGGTCCTGCTCATCCTCAACGCCCTGGCCATCGTCACCGTCATGCGCCTGGCCGGGGTCGTGCTCGCCACCGCCCTGCTCGTGCTCCCGGGCGCCACCGCCCTGCGCCTGAGCGACCGCCTCTGGGGCGTGCTCGCCTGGTCGCTCGCCGTCGCCATCACCGGCGTCCTGGCCGGCCTGTCGCTCAGTTTCGAGGCCGACCTCTCGCCCGGCCCCAGTGTCGTGCTCGTCCTGGTCGCCCTGTACGCCGCCGTCTGCGCGGTGGGCTGGGCAAGCGACAGGCTCCGCAGAGCCCCAGCCAGCATCTGATGCCCCACCGTGCCACCACCCCCGGCCTGAGCGGGTGGTGTGAGTCACCGGCGGTTCTTGCACCGACCGGGGATCCTCTCCAAACGCGAAGCCACTCGCTCGCCCCGCCGCATCTATCCACCATCCTCCCCCGCTCGACAGAATCCCCCGCACCGCGCATCATGGTGCGTATGCCCCTCCGCCGCTTTGGTTTGATCTTGCTCTGCGCGCTCGCGCTGGCCCTGGCCCCGCCGCCGCGGGCCCTCGCGCAGCCCCGCCCCCCGGCCCTGACCACCTTCACCTTCAACTCCGACTGCTACGAGGTCGTCAGCAACCTCGACCGGCGCGACGCCCGCGCCATCGCCCACCACATGGACCTGGTCTTTCGCGAGTACGAACGCCGTCTCTCCTCCTTTGGCACCCGCAATGCCAAACGGATCCGCCTCTACCTGCTCAAATCCTACGACGACTACCTCGCCCACATCGCCACGCAGGGCATTGACGGCTCCAACTCCGGGGGCATGTTCTACGTCCGCGGCTCCGAGGCCGGGCTCATCACCTTTGAGGAGGGCCAGTCCCGCCGCCGGATGCTGGGCGTCCTCCAGCACGAGGGCTTCCACCAGTTCGCCTTCATCCGCATCAGCGCCGACCTGCCCCCGTGGGTGAATGAAGGCCTGGCCGAATACTTCGAGCAGGCGGTGCTGGTCCGCACGCAGTTCCGCATCGGGCAGGCGGCCCGCACCAAGATCGAGCGTCTCCAGACCGCGCTGGAGGACGAGAACACCTTCGAGTTCGAGCACATGCTTTCCATGACCTCGCGCGAGTGGGCCAGCCGCGTCTCGGGCGGCGATCCCAAGGCCATCACCATGTATGACCAGGCGTGGTCGATGGTCCATTTCCTGATCCACGCCCGAGACGGAAGCTACGCCGGAATGTTCGAGGACTACCTCAAGGCCCTGGCCCAGGGGCTGGAGCCCCCGCGCGCCTTCGAACAGGCCTTCAACACCGACGACATCGACTCCTTCCAGACCGCCTGGGCCCAGTACGTGGACGCGCTCGAACCCGATCCGCTCAGCACCGTCATCGAGAACCTCGAGGTGCTCACGCCGATGATCGCCGAACTGCACAGGCGGGGCGAAGCCCCCCGCGACGTGGACGAACTCCGCGACGCCCTGAACGCGTCGGGCATCATCGTCCGCCGCTACGACGCGGGACTGGTCCGCCAGATCCGCGCCAACGATCCCGCCCTCTTCGAGATCCCACAGCCCGAACGCCGCACACGCCCGCCCTCCATCGAGCCCATCCCGCCCGTCGACGACGAGCCGATGGGCCTCGAAGTCCGTGGCCTGGAAGCCACCGTCCGCCTCGTCTGGCGCAAACACGAGGGCGAGTGGATCGGCGACGTCGAGTTCAGGTGATCTTCCCCCCCCCGCCTGCGGGGGAGGTGTCAACAAAGCTCTGCGACGTTGACGGAGAGGGCACGGCTCATGCACGCCCCGCAGCCCTACCGCCGCTCCACCACCACCGGCACCAGCGTCCGCCTCGACCACTCCCGCGGCGGGTGGTACCACCAGATCACGTCGCTCGCCGGCACCAGCAGCAGATTCCGGTTCAGAACCCGGTCGATCGGACTCTCCAGGGCCGCGAACCCCGCCCGCGATCCGCCTCGCCGCGTCAGGTCGCGGTCAAGTTCCGCGAGAGCCTCGAGCGTGATATCGACCTCGGTCAGGTAGACCGCCATCGCGTCGTCCGTCCCGCGCAGCAGCCACGCGTCGTCCAGACCGCCGGCCTCTCCGTCCCGCGCGATCCGGCCCGGCCCGTCCCCGTCAGCGTCCCTGTCAGCGTCCTCGCCCTCCGCAGACGCCGGGCCTCCCGTCATCGTCTCATCGAACGGAGAAATCGTGACGCCGATCGCTCCGGCCAGCATCACCGGAGACTCCCGAACCACGCGCCAACCCGCGGGAGCCGCCGCCACCGCCGCCTCCAGCGCCTCGATTACCTCGCGCGGCTCATCCGCGCTCACCCGCAGCGCCAGCCGATGCTGCTCCGCCAGCGCCATCAGGTCACGCCGCGCGACCGTCCCGGGCAGCAAACGCGTCGAGATAAGTTCCGGCTCGGGCGCCTCGCCGGTCAGGTCCGTCGAAAGATCAAACAACGTCCCATCGAAGGGCGCGCTCGCCAGCCGCTCCTGCAACGAGCCGTCACCAACATCGCCGGCCGGATCACCGGTGGCCACTTCAATCACGTCGGCTCCGGACGCGCCTGGAATCACCGACGGATCAAGCGAGCCCGCGCCATCGCCCGCGCCATCGCCCGCGTTGCCGCTCGCGTTCGCGACACGTGATCCCGCGTCCACCTCGCCGCGCGAGGCGCCGCCCTCGACACCCACATCCGCCCCACCGACCGCGCGATCGGTTGCCAACGCCAAGTTCCGCCCGCCCCCGCCCCCGCCACCACCCGAGCCGCCGCCCATCCGATCTATCGCCAGGAACGCCCCGCCCGCCGCCAGCGCCAACCCGGCCGCCATCGCCAGCCCAAGCCGCGCCTTGCGCCAGCCTTCACCGACCACGCGCGTCTCAAGCGTCGATCGAACCACCACCTCATCCTGCTGCGCAGTCCCGGCCCGTGACCGCACCCCCGCCCCGCCCGACCCCAGCACGGCCTCCCGCGCGATCTGCTCATCCACCCGTGCCGACAGTGACCGCGGGCGCAGCGCCTCGCGCAGCATCGACGCCCGCAGCAACGCCTTGTCACGCCGCATCGACTCCAGCCGCGCCACGATCTGCGGCGCGTGCGATAGCCCGCGCCGCAGCGCCGCCTCCTCCGCCGCCGACATCTCGCCCTCGACAAACGAGAGCATCGCCGCCTCATCGGGCAGGATCTTGCTCGGATTCGTCGGTCGACCGCTCATGCATACTCCCGCAAGACCATCACCAACCACGCCATCCACCACACCAAACGCTCGGACCCCACGCCGCACTTCCGATCGCACCCGCCCAGGCCCGCCCGCCCGACGACACCCGATCACGCCCGTGTACAGAGGATCAACCCGGGTCCTTCGCAACCCCCGCGGCCAGCACTCACACCGGCTTCTCCACCGAATCCTCCGCCGCCGTCCCGCGCAACTTCTCGAACGATCCCGGCTCCGACTCCTCCATCGCCGCCCGCAGCGCGGTTCGCGCCCGGAACAGCCTGCTCTTCACCGTGCCCAGCCCGACCTCCAGCACGCCTGCGATGTGCTCATACGACAGGTCCTGTCCGTCCCTCAGAATGAGGATCGCCCGCTGATCGGGCTCCAGACTCGCCAGCGCCAGCCCCAACCGCCGGGCCGCGTCCTGACGTTCGACGCCTCGCTGCGGATCAGGTTCCCGCCCAACCGGCGAATACCGCGCTTCCCCGTCCGCCCCCTCGGCTGAGCTCAAACTGAGGGTGTGCCGGACCTTGGCCGAGCGCATCCGCGAAATACAGACGTTCGTCGTGACCCGATAAGTCCATGTCGAAAAACGACTTCTGGCGTCGTACTGCCCCAGAACCTGCACCAGCCGCAACATGACTGCTTGGGCCGCGTCCGACGCCTCCTCCCGCTTGCCCAGCAGGCGGAAGCACAATCCGTACACCCGCGGCAGCACCCGCCGAGCCAACTCCGCCCACGCCCCGGCCTCACCCCCCCGAATCGCCGCCACCAGTGCCTCTTCCGACCGCCCATCCCGAATCTCGCCGCTCGGGCTTGCGGCCTCCCGGATCGCCCCCTCCCGTGTCGGGGGAATCTGCCTTCCCGACGCCGACGGCGACGCCAAATTCAGCCCATCGAGTTGAGAGGGGTCCGACCCGGGCATTGCACAGCCTTGCGCCACCCACGTCCGCGCGGTTCCCCCACATCCTACCCGATTCCGCCGCCCCACCCCCAACAGCCCCGTCCGTGCGAGCGGTCGGCCACTCCCCAGCCACTGCGCAGGCCCCATCTCGCCCCAAGCCCCCAACCTGAGAACGAGCCTCGGCCCTCCGCATGGCTCCCCCGAGCGGCACCATGCGACCCGCCGCGGACACTCGCCGCGTGCTCACGCACGCGGCTCTGTCTAGCCTTCCCCATGCCCCCACCCCCAGACCCCGACGCCCGTGTCATCTCCATTGGCACGCTCTCGGCCCCCCCCATCCGCCACGAACCCCCCGGCACACGCACCGGCCACTCCACCACGACCGTCGTCCTCGCCGGCGACCGCGTCATCCTGGTCGATCCGGGCCTGCCCGCCGAGGCCCTCATCCCCCGCCTCGACGAGCGCGTCGGCCTCAAGCCGGCCCGGGTCACCGATGTCTTCCTGACCTCCTTCCACCCCGACACCCGCCGCGCCATCGACGCCTTCCCCAATGCCCGCTGGCTCATCCACGCCCCCGAGCGCGAGGCCGTGGGCGTGCCCATGGCCTCGCTCCTGCGCGACGCCGAGCAGCAGGGCATCAAGGGCCAAGCCAAGGACATGCTCCTGCGCGATGTGGCCATCCTGAAGCGATTCCACGAGGCTCCCGACGAACTGGCCCCCGGCGTCTCGCTGTTTCCGCTGCCGGGCGTCACCCCCGGGATGTGCGGCCTGCTCATCGCCGGCAGCCGCCACACCACACTCATCTGCGGCGACGCCGTCCCCACCATCGAGCACCTGACCGAGGGCAAGGTCCTGCCCCACGTCTCGGACGTGGACAAGGCCAAAGAGAGCCTGATGGAAGCCATCGAGATCGCGGACTTGCTGGTGCTGGGCCGCGACAACGTCGTGGTCAACCCGACCAAGCGCGCGTTCTGATGGCAGCCACCCCGGATCTTGGCTCCAACCGGTTGCCCGGGAAGTCGCGAGGCGGGCCGGTGCCCAAGCGGGAGATGGCCGCGGATCGAAGATTTCAGCACCCGGCGGCGAAGATGGAGAGATAGAAGAAGAAGTCGTCGTTGTTGATGACCCCGTTGGGCACGCCGTAGCCGGGCGATCCGGGGACGGCTCCGGTGGTCAGGTCGGCCACCGCGAGGTTGCCGGCGGCGAACTGTGTGAGGAAGTAGAAGAAGTCATCGTTGTTGACCACGCCGTTGGGCACCCCATACCCCACCGAGCCCGGCACCGCGCCCGTCGTCAGATCAGGACGGCAGGCGGGCTGGAACTCGTACGCGCCGATGTCCGCGATGTTCAGGCCACCGGACCCGCCAGCGACGCCGGTGTTGGGCGTCCCGGGGTTGTCACGGAAGCGTGGACGCCCCGCGACATCCAGGAGAAGCCCGGCCGCCAGGGCGGTGTTGTTGGCGGCGTCGATGCAGGGGGAGGTCGCCGAAAGGTCCAGACCGCCGGGAAGGAACTGGGGATCGGCGTCGATGTTGCCGGCGCCGAGGGTGATGGTCGGGCCGCCGAAGGTGCCGAAGGCCGGAGCCGACTGGGACCACAGGTCGTTGTAGGACGCCGTGGTCACGGGATTGAGCACGCTGTTGAAGCGGTCGACCTGGATCTGGGATCCGCCGGGCAGCGGGATGTTGCGCGAGATGATGGTGTTGCGGAGGTTGAGCGTGGGGGGAACGGGGATCGGGGTGAAGTTGGAGAAGTAGATGGCCGCCCCGACATCGGAGATATTGGAGTCGATGGTGCAGTTGGTGATACCGACCGAGGCCATCTCGAACGAGATCGCGCCGCCCCATCCGCCCGCAAACTCGGTCGAGTTGCCGGTGAAGACCGAGTTGGTGATGGACAAGACCCGGCCCATGGAATGGAACCCGTAGACCGCCCCGCCGGCGAGGCCGGTGCTATTGCCGCTGAACACGCAGCCGTTGATGGATGCGGCGGCATCGGTCAGGACGATCGCACCGCCCGCCGTGTCGGAGCGATTGTCAACGAAACGGCAGTTGTTGAGCGCGATGTCAACCAGCGTCGCCTGCAGGCCGCCGCCAGCGTTGTCGCGCGTGGCGGGTCCAAAGGCCTCGCCGCCGGCGACGGTCACTCCATCGAGCGTGGCGGGCGTCCCTGAGCCGAGGGGCTCAACAACGATGCGGGCGTTGTCGGAACGATTGACGAAGTTCGGGAGGTCGTTGCCCAGCAGGTCTCCCGAGAGCGTGGTCGTGAATAGGGCGGGGTTGCGTGCGTCGGGGTCGGGCGCGCCGACGCCGGCATACCCGCCGAGGATCGCGGTCCCGGTCGGGAGCGTGAAGGACAGGGCGCGATCGAGCGAGCCCAGATCGGGCCGATAGGTCCCTTGGGCCACGCGGACGTGGGCGACGCCGCCGGAGGACGCGAACGCGGTTTCCGAAGCGACCTTGAGGTCATTCAGGGCCGTCGCCCAGGACAGACCGGTGCCGCCCGCAGGGGCTGAGTCGTCCACGAAGAGTGTCGCGGGATACGTCGCCGCGGTGTAGAAGGCCCGCCAGGGTTCCGGGTAGGGGATGGCCGAGCCCGTGGCGTTCTGCGCGATCACACGCCAGAAGTGCAGCCGATCCGGTGCCAGCGCGGCACCCTGCGAATACGAGGTCCCGGCCACGGTCTGGTCGATCTCCGGCGAGCGGAACAGCATGTCGTCGTCCACCTGCAGGCGATACGACGTGGCGTCGACCGACGCCTCTCCCGAGAACGCCGGGCTCCAGCCCGCGCCGACCGCGGCCCCCGGCGCGGGCAGAACGAGCGAGAAGAAGTCCGGCAGGGTGACCGCGGGCCCGGTGTACATCGACACCAGCGTCCGGATATCGCCCGTGCTCAGCGGCGCCGCCGGGTCGGGTCGGCCGCCCATCTGCACCTGCCAGAACCGGCGGAACTGAGGAAGCACCTGGATGGGCAGGCCGCCGTTGGCGAACCCGAGAAAGTCGTAGTGCATGACCGACGACAAGTCATAGCGCCCAACCGTCGTCTGGTTCACGATGTTGAAGTTGCCCGCATAGATCGGCTCGATGTTGGCCTGCACCACGTTGACGAACTGGGCGCGGTCGTTGCGGCTCTGCTCATGGTAGATGCCCAGCGCGTGGCAGGTCTCGTGGACCAGTATGTACCGAAGCACCCAGTGGTCGGCCCCGATCAGCAGCGACACCTGGGCGCCCGTGTAGCCGATGGAGTCGCTCTGGCTTATGTTCGGCGTGGACCTGCGGGTGATGAAGAGGAACCCGGCCTGACCGGCCCGGGGCACGAACGAGACATTGCTCACCCCCGCGATCGCCGCAAACGCGTCGAGCATGGCCAGGCGTTCCGATGCGGTGATATCCGGCCGAAACTCGTAGGGCACGACCCCGCCCGGCCACAGGAGAGTGTTGTGCAGGCCTTCGGGCGCATTGCCCGTCACCGGCGTCGCGCACCAGCCACCGCCCGTGATCGCCAGACGCCCGACCCGCGCGGCCCGGGTTGTCGCCCCGGTCATGTCCGCATCGGCCTCGCCGCCCCAGCCCTCAACGGGGCCGTCCGCAGATCCGGCGGTCGTCCACGACTGCGTGTGCTCCCCCAGACCGGGCGTGACGCCGGGCCCTTGGGCGGCAGCGACAGGAACCAATCCAAGCAACGTGAACAGGGTGGCCTTGCGCATTTGCATGTCCTCCCTGCGACGCGGCTGGCGACGGGCGGATCCGTCGCACAGCACTCAGCGGCCCGGGAAGCCGCTTCCGCGCCCAGGCTACACCATCGCCTCTTGCAATGGGTTGTTCCGTTTACGATAATTTATTGAACCGCACGAATCACCCGCTCGCCCCGATCGCTCGCCCCTTGCGCCCTCAACCCTCCACGCCGTACCATCCGCCATGCGCTACACCCCAATCCCCGGCACCGACCTGAAACTCTCCGAGATCGGCTTCGGCTGCTGGACCATGGGTGGCCCCAACTGGAACCTCTTCACAGGCAAACCGATCGGCTGGGCCGACGTGGATGAGGCCGACATCGTCGCCGGGCTGAAGGCCGGGCTCGACGCCGGGGTCAACCACTTCGATAACGCCGACATCTACGGCAATGGGCGGGCCGAGCGACTGTTGGGCGACTGCCTGAAGAAGCTCGGCGTCAAGGCGTCATCGGTCGTCATCGCCACCAAGGTCGGCTGGTTCGCCGGTACCTCGCCCCACGCCTACACCCCCCGCCACCTCCGCAACCAGTGCGAGCAGTCGCTCGAGAACCTGGGCGTCGAGGCCATCGACCTCTACTACTTCCACAACCCCTACTTCGCCGACTGGGCCCACCCGCTCAACCGCCGGGCCGAGCTTGGCCCCGCCATGCCCGGCAACATCACCGACGCCGCCGCGACCATGCAGGAGCTTGTGAAGGAGGGCAAGGTCCGCGTCGTGGGCCAGTCCGCCTACTCGATCGCCGAGTTCGAGCGCACCATCCCCCTCACCAAGCCCCGCGTCCTGCAGTCCCGCGCGAGCATGCTCGTCGATGAGGTCATCCGCCCCAACTCGCCCCTCCAGAAGATCATGACCGAGCAGAACATCCGCTTCGTCGCCTTCGGCCCGCTGGGCCAGGGCCTGCTGCTCGACAAGTTCGACCCCGAGAAGCCCCCGGCCTTCGAAGACGGCGACGTCCGCGCCACCAACGCCGCCTTCACTCCAGATCAGCTCCGCGCCCTCAAGCCCAAGATGCAGCAGGTCAAGGCCAGATTCGGCCAGTCCGTCGAGGACCTGGCCTCGGCCGCCATCCGCTTCGTCTCCAGCCACCCGAACGTCGCCTCGGTCATCCCCGGCTTCCGCAACCAGCGCCAGGCCCTCTGCAACGTGGCGAAGGCGGACACGCCCAAGATGAACGAGGCCGACCTGGCCTGGTGCCGAGGGGTGTTTGCAAAGTCGTGATGTGTGGCGTGCTCGCCGCCCTGGGCAAGCGTGCTCTTCGGATCAGACACACGACCCGGGCTCGCCCCATGCTTGCTCAACGCAGCACGCATGCCACCGGCTCACGCGCCCCCGTTCACCGCGGCCTGAACTCCTCCCCAATCCCATCCACGAACAACTCCACACGCCCGCACGTCGGGCACACATACACATCGAAGTGCTCGCGGTTCACGAACAGCTCGCCCAGCTCCCCCAGAAAGAACGCCCACCCCCGCGTCCCCTCGTGGAACTTCTTGGTGCCCACGTATTGCAGGGCCGTCGGGCAGCGGGGGCAGGTCATGGGGTCAGGCGGCGACATGGGTCACTCCTCGGCCCGCCGGGTGCTCACGCGGGCCCGCTCGCAAATCCTTGGGAATCCCGCGCCCAGCGTATCGCGGGACGCGACGCGTCCGCTTCGCCGCAACCCTTGGATGCCGGCGTACGCGGCCAAACGCCCGACGCCAGGCCACCTCGCGCCCGCCGGGTGCCTTGGCGACCGAATCCCGTCCCACTGACCCACCCCCGCCCCCCGTCCGCGCGCAACCGACAGCCCCTCGGCCTCCGTCAGGTTCTCGGACCCCCTCTTCCCGCGCCCAGCACACCCCAACACCCGTCTCGACTGGCCCGGCCCCCGGAATGTCGATAACCTGTGGCCACGTCGGACGGAGTCGGACGCACCTCTAGGCCGGAACCTGCAACCCGTGTTCATTGACCGCCTTCTCGGCTTCTTCAGCGTTGACATGGGCATCGACCTGGGCACCTGCAACACCTTGGTTGCCGTGCGCGGGCAGGGAATCGTCCTGAACGAGCCCTCCGTCGTCGCCGTCCGCAAGGGCACCAACCAGGTCCTCAAAAACGGAGAGGCCGTCGGCTGGGTCGCCAAAGAAATGCTCGGCAAGACCCCCGGCTCCATCACCGCCGTCCGCCCACTCAAAGACGGCGTGATCTCCGACTTTGAGATCACCGAGGCCATGCTCGGTTACTTCATCCGCAAGGTCACCGGCAAGCGAAACATCATCGGCCCCCGCGTGGTCATCTCCATCCCCTCGGGCATCACCGCCGTCGAGAAACGCGCCGTCTTCGACTCCGCCGAGCACGCCGGCGCACGCCGCACCTACCTCCTCGAAGAGCCCGTCGCCGCCGCCATCGGCGCTGGCCTGCCCTTCGCCGAGGCAACCGCCTCCATGATCGTCGACATCGGCGGCGGCACCACCGAGGTCGCCATCATGTCGCTGGCCGACATCGCCACCTGCGAGTCCATCCGCGTCGCCGGAGACGACTTCGACGAGGCCATCATGGCCTACATGCGCAAGGTCTACAACCTCATGATCGGCGAGCAGACCGCCGAGCGGGTGAAGATCGAGATTGGCTCGGCCTCCGACCTCAAGGAAGAACTGTCGATGGAGGTGCGTGGGCGGGACATGATCTCCGGCATGCCGCGCAAGACGGTGATCACGTCGGAGGAGGTCCGCGAGGCGTTGTCGGAGCCCGTGGGCTCGATCATCGAGGCCGTCAAGCGGACGCTGGAGCGGGCCGAGCCCGAACTGGCGGCCGATTTGGTCGAGAACGGCATCACCCTGGCGGGCGGCGGCGCGCTGCTCCGCGGCATCAACACCATCATCGCCAAGCACACGGGCCTCGACGTCAAAATCGCCGACGACCCGCTAACCTGCGTCGCCCGCGGCACCGCCACTTACCTCGAGCATCTGGAGGAGTGGAAGGTGACGCTTGAGAATGATATGGATGGGTGAGGGGTG
>Ga0163144_10006619_pt1 | contig 25525 bp, 25 predicted proteins | sample OliLak19BULKMAT1_FD_123175 | JGI IMG/M metagenome (GOLD analysis project Ga0163144, IMG submission 123175) | Freshwater microbial mat bacterial communities from Lake Vanda, McMurdo Dry Valleys, Antarctica - Oligotrophic Lake LV.19.BULKMAT1 | ecosystem: Environmental > Aquatic > Freshwater >... | reverse complement strand
TGTCTAAAGGCGTCTTTGGAAAAATGGTTGACCGGCCTCGCGGAGTTTGCCTTCAATCTCTTTTTGGTGGGCCGAGTCGCGCAGCGGGCCGACCAGGAGGCGAAACATGTTGTCGATCAGCACGGTGCGTTGGGGCAGCGCCTCTTTTTCGAGTTTCGACCGGAGTGGGACGAGATCAGACTCCGAACCGGCGGCCACCTGGAGATAGAGCTGGGGGCCGACTAAAGAAGCGACAACGGGCAACGGAGCTGGTGCGGGGAGCGGCGAAGGTCTAGCCCGCTGGATGGGAGCGGAAGGCGCCTCCACGATGACGGGGGGCGGAATGACGGCCGGGCGGGCCTTTTCGGCGCGGATACCGGTGACGGAGCGACCGGCGAGGTACGAAAGACAGGCGATGAGCCCCATCATCAGCGTCATTCCCATAACGATGGTGACGAGTTTGCGGTTGGCCATCGCGAGTTCGTAGCTTGCGGCTTGCGGGTTGGGTAGGGGGGAATCTCCCATATACCGAAGAGATCGTCTGTATAGGGCCAAAGCTTTAGAGTGTTAAAATTCGATACGTGGATTTATTTGACGAAATCGTGAGGTTGCGAAAGCTGGGGCAAAAGTGCGCCTTGGCGACTATCGTGCAGGTGAACGGGTCGATTCCGAGCTACGAAAGCGCAAAGCTTTTGGTCAGGGAGGACGGTTCAATGGCCGGAACAATCGGGGGCGGGTGCGTCGAGGCCGAGGTGTGGAATGCCGCTCGGGAAGTGATCGCCACCGAAAAACCCCGTCAAATGAAGTTTTCCCTGGGCCAGGACGCCGCCTACGATAACGGATTGATTTGCGGAGGCCAATTGGAAGTCTTTATTGAAGCGATTGTGCCGCAGCCCCGCACTTACATTTTCGGTGCCGGACATATTTCGAAAAGCTTGGCTAAAGCGGCCGGGATGGCCGGATTCGCTGTGACCGTCATCGATAACCGGGAAAATTACGCCAATCGGGAGCGATTTCCGGAAGCCGACGAGGTGATCGCGGCGGAGTATGAAGAGGTTTTTCCGAACTTAGTCGTGACCGATACCAGTTACATCGTCATCGTTACGCGCGGGCATCGCGATGATATGCGGGTGCTCGAATGGGCAGCCGCGACCAACGCGCGTTACTTAGCGATGATCGGCAGTAAACGTAAGGTAATCGGGGTGATCGAGGAGTTGGCCAAGGTTGGCTTTCCGGCCGCCGCGCTCGAACGGTTGTTTGCCCCGATGGGTTTCGATATCGGTGCAATTACGCCCGAAGAGATCGCGATTTCGGTGGTGGCGGAAATGATCGCCGTGCGTCGCAATCCGGACACCGGCTGGAAGGCGCTATCGAAGACCGCAGCGGGATACCATAAGGTCCAAGAGCTCGCCCGGTGAACCTGACGGCGGTCGTTTTAGCGGCGGGAGCATCCCGGCGGATGGGTTTCCCGAAAACGCAGTTACTTTGGAAAGGCGAGACTTATTTGAGCAGGCTGGTTCGGATATTGGGGGCAGTCGCTCCGGTTACAGTGGTGTTGCGAGAAGCGATGGATGTGCCAGGGGCGCGCGTCGTGGTGAACCCCGATCCGGAACGAGGCATGTTGAGTTCCCTGCAAATAGGGATGCGCCAAGCGCCAGGCCCGGTGGTGTTTACGCCGGTGGATTTTGGACACGTACGCGAGGAGACGGTGCAAGGGCTGGTGGCCGCCTACAGCGGACAGCCGGTGTTGAATCCGCGCTTTGACGACCGGCGGGGGCATCCGACGATCATCAGCGCTGAGACCGTACAATCGCTCCTGGCGATGCCGCCGACCGGGAACCCGAAGGACTTGTTGCGGACGCTGCCACCGGGATGGTTTCCGTGCAGCGATCCCGGTATCCTGCGTGATGTAGACGATCCGGAGGCTTACCGGAAGGTGGTGGCGGAACTATGAGAAAACGAGCCGCATGGATTGCTTTGGGACTTTTGCTGGGGCTCCCTTTAGCGGCACCGTTTTTAAAAGCGGACCGTTTTGCCCCCGCGATCACGACAAGTTTAGAGCGAGCCTTACAGCGAAAGGTGGAAGTGGGCGAGGTGCGGATGCATCTGCTGACCGGGCTCGGATTCACGTTGAGCGATGTGGTAATTCATGAGGATCCCAGCGTGTCAGCCGAGCCCCTGGCTTACGTTACCTCGCTCGTGGTTCGCCTGCGGCTCCTTCCCTTGCTGCGCGGCGGGTTGGAAGTTTCTTCGCTGCGATTGGAAGAACCCTCCGTGAACCTGATGCAGACGGGCGAGGGGGTCTGGAACGTCCAGGCGTTGTTGCGCAGTTCTTCGCAAGCGACCGGAGGGGACCTCCCGGATCTGGAGGTTCGCGGCGGCCGATTGAATTTCAAGATCGCCGGTACGAAGTCGCCATACTACTTCACCAATGCCGACATCGATTTTTCGGCGGAGAGCGGGGAGCGAGCGTTTGACTTGTGGTTCCGCGGGGAACCGGCGCGGACAGATCGTCCGGCACAAGGTTTTGGCAGGTTTACCGGGCGAGGCCGGTGGCTGCGGCCCGAGGGTAGCGAGCCACGTTTGGAGATAGACTACCAGTTGGAACCCTCCGCGGTCGAGGAGCTAGCGAAGCTGCTGGCGAGCCGGGACCTTGGTTTGCATGGAATGGTGGAATCCAAGGGACGATTGGCGGGTCCGATATCGGCCATTGAGTTGAGCGGACGCTTGGACCTGAACGACCTGCACTATTGGAGCCAGCCGCCGCGGCCGAGCCAATGGCGGCTGGGGTACAAGGGGACTTGGAATTTGCCCGGCCAGCAATTTCGGGTAGCCACAGAGGCACCGAAAGACGGCGCGCTACCGTTTCGGGCGTCGGTCGAGTTACGTTCCTATTTGTCGACGCCCCAGTGGCGGGTAGAATTCCAACCGGACCAGATGCCGCTGGCGCTGGCGGTGGGGTGGCTGCGGCCGGTAGGGGAAAGGTTTAAGGATTTGCGAGTGGAAGGCACGCTGAGCGGGTCCGTGGTGATGGCCCAGGACCGAACCGCCGAGGGAAAACTGACGGTGGACTCCTTTGCGCTGATTGACAAGGGCGAGGCGGTGATTCGATCCGCCGTCATCCCGGTGGAGATTGGCGACGGGAAGTTAAAGATGCAAGCCGGGACGATGGAGTTTGGAGCCAAGGGTGTGGCGGCGCTGGAATATGAATGGAACTGGAGAACGCGGGAGGCGGAGGGGCGGTTACAGCCTAAGCCGCTAACGATCGAGCAGGTGCAGATGCTGGCGGAGTTAGCGGGCGAGAAGCCGCCGCTGCTGGGCGAGTTGCGGGGAGGCCAGATCCGAGGGCAGTTGCGCGTGCATCGAGTCGAGGACGCCGAGCCAGAGTGGACAGGCAGCTTCGGGCTGGCGGATACCCGGGTGTCGATCCCGGAGTTGGCCGAAGCGTTGGAGTTGCGGCAGGCGACGGTGGAGTTGAAGGGCGACCGGCTGGCGGCCAAGGGCGTGAAGGCGCGCGTGGGCAAGATCGGTTGGGAGGGTGACTATCGTTACGACGCCAGCCAGGCGCGGCCACACCACTTCGACGTCCGGCTGGGACGAGTCGGCGCGAGCGAATTAGAACGGCTGCTGGCTCCGGCTTTGCAGCGGGAAAGGGGCTTCGTCGCGCGGACGTTGCGGATTGGTGAGGACCGGGTCCCCGAGTGGTTGGCGTCGCGCCGGGCCGAAGGGACGGTGCGGATGGAGGGTCTGGAAATCGGCGATCAGACGGTAGGCAATGTGCGGACGACCGTGCAGTGGGACGCGTCGAAGGTGAGCCTGCGCGACTTGCGATTTAGCTGGAATGGCGGGGAGATTGGCGGGGAATTGGGGATCAGCCTGGAGAAGGCCAAGCCGGCCTATAGTTGGCAGGGAAAAGCCGCCGGGCTGAACTGGCAAGGCGGGAAAGTGGACGCCAATTGGAGCGCGGAGGCAAGGGGCATGGGATTGGAAATTGGCCGCAGCGGCAAAGCCAAGGGAGAGGTGAGCGGGGAGCAGGTGCAGCTCGGGGAGTCCTCCGCGCGGCGGATTGCCGCGAAGTTCGGGATGCGCGTGGAGAGCGGAGGGCTGAAGGTGGATCTTGAAAAAGTGGAGGCCGAGATCGGCGGGACGAGTTGGACGGGCAAGGGGAGCACGCAGAAGGATGGCCGACTGGTCGTGGATCTAGCCGGAGATGGCCGGGAGTTGAAGCTGAGCGGGCCCGTGATGCCGTTCGAATTGCGCTAAGGAGCCAGCGGTAGAAGGAGAGTGAAAACGGTGCCTTCGGCCGGCTTGCTTTCGACCGAGAGGGAACCACCGTGGGCGTCGACGAAGGTCTTGACGCTGGCGAGGCCGAGGCCGGTGCGATGGGAGTCAGGGCGGGTCGTGAAGAAGGGCTCGAAGAGGCGAGCGCGGGTAGCGTCGTCGAAGCCGTGGCCGTTGTCGTGGAGCGCGAGCGCGAGTCCCATGGGATGGGGCGTTGTGACAAGACGGACCCGACCGGATTCGCCGAGAGCGGCGCGGGCGTTGAGGGTGAGGTTAAATAGCGCGTTGCGCAGTTGGGCCGTATCGACGGAGACGGCGAGCGCGGGGGCCCCGTAGTCGGGATAGAAGCGGTAGCGGCGGCCGAGGAGTTGGCGGAGGGAGGGTTCGACCGAGGGCAGCCATTCGTCGAGTTCGATGCGGGTGCGGGTGGGAGCCGACTGGCGGAGGTAGCTCAAGAGTTGGCGGGGGAGGGCGGCGGCTTCGTCGATCGAGGCGGTGAGATCGGTGGCGGCGTCACTGGGTGGGAGTTCGGCGCACTGGGCTTGCAGGAGAGTCAGGACGTTGTTCCAGTCGTGAATCAGATGGGCTGCGTGGTTGCCGAGGAGGAGGAGTTTTTCGTGTTCGGCCGAGACGATATCGGGGGAGAGAGCCATTGGACCTATACTACAAGCAGAGTATGTCGAAGGGCCAACTGAGTGCGGACTTTCCGCGTGACTATCTGCGGTCGTCGCGGACGGAATGGTTAGTGGCGAACGGCCGGGGTGCCTACGCGATGAGCACGGCGTCCGGCGCGAACACGCGGCGGTACCATGCGCTGCTGGTGGCGCCCTGGGGAGACGGCGGCGAGCGCCATGTTCTCCTACCGCGGGTGGAAGAGGAAATTTGCATCAACGGTCGATGGGTGGAACTGGGCGCGTGCCAGTACCCCGGCTCGACCACCCCGCGGGGCTTCGAGTTGCTGACCGAATTTGCGGCAACCCCGGAGCCCCAGTGGACGTGGACGGTCGAGGGCGTTACGGTGACGAAGCGTTTGGAGCTGCTCGAAGGTCCGGACGGGGTGCGACTGACTTATGAGGCGAGCGAGGCATGCCCGCTACGGGTCCGCGTGTTCACCGCGACGCGCGGTTACCATTCCCTCGGGACGGGCCCGGAGACGCCGTTGCAGTTTGCCATGACCGGCGCGAACTGGGAGGCGGTGGGCGTTTGGTATCACGATGTCGAATATCTCGAAGAGTTAGACCGCGGCTTTCCGTTTCGCGAAGACCTGTGGTGCGCAGGGGTCTTTCACGGCTCGACGGGCTCCGTGTTCACGGCGTCACTCGGAGCGGTCGGAACGGTGCAGACGCTGTCCGGAGCGGCCGCGTTTTTGAGCCGGGTGAATGGGCGATTAACGATGATGGCCGGCTACCCTTGGTTTACCGATTGGGGCCGCGATACCTTTATCGCGATGCCGGGCCTGCTGATTGAGTCTGGACGGTTGGCCGAAGCGAAAGAGATCTTCAACGGGTTTTTAGAACACCGGCGGCAAGGGCTGTTGCCGAATCGATTCAGCGACGCGGGACAGGAGCCGGAGTACAACACCGCCGATGCAACGCTTTGGGCGTTCGAAGCCGCCCAAGATCTTTGGGCAGCCGGAGAGACCGAGTGGGTCGAGACGGTGTTCTATCCCATCGGCCGCGAGATCATCGAATGGCATGAACGCGGGACCCTGTTTGAGATCGGGATGGACCCGGTGGATGGGCTCCTGCATTGTGGAAACGAACAGACGCAGTTGACGTGGATGGACGCCCGCAGCGACGGCCAGCCGGTCACGCCGCGGCACGGCAAGCCGGTGGAGATCAATGCCCTTTGGTACAACGCGCTGCGGCTGATGGCCGGATGGGCGGAGCGGTTGGGAGATGATGCGCGACGAATGAAGTACGCGGGGTTGGCCGATTGGGTGGGGCGCAGCTTTGTCTCGACCTACTGGAGCGACGGCGGCATGTGCCTGTTGGACCGCCCGGGCTCGGCCGAAATCCGCCCCAATCAGATTCTCGCGGTGGCCTTGACGCATCCGTTGCTTGACCCGGCGCGGCGGCGTGAACTGCTGCTCACGGTTCGGCTGCACCTGGTGACGCCGTTCGGACTGCGGACGTTATCGCCGGAAGATCCGGCGTATCGAGGCCGCTATAGCGGTGGCCCAGCGGAGCGGGACGCGGCTTATCACCAAGGTACCGTGTGGCCATGGTTAGCGGCTCCGTTTGCGCTGGCCTGGGAGCGGGAGTTCTGGGAGCCATTTCCCTTCCCCGAGCTAGAGAAAGAACTGGAACAAGGTTGCCTCGGCCAGATCGCCGAGATCTACGATGGCGACCCGCCGCACAAACGCCGTGGCGCGCCGGCGCAGGCGTGGAGTATGGCCGCTCTCTTAATGCTCAGGGCTTACCGGCGCCCGCGGCCTTCGTAGCCCGGGGTGGCGTTTCGTCATCAAGGGCGCGCAGCCATTCGGCATCGTGACCGAACAGTTCGAGCGCCATGTAAGCCGTCTGCGAGAAGTACTCTCCGAGAATGGAGTTCTCTTCGCCGAGGGCGGCCAACTGGCGACGGACCGCTTCCAGGTCCCGTTGGGGGAGCACGCCGGTCCAGCCTTGGCGGCCGGCTTTTTGCCAGGCGCGAATGGTCTGCAGCAGCGTCCGTTCGGCGATGACGGCGGCGTCTTTCGGATCGAGGCCGGCCTTGCGAAAGCAGTCGACGGCGGCGGCCAGCAGGGGCGTGGCCAGGGTGCCCGTGAACGCGAGGCCCGCCGAGAACACCTGTTTCTTGCCGGGTTCGAGGACGTAGAGGTAGGCTTGGCAGCCAGTAAGAAATCGCTTCAGTTTACGCAAGGCGAGCGGATTCCCCTCCCCACAAAATCGAAGATCGGCAAAACCGTCGAGCGGATCGAGACTGGCCACTTCCGCACCGAGGTGGGCAAAGGCCGCCAGGTCGTTGCTATCCAAATGGGAGTCGAACAGGACGATGGCGCGTTTGGACCAATCGAGGCCCGCGCTGTGGGCGAGTTCGAGCAGCGCGGGGAGGGCTGGCTCGGGACCGGAGACGAGGATCAGCGATGCTTCGTCCATCTTTTTGGGGGTGGCATGATGCCCGGCCTTCAGTCCGTTCGCGATGCGGCTGGCGACGCGCAGCGAGGCGGCCGTGACAGGGCCAAGCTGAGCGTGAAGTCCCGGTAAGCGAGCAAGCGCCGGGCTCACAGGGCCGGCGGCGATCAGGCCGACCCAGGGCGATGATGTCATTACTCAGGTAATCTTAACGCTTTAATACGGTCGCGATATTGGGCCGCCTTTTCGAACTCAAAATTGCGGGCCGCTTCGCGCATTTTCTCTTCGAGGTCGGGGATGAGTTGCTCCTTCTGAGCCGCCGTCAGGTGAGCGGTAGGCTCCTCGGGCTCAATCGGAACGTCAACGTAGTCGGCGGCGGCAATGCGAACCAGCATCATGTCAATCGGCTTCCGAATCGACTCGGGCGTGATTCCGTTGGCTTCGTTGTAATCGCTCTGAATGCGGCGGCGGCGCGACGTCTCATCCAGGGCGCGTTTCATCGAATCGGTCAACACGTCCGCATACAGAATCGCTCTTCCGTTCAGGTTGCGGGCGGCTCGTCCGATGGTTTGAATCAACGCACCGGCAGAACGAAGGAACCCTTCCTTGTCGGCATCGAGAATGGCGACCAGGGAGACCTCGGGAAGGTCGAGGCCTTCCCGCAGCAGGTTCACGCCGATGAGGACATCGTAGATGCCCAAGCGCAGGTCGCGCAAGATCTTGATCCGATCCAGCGTCGTGACTTCCGAATGGAGCCACGCGCACTTCACCCCGACCTCGGCGTAGTAACCGGACAGATCCTCGGCCATCCGCTTGGTGAGCGTCGTGATCAACGTCCGCTCGCTTAACGCGGTCCGTTTGCGGATCTCGCCAAGCAGATCGTCGACCTGACCCTTGATGGGTCGAATCTCCACCGGCGGGTCAATGAGCCCGGTGGGGCGGATGATCTGTTCGACAAATTCGCCGTGAGTTTTTTCCAGCTCGTATGGCCCCGGCGTGGCACTGATATAGAGCACTTGGTTCACCCGGTTTTCGAACTCTTCGAAGGTCAACGGCCGGTTGTCGAGCGCGCTGGGCAGCCGGAATCCGAAGTTAACCAGGGTCTCTTTACGCGAGCGATCGCCGCCCCACATGCCCCGCAACTGCGGCATCGATTGGTGGCTTTCGTCGACGAAAATCAGATGATCGTGCGGCAGGTAGTCGAGCAGCGTTGGCGGCGCTTCGCCCGGGAGACGCCCGGAAAAATGGCGCGAGTAGTTTTCAATGCCATGGCAAAAACCGATCGTCTTGATCATCTCGAGGTCGAACTTAGTGCGCTGCCAAAGCCGTTGCGCCTCGATCAGTTTGCCCTGCTTTTCGAGTTCCACCTTCCACCAGTCGAGTTCATCGGCGATGGTTGCCATGGCGCGTTCCTTCATGTCGCCGCTCATGACGTAGTGGGTCTTCGGGTAGATCGGCAGGCGCGAAAGCGTCTGGTGAACCTTGCCCGTCAAGGGGTCGATCTGCGAAAGGGCGTCAATTTCGTCGCCCCACAATTCAATGCGGTAGGCGAACTCGTCGTAGGACGGATAGACTTCCACCACGTCGCCTCGGACGCGAAAACGGCCGCGGGAGAAATCGAGGTCGTTCCGTTCATAGAGCAACTCCACCAGCTTGCCGAGCAGCTCTTTGCGGGGAATTTGCTGGCCTTTTTCGAGCAGCAGCAGCATGCCGTAGTAGGCTTCCGGCGAACCGATACCATAGATACAACTGACGCTGGCGATGATGACGACGTCGCGGCGTTCAAACAGAGAGCGGGTGGCGGCCAGGCGTAGCCGGTCAAGTTCGTCGTTGACGGTGGACTCTTTTTCGATGTATGTATCGCCGGCCGGGATGTAGGCTTCCGGCTGATAGTAATCGTAGTAACTGACGAAGTATTCGACGGCGTTATCGGGAAAAAACGTTTTGAACTCGTGATAAAGCTGCGCCGCGAGGGTCTTGTTATGGGCCAGGATCAGCGCCGGGCGGTTGCACTGCTCGATGACTTTGGCCATCGTGTACGTCTTGCCGGAGCCGGTGACGCCGAGCAGCACCTGATGCCGGGCGCCATCAATGACGCCGCGGGACAGCGCGTCGATAGCCTGTTGTTGGTCGCCCTTGGGCGAGTAGGGGACGGCGACGCGGAAGGACATCTTCCTAGTCTATCGGGCTTGGGCGAGGCGTTCGCGTTCGGCGTTGTACTCGCAGCCAAACAGGGCGATCGCGGCGAGTAGATACATCCAAACGAGCATCGCGATGACTCCGCCGACCGTGCCGTACATCACGTTATAGTCGGCCAGATTTTGGACGTACCAACTGAAGATGAGCGTCACGATGAACCAGAGCGTGGAAGCGATCCAGGCACCCGGCCAGACGTCTCTCCAGCGCATAGGGCGATTGGGGGCGATGAAATAAAGCAGGGCCACCACCAGCACCACCGAGCAGAAGGATACGGCGAAAGTGAGGCCTTGGGCCAACGTCCGAAACAGCCCATCGGCCGGCAGGAACTCGCTTTGCAGGCGGGCCCCAAACAGGATAACGACGGATGCTGCTACCCCCGGCACGGCAGCCACGAACACGAGCACCATCGCGACTAGCCGGTCGCGCACGATGCCCCGGCCAGTGGGCAGGCGATAGGCGGCTCGAAAGCCCTCCATCAGGGATTCCATCAACGAGGCCGCCGCCCACACCGAGAGCAGCGTCGCGCCAATGATCAGCCAAAGGGGGCGCTGGCCGCGCGCGGTGAACTGGTACTGCACCATGTCGGCCGTCCCCGGCGGAACGACTTGCAGCAGGAAGCGGACCAGGTATTCACTGACGGCTTCGGCGTTAGCTTGCACGAGGATGGCGGCCAGCGAAGAAAGCAGCGGAAAAAGGCTGAGCAAACCGGAGTAGGCCGCCGCCTTGGCGAGGCCAAAGCAGCCGTCCATCATTGCGTTGTAAAAGGCTCGGCGGAGGAGAATTAAAAACTCACGCATGGGATCGCCGGTTTCGCCACCAGAAAAGCAGGCAGCCAAACCAGGATAGCGCGCTAAGACCGGCGCAGAGACGCGTCTCCAAGGGAGCGCGGTAGTGCAGTTCGAGCGTGGACTGAGCGGCGGGTTGGGGCGTGAGCGTAAAGAAGCCGAGTTCGTTGGGCTTGATGGGAATGGGACGGCCGTCCTGGAGCGCCTGCCAGCCATCGTCATAGCTGACCGCCACGGCCACCTGATAACCGGGCGGGAACGCCCCGCTGATGGCAGCATCCGAGGCGCCCTGCCAAGCGAATTGCAGCGTCGGCCGGGCCGGGTCGAGTTGGGCCTTGACGTACGGTTCCAGCACCTTGAAATTGCCGCCGCCGGGGGCGTAAGCGGGGATTTCAGCCGCCGTTACCAGGTGCGCGTAGCGGACCGGCTCCAGTCGGTAAATGCGGTCATCGCCTTCAGACCAGACCTTTTCGAGCACTCCCTCAAACTTGTTGGGGAACTTCACGTCCCGATAATATTCCTGGGACTCCGGGCCGTGAATCACAACGTATTCAATACCGAGCGCCCGCATTTGCAACACCGAGTTGGTTGCTTCTTCACCCGGCTTGGAGCCGAGGTCGGTCCGGACCTGGTAAGCGATATCGACGGGCAACCGATTGCGCAGTCCCGTTTCGAACACCCCGCCGATTTGGGGCAAATCGAACCAGGAGTTGAACCGGAAGCGCGTCCCGCCGGAGAGCAGAAGCCGGCCTGAGGGACGCAGAGCGGCGAGGGCACTGGCGACTTTGAACTCGGCCGTCTGTTCCCGCGGGGTCAGAACCCACGGCGCGTAGCGGTGGGTTAGAAAATGGGAGACGCGCGGGGTCCATGCCAGAAGCACAACCAGCAAAACAAATCCCGTAAGCCAGGGGCGACGCGCGTAAGCCAAGCGAAACATCTCGACGACAAGGAGCAGCAGGAAGAGCTCGTATTCGAGGGCGTAGCGGCGGGATTCAGGCAGAGCGTTCAAACCGTAGCGGTAGAAGCAGGTGACGAGGAAGCCAAAGCAGTACGTGGCCAGCAGCACGAAGGCGAGGTAGCGCTGGCGAGGGAAAAGAAAACGGAAGGCCAGCCAAATCAGGAGCAGGCCACCCAGCCAGCCGCCGACAGCGTACCGCTCCAGGCTCTGAAACTCGTACCCAAAAGCATCCTTAGGCCAGTTGGTGACCATGCGCCAGACGAAGGTGGGCGTCAGCCAAAACGCGGCCAGCAGGTAGCCGATGACTCCCGCTGTAAGGACTCGCCGGACCGAAAACAGTTCGACCGAGGAGTAGGTCGCCAGCAGCATGAGAACGAGCAGAGTCAGCGCCAAACCGGCGACCCAGTTGGTCAGGACGACCGTCGCCAAGGCGATTGCCGCCAGCCAGAGGGATGAAAAGCTGCGGAGCGTAGCGGCGCGGTGCACCGCGATCAACGCCAGAGGGACCAGCGCCAAGCCGACCGTATGCGGACCTTCGCCATACTTGATCAGGATCTGAATTCGCCAAGGGATCTCCATGATCCCGCGGTCCCCCTCGATCGCTCCAATCAGGAGATAGAGGGGGCTAATTAAGGTGACGGCGAGGCTGGCGCAAAACGCCGCCCCCCGCCCAGCGCCAAAGTAGCGGACGAACAGATAGACCGAAGCGACACCGAGACAAAGTGCAAACGCGCAGGTCGCGCGATGAACCTGAGTAGGGTCAATTCCAGGAATCAGCCGGATCCACAGCGAATTCCAATAAGGCAGCAAGGGCAGGTAGACGAAGTGCGTCGGAAGCCCGCAATACTGCATCGGGTTCCAGGCCCAAGGGTTCGGGTGGTGCGCTACGAGGTTCGCCATATAGGCATAGCCGCGTTCTATGGAGCCGCGGTAAGGCGTGACGCCGGGTAAACAAATACGCCAGTTGAGCGCTACGTTGAGCAGCAGAAGGAGCGCCGCGATGAACTGGTCGAGGCGGGTCATTGACGGCGACCTCGCCAGAATAGCCATCCACAAACCAGGACCGCGAGCGCAAAAAGGCCGCGGCCGATGCGGTTTTCAAGTGGCGTCTCCCAGTACAGTTCGATATGGTGCTGACCGGGAGGCGCCAGAATGCGCATCTGGCCCAGCACGTCCTTGACGACAGGAAACGACGCGGTTCCGGAGGTGGCTCGCCAGTTCGGGTCATAGGTTACCTGCACCGCGACGGCCTCTCCGGCGGCGACGGACGAGTCGATGGCCAGGGTCCGTGAATTCAGCCAGCGAGCCGGTGCGGGCGAGTCCGGGCCCTCTTCGAGTGCCTTGACGTACGGCTTCAGCCGCTCGACGTCTTCGCCATTCCGAATCGGTTGCAGCTTCTCCACTTCCGCCAGGCGCACGACCCGAGCTAGCGACGGCCAGCGACGCGGCACCTCGTGAATCCAGTTCCCCGCGCCGTCATCGAACACGATCGGCAGGCTCTTGCGAAAGCGCTCCGGGAACTGGTAATCATGAATCGGCAGCGCCGAGCGGGCGTTGTCCATTACGATCAACGAAGTGCCGGTAGCCTGCAGCCAGAGGATCGACGGCTCGGGTTCTTCGCCCAGGAACAGGTTCCAATACAGGGTCATGAGGTCAAAGTTTATCAGACCCTGTTCGCTCCCTCCGCCGATTTCCGCGGTGTTGTGCCAGCCGTTCCACCAGAAGCGGACGGTGCCGGTCGTGAACGCCCGCGCCTCAGGCCGATTCTTGGCCACCCAGTCGGCCATTTTGAACTCGATGCGATCTGTCCAGGCAGGGGTCCGGTGAATGTGGTGCCAAGGGTAAGTGACGTATCCCCAAGCCGGAATAAAAGCCGCGATTACAAGCAAAGCCGCTAGAAAGCGTTCGCGCATCCAAACGCGGCGAATTCCTTCCATTCCAGTCAGCACGAGGAACACATCGAGCTCCGGAACCAGGCGCTCCGGTTCGCCAGCCACGCGAAAAGCGCGATCGGTGTAATAGTGGCCCAACACATTCAAACTGATGAATGCGGCGCTGCCGAGAACGAACACCGACCACGTATGCTCCGGCCGGCCAGCCGCCCAACGCCAACTGAAGAAACCGACGAGCAAAGCCAGCAGAACGGCCAGACCGACCGACCAGAGATTCCCAGGCGAGGAGACAATGGCCAGGTTCCGGCTGGTGATGCCGATATAGGAGGGCGTGAGCCAGAACGCCGTCAGCGTGTACGCGAGGCTGGCGATCGCGGCTGCCCGCAGCCAGACGGTCCAGTCGCGCGTGGTAACGAAGACGGCCCAGCAGAGAATCGGGAAGAAAAGCGCCAGCGCCGTAGCACCGTAAAAGTTGTTCGAAACGACGAGGGCCGCCGCGACGCTCGACAGCGCCAGATACGCCGGATGCCCTCGCCGAAGCCCCCACCAGGCGGCGGCAAACACAAACGGCAAAATGGCCAGCGAGGACATATGCGGGCCCTCGCCATACCGGAGCAGCACGTTGAAGCGCTGGGGCATATACGGGTAGGCGTCGTTCCGAATATGCGTTAAGAACAGGAAACTCGGCGAAAGCATCGCCACCCCGGCCGCCGATAGCCAGGATCGGGCGAGCGACCGCGTCGCCACCCAGACCAGAAGCCAAATACCCGCTATCCCCAACACGTAGAGAATCGCCGTATAGAGGTGGTAGCCGCGGGCCGGGGTGACCCCGGTATACTTCGACAACGCGGCCGAACCGTATCGCAAGGCCGGCGGATAAATGTAGTCGAATCGCGTCCCGCCGTACCAAAGCGGCTGCCAACCCGGATGCGGCCAATTCTCGGACAGGTACCGCGCATCGGCGATAAACGTCGCATCGATCGAGGTCCAGTTATCGAGATACTTCGTCTTAAATAGCGGCCATATGAGCACCATGGCCGCGGCTATAACGAGCACGAACTGCACTCCGGGCGAGGTTAGACGTGGCTTCAAGTCCGCGGATTCTCCGCTCCCTCTGCCGGACCCTGATATCGACCGAGGATGCTATCAAACTGGAGCGAGCGCCGAATGCCTGAGCGGTGCAAAATATACCGGAAAAGCACCCAAAGAATGGATAGTCCGTAGCGCGAGCTTTGCAGAAAGGATGCCGACGAAGCCTGCGGGAAGTACCGGGTCGGGACCGGCACCTCGGCCACGCGCATCCTCGCTTCGACAAACTGCGCCATGATCTCTTGATCAAAAACAAACGCGTCGGAGTTCATGTCCACGTTAACCGTTTCTAAAGCAGATCGGCGATAGGAACGATAGCCCGTGTGATACTCAGCCAATTTCAGACCAAAAACCCAATTTTCAAGCTCGGTCAGAAATCGGTTGGCAATGAACTTCCACCAAGGCATCCCCTGCTTCATCACATCGCCTCCCAACAAACGGGAACCAAGCACAACATCGGCTTCGTTGCTCATAATCGGCGCGATGATTTGCGGCAATAGCGTAGGGTCATACTGGTAGTCCGGGTGTACCATCACGATGATATCCGCCCCGGCCCGCAGCGCCTCCCGATAGCAAGTCTTCTGGTTGGCGCCGTAACCATAGTTCCGGTTGTGGACGAAGATTTCGAGTCCAAGTTCCCGGGCGATTTTGATGGTGTCGTCCTTGCTCCCGTCATCGACCAGGATGACGAGGTCGACCACGTCGTGCGGCAGTTCCTGATACGTCATGCGAAGGGTCTTCGCGGCGTTATACGCGGGCATCACCACGACTACTTTCGGTTTCGCATCACTCATTAGCACTCTTTGCAATCACGATAAATTGATATCCAAACATCGACTTCCACAGCCGTCCTAAACCCCAGAACAGCGATTCCATCCTTGCCGCGAACCAACTGTCAGCCCCCCAGACTACGCTAAAGGGAATCGGAGTCGAGTTCGCCAACTCCATAGTATAGCCAGCATTGCGAAAGAGCTGTTCCCAGCCCGCCCAAGTATGAAAATGGACGTGCGTCCGGTCGAACAACCCCTTTTCGTCCTGAGGGAAATTCCCGCTCAGAACCACCATCCGAAAATAGAAATTACCGCTGTTCGGCAGCGACGCCAGCAGGCATCCACCCGGTTTCAGCAGCACCCGCAGTTGCTTCAGAATGTGGGCGTGGTCGAGAAGATGCTCCAAAACATCTCCGCAGACGATATAGTCATAGCGATCCGCAATCGTAGGGATCTCGTGGTGCAAGTCAGTCACGATCAGTTTGACCGTCGCCGGAAACTGCCCGTCGGGAAAGGATTGGCGCTCCAACCCCGTCACGACGTAACCGCGCTCGGCCAGCCGAGCGGCCAGCATACCATCCCAACACCCCACGTCCAGCAACGCCCGGCCCTCTCCGCGGTCGGGAAGCAGATTCAAAATTTGGGAATGGCTGCTCCATGGGCTAGCCTTGAAGGTGTAGCTCTGTTGCACATCGGTCTCTGTTGCCGCCATTTTGATGTTCCGTAACCCCCGATCCAGTTTTCACGCCAACACTAGGTTAACCCATGACTTTAAAAGTCGTATCGTACACTCTTCCCCTCGTCCTCGTGGCGCTGGCCGGATGCAACAAACAGACGGCGCCCGTGCAAGCCAAACAGGACTCCGGTCCCCTTGCCGTGCGCATGACCGAAGTCAAAGCCAGAGAGATCAACCGCGTCGTCGAAACGACCGGAACCCTGTTTCCCATTGAAGAGGCGGTCATCAGCGCCGAGATCGACGGCAAAGCTGAGGAAGTAAAGTTTGATTTGGGCGATATCGTCGAAAAAGGCCAAGTGCTCGTTCGCATCAACGATGAGGAACAGCGCTACCAGGTGCAGCAAAGCGAGGCCCAATTACGTCAGTCGATGGAGCGCCTGGGCCTGAAAACGGAAACCGAAAAGGTGAAGGACGTGCGCGACACCCCCGATGTCCGCAAAGCCCGCGCCGACCTGACCGAGGCCGAACAACGGTTTAAACGAACCCAACAACTCGTCGATCAAAACATCGGCGCCAAATCGGAACTCGACCAAGCCAGTTCCCGCTACCAGGCCGCCCAAGCGGCCTATGACTCCACCGTCAACCAGACCCGCAACTTGATCCAGGAAGTGGAACGGTTCCGCGCGAACATGGAAATTCAACGCAAACGCCTCCGCGACACGACCGTCAAAGCGCCCTTCCGGGCCCAGGTGAAGGAGCGCCAAGTCAGCCTCGGCCAGTTCGTCCGCACAAACACGCCCTTATTTGTGCTGGTAAAAACTGACCCGATTCGCCTGCGCATCGAGGTCCCGGAACGCATGGCTCCCTGGATCAAGATTAATCAGGTGGTCGATGTCTCCCTCGAAGCGTTCGAAGGCCGAAAGTTCGTCGGCAAAATCTGGCGCATCTCTCCCACCGTCGACCAGAGCAAGCGGACCTTCGTCGCCGAAGCCCTCATCGATAATAAAGCGGGCGAACTCAAGGCTGGCTCCTACGCCAAAGCGCACGTGCCCACCAGTAAGAACGAGAAGGTCACCGTCGTTCCGCAACGGGCCGTTTACTACGTCCTCGGTTCGAACAAGGCCTTTGTCGTAAAGGATGGAGTGATTGAGGCCCGAGACCTCAAACTCGGTGACCGCATCGGTCAGGACGTAGAAATTCTCGAAGGTCTAGCCGAAGGCGAAACCGTGGCGACAAGCCAGATGGTCAAATTGGATACGGGAACGAAGGTGAAACTGGCGGTGGAGGCACCGAAGAAAGGCGAAAAGAAGGGGTCGTAGAAGTTACGACCCCTTCGTGGGGCTAACGAGGAGTCTGAACTTTCGGCGTCGCCAAGTAACCGCTGATCGTGTCTTTGCCGATGGAATTGACGACGATCTCGTACGGTTGCCGAGCCTTCGACGTGTAGAATTGTAGCGGTTCGTTAAGCGTCTTGTCTTTCTTCTCAACGGTCTTGTCGTCAAAGGTAAGATCCACGCTGAAACGATTCTTCTTCGCGTCGGACTTCTTCAGTTGCAACATCACATCGCCCACCCGCCGAGCCGCTTTCTCTTTCGGCAGCGTAAACTCGAAGTAGTTGCGATCCCCGAGCGCCTTCAGAGCCTGGAACTCTTTAAAGTTCGTCGCAATCAGTCCGCTCTGTTCGCCCAAGTCGCCGCGGGTTCGCTTCAGATCGGAAATGGTTTTGTCGAGTTCGCTCTTGGTATTGGCAACATCGGTTTTCACGGTGCCGACTTCGGTTGAAACGGCCGCGATCTTCGTGTTGGCCGAACTGGCTTCCTGCTTCACTTCCGTGATCTGGCTGGCCATCTGCTGTTGGGCCGCCTTCGTCTCTCTCTCTAACTTGGCCGTGAGTTCGATCGTCTTTTTCTCGGCGTCAATCTTGGCCTGACCCGCGGCCATCGCCGCCTGCCGGCGCGCCGCTTCCAGATCGTCCTTCAGCTCGCTGATGTAGCGTTTACTCGTCGCCGTCGTGACGTTCGACGTCTCTTTGACGCCAGAAATCTCGCGCGTCATCGAGTCTTTCAAGCCCGCCACTTCGATCTTCGTCTTGTCCAGTTGCAAGAACAAGTAGACGTTGGCCCCCAAAAGCGCCAGAACGGAGCCGAACAGAATCGGGATCTTCACCCCTCCCCCGCTCGGTGGCGGTGGTGGGGGGGGCGGCATATACATGGGATTGGGATTTGGATTCATTTGCGGATCAACCTCCTGACGTTCGAGTCTAGAATAACATTCGTCCTGACAAATATATGCGGTGCGTTACCATAGGGTTTCACGTTTCACGCCGCAGCGGCTTGGCCATGGCGAAGTCAAAGCGTTCCTGCTTCGAGATCCCCGGTTCAAAACACCGCCGGCAGCGCGCCTCGTACATACCCGTGGCACCGACCACAATCAGATCCTCACTCTCCACCAAACGTTGCGTATGCTTCGCCGGATTTCCGCATCGGATACATATCGCCAACGTTTTCGTGATCGATTCCGCGCGGGCCAGTAAGTCTGGGATCGGAGGAAAAGGCCGCCCCAGATAATCCGTATCCAGCCCCGCAATGATCACCTGCTTGCCGCTGTCGGCCAGTTGCTCGGCCACTTCCACCAGTTCCGGCCCCATGAAATTCGCTTCATCAATACCCACCACCTGCGTCCGCCAATCCAGCACCTTCAAAATTTCCCCGGCCCCGCCCACCGTCTCCGACGCCATCCGCTGGTCCGCATGAGAGACAATCTCTTCGTGAGAGTAACGATCATCAATCGCCGGTTTAAATACCTGCACCCGCTTGCGGGCAATCCGAGCCCGCCGCAGCCGTCGAATCAGCTCTTCGCTCTTGCCCGAGAACATCGGCCCACAGACCACTTCAATCCAACCGGTGTGTCCGGTGAAAATATCCATAACGCACTATGATGCCATGGCCGCCTGACCTCACCGCTCGCAAAATCGTTCCCGAGCTACTCGATTCCGCCTCCCCCGACGACGTCACCGCCAATCTCGCCGACCTCCAGCGGATCAATCGCTTCTTCGGCGGTCGCCAAACGCTACGGGCTGTCCTCCGCCCTCTCGCCCGCCCTGGACTCACCATCCTCGACATCGGCGCCGCCTCCGCCGACCATGCCTCAGCCCTGCCGAACGCCCGGGTCGTCAGCCTCGACCTCTCCGAATCCCACCTCCGCCGTGGCCACGGCCCCCGCGTCGCCGCCGACGCCTTCGCCCTCCCCTTCCCCCCGCGCTCCTTCGACCTCGTCATGGCCAACCTGTTTCTCCATCACTTCGAAAACGAAGCCATCGTCCGGCTGCTCCAATCCTTCGCCGCCGTCGCCCGCCTCGGCATCGTCGTCAACGACCTCGAACGCAGCCGCCTCGCCTGGTCCTTTCTGCCCCTCACCGCTCCCCTCCTCCGCTGGAACCCGATTACCCTGCACGACGGCCCCGTCAGTGTCGCCGCCGGCTTTCGCCCGGCCGAGTTGGCCGATCTCTTTCATTCGGCCGGCCTCCACGGAGCTGTCGTTCGCCGTCATCTCCCCTGGTTCCGCCTATCCGCCGTCTGGCTCGCACAGCGCCCGCTGCCACACGTCCACGAAACGAAGTAGTCGCAACAAATTCCCCGGTTCGGCATAATTCTTCGGCCACGAAGGGGCCCGCCAACGAACCCAAGCCACCCCATCCGCAATCGCCATCGTCAGGCTCAAACTAACTCCCGGATCCTCCAACACCTTCACCTCCGCCGAAAACTCATCCATCCCCGCACTCGCCTCCAACAGCCGGTAAAGCACCATCGATAGCGTCGACGAATTCCGGCACACCGTCACCTCCCGGCCAATCGAGCAGCCGCTCTCCTCCCACCGGCGCAGCTCCGCCACCAGCATCGCCAACGGACCGGGCACGATCCGCCAGCCCAGCGGAGTCGGCTCCAAAATCAATTCCGCCCGCCGGCCGCCGTGCCAAAGCCACGACACCCGATCGTTCTCCCCCACCGCCATACAAAACAAACCCACCCGAAAGTAAGCCTGCGCCGCCCCTCCCAGCGCCGCCGCCAAGTGGAACCGCTGTTCGCCCGTCACCTGATCGCCAAAAAACGGAGGAGCCAACGCGACCATCCGCTCCGCCCGCGCCGCCGGGTCCAGCCGCGCCCGAAAGCGCAAATCAAGTTCCAGCAACACCTCCTCCGACTGCCGCCGAAACCGAAACGCCAAACGCTCCTGCTGCCGGGAAACGTAAAGCTTCAGCCGCACCGCGGCCCGGACCAGATAGCCCGCTCCCAGCGCCGTCTGAGCCGATCGCAAACCCGCCAGCACCGTCGACGGCAGCGCTGTTAACTCGATCATTGCCGCTGCACCGTCGCAATCGCCCGCACGAGCTCCCGGCGGAACTCGGCGTCGAACCCCGCCATCGCCGGCTCCTGACCCGGCGCCAGATTCACAAGCCACTCCCCCGCCTCGCCGATCACCAGATATCGCGGCCCCGGAAAGCTAATCGCCACGAAATCGTCCGGCGCCCCGACGTCCAGCGACGGCGCCAACGCCTTCAAGATCGTAACCAAAAACGCCCGGCTCGACCGGTCCACCACCGCGCCCACCACCCCGCTCTCCACCTTCGCCAGCACGTCCGGCGGCGCCGGCACGCTGATCACTTCGAATTCGATCGCCTGTTCGTTCCGCGTCGTCGTCTCATGCTTTCGCGAATAAAACAGAAGATTCAGCCCGCCGCCCTCCGATACGTCCAGCCCGAACTTCATCTGCGCCGTCACCTTCGGCATCCGGAAAAGCGACGGCAAAGCGTGCGGCCGGCCCTTTGCCTCCCGAATGTAGCGCTCCGATTCGCCGTCCAACATCTCCTGCGCCCGCACCACCGACTTCGAAATCATTTCGAGAAACGCCGGGAACGCGACCCCTTCCGGATCCGGCCCTTCCACGGCCGCCTCAAAGTACCCCAGTAATTGGCCCAGCGGCCGATTCGAGTCCTGCCAAGCCAACCGTAGCGCGTCATGAACCGGAGTGCCAGGTTCAATCAGATCCTGATCAGCCAACGGCCGCAGAATCTTTTTCAGATCATCAGCCTGCTTCTTCAGGCCGTCCAATTGTGCTTCGAGATCCTTCCGGGAATATGCCATAAGTTCCTCCTAGGTCAATGCCTTGATCGCCGCCGCCAGCGCCTGGTGAACCCGTTCATCCGCCGGACGCAGCGCCGGCAAGGCCACCGGCTGCGCACTCGACTGCCGCACCCGTTCGAGCAACGATTGAAATGCCGCCTGGTTATCGCCCGGCAATACGGCGTGCAAGGTAACTCGCACCTCCGCTCCGGCCCGATAGTCCTGCGCCGAATTTGCCGCGTACGCCCCGGATACCACCGCCCCGGCGAAGCCGAAGCCCAACCCCCCCTGCACCGCCGAATCTCGCGATTGCGCCAGATCCAACTTCACCGCCAGCGAAGTCTCGGTAAACTGGTACCGCGATGGTGCCGCCGCTTGTAACAAAAAGCGGATTACTTCATCGCCGGTATCATGCGCCCGGGCCAAGTTAACCAATCTTTCGATGCCCCGCAGATACTCCTCATCGAAGTGCTTCTGCGACTCGGCCACCGCCAATCCCAACGCCCCGATAATATTCGGGATCTGCCGTAAGTCTTGTAACAATTCTGAACCAGCCATGGTAGTTACTCCGGTGCGCGGGTCTCCACCATTACCCGCAGGGTTACGTTCTCGCTTCTGTTTCGGCCTCGCGCCACGCGCAGGGCGATGTTCATCGGTTGCAGTTGCAGGGTGAATTCGCCGGCTTCCCCCTGGCTCATCTGGAAATCCGCCGACGCGTCCCACGTCGCGACCCTCCAGCCGGCGGAAGCCATCCGCTCCTCGGTCGCCAGCGCCGCGCCCGCCAGTTCCGCTATGGTTTGACTAAGTTCCAAGCCAGCTCCAATCAAACGCCGGGCCGACATCGAACCGATCGTTCCGTAAGTTCTGAACAGAAGCAATCCCGCGATAAGTAAGAAAATAGTCCGGATCGCAAACCATACGTTTCTCCGGGGGAGGCGCCACCATCGGGATATCGAACTGTTTTCCCAGTCGCTCCATCAGAAACCGCAACGCCGCAATCTGAGCGAGTGGATACGACCCGAAGTAACTTTCTCCCCGGAAATCCGCCGCGATGTATTTGTCCGTCTCCTCCGCCCCGCAGTAACGCGCTCGAAACTGGTTAGGCAACCAGTTCATTTGCCGCGGATCCGCCCCGTCCACCCGGAGCGGTCCTGGATTCACCAGATCGATCCCAATCGTGCGTCGGTCATGGATCAAGTCCGGATTTTGAGATTCCATTCCTATATGCCGCGCCCAAAACTCCGGCTGATACATTTCGTAGATCGCCCCATCCTGATCTACTACATAGGACGACTTCGTCCGAGTAGTGGGTCCATTCCGGCGATGGCCCCACCCCTTGCAAACACTCCGAGCGGAGGTAGTGGAGGTGCCGTGTAACAGGATCGCCTCCTTCGGAAATCGTTGCGCTGAATATTCATTCAGATACGAGCGAAAGCCACTGCGGTGAATCACCGGCCCACGGGTCATCGTCTTCATCAAGAAGCTCCTTAGCGGATACCAGTGCACTCGGGGTTTGCCTCCAGTTAAGACAAACCAAAAATCGAGCACTCTTGCCATCGACTATGAAGTCCACGAAGGGGGTAACCGAACCCACCCTCGCCCGACGACCGGTCACAACTCTATTCCTATCTAGTACTTACGATAAAAAAATAAATCTGAACACCTTGTGAATGGCAAGTTCGTCGTCGCTCAAAATCCACTTTCCGATCTCCCCATCGAACGGTCCGGTCCTTTGGCGAACGGAATTAAATAGGCCTTCATGAGCCGTTTCACTCTCTCCTAACGAGATGTTGAGCAGGAGGCCATTATGGCTGAAACACTTTCTCTTAATCTTCGCGGTCCCGGAATCCCGCCGACATCCTTCACCTATCAGAAGATCGAGTCTTTCTCTTCCCCCTATCAAGAGGTCGAGTGGTTCTCTTCCCCCCGTTCCAATCCAACAGGAAACGGCACGCCAGAGATGTTTCGGACGAAGCCGCCGGGAAGCGTCTTCGTCTTCACCGTCCCCCCTCATCGGTGGTTCCTTCGGGGGCATACAGCGGCTCATTCCTCTGAAAAGGACAGACACTGTTTGCCTCGCCACGCTGGGACGGGAAGGCTCAATTGAATGCGTTTCGGCCCCGCGCCGAACCAAAGTGCTGGACGTATCCCAGGTCGGTGGGATGGCCACCCTGACGCTGCAGTTCGTGTAGCCTAAAGATGGATTAGCCCGGCTCGACCTCCGCAAGAAATCCTGGAAGGGCAGAAGAGCGATTTACAATAGCGTCATCACGGAGCGGTCTGCTAAGTGATTGAGAAGGATGGTGGGCCTGTGGAGACTCGAACTCCAGACCTCTACCGTGTCAAGGTAGCGCTCTAACCAACTGAGCTACAGGCCCATCGGACGCGAAATTGTAGATTAGCACAGTTCGGGGCGGCACGCTAGAATAGAAGAAGGAATTCCCATGCCAGCGCCCGTACTCTCCATCGTCATCCCGATTCACAACGAGGAGCCGGCGATCCTCCCCCTCTACGACCGCTTAACGCGAGTCCTCGAAGCCCTCGGCAAAACCTACGAGATTCTCTTCATCGACGACGCCTCCACCGACCGCTCCTTCGACCTGCTCGCCAACCTCTGCGAAACCGACGGACGCTTGAAAGTCATCCGCCTCCGCCGCAATTTCGGCCAAACCGCCGCCCTCGCCGCCGGATTCGATGAAGCCGTCGGCAGCATCATCATCTCCCTCGACGGCGACCTGCAGCACGAACCGGAAGACATTCCCCTGCTGCTCGAAAAAATCGAACAAGGCTACGACATCGCCAGCGGCTGGCGTAAAAATCGAATCGACAACGCCGTCACCCGGAAAATCCCCTCCCGCATCGCCAACTGGCTCATGGCCAAGGCCAGCGGCATCGAACTCCACGATTTCGGCACCACCTTCAAAGCCTACCGCGCGGAAATTCTCAAAGACGTCAACCTTTACGGCGAACTCCACCGGTTCATTCCCGCCCTCGCCAGCTTTTACGGGGCCCGCATCGTCGAAGTGCCCATCAAGAATGTGCCCCGCGGCGCCGGAGCCAGCCACTACGGCCTCGAACGGACCATGAAGGTGTTTTTTGACATCATCACCATCCGCTTTCTGCTGACGTACTTCACCCGCCCGATGCACTTCTTCGGCAAGTTCGGCATGCTCGGTCTTACCTCGGGCGGTGCCATCATGACCTACCTGCTCGTCTATAAGCTCCTCGACTTCCAACGCGATCTGGTAACCGACCACGGTCCCCTCATGGTCCTCGGTGCGATCCTCGTCCTCGGCGGTCTCATGCTCTTTTCTACCGGCTTGCTCGGCGAAATCATGATCCGGACTTACTTTGAAAGCCAGGGCCGGCGGATCTACGCCGTCCGCGAAGTTCGGGCCCGCAAAGACGGGGTCGCAAGCCGCTAGAATAAGTTCATGCTGCTCGGCGCCGTTACCTACAACATCTGTAAGGATTGGGACCTCGAAACCCTCATCACGAACCTCGAAAAGGCCGGTTTTGAAGCCGTCGAGCTTCGAACCCAGCACGCTCATAAGGTGGAGCCCACCATCTCCGCCGCCGAGCGGGAGAAGGTAAAGCAGCGTTTCGCCCGCAGCAAAGTGCGCCTGCTCAGCTTCGGCACCACCGCCGAGTTCCAGTCGCCCGACCCCGCCATTCGCGTAAAAAATGTAGCCGATGCCAAGGCCTTCATCGACCTGGCGCACGACACCGGCGCCTGGGGGGTCAAGGTCCGCCCCAACGGCTTTCCACCCAACGCCGACAAGGACGCAACCATTCGTAACATCGGCGAGTCCCTCCGCGAGTTAGGCGAATTCGGCGCCGGCAAAGGCGTCGAGATCTGGCTCGAGGTCCACGGCAAGGAAACCCAGAACCCCCCGGTCGCCGCCGCCATCATGCGCGCGACGAAACACCCCAACGTCGGGCTCTGCTGGAATTCGAACCCCACCGATCTGATCGGCGGTTCCATCAAAGCCAATTTTGACTTGCTCCGCCCTTGGATCAAAAACGTTCATATCAACGAGTTGGCCGGCCCCTACCCCTACCGCGAACTCTTCAGCCTGCTCCGCAAAAGCGGCTACGAACGCTACACCCTCTGCGAGGTCGCCGAAAGCAAGGAACCGGAGCGGTTTCTACTTTGGTACGCCGCCCTCTGGCGCGAATTGAACCGGCCCTAAAGCGGCCGCCGAAACCAGCGATCCAGAATCGCCGGGCCCAGCCGAACTCCAGCGTACGAAACCATCATCGCGAAGAGGGCGATCGAAGTGGCGATCGTCCAGTAGCGTCGACCCGGCGTTGGCCCCACGCTAACCACCGGCCGCTCTTCTCCAAATACAAGCTCCATCCGGAAGTCCACCAGTACGTTGCCAAGCCGCTGTTGCCGATTTTCAATCGTCAACTGGTAGTCCCCCGCCCGGTCAAGCTTCACCCGGCGCCTTCCGCCGATCTGGTACCCGCTGTCAAACGCCGCGCTGCTCCCTCGGCGATCAATCACCAGCACCCGAACCGCCGCCCCGGGATCCTTCACAGTCCAATTCAGGTCCAACGCCGCCTTCTGTTGCTGCAACGGAAAGTCGTAGCTCCGAGACCGCATCGCGTCAATCCGCACCAGTTCCTCCAGCAGGATCACCCGGCGCGGTTCCGCCCCCACCCCAGCGGCCAACAGCGCAAAGGCGGCCAGCAATCT
>Ga0163144_10006618_pt1 | contig 25525 bp, 20 predicted proteins | sample OliLak19BULKMAT1_FD_123175 | JGI IMG/M metagenome (GOLD analysis project Ga0163144, IMG submission 123175) | Freshwater microbial mat bacterial communities from Lake Vanda, McMurdo Dry Valleys, Antarctica - Oligotrophic Lake LV.19.BULKMAT1 | ecosystem: Environmental > Aquatic > Freshwater >... | reverse complement strand
TTGCCGTTCCGCCGTTGCCGTTCCGCCGTTGGGGTCGTGTCGTTGCCTCCGAGGCTGGCTACGCTGGAGGAAATCGCGCCGCGAAACGCGTCCTTCGATACCGCACACGGCGTCGCCAGCAGGACAACCATCGCCGAAGCGAACGAGGTGAGCGAACAGGTCGAGAACGTGTGAGGGTCTGCGATGCGGGGCAGAGCTCACCGCGCGCCGATGATCAGCGGCAGCAGCGAGCACTACCAGCCCGCCCGATAACTCAGGGCGGCGTCGGCCTCGGATACTCCGCTTCGAGCGGCGTGAAGTGGCGCACCATCATGTCGACCAGCGCCGCACGAATGTCAGAGCGCATCGGTTCCGAAACCGACATCGCGTGATCGAGCACGGCGTGCACCACCACCACGCTCAGGGCAGCATGCCGCACCGCTTCGGCGTCCGCGATGCCAGGCATGCGACGTATCAACAGCATGCGCACCATCAGCTGCATGCGCTCTTCCATCTGCAGCGACACCTGACTCTTGCCACCGCTGGCGGAATCCGTTGCACGGCACACCGCCATGTAGCCGGGATGCACTTCGTCCATTGTGGCGAAGGAATGGATCATCTGCGTGAAAAGCACATCGAGTGGCACCCACGGCTCCTCGAGGCGCAGCTCCTTCAGAAGGAGATTCTGCATCGACTCGGCATACCGCACCGTGAGTGCCTCGAGGATTGCGGCCTTGTTCGGGAAGAAGTGGTACAGCGAACCGACGCTGGCGCCGGCACGCTCGGCGATCGCATTGGTGGTGCCTGCCTCGACGCCCATGTCTCCAAAGACGGCCTCTGCTGCATCGAGGATCGCCTCCACGCGCAGCTGTCCCCGCTTCTGAACCGGGGCCCGCGTCGCACGGAACTCACCAGTCTTAAATCCTTCCTCTGCAATGACTTCCGTCATGTGGTCCTCCGCTTCGGACAAAACTAACCCCTTCCCCATCAAGCGACTGCGCCAATACTAGAGCGATTCCTCGGCTATTGACAAGTAGAGCGACACCTCTAGTTTAACGGATAACTAGAGGTTTTGCTCCACTTTTAGCTTCTCTGCCTTGGATCACCCCATCAGACGCATCATCGCTGCGCTCAGCCTGATCGTCGCCGGCCCGCCGCTTGCCGCCCAGCAACCCAAAGGATCCCCGCTCGACGCCCTGGTCTCCGAGGGCTTGGCCAGCAACCCTGCGCTTCGGGCTCGGACGATCTCCGTGACGCGGGAGGAGGCCGCCATCGCCGAGGCGCGGGGGCGCTTCCTGCCATCGCTCACGGCGAATGCCCGCGTGTCGTCGCTCTACGGCGCGACGCCGAATCTCGGGGCGCTCATCAATCCGGCGTACGCGGCACTGAACCAACTGCTCGGCCAGCCGGCGTTCCCCACCAACATCAATCTCACGCTGCCGCAGCGGCAGGAAGCGACGCTCCGCCTGACACAGCCGCTCTTCGAGCCGCGCGTTATCGAGGGGTACCGCATCGCCCGATCGCTGCGCGACGCCAGCGCGGCGGAGCGTGATGCGCAGCGCCGGCAGCTCGCGGCCGACATTCAGACCTCGTATCTGCAGTACGCACGCGCAAGCCGCGCCGCCGATCTGTTCGACCAGACCGTCCCGTTGCTCGATGAAGCACTTCGCGTCAGCGAGCGCCTCCTCTCAGCGGGCAAGGTGACGCCAGACAACGTGCTCCGCGCACGCGCCGAGCAGGGTGCGGTGGTGCAGCAACGTGACGCCGCACACCAGCTCGCAGGCGCCGCGCGGCAACAGCTGAACTATCTCACCGGGCGTCAGCTGGATGCCCCGCTCCCCTTGTTCGCGGACACGCTGCTCGGGCTCGACGCACGATTCGCGGTCCGCGAGAATCTCGATGCGGTGCAGTCCCGCGCGCAAACGACGCGTGAAGAACTCACGCAGCTCGATCGATCACTCGATGCCGTGCAGGGGCAGCAGCGCATCGCGCGGGCTGCCTTCCTGCCCACGGTCAATCTGGCGATCGACTACGGATTTCAGGGCAACACCATCCGTGTGGGGCGGCACACCGACTTTGCGGTCGCCAGTCTGGTCCTCAGCTGGAACCTGTTCAATGGCGGCCAGGACCGCGCCCGCATTCAGCAGGCGTCACTCGACGGAGCACAACTGAAGGCCCGTCGCGACGATGCGTCACGCAGCGTTGCGCTGCAGGTCCGCGTGGCGCATGACGCCGCCGCCGTGGCGCGTGCGGCGATCGTCACGGCCGGCGATCGCCAGACGGCCGCCACGCGCACGTTCGAACTGGTGCAGCGGCGATACAGCGAGGGCCTGGCCTCCCAGCTCGAATTGCTCGACGCACGCACGTCGCTCACCACGGCGCAGCTCAACCGCCTGATCACGACCTACGATTTCTACCAGCGCGTCGTCGAGTTCGAACGCGCCGCCGCACTCTCGCTCCAGGAGTAATGCCATGCCCCGCCATCATTGCACCGCACGCACGGTACCGCGAAATGCCGCGCAGTTCCTGCCGTTTGCGTTCGCGATCCTCTCACTCCCGGGTGTGCTGTTGTTGTCAGGGTGCGGCAAGGCTGCCGACGCGCAACAGGCGGGCGTCGTGGATACCGCGATTCCGGTTCGCGTCACACGTCTCACCAGCGGGGGCGGATCCGGTATGACCGAAATCACGGTGACCGGTACACTCGCCGGTAAGGAGGAGGTGGCGCTCGCATTCAAGGTTGGCGGTGTCATCTCACGCATCGTGGTCGATCCCGGTCAATCGGTGCGCGCTGGTCAGGTTCTGGCCGAACTGCGGCCAACGGAGATCGCCGCGCAGGTGGCCACGGCGCAGGAGTCGAGGCGCAAGGCCGAACGCGATCTGTCGCGCGTGACGCGGCTGTATGCCGATAGCGTCGCCACACTCGAACAGCTGCAGGACGCCCGGACCGGCCTCGCAGTGGCGAACAATGCGGCCCGGATCGCGCAGTTCAACGCAGACTACGCCGTCATCCGGGCGCCGGGCGACGGCGTCGTGCTCAGTCGGATGGCCGAGCCGGGCCAGGTGATCGAACCCGGGCGCACCGTCCTCAGCGTGCGCCGCAGTGGGCGCGGCATGATTGCGCGCATCGGCCTCCCCGATCGTGACGCCGTGCGCGTGTCCCTTGGCGACACGGCCGTGGTGACCTTCGATGCGCTCCCAGGCAAGCGGTTTTCCTCGCGGGTCACACAACGCGCGGCGGCCTCCAGTGTCGGCAGCGGTGACTATGCGCTGGAGGTCACACTGACCGACGCTGCCGGCACACTGCCGTCAGGGCTGGTGGCGCGCGTCACCGTGTTTCCACGCACCAGGTCTACCGCAGTATCGTCACGGGTCTTCGTGCCGCTCGATGCGCTGGTCGATGCCGACGCGGACTCCGCCGCCGTCTTCGTGCTCCGGGCTGATGGCAACTCCGTCGCCAGGCGAACGCTGAAGCTCACCGATGTCGCGGAAGCGCTGCAGACCGCCGTCGTGCCAATCGTGTCCGGCCTCTCGGGCTCCGAACAGGTCGTCACCGCCGGCATGTCCCGGCTGGTCGACGGCAGCAGAGTGAAGGTCATCACGACGCCCACGCAACGCGCCGCGTCAGATGCGGCACCGAAGCGGAGGGTGGGACAGTGAAGCTCATCGACTACTTCGTGCGCAACGCGCAGCTCACGATCGTGCTGCTGATCGCGCTGCTCGCCGCAGGCGTGCAGGCCTTCCTGACCATTCCGCGGGCGGAAGATCCGCTGATCGACTTTCCCGGATTCAGCGTCGTGGCCGTATACCCCGGTGCCGGCCCCGCCGACGTCGAGCAGCTGGTCGTCAACCCGATCGAGAAGCGACTCAAGGAACTGTCGGACATCAAGAAGATCGCCACCCAGATCACCGACGGGCTGGGTGTGATTCAGATCGAATTCACCACCGGGTCCATTCCGCGGCAGAAGAGGGACGACGTGCTGCGCGAGGTGAACCAGCTGCGCAGCACCCTGCCGGCGGAGCTGGCCCTGCTGGACGTGCTGAGCAACAACACCGGCAACGTGAACGTGCTGCAGTACGCGCTCGTCTCGCCGACCGCACCTTACTCCGCCCTCGAGGCATTCAGTCGCGCGCTCAAGGATCGCATCGCGGCGGTGCCCGGGGTGCGCAAGGTGGAGCGCGTTGGCGCACCAGTGCGCGAAGTGCAGGTCTCGCTCGACCTCGGCCGCCTGAGTGCGCTCCATCTCCCTCTGCCGGCCGTCCTCGGCGCCCTGAGCAGCGAGAGCGCGAACGTTCCAGGCGGCACTGTAAACGTGAGTCGCAAGCAGTTCGTGGTGAAGACCAGCGGCTCGTACACCTCGCTCCACCAGGTGCGGAACACCGTCGTTGGGGGGTCAGGCAGCGCGGTCGTCAGGCTCCGCGACGTGGCAACCGTGCAGTGGGGCTATGCCGACGCCACTCACATCGCGCGCCACGACGGCGAGCGCGCGGTCTTCGTTGCCGCCAGCATGCGTGACGGAGCCAACATCACCGATGTCGAGCCGCGGGTTGCGGCGGTGGTGCGCGCGTTCGAGAGTGACCTGCCAGCCGGGATCACGCTCGAGCGGGCCTTCGATCAGAGCGAGAATGTGCGCAGCCGACTGGGGCGCCTGGTCGAGGATTTCGGCATTGCAATCGCGCTGGTGCTGATCACGCTGCTGCCGCTGGGCCTTCGCGCCGCCGGCGTGGTGATGGTGTCCATTCCGCTGTCGCTGGCAGTCGGCACGGTCCTGCTGCAGCACTTCGGCTTCACGCTCAACCAGCTCACCATCGTCGGCTTCGTCATCGCGCTCGGCCTGCTGGTGGACGATTCGATCGTCGTCGTCGAGAACATCTCCCGCTTTTTACGCACCGGCATGAAGCGGCAGGACGCCGCCATCGCGGCGACGCGACAGATCACCCCCGCCATTCTTGGCGCGACCGGCACGCTGATCTTCGCCTTCGTGCCGTTGATGCTGCTGCCGGGTGGTCCCGGCGACTACATCCGGTCACTGCCGGCGGCGGTGATCGCAACCATCCTTGCGTCGATGGTGGTGTCGCTGGCGATCATTCCATTTCTGGCAAGTGTCGTCATGCCGCGCACCAGCGACGAACATGGCAACCGCGTGCTGCAGTGGTTGCAGCGTGTGATCGAGCGCAGCTACACGCCGCTGTTGCATCGGGCGCTGGCGTGGCCCAGGCGCACGCTGCTGACGGCGGCGGTACTCTTCGTCGCGTCGATCGGCCTGGTGCCCCTGATCGGCTTCTCACTTTTCCCCAAGGCGGGGATCCCGCAGTTCCGCGTCACCGTGCAGATGCCCGACGATGCGACGCTGGCGCAGACTGACAGCGCGACCCGTTTCGTCGAGCGAACACTGATGGCGCGCCCCAGTGTGCAGCACGTCCTGAGCAACGTCGGCCATGGCAATCCGTTTCTGTACTACAACGTGCCGCCGGTGAATGATCAGGCCAACTTCGCGGAGATCATTGCCCGCGTTCCGGCGTTCGACCCGAAGCACACACCGCAGATGCTGGATACGCTGCGGAGCATTTTCGACGACTATCCCGACGGGCGCATCGCGGTCCGCGAGTACGAAAACGGTCCACCGCTCGAGGCACCGATTGCGATGCGTTTCATCGGGCCGAACCTGGACACGTTGCGCAGCCTGGCAGGCCGCTTCGAACGCACGCTGACCGCGATTCCCGGCACCCGCGACGTGGCTAACCCGCTCAGTACGCGTCGCACCAACGTTCGCGTTGGCGTGGATCGCGCACGCGCGGGGTTGCTTGGGGTGCAGGTGGTGGACATCGACCGTGTGGTGCGACTCGGGCTGGCCGGGCTGCCCGCAGGTCAGATTCAGGACACCGATGGTGAGGCCTATGACGTCACCGCGCGACTGTCGCGCACCGGCCGAGCCACGCCAGACGCGCTGGGCCAGCTGTATGTCCCATCACAGACGGGGGCGCAGGTGCCGCTGGCACAGGTCTCGTCACTGACGCTCGAGAGTGCCCTGCCGCGCATTCAGCACTACGACACGGAGCGCAGTGTGACGGTGACGAGCCAGGTGCGCACCGGGTTCAACACCAATCGACTCACCACGCTCGCGATCGATTCGCTCAAGACCTGGTCGCTGCCTGCTGGCTACCGCTGGGTGGCCGCGGGTGAGATCGAAAGCCGTCAGGAAAGCTTCGGTGGCTTTGGCGGTGCGATCCTGCTGGCGACCTTCGGGATTCTCACGGTGCTCATCCTCGAGTTCAAGACGTTCAAGAGCATGCTGATCGTCGCCTCGGTCATTCCGCTTGGCGTGATCGGTGGCATGGTCGGTCTCTTTCTCAGCGGCTACACACTCAGCTTCACGGCCATGATCGGCTTCGTGGCCCTGATCGGCATCGAGATCAAGAACTCGCTGCTCCTGGTGGACTACACCAATCAGCTGCGCGAAGCAGGGGCCGATCTCGACCACGCCATCGAGGAAGCGGGACGGGTGCGATTCCTGCCGATCGTGCTGACGACGGCGACCGCGATCGGCGGGCTCCTGCCGCTCGCGCTGCAGGGTTCGAGCCTCTACAGTCCACTGGCAATCGTGATCATCGGCGGCCTGATCTCGTCACTGCTCCTGAGCCGGCTCGTGACACCGGTGCTCTACAAGCTGCTGCCCCCCGGAATTCAGCGCGACACCGGGGCACTGGTGTCGCACGGCCATCGGCCAGGCGGCGCTAGGCGGACTCCGAATACCCTTCAGCCTTCAACGCTGTGACGATGCGTCCGCGCAACGCTTCGGAGACCGTCGGCAGGGGCAGTGCGGCCGGAATCAGCGTCAGCACCTGACGCGCAAAGTCATAGTGCGAGGCACAGTTGCGGCAGGTGTCGATATGCCCCTGCACTGCGCTGACCGCTGTATCCGCCAACCGGCCATCGAGGAAATCGTACAGCGCACTCGCCGCTGCATGACAATCGATCAACGGCGGCGGATCAATCCCGGCAATGGTCATGGTGCAACTCCCTGTCCTGGTGTTGCCGGTGGTCGGACGACTCCCGCATCCACGGCATGGCTGTACAGCGACTTCTGCAACAGGCGCCTCGCGCGAAAAAGTCGCGACCGAACCGTCCCTACCGGCACCTCGAGTACCTCAGCGGCCGATTCGTACGACTCCCCTTCCACATCGACGAGAATGGCTGCCGTGCGATACACTTCGGGCAAGGCCGCCAACGCTGCGCGAATCGCCGGCCCCACTGCGATCCGGTCGAGCAGATCTCCAAGGCCGTTCCGTGTCGCCTCGCCATGCTCCATGCTTGCGGCCAGCGACTCGAGTTCAGCATCCTCACCCGATGTATCGACGACCCGCGCTTCGCGTTCCCGGTATCGAAGAAACACGTTGCGACAGATCGTGAACAGCCATCGGCGGGCATCGTGCCCTGTCTTGAATGTTTCCCACGACCGATAGGCGCGCAGATACGTTTCCTGCACCAGATCATCGGCCAGCGCTTCGTCGTGCGCCAGGGATCGCGCAAACCTGACCACCTGCGGCAGCGCAGCAAGCACGGTCGCGTCGAATTCTGCATCACGCGGAGAAGCGGGCATCGGTGGTTGCAGCAGTGAGTACAGGCCAGTCTGGCCCGCTCGGTTCGCGCCGACCTCCCGGCGGAGTGCCGCTGCGAAGTCGGGCGTTCGGGAACCCGTGGAAATACGCCGGCACCACCGGAAGTTCCCGCGTGCCGGTCGCCATCCAGGCGTGAGGCATGGCGGGCGTCAGAATCCGACGCCGCTTCCCGGCTGCTCCCGCCGATACGCGCGCAGATCACGCCACCACTGGACGCAGGCGGCCTCGATGGCCGACGTTGCGGCCGCCAGCCGCGCCGGCCCCGCACCGCTGATCCGGACCCAGGGTTTGCCCAGCCGGTTGAGGTGGAAGATCAGCCGGTCATGAAACCATTCACGATCGCTGGACATCACCCGCACCCCATCCGCCACCCAGGCGATATCCGGATCGCAGAGGAGATAGAGATCGATCGGCTGCCTCGCCGCCACTTCCCAGACATGCGCCGGCACCGGTTGGCGGAGCCATTCGGTCCAGATGGCCGTCACGATCGCTTCCGTGTCGCTCACGCACAGTCCGCGTGCCCGTCGCTGCGCGTCGCGGATCAGGACCTGCTGCCCATCGGTGACCAGCGTCGCGTCGAGTTCAGTCCAATGGTGATGCGGCACGCCGGTGGTGTATGTCCGGCCGTATTCGTCCACCCAGGCGGTGTTGTAGGTATGTGCAATCTGCTCCGACAGCGTCGATTTTCCGACGCTCTCGCCGCCCACCAATGCCACGGTCCGGACAAACCAGGGGCGCGCGGCTGGCGCGATCAGATCCCAGTGCTGCCACGGATCCATGCGAATCCTGGTACCGCGCACATCGTCGTCGCTTCGGTCGACATGGACAAACTCGGCGCCAAGACCTGCCGCAATGCCGAAGGCATCAGGATCGCCGGAATAGACGTGGCTCACCTCCGGCGCGAGCACATCCAGCGCCGCGATCCAGTCGGCCGTTGGCGCCTGCTCGTCACCGGGCCGCGGGGGAAGGCTCGCTTCAGGCACCACGACGCGGGCCCACGGGCAACTCTCGACCAGCCAGCGCCACCGCACATCCCAGGGAATGGGATCGTCCCATCGTCGCTCCAGCACGATCGTCGTACGGCTGCAGCGCTGGCGGGCCGCGTCAAACAGTGCCAGGTGACCGCGGTGCACGGGCAAAAACCTGCCAACCAGCAGGGCGTGAGACATCGAGGTGGGGCGAGGGTCGCAGGACCGACGACGACGAGCCGAGGGCGGAAGCACCGGCAGTAGTGGACCGGTGTCCCGGAAGAATGCACCTGAGGCACCGTGTGCGGAATCGCGCCAACCGGTCTTCATCCTCCGGAACGAAGGCCCGTCGAGAACGATCCGCTTGCGTCACGCACCAATTCAGCGGTCCGGAACTGCCGCACCGCATGACCGTCGCGTCCCGCCTCACCACGAGTCCAGCAGCGGTGACCACGACGGCCAGCCAACAGCCGCTGGAGGCCGCGGCGATCCCGATCGCGGGGTTCACCCGCCTCACGCGGACTGGCTTTCTGCACGATATCGGGAAACTCGGCGTCTCGAATACGATTCGCGACAAGGCCGGGCCACTCGTCGCCGAGACGCGTTCGCTGATGCAGGCACGCGAGGTGCATTCCTGGGAGATCCTGCGGCGCGTCCACGTCTTCTCCGACTTCGCGAAGATGGCATCGCTGCACCACGAGAAGCTCGACGGGTGCGGCTGCCCAAGGCAGGTGCCGGCCGAAGGGCTGGACCTGCAGGCGCGCATTCTGGTCGTGGCGGACAGCTTCGAAGCCCTCACGGCCGACCGACCGTACCGGGCGGGGATGCCGGTCGAGGTTTTGCTCGCGCTGCTCGAGAAAGATCGCGATACCAAGCTCGATGGACGCGTGCTCGATGTGCTCGCGCAGGTCTCGACCGAGATGCCGTTACAGCTGTGATGCCCGGCAGGGTCGATTCCGGGGCCCGAATGCGCCATCTTGCCGGTGGCCCTGCCCCGCCTCCAGACCCGTTCTTCTCATGTCGCACCCTTCGACCACCGTCCACAAGTTCGGCGGTGCCGCTCTTGCCGACCTCTCCGCCTTCCGTCACGCCGCCGAGATCATCGCGTCGCATGGGGGCGCTCGCCCCGTCATCGTCGTGTCGGCGATGCGCGGCGTCACCGATGCGCTGAACGTCGTGGCCAGCAGTCCGGCCCCCAGGGCCCGGGCCACGCTGGCGACCCTCGAACGCCGGCATCACGCGGTCGCCAGGGGGCTGGCCGCGAATGCCACTCATGGTGCGCAGCTGGTTGAAGTCATTCACGCCGTCTTCGCAGAGCTGACCACGCTCTGCACCCGTCGCCGCAAGCGACCGCTCGCTGCGGAACAGCTCGACTTCGTCATCTCTCGCGGTGAAGTCCTCGCATCGTTCCTGATGGTCGCCGCTCTCACGCAGCGCGCACTGAACGCCGTGGCGATCGACGCGACGAAGCTCGTCTACACCGATGGCGTGACCGGCAACGCTGCGCCAGACATCGCGAAGACCACGACTGCCGCCGCTCGGCTGCTGTTGCCGCGACAGAAGGCGGGCATCATTCCAGTGGTGCCAGGGTTCATCGGCCGCGGTCGCAAGGGTGCGGTGGTGACCCTCGGACGTGGCGGATCGGACGTCACCGCAACATTGATGGCGCGCGTCCTCCACGCTGACACCGTCATGCTGTGGAAGGATGTCGCCGGCTTGCTGACCGCCGATCCGCGCGTGGTGCCCGATGCGCGATTGATTCCCTCGCTCCACGTCCGCGAGGCGTCGGAGCTGGCCTATCACGGCGCAAAGATCCTGCATCCGCGGGCGCTGATCGGATTGCCGTCCGCCACACGACTCTATCTGCGTCCGCTCGCCGACCCTGCATCACTCGGCACCGAAATTTCGTCCTTCGTCACCGCCGGTGTGCGGAAACGGGGCATGCCGGCGCTGCCGGTGAAGGCGCTGGCGGTGATCGCGGATCAGGCGCTGGTCACACTCGTCGGCAATGGCATGGCTGGACTGCCGGGTGTCGCGGCACGGGCGTTGGGCGCGCTGGAAGAAATGGGTATCTCGGTATCGCTCATCTCGATGGCATCGTCGGAGCATTCCCTCTGCATTGCCGTGCCGGGAACGATGGCAACGGCCGTCGCCACGCGCTGGAAGGCGGTATTCGCGGCCGAGATTGCGCGCCGCGACATCGACGGCATCGAGCTGCGTCGCAGCGTGGCGACGCTCGCGATCGTGGGACTCGGCATGGCAGGGACGCCGGGCGTGTCGGCACGCCTCTTCGACGCCCTCGCACAGAGTCGCATCAACGTGGTCGCGATCGCGCAGGGTGCCTCGGAGATGAACGTGTCGGTCGTGATCGACAACGCGGCGGCGGCAACCGCGCAGCGTGCCGTCCATGCGGCATTCCGGCTGGACAAGATCGGCGGTGGAGACGCGGGTGCGCGACAGCACGCCGATGTGATCGTGCTCGGGTTCGGGCTGATCGGGCGCGAGTTGGCGCTCCAGCTGGCGCAGCGCCGCACGCCCGATGGTGGGCGACTCACGGCACCGGTGCGCGTCGTCGCCGTCATCGATCGCAGCGGGTACGTCTTCGATCCGCGCGGCTTGACCCCGAAGAAGCTCACCGCGCTGGCCGAGGCGAAGGCGGCCGGCACACCGCTGGCGCAGCTGCCGGATGGTGTGCGCGCATCGGACGAGGCGTCGCTGCGAGCCATTGCCACGCATGCGCTCGAACGGCCGATCGTGGTCGACGTCACCGCATCGGAGACCTCGCCAACGCTCGAAGTGGCCCTCGGCGCTGGCATGGACCTGGTGCTCGCCAACAAGCGGCCCCTCGTCACCAGTGGCCGCAATGGCAAGGGCCTCGCCAGGCTTGCGGCGGCACGTGGCCGGCGGATGCTGCATGAGGCCACCGTCGGCGCGGGGCTGCCGGTGATCGACACGATCAACAAGCTGGTGGCGTCCGGCGATCAAATCCTGCAGATCGAAGGGTGTCCGTCGGGTACACTCGGCTTCCTCTTCAGCGAGATGTCGCGAGGCACGCAGTTCTCCGATGCGCTGCGCTCCGCGATGGCCAAGGGTTACACCGAGCCCGATCCGCGCGACGACCTCTCCGGAATGGATGTGGCGCGCAAGGCGCTGATTCTCGGCCGGTTGCTCGGGTACGCTGGAGAACTTCGCGACATCAAGGTCGAATCGCTGGTGCCGGTGCCGCTGCGCAAGCTGCCGTTGTCGGAGTTCCTCGCGCGCGCCGCTGATGTCGATGCCGCGTGGGCCACCCGCGTCAGGGACGCACAGGCGCGTGGCGAAGTGCTGCGCTATCGCATCATCGTCACAGCCAGGACGGTGCGCGTCGGTGTGGTCGCCGTCGATGCCAGCAGCCCGCTCGGGTCACTCGGCGGCACCGACAACCTCTTTTCATTCACCACCACTCGATACAAAACCAATCCGCTGGTGATCACCGGTCCGGGTGCCGGTGCTGGTGTCACGGCCGCTGGCGTGTTCACTGACGTGCTGACGCTCGCCGAACAACGATGACGACCAGTGAACAGGTCTGCGATGCCTGTGGCGCGCGGTATCCTGCGCGCGATCCACGCGTCGAATGCGCTGCCTGCGGCGGATTACTGCATCTGGAACATCCGCAGCCGGCCCAGTGCAGTACTGCGCTGCGCGACTTCTTCGATGCGCGCCTGACGCCGGCCCGGGATGCGTCGGGCACGGGGCCGGGCAACTCCGGGGTGTGGCGCTTTCGCGAACTCGTCATGCCCGATGCCAGTGACGCCGATCTGGTGACGCAGGGTGAAGGCAACACACCACTGCTGGCGCGTGCACGCGTGGCCGCATGGGCGGGGGTAAACGATCTCCTGCTCAAGCACGAAGGACACAATCCGACAGGCTCGTTCAAGGATCGGGGCATGACCGTCGCGATCACGCAGGCGAAGCGGATCAACGCCAGTGCCGTGGCCTGTGCATCGACCGGGAATACCTCATCGGCGCTCGCGTCGTATGCATCACTGGCAGGGCTGCGTGGGCTGGTGCTGGTGCCGCAAGGAAAAGTCGCGCTCGGGAAGCTGTCGCAGACCATCGCCTACGGCGCGCAAACGCTGCTCGTCCGCGGAGACTTCGACGATTGCCTGCGACTGGCGCGCGAATCCGCCGAACAGCTTGGCGTTTACCTCGCCAACTCCATCAATCCCTGGCGGCTCGAAGGGCAGAAGACCATCATCTTCGACCTGCTGCAGCAATTGCGCTGGCAGTCGCCGGATTGGCTGGTGCTGCCCGCCGGCAATCTTGGCAACACCGCGGCGTTCGGCGCGGCGCTGCGCGATGCGCTCCGGCTCGGCCTGATCGATCGTGCGCCACGACTGGCGTGTGTGCAGGCCGAAGGCAGTGCGCCCTTCGCCGCCAGCTTCCGCAGCGGTTTCACAACCCGGCACACCGTGCGGGCCGAAACGATCGCGACGGCGATCCGCATCGGCGCTCCTGCCAGCTACGATCGCGCCGTTCGTGCGATTCGGGAGACCGACGGTGTCGTCCTCTCGGTGACCGATGCGGAGATTCTGGAAGCGAAAGCAATCATCGATGCCAGCGGTGTCGGCTGTGAGCCGGCGAGCGCGGCCAGCGTCGCGGGCGCGCGGGCGCTCGTTCGCGATGGCACCATTCAGCCGGGACAACGCGTGGTCGCGCTGCTGACGGGGCACATGCTGAAGGACCCGGAAATCATGCTGTCCTATCACCGCGACATGGTCCCCACACCGCCGTTCGCCAATCGCAGCATCGAGATCGATGCCACGCTGGCCGACATGGAGCGCGTACTGCGGAATGTGCCGGTCGTGATGTGAGCACCGCAGATGCCGCCGTGCGCGTGCCAGCCAGCACATCGAATCTCGGCGGCGGCTTCGACTGCGTCGGCATGGCAGTGGACCGCTGGCTGACCGCCTCCGTGACGGTCGGCGACGGCACGCCACGTGTGACTCTGGATCGCGCTGGATCACTGCAGTCACTCCGATGTGATCCGACGGACGATCTGCTCTATGCCGGCTTTGCGGCCGCCTGCGCGCGTCGCGGTCGGCCCGTGCCGACGGTGCTCGCGTTCACCGCCACCTCGGAGATTCCAGTGGCGCGAGGCCTCGGATCATCGGCCGCCGCGCTGGTCGCCGGTGCCGCGCTGGCCGATGTCGCGCTCGACCTGAAGCTCGGCCGCGCAGGTGTGGCCATGCTGGTCTCGCAGATCGAAGGGCATCCGGACAACGCAGCGCCGGCGGCGTTCGGTGGCGCGATGCTTGGTGTGGCGCGCGACGACGCGACCAGTATCACGCCGTGTTCGTATGCCTTCTCTTCGCTCCCGGTTCATCCATCGCTCGCCTTCGTCTTCGTCGTGCCACCGTACGAGGTCACGACGGCCGACGCACGAGCGGTGCTGCCCGCACATGTGTCGTTCGGAGACGCCGTCTGCGCGGTGCAACGGAGCGCCGCCCTCGTCCATGGACTGGCCACAGGCGACGACGACTTGCTGGCGCGTGCACTGGATGACGTGCTGCATGTGCCGTATCGCCGTCGGCTGATCCCCGGCTACGACACCGTCGTGGCAGCGGCGCGCGCGGCCGGCGCCTTCGGCGCTACCCTCAGCGGCAGCGGGTCGGCCATGCTGGCAATCGGACGTCCGGAGACGACCAGCGCCATCGCCAGCGCCATGGCCGCCATCTTCGCCGCGCAGGGCCATCAGGCTGAGACGATGGTGACCGCAGGCCTGGTCTCCGGGCTCGAAATCACCAAACGCCCGACCCCGGAAACTTCTCCGACAGCGGCGTCGTAGAGACGGCAACCTTCTTCATCGGTATCGCCATGCTGACCGCCTTGCTCCGCCTGTTCGCGCTTCGCCCGATTCTCGCCGGCTCGCTGCTCGGGATCCCGCTGCTGACGCTCATCCTGCTTGGTCTGGCGACGGCCGTCTTCCTCAAGCTGCTGCTCTTTGTGGGGCTGCCGATTCTGCTCGGCCTCTGGCTTCTTCGCCTGATCCGCAAGCCGCAGCATGAACCGGCGCAGACGATGTAACACCGACGCTGCCGGACCTCGACGTCAGACCCCGGTAGCGAATCCTTCACGAAATGACGGGTATTGCGGCGACCATCCACTCGCCATCAGCGCTGTATTGCGTACACGCTGATCATTGCGGCTGCGTTGCTCCACATTGCCGAAGACCAGCGCCTCGGCGGCTCCGCCAGAGGCGGTGGCGAGCCACCGCGCCACATCGGCCGCTTGTGTCGGTGCGCCATCGCTCACATTGAAGATTTTCGCGGCGGATGGCGTCGCGATGACGTGCAGTACCGCGCCCACGATGTCATCACGGTGCGCAAGGTTGGTCCAGTACTCGCCCCGCTGAGGCAGCGCGCTGGCGTTGCGCATGCGCCCCCGCGGATCACGCCCGGGACCGTAGATTCCCGCGACGCGCAGGATCGTCACCGCGTCCCAGTCCGCGCCAAGCAGCACGTCTTCGGCGGCGATCAGAGCGCGGTTGCCATCGCCGGCTCCGGCACGCGGTGAATGCTCGTCCACCCATTCGCCGTTGCGCCCTCCATAGACCCCGGTGCTGGACGTGTAGATCAGCGCCTTGGCGTTCGTCGCGCGCGCGAGCGCCAGGGCTGCCGACGCCGCGGGTGGATAGGTCGCGTCATACCCGTCGAGCGCAGACGAAGGCGCGACCGTGAGGATGACCGCGTCCAGCGCATCCGGAATGCCGGCCACCGGTTGCGATCCGATGCTGCCGCGCAACCATGTCACACCATCGTGCGTCGCGGCCACGTTGCTGCGACGGACTGCCCAGGCGGCGTGTCCGCGCCGCACGACTTCGGCGGCCACGGCACTTCCGACGTAGCCCGCGCCGAGCACTGCGACGCGCAAGGGAGTGGTATGTGCAGAGGCCGTCATCGTGGAAGTATACGTCAGAGGCCGCCGGTAACACCCGGTCGCCGCATAGCTTTCCCATCGGATGCCGATCCTGCCCATTGATCACGACACACCGCTGGCGCCAGTCGTTCCGCGTGACATCGCGCGTGACGTGCCGCGCGCGCGCCTGCTCGCGTTGCGGCATGGCTGGAACGCGATGGCGTATCAGATTGTGAATGACGGCATCCAGCACTGGTTTTCCGATGCTGGCGACGCCGTGGTCGGCTATGTGCGGGCACATGGTGTCTGCATCGTGGCCGGCGCCCCGATCTGCGACGAGTCGCGGCTGGGAGATGTGATCGCCGAGTGGGAAACGTTTGCGCGACGGCTCGGATGCCGCAGTTGCTACTTCGGCGCTGCCGGTCGGGTATTCGAGGCGCTGCATCGACGAAGCGGCTACAGCACGGTCGTGCTCGGAGCGCAGCCGGTCTGGAAGCCGGCACACTGGGCTGGAATTCCCGCCTGCGCTCCGTCGTTACGCGCACAGATGTCGCGAGCCAGGAACAAGGGTGTGCAAGTTACGGAATGGTCACCCGAACGGGCGTCCGGAGACACGACGCTTCGAGAGTGCCTGGCGACGTGGCTTCGGACACGTGGGCTGCCAGCGTTGCACTTTCTGGTCGAACCGCACACGCTGCACGATCTCGTCGGTCGTCGGATTTTCGTCGCAGAACGGAACGAGTATGTCGTCGGATTTCTCAACGCCTCGCCGATCCCGGCCCGGCACGGCTGGCTGATCGAGCAGTTCGTGCGCAGCGATCGCGCACCCAATGGCACGGTCGAGCTCCTGATCGACCACATGATGCGTGCGGTCGCGGCCGATGGCGCCGATTATGTGACGATGGGCCTGGTGCCCCTGCGTGAGGGGAATACTGAAGACAGCAGCGGGAACCCTGTCTGGCTCTCCACGGTGCTGTCGCTGACGCGCCTCCACGGTCGACGCTTCTACAATTTTGGCGGCCTCGAGCGGTTCAAGACGAAGTTGCGGCCAGACGCATGGGAACCGATTTACGCGATCAGCGCTGAGCCTCGCTTCTCTGCTCGAACGCTGTACGCGATCGCGGCCGCTTTCACCGTGCAATCACCGGTGCTGGCCGTAGGCAAGGGGCTCTTCCGCGCGGTCACGGCAGAACTGGCAACCTTCCGGCGACTACTGCTGCGAGGGTTCCGCTGACACACCAGGCTCCGGCGCACGTTTCGGCCGAGTACTGCCGATCAGGAGCTCAGTCAGCAGCGCGTCGATATCGAGCTGCGTCGCGATGCAGGTCGATGCCGCCGACGCGCTCGAACGACCGACCCGGACACCGAGGCTGTGCGGAGCGAGCGCCGCGCGAAATGCAGATTCGTCGGTGAGTTCATCACCCACGAACAGCGCCCCGGGAAGGCGGTGCGTCGAGACCAATCGAAGCATGGCGTCACCCTTGTTCGGCGCGCCGTGCGGAACGAGGTTGATCAGGCCAATGCCGTGCATCAGTGTCACCTTGCGCGGCAGCCGTGGCAGCAGAGTCTCGATGGCGGCGATGACGCGGTCGGGATCGGTGGCAGTCCAGTAGTGCACGCACACCGACTGCCCCTTGTCCTCGACTTCCGCGCCGGACAGCAGCGCAACCTGGTCACGCAGCTGCGGCAGCCACTCGGCCACTTCCCTCGCCGCGCGTCTCGCAAACGGCGACGGTTCCGCGCCATGATTGCCGATCACCGCCAGCAGCGGCACGCCGGGCAGCCGAGGCGTGGCGTCTGCGACGGACCGGCCCGTGATGACCGCGACCGGCGCGGCATGCGCCAGGCTGGTGAGCAGTTCGAGTGTTTCGTCGCGCATCCGGGCGCCCATCGGGTCCGTGCCCTTCGGCGCCAGTGTACCGTCGAAGTCGAACGCGAGCAGCGCACCGCTGGCGGCCACGGCGCGCAGCTGCGCGATGTTGCGAGCAGCGAGGATGTTTCGCGCGGCGGGGATGTTACGAGGCACTCGGGAACCCACCGGCATCGCGAACCCGGACAGCGTGAACCTACGGCGCGCCCTCACCCGGAGCTGCGCGGCATCGCACGTAACACATACCGGCTGCGCGATGGAATCGGAAGACGCGCGTCGATTCATCGCACAGCCTGGCTCGTGTGGTGTCGCCGAAGTGCCGTGACGAAAGGCGGGTGATGGACTGTGGTGCGAGCCATGGCGCCACCCGGAGCGAGACCATCGGCATCGCGAGGCATTGCAACGCCGACTCGCGTCAAAAGACGCGCCCGACTACCACGAAACGTCGGCGACACGACACCAGATCGACAAAGCGGAATCCTATTCCGGTGGCGGAACGGCCGCGGGTGGCGGCTCGCTCGTGACCCATGCGGTCCACCAGAGATCGCGCAGCATCGTGGCACCGGCAGCCAGTCGCGTCACGGTGAACGCCTTGTTCTCGGGCGCGGTGGTTTCCGGGCCGAAGGGTGCGCTCTTGTCCAGCTGGTACAGCCGTTCCACTTCACCGTGTGTTGCCAGGAAGTAGCTCAAGATCGCCGGACGCAACGCTCCGAACGACTGCGCGGCTGGCGTCACACGCGGGGTCACGTCCTCGAGTCTGATCCGGGTCTGCACGTACGCCGACTCGAATCTGCCGTGGAATCGGGTGTCGGTGGCGTAACCGTTCGGATTCGCGCCGACCCAGCCGTTGTAGTGAATCGTGGTGTGCGCCGGGTTCGACCCATCCGCCACGTAGTGGCCGAGAATACCCGCGTCGTTGATGATGCGCGCCTCGATCCAGGCACGCACCTGATCGTTCGGTGCCGCACGCCACTGACGGAAGCCGACACGCATGCGCTGCGTCAGCTCGAGAATCGCGAATGGCAGCATGCCCGCGGTTGCCGGATTCCCCCCGTGGGCTCGCAGCGTATCCGCGAAGGCGTAGCGATCCTTCGCTGCCAGCACGCCAGCGCGACTCGCGGCAGGAATCATCTCGTAGTCCAGGAAATGATCTGGTGCCGTGCCCCCATCGAGCGCCGCGTCGCGTGCGCTTTCGACACGCGTGCGCCAGCGATCCGGCTCAGGATTCAGGTATACCAGCTGCGGTGCCGCAGCGCGGAAGAACGGAGGCATGGCGTCCGGAAGTGCCGCGGCAGCCGCTTGCGCCGTGATGCGATGGCCGGCTTCGCCCCAGAATCCGTTCCGTTCGGTGGAAACGGCCAGAAGCGTCAACCCGGAGGCGACGGCCAGTGCGATGGCGTGACGTTCGGTCAGCATGATGTCTCGAACTGCGGGTCGCGAACCGTGCGGTACGCTGCAGGGAAAATTCGGGTGGGCGGGGTGCAACGGAGTGACGATGCAAAGTTAACCCCGGCCCCGTTGCGACCGCCTCCGTACAGCTGCCGAAGGAATTCAGGATGTCCGGCCAAGCGACTTACGGAGCTCCTGCGGCTCGGGCGGAGGTGTGGGATCGATGCTTCCCCTACGCCAGCCCATCGCAAATCGGATTGCCCACAGCCACCTTTCGCTCGTCTGCGGAACCGTGACGACCGCTCGAGACTATCTGGTCACACCGCAACGCCGCGCCTCCTCCGTCGCATGCCCATGTCTCTCGTCCGCGCAACGTCGAAGTCCACTGTCTCGAGCTTTCTGTCGCGGTCCATCGTGGGCGCGGCGCTGACGGTGCTTCCCGCATTCCAGGCGAGTCTGGGGGCGCAGAGCGCGCCGCCGCGCGACCCGAGCCCACACAGCGACGCCGTCCTGATCTCGGATGCCGCATCGGTGCAGCCTGGAGGCAAAGTCACCGTCGCCGTGCGCCTCACACTGGATACGGGCTGGCACACGTACTGGAGCAATCCCGGCGACGCTGGCCTGCCGCTCGAAGTGAAGTGGACGCTGCCGGCTGGGGTCACCGCCGGCCCGCTCCAGTTCCCGACGCCGCGCCTCACGCCGCAGCCGCCGCTGATGAGCTACGGCTACGAGAATGAAGTGCTGGTGCTCACCGAACTCACCGTACCGGCGAACATCACCGTCGGCAGTTCACTCGCGATCGCTGGCAGGGCGGAATGGCTGGCGTGCGCCGAGATCTGTCTTCCCGCCTCGGGGCCGCTCTCGCTGTCGTTACCCGTGAACGGCGCGACGGGTGGCGCCACGAAATGGGCGTCAGCTGTTGCTGCAACACGCGCACAGCTCCCGGACGAAGTATCACCTTGGCAGACGCGCAGCTGGGCGACCCCGACCGGCTATGTGATTCAACTGGTACCCAACGCGACCGCGGCAGTCGCGTTGACCAGGCCCTACCTGTTCGTCGACTCGGCCAGCATCATCGAGTACCCGCTGCCGCAACGCATGGCGCGCGCTGGCGATACGGTAGTCATCGCGCTGACTCGTGCTGCATTGAGTCCCAAGGCCGCCGTTCTGTTGACCGGCATCATCACGCCTGATGTGTCTGCGCGGGATCCGCGGAGCTGGCGGGTTTCTTCACCAGTTTCTTCACGGGTTTCTTCACCCGTCAACGCAGATATTCCGCGCACCGTGCGTGCGCGCGCCGAAACCCTGCTGGCCAGCGCCTCGGCGGTGGACATCGGTGGTGTTGGCACTGCAATCGCCGGTGGCTCCATTGGCACAGTTGCGCTTCCTGACCCGGGCGCCGACATGACGTTGATCGCCGCGATCGTGTTTGCGTTCATCGGCGGCCTGTTGCTGAATCTGATGCCGTGTGTGTTCCCGGTGCTCTCGGTGGAGGTGTTGGCGCTGCTGGAGCATGGTGGCATGGACGATCCATCGCGTGGACGAAAGCACGGGCTTGCGTTCGGCGCGGGGGTCGTGCTCTCGTTCTGGATCCTCGCCGGTGTTCTGATGGCGCTCCGCGCCGGCGGCGAGAGCCTCGGTTGGGGCTTCCAGCTGCAGTCCCCGGCTGTGGTTGCGCTGCTGGCGTTGCTGATGTTCGCACTTGGATTGAACCTCAGCGGCGTCTTCGAGATCGGGCTCACGCTGACCCGCCTTGGCGCGGCAGGATCGGGCCGCGGCTATGGCGATTCGCTTTTGACGGGTGGACTCGCAGTGCTGGTTGCGGCGCCCTGTACGGCACCGTTCATGGGCGCAGCGCTCGGCTTTGCCCTGGTGCAGCCCGCCCTCATCGGCCTGATGGTCTTCACCGCACTGGGCGCGGGCCTGGCACTGCCGTTCGTCGTACTCGCATCGGCGCCCAAGCTCTTGCGCTTCCTGCCTCGCCCCGGGCCCTGGCTCGAAACACTGAAGCAGTTCTTTGCCTTCCCGCTCTATGCGACGGTGGTCTGGCTGCTCTGGGTCCTCGGCCAGCAGGCGGGGATCGATGCGCTCGCGATCGTGCTGCTGGCCATGATCGCCCTGGCGCTCGGTGCGTGGCTCTGGGCTCGCGGTGTGCGCAGCGATCGCGGTACGACCCGCGCCGCCGCCGCCGCGGTGATGCTCGGAGCAGTACTCGCCGCAACGATGGCTGCCGTGCGCGCCGAACCACCAACGGCAGTCGCGGTCAGCGCACCGGGCTGGGAGCCATACTCCGCGGCACGTGTGAGTGAACTGCGGCAGGAGGGGCGGCCGATCTTCATCGACTTCACGGCCGCGTGGTGCCTCTCGTGTCAGGTGAACGAACGGGTCGTGCTTCGCACTGACGCAGTCCAGCGCGCCTTCAGCAATGCCAACGTCGCATTGCTGAAGGCCGACTGGACCTCGCGCGATTCGGCGATCACGAATGTGCTGGCGGGCTTTGGGCGCAGTGGCGTGCCGCTGTATGTGCTCTATCCGGCCGGCTCGGGCGCCGCGACGATTCTGCCCGCGGTATTGACCCCCGGGATGGTGGTGAGCGCCGTGCAGAAGGCGGCGCCCACGACCGTTGTCCTAGATCGTGTCCGCTGACGGACCGTACGATCCGGGAATCGCGACGTCGAGAAGGCGCAGGTACACGCCCAGCTGCGCGCGGTGATGCACGAGATGGTTGATACCCATGTGCCGCAGCAGGAAGGCGCGCTGTCCGTCAACGAAGGCGTGCTCACCCATCATCATCTTCCACGACCCGTTCAGCCGGGCTGAATCGAGCCCGTCGAGCGCCGCCTGCATTTTTACACATTCAGCATCGAACAGGGCCAGGAGCCCCTCAGTATCGGAAATCGGCGGCGGCGTAAAGTCTTCCGGCTTGAAATGCAGCACATCCGTGACGGCCATCACCGTCAGAAAGCCTGGCAGCTGCGCGACGTGACTCGCGAGCGACCCCAGCGACATCGACTTGCTGTGCGGCTTGTACGCAGCCTGCTCCCACGGCACGCGCGACAGGATGTCACGAGTCACGGCGAGTTCTGCGGCCAGATCGGGGTAGAGCGTGGCGACGGGCGACGTGGATGTATCGAGGAAGGCGACGGCGGTCACGAAAAAACTCCTCAGGTTTGGGGTTTGCTTTCGGTCTTCGTTCGGTCTCGGGAATCAATTCCCGTGCCCGCGTCAGCACAAGCATCGGGCACGCGTCAGCGTATCGTCCAGACGTGCAGGGTTGACCGGTGCAAGTCATCGACCTGCACCTGCGTCGCCGGCGTCGCCGCAGACGCGACGAAGGTATTGCTGATGAAGGTGGTGCCCGGACGCATCTCCCGTTGCACTTTCTCCCAGAGCGCCGCCATGGGTACTGGCGACAAATAGGCGAAGACCACGTCATACCGGCCCAGATCGCAGTTCCAGAGGCTGCCCAGATGGGCGTGGCAGTTCCGGCGCCTTCCCAGGGTTACCCGTGCCCAGCTGATCAGCCAGGGCACGGGAGCCGACTCGATCCCGTGGTACTCACCGTCTGGCCTCAGCTCGGCCAGGTCAGTGAGCACACCACCGATACCTGACCCGACATCCATGAACGTGAACGGTGCTGACGGGAGGAGCGGTACCAGCGCCTGCCGAACCTTCCGGCTCGAAAGGTAGAGCGGCACCTGCGTCCGGAAGGTCGTCCAGTACACCGCCACCAGTCCGAGGAAAAGGCCGATCCAGATCTCTGACCGCAAGGTTGTCGATGCCGCCAGCACGACGGCGGGCGTAAAGAGCAGCTGGATCACCATCCACCATCGATCCTGCTTCGCGAACAAACTGAGAACGGCCGCGAATGCACCGGTCACGAAAGCGGCCGTCATCGGGTGCAGTACCACGCCAGCCGGCGCCAGCAGAAACGCCGTCCCGACCGTGAGCGCGGCGCCGACGGTCTGGAGCACGAGGGCAATTGCGATCGGGGGCCAGCGCCGCTGGCGAGCGGTGGACAGTGTCGGGTCAGCCATCCGGCAAATCAGCGCACGCCACCAGTGAAGCGCCAGCACCTGCACTGATCGTTCCATATATCGGTCCATGTCACGCCAGTACAACACATACCGCAGGCGACGCGTAGCGTGACCAGACTGCTGTTCAACTGTTGCTCAGATGCCTCTCGCGCCCCGGGCCCGTGTCGCTGTTCCGTCGTGGTGTTGCCATTGCTGCCCTCCTGCTGCCGATCTCCGTTTCGGCGTCAGATCCGAACCCGGCCGACGCCGCCTCGACCGCACGTGCGGTGCGAACTGAGCGTGCGCCGGTGCTCGACGGGCGCGACGATGAGCTGGTGTGGCAAGCAGCACCGCTGATCGATGGCTTCCGGCAATTCGCACCGGCGGAGGACGCGCCGACAGCGTTCCGCACGACGACCCGTGTCGTGTACGACGCGAAGAACATCTACGTCTTCGTGCGCGCCTACGATCCCCGCCCGGATTCCATCGTCAGTTTCCTGTCGAGACGCGACGCGAAGACGAACTCGGATCAGATCAAGATCATCTTTGACAGCTATCTGGACCGCCGGACGGGGATCGAGCTCGCCGTCAATCCGGCGGGGGTGCGCCGCGATGCAGCGATCCATTCCGACGTGGTCGAGGACTTGTCGTGGGACGGCATCTGGGACGTCGCCACGCGCATCGACTCCCTTGGCTGGACTGCAGAATTCAGCGTGCCCTTCAGTCAGCTGCGCTTCAACAACGCGGAAGAACACACCTTCGGCTTCGGCGTCTGGCGCGACATCACGCGGATCAACCAGCGCGACTCGTGGCCGGTGTATCGCGGATCCCGCTCCACGCTCGCATCGCAACTCGGCACGCTGAGTGGCTTCCGCGGAATCGGTGGCGGGCCACGCGTCGAGCTGATGCCCTACTCCGTGACCAAGAACATCACGCAGCAGACGGCGACAGGCTGGAGCCATCCACAACAGATCACTGGTGGCGCCGACCTCAAGATCGGCCTGGGCTCCGCGTTGACGGCCAGTGCGACGGTGAATCCCGACTTCGGCCAGGTGGAGGCGGACCCGGCGCTGTTGAACCTGAGCGCGTTCGAAATCCGCTTTGATGAACGGCGCCCCTTTTTCCTCGAGGGGAACAATCTGTTTCGCTGCAACGGCCCGTGCGAAGGGTTGTTCTACACGCGCCGCATCGGGCGCTCGCCGCAACTGCGAGGCGCCACCGACGCGGCCTTCACCACCATTCTCGGCGCGGCCAAGGTGACGGGTCGTGTTGGGCGGGGTGTGTCACTCGGCATCTCGGAAGCGGTCACGCGTCGCGAGGTCGGCATCAAAGGCGCGACGATCGAACCACAGACCAACTATTTCGTCGCCCGATTGGTGAAGGAGATGCGCGCCGGCCGTTCGCAGTTCGGTCTCATGATCACCGATACGCGACGCAACCTCGATTCCGTCACGGCACCGCTGTTGCGCAGCGATGCGAGCGTATTCCTGGTGCAGGGGTTTCATCGTTTCGCAAAGGACCGCTACGAACTGTCCGGGTACACCGGCCGAGTCGGCGTGAACGGAAGCCAGCGAGCCATCGCCTTGACGCAACGGAGCAGCGTGCACTTCTGGCAGCGCCCGGACCACGAACGCACGTACGATTCGACACGCACGTCCATGGATGGCAGCGTCGCAGCCGTGCAGCTGCAGAAGCTTGGTGGGTCGGTGCGCTGGTCGAGCAACTGGCGCTACGCCAGCAGCGGCATGGAAGCGAATGATCTGGGGTTTGTGATCCTGGTGAACGACATGGGCATCCGCAATCAGGTCAGCCTGCAGTCGCTCAAGCCGTCCAGGCTGTATCGCCGCTTCTTCGGCTACCTGTCGAACGAAACGCACTGGACGTCTGGCGCCACGCAGAGCGGCGCCAGTGTCACCGCGCACGCCAGCGGAGAACTGAAGACTTTCTGGAGCACGGCGATGACGCTGACGACGTTCGACATCGGCGGTGCGCGGTGCGTTGCGTGCGCCCGCGGTGGGCCCGCGCTGCGGCAGTCGGCGGAACGTCTCGCCTCGCTGTACCTCGGTGGTGACACGCGCCGTGCCTTCGTGCCGCATGTCAGCGTCAGCGCCTCGACGGGTGACGCGGGCCATTCGTCCAGCCGCACGCTGGCACTCGGCAGCGACCTCCGCATCGCCAGTCGCTACTCGATGTCGCTCGGTACGTCATGGGAACAACGCACGGATGACCAGCAGTGGATTCGCAACTACGGGGCGTTCCTCAGCGACACCACACACTACACTTTTGCGCGGCTGCAGCAGAGCACCATCGGCATCACCGCCCGCGCCAACTGGACCGCGACGCCCACCCTGTCACTGCAGCTCTACGCGCAGCCATTCATCACCAGCGGCGATTTCGCCAACTGGCGGCAGCTCACGGCTCCACGAGCCGCCGAGTATGTGGCGCGCTACGCACCGTATGGCGGTGGTGCGGTGCCCAGCGGGTTCAACTTCCGCCAGTTCAACTCGAACGCCGTGGTCCGCTGGGAATACCATCCTGGCTCGACCCTGTTCTTCGTCTGGCAGCAGGGCCGCGACAGCCGCGACACATCCGGCGAGTTCCGCGTGGCGCGTGACTACCGCGACCTGTTCAGGGCGCACCCGAACAACACCCTGTTGATCAAGGCGAGCTACTGGTTCAGCCTGTAGCGGCGAGACGACCGGGAGGGGCGACGGACGCTGGCTTTTGCGAGTGCGCGAATCAACGGCTGAACCAACTGCGCTCACGCAGAGACGCAGAGACGCAGAGAC